>Ga0181581_10002299_pt1 | contig 14945 bp, 11 predicted proteins | sample 071ome_22_FD_132433 | JGI IMG/M metagenome (GOLD analysis project Ga0181581, IMG submission 132433) | Coastal salt marsh microbial communities from the Groves Creek Marsh, Skidaway Island, Georgia - 071404AT metaG (megahit assembly) | ecosystem: Environmental > Aquatic > Marine > Intertidal... | reverse complement strand
GCCCATGCCGCCGGATCCCAAAAGCTCCAGGTCCACTTCCATGGTCGGAATGTGGCTGCCAAGTTGAGGCTGCTGACCGGTACAAAGGGTCCACTGAGGTAGATCTTTGCCGACTCGGATTTCAAAGGTCCCCTGAGTAAACACCCGGGGTCGAAAGCGGCCGTGACGACTTCTTTGGGTGTAAAGTACGTCTCCCGTGCGCTCTTCCACGACCTGCACGACATGGTCGGCGCCACCTTTGAAGCGAATTTCGGGTAAATAACCTGCCGTCTTGCGACCATCATTGGCTTTTCGATCAATGGTGATGGGCCATCCGGGGAACTGAGCCTGGTCACCGTCCTCTACTTTGGAGAAGCGTGGCCAACATTCGAAGGTGATTTGATCGGTGGTTTTGTTGAACCGAGCAATGCCGAAGCCATCCGATCGCTTTCGTTCATCCGAGATGTCCTCCGGATTGGCGTAGGCGAGCATGGAGAGTTTGTTGCCCAGCCCGTCCTTGAAATCGCCGGTCCATGGCAGGGGACTCTCGGGCACCGGATTGGGGCCCGGTTTTTCATCTTCCGGATGCCACCATCTTCCGTAAATGGTGTTGACCAAAGCAGGCCCCGTAAACCCATAGGGGCCATCGCCGTGCTCTTGAATCCCATGTTGTACTACCACTGCCAGGTGTTGGTCTCCGCAGAGATGCACTGCCTGAGCCCTGCGAATCAAAGATAGTGCCCGACGGCTGGGCGTCTGAGGCCAACCATTACAGTCCAGATCAGCCAGTAATCGGTTGTTGGGATTGCCATGAAGGTGAACCGCACCGCAGAAGGCCGTCTGGGAAAGTACGGCTTTCATTTGTGCTCCGCTCCAGTCAGAAGACCAGTTTTCCAGAAAGCGTTCTTGCCTGGGGCCCAGTAGTTCCAGCCCCGGAAGATCAATGGTTTTCGGATCATAGGTCGGGTCATTGATGTGATCAGGACGAGGCCCCATCTTCGGTATTTTGCCAGCAGGACCGGTTTTGAACTTACGGTCTTCGAGGATGGCAAAGTCGATGCCACCGATATGGAGACGCGTGAAATAAACTCCAATATCTCGCCCGATGGGGTCTGGGTCCACAGGATCGGGCAGATTCCATGTCTGTTGCCGCTGCACTTGATTGACATACGCAACCGGGTACCGGTAACCCCCGTCCGCATCTCCAGGAATCGTGGAGCGCTTGCCATTCTCACCCCACACATTGGGGTGTCCAACATCATGATCATCGGGAATGGAAACCGTAGGACGGTCTCGAATGATATCTCGATATTGAAGTCCAAATTCAATCCAGCCTGCCGTGTGCTCGGTATGTCGATAAGTTTGGTCACCGCCAAAAAACAGGAGGTCCGGGTCTAACTTGCGCAAGTTGTCTACGATCTCATGGCGCGGCCCTGTCGTTCGACTGGAGTTGCAGGAAAGATTGGCCACCACAATTTCCTCCTTATTCTTGGGGTCCTTGCGAATCAAACCTTCGAACTGAGCTTTTTCTCCGTGCCGTACCCGATAAGGCACGTCCTGACTGTCGTCCCATCCCTCGACGCGGAAATGCACGTCCCACCCCGGGTAGTGTACTTTGGATCGAGCCACTTCCTTCCATGATTTTCCAGGTAGCTTCAATTCCAGACGCGCTTCTCGGGCTTCCTCCGGAAGCAGTGGATAAAGCTGAGCAGTCAACTTGAGGACGTTTGCTTGATGGGTATAGAGTGCGAACACCACCACCTGATCTCGGGGAACATTCAAGTTGGGTGGTGCCGCCCTCCGACCATTTTTAAGAGGAGTCGTCTGATTGGCCGGTCGGGTCCACCATGGCCCCGTACTCAGGGATTCAAGGTTTGGAAAGTCTTCCCCAAAGGGTCGAGCTGCTTCAGCAGCAAGGCCATCGCTGGGTAACATGCTCAGGGCTCCTACTCCTGCTACAGTGGATTTGAGGGCGCGGCGTCGATTGATTTTCATGACAGAAAGTGGATTGCTAAACGCATAAACCAAATTCCCGAGTGGCAACAGGGTAAAAGTTACTTTCCATGAACCAACCAACTGGCGAGACCTGAAGAGTGGCATGGTTCCTTGACTTGTTTTTCGGGAGCTTTGATGCAGGATGGACTGATGAACTTCTCTCTCAAACGTGTATCCAAAGGTTTCCTCCGTCTTGCTCTCGTGGTTGTGTTATGCGCTTGCCCCGAAAGCCGCATTCTTTGCCAGGAATCCTCCACAGGTCCCGTTTTTTCCTCGCCGGTTTTGGACCTTGGCATTGTGGTCCAGGATTTGGACGCATCCGCTGCTTTTTATGGAAAAGTGCTGGGATGCAAGGAGGTCGAGGGGTTTTCGGTGGCCAGTCCCTTTGCAACTTCCATTGGACTGGTCGATCACATGGATGTGACAGCCCGAGTGTTCTTGCTTGGAGAAGGAGAAAAGCAAAGCCGCATCAAGATGATGAGTTTCCCCAAAGCCAAAGCTGCCAAATCGGATCAACGATTCATTCATTCAACGCTTGGATTCAGTTACCTGACCTTGCATGTGATGAACCTGGATGTGTCCATGAAGCGGCTCAAGGCTGCGAAAATTCCTTTTGAAGGTGAGACGCCTGTTGCTCTGGGAGGCAACAATGCATTGCTTGTGGTTCGGGATCCCGATGGAAACTTTGTCGAACTGATCGGTCCTCGTCGCTCAGCTGCTGAATAAAGGTCTCCTGTGTCTTGGCTGCGATAGTTTGTTTTTCAAAGAAAAGAACCACCAGCGGACATTTCTTTGCGGAAATCGATGCTTAAGCATCAAAAAACCTTCCTCCCGGAAGGGAGGAAGGTTTGCAAAGCATTTTGTAAAGATGCTCAGATTTGTCTGGGTGACTCAGAGCACTTTGACATTTTCAGCGATCGGTCCTTTTCTTCCCTCACCAATCTCGAACTCCACGCGTTCTCCCTCGTTGAGATGCCCGCCATCCAAGGCGGATTTGTGGACGAACAACTCCTGGCCGTCTTCCTTGAGGATGAAGCCATACCCTTTCTCTGGGTCAAACCACTTGACGGTTCCTTGATTTGTCATGGATAGATTTGATTTGAGTGTGAGTGATTAGTAACGGTCGTTTCGGCGTGACCGACCGAAGTCTCTTCGGCCTCCACCACCTCCGCCTCCTCCTGGATTGGGTTTTGGAGTGGCTTCGTTGACTCTCAAATTTCGCCCCATGTGCTCGGCTCCGTCCAGCTCCTTGCAAGCAGCTTTGGCAGCCTCTTTATCAGTGAAGGTGACAAATGCAAAGCCTCTTGGACGACCACTATCCCGGTCTTTGGCGATGTATATGTCCTCAATTTCTCCGTGCGTACCGAACAGATCCATCAGATCAGTATCGGTGGCATCAAACGATAGATTACCTACAAACAATTTCATTGGATTTATTGGAAGTGATCCAAACCCTTACCGTTCATTCGGTTACACCTGGAAAGGATATCTTAGAAGGAGAGCGTCCTTGGAAAATCTGCCTGCAAGTTATCTGGGTGGAAAGGATACTGGGTTCACGTCCGCGTGAGAAGCTGTCTTAAAAGGGCAAGCCTGTCAATCACCGAATCCCGTTATCTCATGGCCGGCAAGGCTCTCCGAAGGCTACCACCAGGCCCCAGGTGCTTCAGCGAAAGAGCCATTCCATGGGTTTTCCCGCCATGGGATCGTGGAGTTGATAATCGACACCCACCAGCTTCGCCGAGGTAGCTGCAACCTGATCGCTGTGGGCTTGTGGATGCGCATGCCACTCTCCCCGGGCAGCCAAAGATGGGCTTACAACGGCCATCCAGGTCTGTTTCGCCCCGTCCAATTTGTCATTGTGGTGCATCCAATTGAATGGGTTGTCGCCTCGGCCATGATCGGTGGTCATCACAAAGCAGGTATTTCCGCGCGTTTTGGGATTGGATTGGTATTGCTCCCATAGGGCACGCAGGTAACGATCGGATCGGTGAAGACTCTCCAGCACGCGGTCGTAGCGCACGTCGTGTGCCCAGTCATCGGTTTCTCCCAGGGCAAGATACAGAACGCGGGGTGATTGTTGGTCAATGTAGTGCTGACAAAACGCAAAGGTGTAAGCATCATGACGCACCGAGTTCCAAGGAGTGGTGGTTTCTCTCTGTAAGAGGGAAAAAGATTCGATCACCGCATCATCGCTCTGATAGGGCTCAAAGCCTGAGTTGATGAACAGGGATCCAGCTTCCTGCTCCACGATGTAGCGAATGGTGTCCCATGAAGAGAAAACCCCCACCTGAGCCCTGGGTAGTTGCCACTCTTTTTTGAGAAATTCGAGAAGCGTGGGTGCAGGGCTCTGGATTTTGTCATTACTCTTAATTTGTTGATCCCGGGCTTGACCGGTAAGAATTTCTGAATAGCCAGGGTAGGAAAAACGATGGCGGTTGCGTAGATCCATTTGACTTCCCAAGGCGCGATTTCCGATGACGGAACCATGTTGGGACATCCATTCTCCCCAAAAGAAGGGCATCAGTTTTTCTCTACGCGCTTGGGGCGTCTCGGCCCAATAGCTTTGGTAGGTCGCTTCATCGGCCCATTCCGCGGACTTGGAAGCAGCTTTGTAGGTGTCCCGATCGAGCCCTCCGAAAAGTTCGGTGGTGCGAACGCCATCCAGGGTAATAAGGACAAGGTAGTCGGGCACTTCCGCAGAAAGCCTGGGGCTTGAATGCCATGGCATGCTAAGGAGGAGTAAGGCCCAGAGGGGTTTAAAAGCAGTCCAAAGATTCATGAAAAAGAAACTATCGATTCTCGACGATGGGTGGAAGAGGCAAAGAGCGCTAACGATTTTTCCAGGTCACACAGTTCTGACTCAGGGAAAGAATGCTTTTGAGCTCTCCATAGGATTGGAGCGGTCTTCACCTCAAGGAGTGTTCCCTGCGATGGTGGGTTCATCCAACACCCATCTTTCAGGGATTCGATGCGGTGGTCGCAAGCAGTTGAACCATGGCTTTACCCATTGCCTCTCCAACATTCATGTAGGTTTCGGCATGACCCCCATAGTGGCCGCCGGAACTGCCACCTTTGGAGAGGGGATGCGTGTAGACAGCCGCTACGTTGTTTTTGAATTCAGGATATTTCCCTGACTTCCCATCCACTGCCATCATGGCCTTCAGAATCGTGCCCCCATTGTCCTCGGAACCCTCTTTGGTTTGCCCCAACGAAGCACAAACAAAAGCTGCGTTGGGTGCATCGAAATCTGCTCTCAGCTGCTTGATCAAGTGAACCAGGTTTTTTTCATATCGACTAGAGAGAGCAGCGCTGCGGCTATCACGATCTCCTTGCCACCAGAAAAAACCGGCGATTTCGTAGCGTTTGGCTTCAGGGTAGTGTTTGGGCAAATCCTTGAGAACCTCCTTGGCCCGTGAGACATCACCATCGTATTGCATGCCTGCATACCAGTTGATTTTCTCGGGATCCGTCCCTTTCTGCCATCTTTCTGGGGTGCCCTTGTAACCTGGATGCACCCAGGTCACGCCCTTTTCATCGGTGAATTCAAATCCCTCACTGCCTGGAGGTAGAAGATCCCAGCCCAGTGCACGGTTACCAATACAGCTTTTGAGGACCATGACAGGTGCATCCATGGCCTCACCCAGATGATGTCCGATCCCTATTTCTGGTCCAATATTACCGCCTTTGATCGTCATCCATTCATTGAGTAAGAGTCGGGATCCACCAAGGCCGCTGCCCATGACGCGCACGTTTCTTACATCCATACGCTGGGTCCATTGGCCGTCAGCGTCGACCAGATAGGGATAAAGCTTTTTCTTGCTGGTGGCATATTCCAGTGTCCCATCCTTGTCACCTTTGACTTTGCCAAAGCCCAGCATGTTGGATTGCCCCAAAAGAATGAAGACCTGAACGGGTTGCTGCATGTCGGCAGGCTGGCCATCTGGGTCGGGAAGAGTGGCCGATGGGGTTTGAGCCATGCTCAACCACGGATTCAGTGCAATCAGGAAGATACCGCAAAAAAGGAAGTCAGTTGCTTTCATAGAGTCCAAGGGTGGTTAAGAACATTTTGAAGGAGAGTTGGGACTCTGTCCAGCTTGCCTACTGGATTCACTGAGCGGAAACCTGCCGCATGATTTCTTGCGCCATGGCCAGGTCGGGAATGCCACTCCTTTCCATGAGGGTATGATGAGTGGCGTTTGGTACCGGCGGAGGGGCTCGAACCCCCACTCCCTTGCGAGAACCAGATTTTGAGTCTAGCGCGTCTGCCAATTCCGCCACGCCGGCACCACGAAGCTCGATTTAAAGGCCTCTTCAAAGTCTTTTGCAAGTACCGTTTCAACCGCCTGGGCTCGCTTGAGATCAGGTGAGGGCATGAAAAGATACTTGGCGCACGATCTGCGAAGGGACAGGATGGCTCTATCCATGAGAAAGAAGGCGTTCACCCTGATCGAACTCCTGGTTGTGATTGCCATCATCGCAATCCTTGCCGGGATGCTGTTGCCGGCATTAAGTCGAGCCAAGGCCAAGGCCAAGTCCATCAAATGCGTGAATAATCTGAAGCAGGTGGCCCTGGCGACCATCATGTATGCGGATGATCATAACGACAAAGTGATCCCAGTTCTTGGTCCCAGTAAACCCTATTGGTTTCACGTGATAGCTCCCTACATGGGAGATGCCGCCTACGCCAATGATCCCCAGCGTAAATATGATGGATCCATGCAGACCATCATTTGCCCATCGATCAAGAAGCGCTCAGTCCAGGAAGGCCCCGGTGACAGTGTGACCAATTGGAGCTACTGGTGGGGGCAGTTCGCCAATAGCAAGGCCGAAGGCAGCTACACCATCAATTCATGGATGCAGTGGCCGATGGGAAGCTACTACGAACCCAAAACAACCGAAGAGCGACAGCGCTACTGGGGGATGTATATGAACAGCAGTGCCAATGTTCCTTTGTATGGAGATGGTAATTGGGTGGATGCCTGGCCACGCGCAGATCATACCCCACCACCCAACTACGAAGGCGGCGATCATACGCAGGGCATGAGGCGATTTTTCGTGGATCGCCACAACAAGGGCATTCAAATGGCCTACACCGATGGCCATGTCGAATTTGTCCGCCTGCAGGCACTTTGGACGCAGAATTGGCACCGAGGCTATCAGCCACCTCAGGATGTCAAAATGCCCGGTGTGTCGCGTTGAGATGGTGAACCTCCATCTGAGTTTAAGTTTGCATTTTTGAGTCGCAGTCATCAGCGTGCTGCTCATGACGCCTCGGAAGGAAAATGCATTGATCTGGGGTGGCACGCTCTTGCTTATCGGGGTCTTGACTCTGTGGCGCATGAGCGTGCTCACGATGCAGGAGGATACGGGTCCTTTGCCTGCCGGACAGCGATCGCTCAAGCCCGTGGACCTCTATGCATCCAAGCAGCTCATGCCTGCACTGGAGCCCTTGGTGATAGCCTTTGAGCTGGCTCGAGGTGTGCAAGTCAAGCGTTCTGTTTTGGACCTCGATAACCCCAAGGGTGGCTTGCCAGATCCGAATGCATCCTCTTTTTGGTTGGTCGGAGAGCACGAGGTGGATGGGGAGATGGTTCGGCGATTTGGCTTGGAGTCAACCCTATTGGGCCAAGACTCGGTGACCTCGGCGAAGCCTCGATATTATCTCCTGCATGTTCCTCTGGATCAGGCAGATTCCAATGTGACTGATCTGGCTGCCTATTTAACTCAGCCCGAGCAAGTGGATCGGCTGCTGAAGGCTGACAGCCCTTAGGTTCCCACCTAGGACCGTCTTTCGGCTGTTCGCTTGATTTGAGTGGTAGCTTCTGGCATAACGTCACTGGTGCTGCCGGCCGACTTCCCAGGTTTCTGCTTCCCAGACTTCATGCTCCCACCCATCGATGCCTCGATGTCTTGCTAGATGCTGTTCTGGTACAGCGCAACCGGATGTCCTTTTTTACGACGGTAGTTCATCATGCAATGGCTTGCTCCCGTTTGCTTTGGGTTGCAAGCAGGCATCAGGGTAACTCCCTGTTTCTCCGAACCTAGTAACTGAACATTGAGGACTGACAAAATCATGACAACAACACCTCTAAGCTCTTCGGAGCTGACCGAACTCATTCATGGGCTGAATCGTTTGGCTCACAATCTATGGTGGACATGGAACCAAGAGGCTCAGGAAATCTTTCAAAAGCTTTCTCCACGCGCTTGGCAAAATCTGTATCACAACGCCGTCGCTGTTTTGCACGAAGTCTCAGACTTGGAACTTCGAACCCGACTTCAGGATGCTGGCTTTGCTCAGGAAGTGCGCGGGGTGCTGGATCAGTTCGAGGCCTATCTTCAGGCGCCGGATACCTGGGCAGCCGAGCAGGCCAGCCAACTTCAGGAAAAACCCATTGCCTATTTTTCCGCCGAATTCGGTTTGAGTGAAACTTTGCCGATTGCCGCGGGGGGGCTCGGAGTTCTTGCCGGCGATCATGCCAAATCAGCGAGCGATCTTGGGCTGCCCTTTGTCGGTATCAGTCTATTTTATCGTCAGGGCTACTTCATGCAGGCGATCAATGATGAAAACTGGCAGACCGAATACTACTCCATGCTGAATCCGAAAAACCTTCCCATGGAGCCGGTCTTGGATGCGAAGGGAGAGCCGTTGACGTGCATGGTTCAGGTCGCTACCAGCCAAGTCAGATTCAAGGTTTGGCGAGTCAATGTCGGACGTATTCCTCTCTACCTGATGGATACCAATCTTCCGGAAAATGAGGAGCTGTATCGGGATCTTACCATGCGTGTCTACGGAGGGGACAGCAGCACACGTATCATGCAGGAAATCCTCCTGGGTGTGGGAGGCGTTCGACTCCTGCGTGCTCTGGGTATCCAACCCTCTACTTTCCACATGAATGAGGGGCATGCGGCTTTTCTGACCTTGGAGCTCATGAGGGAAAAACTGGCCGCCGGCGCCACCCTGGAAGAAGCCACGACCAAGACACGGCAAGAATGTATTTTCACAACCCACACTCCTGTAGAAGCCGGGCACGATCGCTTTACCAGTGATCTGATTCAATATGCTGCACACAAGTTTTCCTCGGACCTTGGCTTGACACATGATGCTTTCATGGATTTGGGACGTGTTCAGGCAGGAGATGCTCAGGAGCCATTTTGCATGACGGTCCTGGCACTCAAGCATTCTCGGGCGGCCAACGGTGTCAGCGAGCTACACGGCCAGATCAGTCGGCAAATGTGGCAGGGTCTTTATCCAGATCGACCCGTGGATGAGGTGCCCATTGGTCACATTACCAATGGCATCCATGTCGCGGGATGGATGAAGGGTCCTCTGCGACGCTTTTTCCGATCCAAGTTGGGTGAGGGTTGGGATCGGGATCTCAACAGCCCTCTTTTTTGGCAGCGGTTGGAAGATACTGATTTTGTCTCGGACGAGGAGCTGTGGGCGCTACGCGCAAACTTGCGGCGAGAACTGATCGAATTTGCCCGTCGACGCCTTCTCATTCAGAGCCAGCATTTGTATCGGGAGAATTTCATTACCTATGACAACCTGCTCAACCCGGATGCCTTGACCATTGGTTTTGCCCGACGCTTTGCCACTTACAAACGAGCCCCCCTGGTGTTCCAGCAATTCGAGCGCGTGGTGCGGTTGGCGAAGGATCAACAACGCCCTGTCCAATTCATTTTTGCGGGTAAGGCACATCCCAGGGATGATGAAGGCAAGCGCTTCATCCAGCACATCATACACCTCAGCAAGCACACCGAGCTGCATGGGCATCTTGTGTTCCTTGAGAATTATGACATTCATATTGCTCGCCAAATGGTCTCCGGTTGCGATGTATGGTTGAACAATCCTCGGCGCCCTCTGGAAGCCTCCGGGACCAGTGGACAGAAAACATCCGCTCACGGCTGTCTGAACATGAGCATCATGGACGGATGGTGGCGGGAAGCTTATGATGGCACCAACGGGTTCGCCATCGGAGGGGATCATCATCCAGATCGAATCGAAGAGCAGGACCGCATCGATAGTGAAAATCTCTACAAAGTGCTGGAAGAGGAGGTGATCAACACGTTTTACAACCGGGATGCTTCCGGGGTTCCTCGGCAGTGGATCGGGAAAATCCGCCGGGCCATGTCGACCATCACCCCGGAATACAGTACCTGGAGAATGGTGCAAGATTATGCGACCCAATATTATCTCACGGGTCAGTGATCGGCGAGGGATGATCTCAGCGAGTCGGATCTGAAAGTCTACCATGCTACCTTCCTTGCATTCGGTGACCCCGACAGGCCTTCAAGACCAATTGAAGGCATGGGGAGAACCTGTCTTCCGATGCAACCAGGTGCTGGACTGGTTGTATCGCAAGCGGGTCGGATCATTGGAGGAAATGTATAATTGCCCCAAGGCGCTCCGGCAGCGCCTTGGGGATGCCTATCGATTTGCTCTCCCGAGGTGCCAGCAAGTTCAAGGATCGGCCGATACCACGCGCAAATATCTCTGGCGATTGGAGGATGGTGCTTTGGTGGAGAGTGTGTTGATACCCGCCAATCCTGCTCTCTATGGAGAAGCCAGCGATCGCCACACCCTGTGTGTGTCTACGCAGGTAGGTTGTGCCTACGGATGCCGTTTCTGCGCCAGTGGGCTGGATGGCTGGAAGCGCAATCTTGAGGTTCATGAAATCGTCGGACAGTTGCTGGCCATTGAGATCCATTGTCGGGAAGAGCTTTCAGAGAGCCAGGATCGTAAGGTGAACAACCTGGTCATCATGGGGATGGGAGAGCCGATGGCAAACTACGACAACCTCATGAAAGCCCTGGACATCATCAATGCTCCATGGGGATGTCACATCGGAGCCCGGAAAATTACCCTTTCGACCAGTGGCTTGGCCCCACAAATCGAACAACTTGCCAGTCAGCCGCATCAATACCGTCTGGCCATTTCCCTTCATGGAGCGACCGACGAGGTGCGGTCTCGAATCATGCCTGTCAATCGCAAGTATCCCCTCCCGACACTCATGCAGGCGTGCGAAAGTTATGTCAGGGCCAAGGGCAAGATGATCACATTCGAATACATTTTGATCGAGGGGGTCAATGATGGGGATGATCAGATCCAACCTTTGGCTCGATGGGCCCAGCAGCTTCACGCAAAGGTCAACCTCATCCCCTATAATCACGTAGAGGGCCTAAGGTGGAAGCGGCCTGATGTGGCTACTCAGGAAACCTTTCTTCAAGGGCTCCTTCAGTTGGGTGTGAAGGCGACTTTGCGTCGAGAAAAAGGGCACGATATCGATGCGGCATGTGGACAGCTTCGACTCAAGGTTGAAAGAGAGGAGCACCCTCAGGGACATCCTTCTTGACACTCCTTGCGGGCTGGGTGAAAAGGGGAGTATGCCTCTTCCCTTCTTTTCCTCTTGTGGAAAGTCGACCCCATGCGGTCCTTCTTTCAATAGCCTGGCGATGCTCGCTGCCGTGTTTTCCTTGTTATCCACGGATAGCTCCAGCAAGACCTTGCAGGCGCAGAATATCACCTTCTTCTTTTCGGCTGGGGACCTTTCAGAAAACCCGGATCGATTTGGCAACACCCATTCGGTAGGTCCTGCCGAAGCCATCGACCCAAGGCCTTTTGGCAACGAAGCATTGCTGGATGTTTTCTTCGACGAAGATGACAAATGGCTTCTCTATCAGGTTGCTGGCAACACCATGCTTGTTTCACATTCGCCTAGTGGGTTTGAGGATGCCCCTGAGCTGACCATGGATATTGCAGTAGCCATTGGTGGCACCTACGAGGTGATATTGAATTTTCTCGATTCCCGTGAAAACCCCGGGGATGGAACCCTGCAGGCGGCACTGGGAGAAAATGACCTTGTGGAATATTCCGAGCTGAATGCCACACCAGCAACCGGCGGTACCTCTCCTGGATATCCGCAATTCGATGGGACCACCCAGGGAACCATGTGGTGGCAAACCGTGTCCTTGGGTGAGGTGGAGGTGGATGACGGTGGGCACATCCGGATACGCATTGATGATACCGAAAATGGATTTGCCGATGATTGGGTCACCTCCACCTGGCAGGGGATTACCTTGAAAGTCATCGAGCTGGGTGGGGCCATCGCTGAAATCCAGGTCAGCCCCGGAGCCTTTGACTGGGTCACGGATGTCAGTGGAAACCAATTTCGAACGGGCCCGGTGGATACCACCCTGGGCCAGGAGGAATGGTTGACGGTCAATGCGAATTCTGCCAATGACGGTAAATGGAACATTCGCGAAGGATTGGGTGCTTATGGGCCTATTCTGGAGTCTTTTCCAGCCAGTGGCGAGGATGCACCCGAACTCAAGACATCAGTGATCTTTGCCAAGGGAGGTACCTATGATGTCTTTCTTAATCTGGGAGACACAGGAGCTGCGGATCCCGATGAAAACCTGTCGACCCAAACGCCCTTGCTTTTTTCCCTTCCCGGAGAGGAATGGATACGGTGGCACGCCAACGACGGCGTGTTCAAAGGGACACCCGGCTACAACAACTATGAAATGCAGGTAGGTCAGGTGAAGGTTGAAGATGGTGAGCAGGTTGATTTTGGCATGGATGACGTTCAGGACGGGACGGCTACACGGTCGGTTTACCTTGGTATGCGCTTTGAGCGACAGCCAGAGGTCGTGATCACGGAATTCAACGTGAGTCCCGGGGTGATCGAGCCTACCGAAGATATTTTTGGAAATTCGTTTTACACGTGGGCTGAGGACGCATCGGTATATGCGGCTCAGGAGGATTGGCTCACGGTCAATGCCAATTCAGCTTCAGATGGAAAATGGAATGTCAGGGAAGGCTTGGGGCCTTATGGTCCGATCTTCGAATCCTTTCCATTGAGCGGAGAGGATGCGCCAACCCTCAAAACCCGGGTCACCTTTGCCAAGGCAGGACGCTACGATGTCGTCTTGAGTCTGGGTGATACCGGTGCTTCTGATCCGGCAGACAATCTGACCATACAAACTCCGCTAATGTTCGCTTTGCCAGGGCAGTCCTGGGTGCGCTGGAATGCCAATGACGGTGTCTTCAGTGGCACGCCTGGCTACAACAATTATGAAATGGCTGTGGGGCAAGTTGCCGTGATGCAGGCTGGAGAGAGCATGGATTTCCTCATCGACGATGTTCAGGATGAGACAGCGACCCGTTCGGTTTATTTGGGTATGCGTCTGGTCTACCTGGGTGAGGTCGAGCAAGGGGCTACCAAGACCGAGCTGAAGATTGCTCTGGAAAATGGAGATCAACCGAACCTGTTGCTTGAGTGGCAAGCAGCTGCCCAGGGTGCTTATCAACTGGAGGTGTCTGAAGATCTTCAAACGTGGGAGCTTTTGGAAGAGGGCGTTCACGATTTGGACGCTTCCATTCGCCTTCCCTTCGACCTGGATGCAGAGCAGCGTTTTTATCGATTGCGCTGAAAGCAGGTGCCTTCAATCCCAGCGGTTATCATCTGACTACGGTATCCAGTGCGAAGGCAACGTAGGCATCGCCTTGTCTGCCTCCAAGTTTCCCTCCTCCGGTGGCTGGGATGACGATGTATTGTTTTCCCATGGCCTCATAGGTGGTTGGTGGGGCGTAGCCCCCAAAGGGAAGTCTATGGGACCATAGTTCTTCTCCCGTGGCTGCGTCAAAGGCGCGTATCTTGAGATCTCTGGTTCCAGCGGCAAATACCAGGCCACCTGCCGTGACCGTGGCGCCACCAAAATTTTCAGTACCGGTGATGGAATGCCCGCGTTGAGTCAGTATTTCATGCTCTCCCAAGGGGACCTGCCAGCGAAGAATACCACGATTCAGATCCACACAGTTGAGGGTGCCCCAAGGTGGCTGACAGCCAGGATACCCTTCGTGATCCAAAAGCTTGGGGTATCCGTTGTAGCTATACCGAGGAGCTGTTGTTTCAGGTGAAGGAGTTTCTTCCTGAACCGAAGGTTCGAAGAGGAGGTAATCCAGTAATGAGTGCGTCATGGCATCATCCAGTCCGGAGGCAGCGGGCATAAGATTGCGTCCTGTTGCGAGAAGGGATTGGATGTCCTTTCGGGTCATGCGCTGCCCAATCCTTATGAGCGGTGGATGGACACCGCTCCCTTCACCCGAGTGACCATGACAGGCCATGCAGTGCTTTTCGTAGATTTTGCGTCCGGGCAAAGAGTGTGCTGCAGTTTCGGTGAACCTCAAGGGAAGGCGAGAAACGGTAGGAAACCAGGGCAGCTCGTTGGAGGTGACATACAGAAAGCCAGTAGAAGGGTCAAAAGCCGCCCCGCTCCATTCGGCACCGCCATGGATGCCAAAAAATGCAGTGGGCTTGCCTGCTTCAAAAGGTTCGAACCAGCCCATGTTGGCTCTGACTCCTGCTTCTGAGGGATGGAGCTGATTCAACACAGCTTGGTGAGCCTCAGGGGAAAGGCGCGTGATTTGATCCATCCCAAATAGCGGACGAGCAAAAGGCTGGGGGCGTTGCAAGGCAGGCTGGTAGGGAGCGGTTTCTTCACCATGTAATCTGGAGACAGGAGCCTTTTTTCTTCGAAAAGGAAAGAGAGGTTGGCCGCTGGTGCGATCCAGTAGAAGCGTGTTCCCCATCTTGCTCACCGTGGCCACTGCATCCACCAGCTCATTGCCGCGATGGACCGAAACCAAAACGGGTGGGGCCGGCAAATCCAAATCCCAGATGTCGTGGCTGATTTCCTGGAAATGCCACAGGCGTTTTCCGCTTGTCGCATCCAGTGCAATGACACAATTGCTGAAAAGATTGTCTCCCCGATGGCTGCTTCCAATGAAGTTTGGTTTGGGCGATCCGGTTGTCAGGTAAAAAATACCCCGAGAACTGTCCAGTGCAGTACCACTCCAATCGTTGGCTCCAGCTTCCACCTGACTCCAGGTTTCATGGCCATATTCACCAGCCCGAGGCCTTGTATGAAACCGCCATCGCTCCTGACCCGTCTCAAGGTCGAGGGCAAAG
>Ga0181581_10002296_pt1 | contig 14946 bp, 15 predicted proteins | sample 071ome_22_FD_132433 | JGI IMG/M metagenome (GOLD analysis project Ga0181581, IMG submission 132433) | Coastal salt marsh microbial communities from the Groves Creek Marsh, Skidaway Island, Georgia - 071404AT metaG (megahit assembly) | ecosystem: Environmental > Aquatic > Marine > Intertidal... | reverse complement strand
GGCGCGGCGGCGCGGATCGGCCGGATCGTCGCAATAGAGCGCGTCCTTGCGGATATCGAAATAGAAGGAGGACAGTTCCACCGCGCAGAAATTATGCAGCGCCGTGAACATGGTGTGGAAATCGTATGCGTCGCAGGATTTGCGAACCAGCGCGTCAAGTTCATGCAGCCGATGCAGGATAAAGCATTCGAGCTCCGGCATATCGGCGGTGGGGAGCCGCTCCGGTTCGTCGAACCCTTCGAGGCTGCCAAGCAGAAAACGCAGCGTATTGCGAAGCCGGCGATAGGCGTCCGCCTGATGCTTGATGATCTCCGGCCCGATGCGGAGGTCTTCCGAATAATCCGAAGCGACCACCCAGATACGCAGAATATCCGCGCCGAATTGTTTGATGACCTCCTGCGGGGCGGTGACGTTGCCCAGCGACTTGGACATTTTGACGCCTTCCTCGGCCAGCACGAAACCGTGCGTCAGCACAGCGTCATAGGGCGCGCGCCCGCGCGTGCCGCAGGATTCGAGCAGCGAGGAATGGAACCAGCCGCGATGCTGGTCCGATCCTTCGAGATAGAGATCGGCCGGCCATTTCAGATCGTCACGCGCCTCAAGCACAAAGCTGTGGGTCGAGCCGGAATCGAACCAGACATCGAGAATATCCGTGACCTGCTCAAAATCATCCGCGCTGTAATCATTGCCGAGGAAGCGCGCCGGGTCACCGGCGAACCAGCAATCCGCGCCGTCCTTTTCAAAGGCCGCCGCGATGCGTTCATTCACCGCGTCATCACGCAACACCTCTCCGGTCTCACGATGAGCGAAAACGCAGATCGGCACACCCCAGGCACGCTGGCGCGAGATCACCCAGTCGGGACGGGTTTCGATCATGCCGTTCAGCCGGTTGCGGCCCTGCGGCGGATAGAAATCCGTTTCGGAAATCGCTTTCAGCGCCTTGGCGCGCAATCCTTCCGCGCCTTTATCATCGCCCATCGCGATAAACCATTGCGGCGTGTTGCGGAAGATAACCGGGGTCTTTGACCGCCAGCTATGCGGATATTGATGTTTCAGGCGCGCGCGCGCGACCATTGCACCGGCATCGCGCAGCGCGGCGATCACCGCCTCATTCGCATCGCCCTTCTTGCCGTTATCCTTGATAACACGTTTGCCGTCGAAACCCGGCGCCTCTCTCGTATAGGAACCGTCGGCATCCACCGTGTAGGGGATATGTCTGTCGATGCCGCGTTCGGCCAGAAATACTGCGCTGTCCATCCAGATTTCAAAGTCATCGCGCCCATGGCTCGGCGCGGTATGGACAAAGCCGGTGCCGGTATCGTCAGTGACATGATCACCATCCAGCAAAGGCACGTCGAAATTATACCCGCCCGCGAACCCGTCCAGCGGATGACGGCAATGACCGGCGGACAGAGTTTCCGCCGGAACATCGACGCGGCGTTCATAGGCTTCCACCCGTCCGGCTTTCATCACCTCCGGCGCCAACGGATCGGCGAGGATGTAAAACTCACCCTTCCTGGCCCAGTTATCCTCTGGTGCCTCGGTGATTTCATAGACGCCATAGGAAATCCGCGACGAAAACGAGATCGCCCGGTTACCCGGGATGGTCCAAGGGGTCGTGGTCCAGATGACGACACGCAGATCGGCAAAATCGCTCACAAGCGCGTCCCAGCCCGCGTCGCCTGTCCCCGTCGCCGGAAACTTCACCCAGACCTGGTCCGATTCGTGATCATGATATTCGACCTCGGCTTCCGCCAGCGCCGTGCGTTCGACCACCGACCACATCACCGGCTTGGAGCCGCGATAAAGCTGACCGCTCATCGCGAATTTCATCAACTCGCGGGCGATCTGAGCCTCGGCGGCATAGGTCATGGTGGTGTAGGGTTGTTCCCAGTCGCCGATGATGCCGAGACGCTTGAATTCCTCCGACTGCACATCCACCCAATGGGCGGCGAACTTCCGGCATTCCTCGCGGAATTCGACGATCGGCACCTCGTCCTTGTTTTTCTGCTTGGCACGGTACTGTTCCTCGATCTTCCATTCGATCGGCAGACCGTGGCAGTCCCAGCCCGGTACGTAATTCGCGTCGAACCCGGTCATCTGGCGCGACCGGTTGATCACATCCTTCAGAATCTTGTTAAGTGCGTGACCTATATGCAGATTGCCGTTGGCATAGGGCGGACCGTCATGCAGCACATATTTGGGCCGTCCGGCGGCATCCTCGCGCTGGCGGCGGTAGAGATCAATTTCTTCCCAACGGGCAAGCGTTTCCGGTTCGCGCTCTGGCAGGGAGCCGCGCATGGGAAAGTCGGTCTTTGGCAAAAAGACCGTCGATTTGTAATCAGTACTCATTCGCTATCACCGGCGGGGTCAATATCACCGGGGGCGGTTCTGTCAAGGATCGTCCGCGCCGCGGCGCCGTCCTTTTCGATCTGGGCGCGGATCGCGTCAATCCCGTCGAACTTCATTTCAGGCCGGATATAGCCCGCCAACACAACCCGCATCAGCTTGCCATAGAGGTCGCCCTCGAAATCGAAAAGATGCGCCTCCACCGTGACGCCTTCGCCGTTAAAGGTCGGCCGCCGTCCGATATTGACGACGCCCTTGCGCCATTCCGTACCCGCCCCTTCTGATTCAGCGACCCAGCAGGCATAGACACCGAGCGCCGGATTAACGTAATCGCCGGGATCGACATTGGCGGTGGGAAATCCGATCTGACGTCCGCGCTGATCGCCGGTCATGACCGTGCCTTCGATTTCCCAGGGTCGGCCCAGCAAACGCGCTGCGGCGGCAATTCTGCCTGCCCGGAGATGATTGCGGATCGCGGTCGAGGACACCGGCGGCAGCGCGGGATCCTCCGGATGCACCGCCTCAACAACCGTCGTGCCGAAACCATGCTTGTTCCCCATCTTTTCAAGCAGCGCCAGATTTCCCTGACGCCCCTTGCCAAAGACGAAATCATAGCCCGCGATAATGTGCGAAACCTGTAATCCCCCGACCAGTACGGTTTCGACGAAATCCCGGGCCGGCATGCCGGCAAGATGCGCATCGAACGGGATGGAAAAAAGCGCGCCGACGCCGAGCTCCGCGATGGGACGGGCCTTGGAAGCCCCGGGCGTCAACTCAAAATATGCATCATCCGGCCGGAAAAATCGGCGCGGATGGGGCGCGAAAGACAAAACGGCGGCGGGCGTTCCCGCCTTGTCCGCAATCTCTTTCGCGGCGCCGATTACGGCCTGATGGCCGATATGCACGCCGTCGAAATTCCCGAGCGCGACCGCGGTGCCCGTCAACGCGTCAGGCACATCGTTATATGATGTCAGAATCTGCATGGTGGCGGCTTCTACTCAGCGACAGCGGGGAAGTCAATGAAATCGGTGGAAAAGGTGGGCTGGTTCTTGTGAACTTTACCGGAATTTAAGGGTTTCGCCTCATTCTGTCCCCGATTGCGGCCTGAGCGCCGAACTGCCACAAGGAATTTCAGCCGTGCGATCCAATGGTGCCTGGACACGTCCGAATAACGGTGTCCCCAAAATCCCCAAAATCCGCCAATTCGCCCAGGTAACGATGAATAACGGCATCGTCCTGAATGGCCATGTTTTTGTCGATGCGACAGCCCGAATTCAGGATCTGTTGAATAGCGGCTCGCAATTCATCCCGTTTGTCGACGAGAACGACATCATTCATCTTCTTAACAAGAACTCCATTACCGAAGTGCTGCCTTATGACGGCTAGGCGCTAAATCGAATACAGACTGAGAAAATAAAAACATAAGGGCTGGCGCGTGATTTACCCAGAGGACCAGAAAAAAGTCGAAACTGTCGCCAAGACATCGCTCGACAATATGTCGAAAGCCGAAGTGGCACCGAACCCCACGAATTTTCACATCTGGTTCGACCATCTCTCGGGCCGAAATCCCGCCCTTTCGCGGTTGATCGACGCCATGCAGTCGCGCGGCATGAAATTCACCCCGGAACGCAATCGGGACATTTACACGCGTTTTCTCGGCGCCGGCTATGGTGAAAACACCCAAGCCGATATGAACGCCCGGCTTGAGGCCAATACAAAGCGGGTTCAGGAAGCATTAAAGGCGGCCGGGTCCGACACGGAAAAATACGGCGAGGCGCTGGCGCATTTTTCGGGCAATCTGGGCGCGGTCGAGAGCAAATCCGAAATTTCCAGCATGGTTGCCGAAATGGCGGCGGAAACCGCCAGCATGGAAAGCCAGATACAGAACCTGCAAAGCGAGGTCGAGAAAAGCCGAGCGGAAATCGCCGAAATGCAGCAACAGCTGCAACATTCCCGGATGGAAGCGCTCACCGACCGGTTAACCGGTATTTATAATCGCCGCGCCTTCGACGAAAATCTGGAATTGCTTATCGACGAAGCAGGCAAGGAGAAAACACCGGTCTCGCTTATGATTGCGGATATCGATCACTTCAAGAAGTTCAATGACACATACGGCCATCAGGTCGGCGACCAGGTGCTCAAACTGGTCGCTCAAACCCTGAAAGACGGCGTGAAAGGCCGAGACATCGCCGCGCGTTTCGGTGGTGAGGAATTCGCCATTATCCTGCCCGAAACCGCGATGAACGGTGCCGCCTCCGTCGCGGAAAATTTGCGCGCCTCTTTGGCCGCCCGCAAGCTTTCACGTAAGGACAGCAAGCGGGACATGGGCAACATCACGATGTCGTTCGGGGTGACGGAGCTGGTTTTCGGCGAAACGCCGGATGCGCTGATCGCTCGTGCCGACGCTTTGCTTTATCAGTCGAAACATGACGGGCGGAACCGAGTGACCGCTTCCCGGGTCATGCCAAACCTCAAGAAATCGGCCTGACCCGCACCCCCGGTTGCTCCGCCCACCGGAGATCCCGGGATTAGCCTGACCGACCGCGCGGCGGTATAATCGCCGCCATGATCGTCTTGTTCACAGATTTCGGGTTGACCGGTCCCTATGTGGGACAAATCAAGGGTGCGATTGCCGCGATCGTCCCGAATGTGCCGGTGATCGATCTGATGCACGATGCGCCGCCGTTCGAACCACAATACTGTTCCTATCTGTTGGCGGCCTACGCGGCCGGGTTCGCGACCAGTGCGATATTCGTCGCAGTTGTCGATCCCGGGGTGGGCGGCGCGCGCGACCCCCTGATTATCCGCGCCGACGGGAAATGGTTTGTCGGCCCCGATAACGGGCTTTTCGAAGCGACGATGCGGCGGGCACGGGATGTCCGGACCTGGCGCATCACATGGCGCCCCGAGACCCTTTCGGCGAGTTTTCACGGGCGCGATCTTTTTGCCCCGACCGCGGCTCAGATCGCCGCGGGCGGCTTTCCGGAAGGTGAACCGATCGACCCGGAAACCATACGAAAGCCCGACTGGCCTGACGATTTGCCGGCCATTGTCTATATTGATCATTTCGGCAACGCGATGACGGGGCTTCGGGCATCTGCGCTTCATCCCGAGGCGGTGTTGAAGGCAGGCGACAGGTTTTTCAGCCCCGCCCGTGTGTTTTCCGACGTCGCAGAGGGTGAGGCTTTCTGGTACGAAAACGCGAACGGGCTGGCTGAAATCGCTGTAAACCGTGGCCGTGCGGATTTGCTCGGGCTTTCGGTCGGCACGGCGGTTTCTATGTCAGGCCCCGCCTGAAGCTTCCTGAAGAGAGACATACAACAGATGATAAAGGCATGATGCCCTCGTTAAAACTTCACCCGGAAGGCCGGCCTTTTCTCGCCGCCTTTGCGGCGGCAACGCTGATTCTCTTCGCGTTGGGCGGATGGCTGGGCACGCTGCTCGGATGGGTTGGCGTCATCCTGACGCTCTGGTGCGCTTATTTTTTCCGCGACCCCGACCGCGTCACCCCGGTGGAAGAGGGACTCGTCATCAGCCCGGCGGATGGGGTCATCCAGTCCGTCACCGACGCGCCACCACCACCGGAACTCGGCATGACGGACCAGCCGATGCGCCGGGTCAGCGTTTTCATGAACGTGTTCGATTGCCATGTGAACCGCAGCCCGGTCGATGGCGAGATCGTTCTCTCCGCCTACCGCCCGGGCAAATTTCTTAACGCCTCTCTCGACAAGGCCAGCGTCGATAATGAGCGGCGGGCAATCAGGCTGGCGGCAAGCGACGGCAGCGAACTGGCGGTGGTTCAGATCGCCGGACTGGTCGCGCGGCGCATCGTGAGCTGGACGCAAGACGGCGCCCAGCTGAAAGCGGGCGAGAGGTTCGGCATGATCCGTTTCGGCAGCCGCGTTGACGTCTATCTGGAAAATACGGCAACAATACTCGTCGCCGAAGGTCAACGCGCAATTGCGGGGGAAACCGTGATCGCAACGTTGAAGCCGGGCGGCGAAGACCGCAAGGGAGATATTCGCTGATGGCGCGCCGGGCCCGAAGTTCACGCAGAAGACGGTTGAGACGCGACCATATAAACCGGCTGTTGCCCAACGCCTTGACCATGCTCGGGCTTTGCGCGGGGCTCACCGCAATCCGGTTCTCTCTGGAAGGGCGCTGGGAAATCGCCATCCTTCTGGTCGCCGGCGCCGCGCTGCTCGATACGCTGGACGGCCGCATCGCGCGGCTGATGGGCGGTCCCACGGAATTCGGAGGGCAGCTTGATTCCCTGGTAGACGGGATCGCCTTCGGCGTGGCGCCCGTGATCATGGTCTATATCTGGTCGTTACAGGATGCCGGGGGTATCGGCTGGGCAGTCGCGCTTCTGTATCCGGTATGCTGCGTCCTGCGGCTTGCCCGATTTAACGTCGCGTCCGCCGAGAACGATCTGCCGGCATGGGCCAACGGTTATTTCAGCGGCGTTCCCGCGCCGGCCGGTGCGGGACTCCTTCTCCTGCCGCTGATCCTGTTTTCCGAAACCGGCTGGCAATGGCTCGGCTCACCCTGGCTTACGGGACCATGGTCGCTGTCCGTAGCCCTGCTTATGATCAGCCGGCTACCCACATGGTCTTTCAAGCGCCTGCGGGTGCCGTCAAAATTCGTAACGGTATCAATGGCGGGGATCGCATTCCTGGCGGCAGCAATGTTCACGGAACCGCAGCTTACCCTTACCGCCATAATCGTCGCCTATGGCTGCACGCTGCCCTTTTCGGTGCGGGCCTACCGGCGGTTGGAGGCCGAGGAAGCGGCACAGAATTCGGAGATAGCCCCGCCACCGGGCGAAGACTGAAATCAGGCCGCCTGCGGCACCGGTGCCCCGCCCCGGTCTTCCCGGATCATCAGGCTAAGCAAACCCGCAATGACGGCCAGGCCCAGCGACACGATCCATACCCAGTCATACCGGTTGAAAAGTTCGAACAGATAGCCGCCCAAAAAAGTGCCGAGCGCGCCGCCCAGAGAATGGCTGGCGAAAATCAGTCCCATGCTGATCCCCATGACATGGCGGCCGATATGAGACGCCACCAGAGACGCGACAATGGGGAAAGTGCCGTAATCGAACAGGCCAAACAGGATGGCGAAGAGATAAAGCGTCGTTTCGCTGCCAGCGATATTCATCAACAGGATAAAGGTCAATGCACGCAGGAAGTAAATACTGGCGAGCAGGACCGGCCGGTTGAATCGGTCCGCCAAATGACCGAAAACCAGCATCCCGGTAAGGCTGAAACCCGACAACACGCCGTAAGCGAAGGTACCTTCGAGGGGAGGAAAACCGCAGAGATCGGCATAGGGAATGAGGTGGACCTTGACGACGCCGACAGTCGTAAACCCACAGATAAAAAATCCGCCGGAAAGAAGCCAAAAGGTGCGATCCCGCAACAGGCCCGCCACCACGGTCTTCACCGGTCCGGCCGCTCGCTTTGCCCCCGCGTGGCGCCCGGGCGCCGGCCGGCCCCTTATCAGCAACTGAACAACGACCAGAGTCGCGAGAATCACCGAACCGACGACGACAAAGCTGGGCCGCCAGGAAATTCCGACGACCAGAAATCCCAGCAGCGGCATCAAGGCGAGCTGTCCCCCAGTACTGCCCGCTGTGGCAATGCTGGTCGCCAACCCGATTTTCCGGTCGAAAAACTGGGCCACCGTCGCTGAGACAAGTGAGGGCGAAATAACGGCGAACCCGATGCCGCCCAGAATGCTGAACCACGCAATCAGCTGCCACTGCGCATCCATATAGGAACACAGGATGAAGACAACGGCGATCAGCGTCATACCGAAGCCATAAATGATGCGTGGCCCATATCGATCGATCAGGAGCCCGGCCGCCGGAGCGGTCGCGGCCATAACCACCATCATCACGGCGCCGGCGGTCGAGATGTCGCCGTAGCTCCATCCCATATCCTCTTTCCAGAACGGCATCATCAGCCCGAGAGAACTGCGTCCGGCGATAACCACCGAGAGCATCAGAAACAGCGCCCCGACAACGATCCAGCCTCTGGGATCGTCGGATTGCTTCGCGGTCGCGCGTGCGGGTTCCGTCAAATTGATGGCCGCCTATTATACGGCCTGCGCGAGGACAAAGTCCCGCAAGGCGGCAATCGCGGCCAGTGACTGCGGATCATCCGGATTATTGGTCGCGAAGGTGTGCGGCTGATCGGGAAATTTATGCACCAGGCATTCGCCACCCGCCGCGCGGTATGTCTCCGCGAACAGATCCTGCCATTCATGATTGACGTTATTGTCAGCCGTTCCCTGGAGAATAAGCGCGGGCGGCAGATGCGTTGCCTCTCCCCGTTCAAGTACCCGGAAGGGATTGGCGCGTCCCATCGCCGCCTCATCCTCAAAATAATTATGATGGTTGATCACCAGACGCTCATTGCCCGCGTCCCTGGCCATGTGATAGCGCGCCAACGGATCGAGGATTGGCCAGCAGGTGGCAAAGAACTCAATCGACGGATCAACATCGCCCAGTTCGGGTGCGGGCAGGCAATATTCAGGATCGTTCGGTTTGACCGCCATCAGCCCCATCTGTTGACCGCCGCTCGAAGTACCGAGCCCGCCAAGTTTCGCAATCTCTATGCCGAGATCGCCCGCATGCGCCTTGAACCAGCGGATCGCGTAACTGATATCCTGTAGCGGGCCGGGAAATTTGGCCTGATCCGACAGGCGGAAATCGATCCCGACAACGCCGACACCGGTTTTCGCCACCGCCTCATGCAGCACCGCGTTGCTGGTGCGGTCATTATTCGCCCACGCCCCGCCATGGGTTTCCATCATCCATGTCCGCGTGCCGCCGTCCGGCCGGTAAATCCTGAGCTGTAACTCAATGCCGTCGACTGTCAGATACGGGACGTCTTCAATCGAAAATTCCCTGTCCGTCATTCCCTGCCTCCTGGAACAGACCGCAGTCTCCCGCGTGACGGTGGGCGCGTCAAACCCGGCTAGAAGAGATGCTGGCCGCCCGTGACAAAGACCTCGCTGCCGGTCACATAACCGAATTCCGAATCACAGAGACGATAAATAACCGACGCCACTTCCTCCGCCGTGCCCATACGGTTAAGCGGGATCCGGGGAACCAACGCCTCATATTCCGGCCCGATCATGCCGGTACGGATTTCTCCGGGTGCCACCGCATTGACCCGGATACCAAGCTCGGCGAATTCGTTCGCCATTTCCCGCGTCAGGGACGACAGCGCCGCTTTCGAAGTGGAATAGGCAGAGCCCGCGAAGGGGTGGATGGCATGACCGGCGATCGAGGTGATATTGACGATCGCCCCCCGCTTTTTGTGAAGGGCGGCGGCAAAGCCGCGCGACAGCGTCAGCGGCGCAAAGAAATTCAGCTCGAATACCGCCCGCCAGCCATCGAGGTCACCATTCAGACACCCCAATCGTTCGTGATATTCGGCCTTGGGCGATTGCGCCGCGTTATTGACCAGCGCGTCCAGCCCGCCCGCGCCGATAACCGCGACGGCCTGCTCGACAAATTGATCAACCGCCTCCCGGTCCGACAGGTCGGTGGAAAAATGATCGGTCCACAGGGAATTTCCGGCGAATTCCGCCGGCGCCTCGCCGCGGGCACAGGAAATTACCCGCCAACCATCCCGGGTAAAACGCTCCACCACCGCCAGGCCGATACCCCGGCTCGCCCCCGTGATGACGGCGGTTTTGACTGCGGCATTCATCTTTAAGACGGGATTCCCCCCCGCGCGCGCCGGTCAACGGCTGAAGAAAACGGGTATTTCGGCGTTGCCGATGATGTGCCGGGTGCGTCCGCCAAGGATCATCTGACGGACCCGGGCCCGCGCATAGGCGCCCTTGACCAACAGATCCGCGCCGATTTCCTTTGACCGGTTCAGATAGGCAGCGCCGACCTCCTCCGCGTCACCCCGGAACTGAACAATGTCGGCCTTGATCCCCGACCAGGCCAAGCGCGCGACGCATTCTTCCGGCGGAATTTCGGGTGGCTCCATCGGGTTCCGGACCAGCAACGTCACCTTGTCCGCGCCGGCGAGAAGCGGCAGCGAATTCGCAATTGCCCGGGTCGCTTCCGGACTGCTTTCCCAGGCAATGGCGATATTGCGACCGGTTTCCGCGGGCAGTTCAGGCGGCACCATGAGGACCGGCCGTCCCGTATCCAGAAGGGCGGCTTCAAGTGTGATCGGTGACGGAAGGGCGCTGTCCTTTACCGGTCGGCCGACCGCGATCAGATCGAAAAGACGCCCCCGGATCGACAGGACCTCGTCTTCCCGTCCGGTTTCCTCGCGCCAGGAAATCGTCGCGCCGCCACCTGGCGCCCCGTCCACGGCGATGTCTCCATGGTCGGCGGAAAATTTATCGAAGGCCTGCCGGACGCGCGCGGCGCGCTCGCCGCTTTCCTTTTCGGTGACATCCATGATTTCCTCGATCATGGTGCCGTCCATCCCTTCTCCGGTGTAGGGGACAAGACCCCGCGGGTCAGCCCGGACATGCAGCGCTTCGATATGGGCGGCTGACCCGACCCCGACACGGCGAACAGCCTCTAAAAGCGTATCGGCGTACGCATCGCTGCTGACACAGGCAAGAATAGTGGAAATGGACATTTTGGATCCCCGCTTATGTTCTGTTGCTATATTTCTGAACCTTCCGTGTTCTGGAAGGAATTTTCAAGCTGCAAAATCGAGGGCGATCTTTCACGGATAAAGCCACTCTGTCGACCAGCCGTCAGAGTTAGGCGTAAATGACCGGCGGCGATGCAGTCGGAAACGGCCCTCTTCCCAGAATTCAAAACCATCGGGGACAATCCGGTAACCGGTCCAGAATGGCGGTCGCGGAATTTTGCCGGCGCCGAATTTGGCGGTGAATTTCGCGACTTCCTTTTCCAGCGAAAAAAGGCCTTCCATGGCCCCGGATTGCCTGGAGGCCCAGGCGCCGATCTGCGCGCCGCGCGGACGGGTCGCAAAATAGGCATCGGCCTCGGCATCATCGACAAATTGGGCGGCACCGGTGATTCGAACCTGACGCGACTGGGATTTCCAGTGAAATAACAAGGCAACCTGGGAATTTTCAGCAATATCGGCGGCCTTGCGGCTACCGGTATTGGTGAAAAAGACAAAGCCCGAAGCGTCAAAGGATTTCAGAAGAACCATGCGGGACGTTACCTTGCCGTCCTTTGACGCGGTCGCAACCGACATGGCTTCGGGCAGGTCCGCCTCGGCTTTCTTCGCCGCTGCGAACCATTCCTCAAAAATCGCAAAAGGGTTGGAAACGTCAGCCGACATCCTGTTTTTTCCTCATAATATTAATTATTTACAGGGTTTTTTCCGGGAATACACAATTTACTTGAACAAGCGGTATCATAATTCCCATCTTTTGGTAACGGCGGAATATGCCGCCGTTATTCCTGTATGTCCGTCTATAGGACATATCATTGAGATATTGAATTTTTGGGGTTTGCAGATGTTGAAGAAAATCACTTCCTTGGCGGCGGTCGCCGTCCTTTCCCTCGGTCTAATTTCCTGTGAAGGCAGCAACCAGGGCCAGAAACAGCAACTGGGTGGCGTGATCGGCGGCGCCTTGGGCGGTCTCCTCGGGTCGAAATTCGGAGGCGGTGACGGCAAGCTCGCGGCGACTGCGGTCGGCGCCATCGCCGGGCTGCTGATCGGCAGTGAGATCGGAAAATCACTGGACAAGGCCGACCGCACCTACGCGGCGCAGACCGCGAACAAGGCCCTTGAGAATAACCGCACCGGCGAGACCTCGACCTGGTCGAATCCCGATTCGGGGCATTCAGGCACCGTTACGCCGACCCGCACCACCCATACTTCGGCGCGCGACGGCCGGGATTGCCGCGAATATGAGCAGACCATCACGGTTGATGGCCGCACCGAAACCGCGACAGGCACCGCCTGCCGCCGCGAAGACGGCACCTGGCGGATCGTCAGTTGAATAACATCGCCGCCCCGGTATGGCGCGACCACGCCGGGGCGGCGCTTCTTTGCCCCTCACCCCCTTTAGTGTAGACTGCGTCCCCTATTCACCACCGGGAGCCAGAGCAGAAATGACCGAATCCGCGCCGCTTATGGCCGGCAAGAAGGGCCTTGTGATGGGGGTCGCGAATGACCGGTCGATTGCCTGGGGAATCACCAGGGCGCTTGCCGACCAGGGCGCGCAAATCGGCCTGACCTATCAGAACGAGGTTCTGGAAAAACGGGTCCGCCCGCTTGCCGCACAATTGGAATGCGATCTTCTTGTCGAATGCGATGTCAGTGACGAGGCCAGTGTCGCGCGGACCATGGATGAGGTGAAGGAAAAATGGGGCAGTCTGGATTTTCTGGTCCACGCCATCGCCTTTTCCGACAAGAACGAGCTCACCGGGCGTTATCTGGATACGTCGGCGGAAAATTTCGCCATGACGATGTCCGTCTCCTGCTATTCCTTCACGGCCGTCTGCCGCGCCGCCGCGCCGTTGATGCAGGATGGTGGATCGATCCTCACCCTCACCTATGCCGGCTCGGAAAGGGTCGTACCCCATTACAACGTGATGGGTGTCGCCAAGGCGGCGCTGGAATGCAGCGTGCGTTACCTGGCGGTTGATCTCGGCGCGCAGAATGTCCGGGTCAACGCGATATCGGCGGGCCCGATCCGTACCCTGGCGGCCTCCGGGATCGGCGATTTCCGCTATATCCTGAAATGGAATGAACTTAACGCGCCGCTCCGCCGCAACGTCACCATCGGCGATGTCGGCGGCGCCGGTCTTTATCTCTTGTCTGACCTGTCCGCGGGCGTCAGCGGCGAGGTGCATCACGTCGATTGCGGCTATAACGTGATCGGCATGAAGGCCGTGGATGCACCCGATATCGACGCCGTCGTCAAGAACTAGCAAGACCGATGTCGGATAACAGTTTCGGCACTCTTTTCAGGGTCACGACCTGGGGTGAAAGCCATGGTCCCGCCATCGGATGCGTGGTGGACGGAACCCCGCCCGGCATTCCCCTGAATGAAGAAGATTTGCAGGTGTGGCTCGACCGGCGCAAGCCGGGGACATCGCGCTTCGTCACGCAGCGCCGCGAGCCGGATCAGGTAAAGATTTTGTCCGGCGTGTTTGAGGGCAAAACCACGGGCACATCCATCGGGCTGCTGATAGAAAATCAGGACGCGCGGTCCAGGGATTATTCCGAAATCACGGACAAGTTTCGTCCTGGCCACGCGGATTACACATACTGGAAGAAAGACGGTTTCCGCGATTATCGCGGCGGCGGAAGGCCGTCCGCGCGGGAAACGGCGATGCGGGTCGCCGCCGGCGGCGTCGCCCGCAAGATCCTCGGCAAGGGTGTCAAAATCCGCGGCGCGATGATCCAGATGGGAACGGAGAAGATCAATCCCGACAACTGGCGCTGGAACCAGATCGAGAAAAATCCGTTCTGGTGCCCGGATGCGAAAGCCGCGGCGCATTGGGCGGAGTATCTGGACGACGTGCGCAAGGCGGGTTCCTCCGTCGGCGCGGTAATCGAAATCCGCGCATCCGGCGTGCCGGCCGGTCTGGGCGCGCCCATCTATGGCAAGCTGGATGTCGATCTCGCCGCCGCGATGATGGGGATAAACGCGGTCAAGGGCGTGGAAATCGGCGCGGGTTTCGGCGCGGCGGCCCTGTCGGGTGAAGAGAACGCCGATGAGATGCGTATGGAAAACGGCAAGGTTGAATTCCAGTCCAACAAGGCCGGCGGCGTTCTAGGCGGCATTTCCACCGGACAGGATGTCGTGGTCCGTTTCGCGGTCAAACCGACCAGTTCCATCCTCACCCCGCGCAAGACGGTAACCGCCAAGGGACGCAATACGACGGTCGCGACCAAGGGACGCCACGACCCCTGCGTCGGCATCCGTGGCGTGCCGGTCGGCGAAGCGATGATGGCCTGCGTGCTGGCCGATCACATGCTGCGTCATCGCGGTCAGTGCGGGTAACGCTCAGCCTTTTCTGAAAACGCCGGCAAGCTCCAGATGCGGCGACCAGAGAAACTGGTCGACAGGCAGAATGGTCTCTATTGCATAACCCACCCCGATCAGCATCTGCGCGTCGCGCGCAAAGCTCACCGGGTTGCAGGAGACATAGGCGATCAACGGGATTTCAGACAGGACAAGCTGTTCCACCTGTTTCTCCGCTCCGGCACGCGGCGGATCGAGAATAACGGCGTCAAACGCCGCAAGCTCATGCGGCAATAACGGCCGCCGGTCGAGGTCGCGTGCTTCTCCTGTCACGCGCTCGCCGAACCCGGCTTGCCGCGCCGCATGGTTCAGCGCCCCGATCTGCGCCGGATCGCGCTCAACGGCATGGACCAAAGCGCCTGTCTCCGCGACCGGTAAACCGAAGGCTCCACAGCCCGAATAAAGGTCGAGGACCCTGCCCGCCCCTGAGGCCGCGGTCATAACCACGTCCCGCAGCGCGGCTTCGCCAGCCGCTGTGGCTGTACGAAGCCATCCGGCGGCAGCGCCACCGTGATATCGCCGATGCGCATGGCAGGCGCCCTGCGCGCGATGACCGGCTCCGCCTCCTCGCCCCCGGTCCGAGTCAAGGGACTCCAG
>Ga0181581_10002292_pt1 | contig 14956 bp, 20 predicted proteins | sample 071ome_22_FD_132433 | JGI IMG/M metagenome (GOLD analysis project Ga0181581, IMG submission 132433) | Coastal salt marsh microbial communities from the Groves Creek Marsh, Skidaway Island, Georgia - 071404AT metaG (megahit assembly) | ecosystem: Environmental > Aquatic > Marine > Intertidal... | reverse complement strand
GGGGGGGGGGGGGGGGGGGGGGGGGGGGGGGGGGGGGGGGGGCCGGGGGGGGTCGCGGCCGGGCGTGGGAGGGCGCGGGCGGTCGCACCAGGAGAAGGAGGCTCTCTTCCCGGTGCTGCAGATGCTTGAGGGCGAGCAGGGCGTAGCCCTCCGCCTCCTCCTGCGGGCAAGGGTCCCCCCAGGGCCCTCGTCGGTCGCGGGGGGCTGGCCGCGGCTCCGGGGCGCCGGGGGGGGGCCCGCCCCGCGCGACGCACCTGTGACGCGACGAGCGCCTGCACGGTGAGCTCCGCGGACGCGTCCTCGGCCCTCGACGTGAAAGTCCTGGACAGGAGGACCTGGGTGCGGCCCGACAGCCCCATCGGCTCCAGGGTCACTGCGGGGGCCACGGGACTCGGCTTTTCCCGGATCCGCGCACCGGCCGAGGCCGCGCGACGGCCTGGAATCACACGAGAGGGGAGAGTACTCACACGGATGGTACGCGACGTCATTGTCGGGGGAGTAGCGGGGGACGCGCCCGCCCTCTCTCGCGGGGGCAGGGGCGGGGGACTGGGGGAGCGCGCGGAGCGGCGAGGGGCGCTGACCGACACCGGGTCGGCTAGACCGCGTCCGCGATACTGCGACGCGGGGAGCGCCGGCGATTGCCGCGCGGGGACCGGGCCGGAGAGATCGCCGGGGGCGGAGCTCCCCCCCCCCGGCCCGGGCCCCGGGGGGGGCACCCCGAGCCAGGCTGGAAGCGCGCATCGCTGGGGGATCCAGGGAGCCAGCGCTGTGGGGCGGCGGCTCGCACTCGCGCGTTGAGGGGTCGCAGGTGTCGACGCGGGCATTGAGGGCCTGGCAACAGGCTTGAGCGCCCCGGTTCAAGCTGGCACCCGGCGTCGGGGACCGGCCCCACCCGGCTCAGGCGCGAGGGGGGCTCGAAGGCGCGTCTGGTGCCCCTCTGGCCCCGTCGGTGTCAGGGGGGCGCGATCGACATCGGCGTGACAGGAACGCTGATCTCACTTGTCCTTCTTCCCCTCGCCGCTTGCCGCCACGTCGACTGCGGGAACAAGAGGGGGGAGCCGGGGTCGGGGCTGTCCCCGGTTCCGGACCTCGGTCACGGTCGCAGCGCCAGGTGACCTGAGCGTGTACGACGAGCTGCCCCCCCCACCTACGGCGACCCCGGAGGCTTTGCCGGGTGCGCCCCCCACACAGCACCACCCCTACACTGACGGGGGCCCGCGGGACGCCCCCGGGGGGCACGGCGCCGGCGCGGCGGGGCGGCCGACTCACCGAGGAATCGGTCGACGTCGATCTGATGGCGCCTCTTGAGGATGACGGGGTGGACAGGGACGGGGAACGCGAGCCTGCAGCCCCGCTCGATGACGAAGCACGACGCGAAGGACACCACCGCCCCCAGGATCAGCTTATCCTGCATGGAGCCTGCGGGGCGGGGCAGGGGCAGCCGCGGGTTTCGACCGCCCTGGGTCGGGGGCGGCCAGTGCCCCCGTGCCCAGCTGCGCCGGCGGCCGGGCGAAGCTGCGGGCCACCCCGCGCCCCCGAGACGGGCCGCACTCACCCGGGATGGGCACCCCCTGGAACCAGTCCCGCAGGAAGGGCAGCAGGTCGGTGACCATGGCGAAGTAGCCGGCGCCCAGGAGGAGCATTCCCCGGAGCATGATCCCGTTCTCCGCGATGTCGATGCTGAAGGGCCGCCCCACGTAGTTGACGGCGAACGTGGTCACCTGCTGGACGATGTTGACCAGGAAGCACGTCGTGTTGACCAGGTTGGGCTGGAAGGGCTCGTCGGGCTTCTGCGCGTGCTCCGGGTCCATGTGGGCGACCGCCCAGCGGGAGGCGAGCACGAGGAACGTCAGCTGCACCGCGAACTGCCCCAGGAGGGAGAGGAAGACGTACGCGGACAGGATGCGAGGGTGGGGCTTCTGCGGGGAGAGGGTCTCGACCTGCTTGGACTGGGACAGCAGGAAAAACATGGCGGCGCTGAACATGCCCGACACGGTCGCCTGGTAGTCGCCCATCTTGACGCCCTGGAGGTACTGGACCGACAGCGAGTACGCGCTCAGCTGCGGGTCACGTCGGGGGGAGGCGCTGTCCCTGTGGGGGGCTCTGCACAGGGAGGGCTAGCGCGGCCTCCCTGCGCGCGCTGCTCCGCGCGGACGGCTCCGTTCAGCCCGCGGGATCCGGGCGCGATCAACAGAAAGAGGGATCCGAGGCCGAGGGTCCCCCCGAGCTGTGGGTGAGGCAGTCGGCGGCTTCCCCTGTGGGTCATACCGGCACGCGCCGTCCCGGAATGCGGTGCCCAGCATCGCGGCGGCGGCACTCACCAGGCTGAGTTGCCCGAGGATCTTGAACATCTGCACCGTGGTGACCAGGGTGCAGCGGCCCTGGCGGAGAATATCCAGCACGGGGGCCACTGAGTCGGCGCGGGCGGTGAAGGGGGCCGCCATGGACGCGTCACCTGGCTTCACCATCGGGACGTCCTGCGATCCCATGTCGGCCTCCATCTGGTCCATCCGAGCGCACCAGTCGATCAGTCGGGGGTTGTTTTCGACCCGGACCCCCATGTTGATGTACTTCATGAGCATCTTGGTGCCCTGTCCGCCGTTCAGCTTGTCGGAGAGCACCAACGCCTTGAAGTTCGGGTCGGCGGGGTCGGGCGCAGCCCGCACCTTCTCCTGCACCTCCTGAGACGACGAGGGAGTGTCAGCCTTGGTCTGCGGCTTTTTCTTCGCCGCCGCCGGCAGAAGGGCCACCCCAACGTGGGCAGCGCGGAGCGCCCCGACGTCGTTCGTCCCGTCCCCGCACATGAGCACACTCCTTCCTGCCGCCCTGAACGTGTTCACGATAGTCTCCTTTTGCTCTGGCGATGCCCTTGCGAAGACCTGCGGGCACGTCGACACGGCAGCGCGGCAAATAACCCCGAGGTCTGTATCGCGGCGGGGAACGCGGTCTTCTGCAGAGAGGAGAGGGACGTTTGGGTGGCGTGTTGGCGTGACATGGTCACCTGCACGTACGGAACCAGCGCAGGGAGGAGCCCGCATCCGTGCGCGTGGGTGAGAGCATCTCCCGTGACGCAGATGTCGTAGTCGGCCGCCACCTCCTCGATGCTTTTGGCGTCCCTCCGGAACGGCAGCACAGTCGCCCCGTCCGGGGAGCGGTACTCGAAGTGCGTGTCTGGCTCGTCCACCAGCGCCCTGACCCGCCCCTCCTGCGACGAGGCGGGAGATGTCTCCTCCTTGGGCCATTCAGGCTCCGGCGGCCAGAAGGCCAAGAGTTCTACTCGGGGTGTCGCCGTCACCGGGGCCTCCGGAAAAACGCAGCCCCACCCCAGCCCGACATACAGCCACCACGCCACCGGCCCCGGCAGTGTCCCGGTGGCTGGGGCCCGTCGTGGCCACGGGGCCTCAGGGCATCCGACAAGCTCCCCGTGCAGTCCGCGGCAGCCGCCGTCCGACCATATCCACTACCACCACCACCGCCGTCGCCACCCCGGAAGCGGTGCAGGAGCTTGCAGTGGGCTGGCCAGAGAGCAGTTGCTGGCGGATCCGTGCCCCCCCCCCGCGGTTCGCGAGTCTCACCTGGCTGTCAACCGAGTCGGACCTCTCACGCCTCGGGGCCACTTCGCTGGCGCTAGCTCCCGCGTCCGACGAAACGTCCACGTGCCCGAGGATGAGCACGTCCCTCTCCACCGTGTGGGTGAGCTTTGCCACGTGGCAGGCCGTGAGGGCAGCGTCCCCTGTGATCATGACGAGCTGCTGGGAGGCGTCCCTCAGGTGCTCCAGCGTCGGCGCCGAGCCCTCCTTCACGGGTGTAGAGAAGACCTGCGGACGAGTCAGCAGTCTCGACGAGCACTTAGTCCGCCCCTCGCCCCTCTCCCCTGATCGCAGCCCTCCCCCTTACACTCCACACCGGGGGTCCCACGAAATGGAACAGCAGCTCACCGCGAATCCAGCGAAGGCGAGCCCGTTCTCCACCACGGACCGCCCCGCTTCGTGCGCGTCGCGCGCATTGAAGCCACCCAGGGTCCCAGCAGCGAGGGCGATGACCCTCATGCCCTTGGCCGTCCATGTCCGGTACGCGTTGTCGTAGCCGTCCGGCACGCGGGCTAGGAGACACCTGCGTGACACTCGCGGGGGCAGGACCTCGACCCGGGGAGCGCTTCCCGCGGCGGGGGGCTTGAGGGTGCAGAGACAGCCTGGGTGGGGCCAGCGGGCTTATGGGTCACAGCAGGCGGACAGTGTCACGCCCTGTTCTGGTACACTGTGCCTCCGGGTGCGCCCCCAGCGCAAAGTTCCCGGCACGACCGTCGCGGGCGGTCACCTGATGACTTCGGGCGCCCCCTTCGACACGACGACGGGCACCTCTGCACCAGCGCCCAGCCACTGCTGCAGGAGGTGCCCAGAGCTGGCGTCTTTCCTGCGGACCACCACGCTCATCCGCTTGAGGTCGGAGCTGAACGCGTGCCGCGCCAGCACCTGGAAAGCTCCGAGGGCCGGGACTGGGGTGTCGGGCGACGCCGAGATCTCGGACTTGGACACCTGCGGGGTCGACGGGCGAGTGGGCTCCGTCACATGCTCGCCACCAGCACGCCGAGTCTGAGTTGTGGAGGCTTCGCCAGCGCCAAATACAGGCAAAGGCCAAGGCAGCTCAGCGGAGGCAAGGCGAGAGGCGACATCGAGATAGCGGGCTCTCGTCCCGACCGAAGGTAGCCGGGCACAACCCCCGCACAACGCCGGCACCTCGAGCGGCGCTGGCAAGGCCCTTACGGGCAGAGTGTGCCCAGCGTCACGAAGCGCCTCCGGGGCGCTGGGGCGTGGTCACCTTGAAGCGCAGCGTCTCATTCGCGGCGCACTCGAGGGGGTCGCCAACCAGCTGCCCCTCGATGTCGGCGATGGAGCTGCACGTCCCGAGCACCAGCGCACCCTGTGGGGGGAGCTCCCCTGGTGAGGCAGCCTCGTGCATCCGCGGCTCCCCGCCCGCGGCCAAGGACACGATACCCTTGAATTCCATGTCGTCTGACGTCAGAGTCCCCGTCTTATCGAAGCAACACACGTCGACCTTCCCCGCGAAGGGGATGCGGAACGGCTCGGTGCAGAACACCCTCTTCCTCAGTAGGGACACCTGCAAGAAACACGGCACTGCTATGCCTCAGTTCCGTCCGGACACGCAACCGTACGGACATGCAGGGAGCAGGGAAGCATCGGGCAAGCCAGGCGAGAAGGAGGGCACCAGGGAAGCGTTGACGGCCATGGTGAGCTCCATGGGCAGCTCGGGCGGGATGACGCTCGTCACGATGATGATGAGGTACAGGAGGATCTTCGAGCGTGACCGCTCAGGGTCGTTCCACGTATTGGCGACGTAGTACCACGCAGCCGCGACAGCGAAAACGAGGAGGAAGCCGATGAAAACGCCCGTCTCCCAGTTGTTCGCGGAGACCCGCTCGCTGGAGTACAGAATGGTGCGCATCAGCTGGCCCTGCGAGCAGCAGTGAAGGCTGTAGTGCCTCGGCGCTGCCCGATCTCCGGGCGCCCCTAACTCACGAATCGCGCCAGAAGTAAGCCTGCGCGGGCGATCAGGAGCGAGGGACGCGGGGCGGGACGGGCACCTGGGATGTCCCAAACCCTGTGCGCAGCACCACGCAGACGCACCCTCCATCAGGGGCTTGAGGGATATCACTCCCAAGAGGGGAGTCCGCCGCCTCGTTCTGCGGGGCACTCGCCGAGAAAACACCGACGTGACGACGATCGGGGGGTCGCGATGACGAGTCGCCGGCGCCGAGCTCCAACCCGGTTCTCCGTCAAGGGTCGCGCTGGGGGTTCGTTGCCCTGGATGTGTATTGTGACGCTGTATGGCATGCATCGCGGCATGAAGGGGGGGTCACCTGGAGGACTTTGGTGCCCCCGAAGAGGATGCGCTCCTTGAGTCTCGACACGTGGAGCACGGCGCTAGTCCCGGCCGAAGTCGTCATGCTGGCGACGGCCTGGGCATCCAGGGCGCTCTTGCTCTGCGGAGTGCTCTCCCCGGTAAGTACGGCCTCGTCAACGATCGCAGACCCTGCCAACACGACAACGTCCGCGGGGACGGCGAGGTCGGAGCTGCTCCCCGCAAGTCTCCCGATGGAGATGACGTCCCCGGGCAGCACCTCCGCCCCAGGGCACTTGGTCCACTCCCCGCACCTGCGGAGCCCGATTCACTGACGCACGGGAATGAGCGGGCCGCCAGCGACCAGGGTCACGCGCGGCGACATCGAGTCGGGCAGGGCAGGGGCGCCCGTTGGGTGGCGCCCGGGGCCTGCCCCACCTGAACAGGAAGACCTCCGGGGCCTTGGGGCGGAGGCCTCGGAGCTCCTTGAGACTCCGCAGGCGCTGGAAGACGACAGTACACTCGAACGTCACGAGCATGAAGAGCGTGAACAGCGAATAGTACCAGTACTCGTCGAAGAGCCACAGCATGACGCAGAAGACCTGGAAGACGAAGAAAGGGGCGAGCATCTGCTCTCTCAGCAGCTCCGCGAAGGCGGGGATCGGCACGGCCACCTCGTTGGGGCCCCAGACGGCTCTCGCAGCGCTCAAGCTCGCTGCCGATTGCCAGCCCCTCCACGCCAAGTACCTGCCGTGGGGGGGGGGAGGGGACCATGATGTTATGGGGCGGCAGCGGCGCCAATGAGCGGTGGCGGGGCGCGGGCCGGGAACACGTCGAGGGGGGGGGGAGGACGGGAACCTCTGCAGGAGCGACCCACCTGTCCAGGGCGTGGCGGTCGGCGTGGGGGAGCGGGACGAAGGTGCGGGTGCCCTCGTCCAGGACGACACGCAACTTGCGGAACTGGAAGGAGACCAGAAGGGCCGACTGGCCGCCCCTCTGGACCACGTGCTTCTCCAGCGGCACGAGCTCCGTGGCCCCGTTGTACGCCCCAGGATCCACACGGACAACGTCGGCCTGCGGGGTCGAGGCGCGGGGGCCCTGGGTCGGAGGACGCCCCCCATTCCCCGGGGGGAGGCTCCGCCCCTCGCCGCCACGCTGAGACGCACGCGCTGGTCCAGGGCCCGGCGCGCCCAAGGAGCGCCCGCACCCGGCCAGGTGCCCGAAACGCCCCCATCCCCCGGGCCGCCCCGTGGGGGGGGGGCGACTGTCCACGCCACGCACCGGCCGAAGGGTCCAGCAAAAAGGAAACGACCGCAGCTCCTCACCTGCTCCATGCTGTCGGTCCGCGCGCAGGTCAGGGCCGCCTTGGCTCCAACGAACCAGTGCTCGAGGAGAAGTAGGACCACGAGGAGCCCCACGGCGCCACCGACGGCGTACGCGCAGAGCAGCGCCCTCCCGAACTCGCCGGCAAGCGCCTCGCGGACAGCGAGCGCGGCGCCCAGGGTGCCCACCAGGCCGCTCGCGAGGTAGTCCAGGCGCTCGAGAGGGGCCCGGGTGCGGTAGGTGCGGACACGCTCCAGGCCCTGCGTCGGGGGGGGGGGGCGACCTGAACGCGGATCGGCGCACCTACTTCCCGGTGTCGGCCCAGGCTCGCCCCTCCCAGCGTGGGTTTGTTCCATCCAGGGTCGCGCCGAGGGCACCCTCCAGCGGACGGGTTGAGCCGTTCCCCACCCGCGGTGGAGCGAAGGTGGAGAAGGCACACTCGGGAGCGAGGTGCGGCCGCTTCGCGGGAGGGGGGCTGTCCAGAGCGGGGGAAAGAGGCCCCCCACTCACCTTGACGTGGAGGCCCGCGGGCCCCTTGCCTCTCCCCTCGGCGTCATGCTCCGCCAGGTGAATTTCGAGGGAAGCGTCTTCCTCGCGCCATCGGAGGAACTGCAGATCCATATCTCCCTGGAAGTGAGGCCAAAGGCCAACGGCGCTGGCGGAGCAGGGCTGGGTGAGAGGCGGAACAGTAGGACCCCCGGTACTCCTCGCGCCCGGAGCGTCTGGGCGGCGACTCACAATCGACTCTCCAGAGAAGTGGGGGCGAGCTCCTCGCAGTCGGCAGAGTCCCCGCACCCGTACGTCGCACCCCCTCGCGTCGGGCTGGTGTTGATCAAGAACGGGGGGGCTCCAGATCGCGGAGGTCTGCTGGGACGGGTCCGAGTGCCCCGCCGGGATGAAACCTCCCGCGGCTGTATCTCTTCAGGGGGGCTAATGCAGTATGTTTTGCTTCAACAACACCTGGCAGTGCAGGCATGATGGAAACCCCAGCAAGCGACAACCCAGGCCCCGCACTAAGGACAACCACAGGGCCAAGGTGACGCGGCACCAGCCCCCGGGGGCCGAGGCGCTATTGCGCTTCAGCCCCCCGGCGCCGGCGAAAACCACCCCCTCGGACGAACACTTACTCGTCGTCGGCGTTGCCACCCTGCACACAAGAGGACGAGAGGGGGGTGGCACGTCAGGCCGCAAGCAGAACACGAGCAGGTTCCGTCGTCTCCCGGAGGAGCGAGAGCCAGGAGGAGGAAGAAGGGCAGGGAAGGGGGCGCGAGGAGGGCAGTGACGCTGCGGCTGTCGAGCCGCCGCAGCCGGACGGCCCGCGGGAGGTCTTCCCCCCGAACAGCCCCGGCCCGACCCCCGTGCCGCCCGCAACCCCTCCCATCCTCGGCCCCGGGTGCAGGCTCGGGGGGAGTGGTGCGCTCACGAGGTCGGCCGGGCCGGCCCGAGGCCCGAAGAAGAGGACAGGGGTTGGGGCTCACCTTGGAAGCGAGGGCCTTCCTCTTGTTGCGGCCGGGGCGGCCGCCCCCGAAGGGGGAGTTGAGGGCGAAGTCGATGTGGCGCTCCGAGTCCTTACGCACGAGGAAGGAGGGCACGTTCACGATCTGCTTGCCGACGCGGATGTGGCCCTGCTTGATGAGCACACGGGCGTGGTGCACCGACTTGGCGAGGCCGAGGCGCCACACGATGGTCTGCAGCCGGCGGTCGAGGAAGTTCTCGGCGCTCATGGACAGCACGAAGTCGAGCTCCTTCTTGTCCTCGTCGAGGAGACCGTAGCGGATGAGCCTGCGGCGAAGATTTCAGGGGAGGGCGGTTTCTAACCCTTGCGCGGCAGGGGGGGGCCGGGAAACCACACCCTGCAGACTCGCTGCTGCAATTGAAGGCCCCCGCCGAAGTGCGTAGGGGACTGCGCCAGGAGAGCGCGGCGCATCAGGACTGAAAATGATATTATATTGCCGCAGCCGCGATCACGCTAGCCATCGCATCGGGGCGGGCGGGCTTGGGGGAGCTCGACTCCCCGAGCCCCCCGCACGAGGTGCGGGGAAGATACGGGGGGGGACGCACCTCCTGAGCAGGGCGTTACCCTCGAAGACGCGCTTGGTGTCCTTCTCGTCGAGCGTGAGCATCACACGGGCGGCGTTCCTCATCTTGGAGAGGGCGAGCTGGACCCTCCAGAGCTCGCGCTTGTTACGGAGACCGTACTCACCCACAATCTTCAGCTCAGAGTCGAGGCGCTCCTTCTCGAAAGGGCGCCTGGGCCTCTTGAAGGACTTGTTGTAGTTCCTGCGGCAAGGAAAGAGAGCTCCCGAGTTGGGTCCTGGAATGGGGGCGCGTGTCGGCGATGCGCGTTCGTACGACCACCGCAGGGCGAAATTTAGGCAATATTATCCAGTCTCGACGTCTCAAACGATCGGCGCGGGCGCGGGGCCATCCGCACCTGTAGAACTTGGCCGAAGGCATTGTTCAACCCCCCGACAAACGTCCCCGACGAGGTGGCTGTCCGTGTACCCGAACCGGAAAGGTCGAGTGTCGGGGGGATCGGCGCCTCTTGACCCCCCTCCGATTTCCGCGCGGCCCTGCCCGCCCCCCCACCGGCACAGCCTTCTGGCAGAGCTCGTGCTACGACCAAACTCCCTCTCCGTCCTCTCGAGCCCTCCTCTGGCACCGCAAGGGCTGCACATCGCCGCGAAATCACGGGCGCTTCCCGCTTCCGCTCGCTGCGTCATCCCGGGATGCCTATGAGATGCGGAAGTGTTGTCCGGACACACAGGAGCCTCGCGATGCGCGCTAGCACGTCGGCAGGGGCGGGGGGCGCGTCGCCCGCCTCTCGATCCGTAGCGGTGGTGGGGGCGGGCGCGGCGGGGCTGGTGACCGCGAGGGAGCTCCTCCGGGAGGGGCACCGGGTGCAACTGTACGAACAGGCGAGTGACAGGGCGGGCCCCGGCGGGGCCTCGCATGGGGGGCCCGCGGGCGCGCTCCCGGGCGCCCCCCGCTGTCCCCCGACGCTCCGACCCGGCGATCTGTACATGCAGTTGCTGGACGTCGGGGGCGTGTGGAAGTACGACGAGAGGGTGGAGGCCGACCCCCTGGGGCAGGACGGGGCGCGTGCCACCGTGCACTCGTCCATGTACAGGAGCCTGCGGACCAACCTGCCGAGGGAGGTGATGGGGTACCTGGACTTCCCGTTCCACCCGCGGACCATCCGCCTGGCGGGGGAGCAGGTGCGCTCCCGGGCCCGCTGACCGCCCGCGGCGCCCGTTTGGTTCACGGCCGCGCACACAGCCGACGCCCGCCCCCTGCCCACTTGCCCCGCAGTCCGTGGACCCCCGTCGGTTCTGCTCCCACGAGGAGGTGCAGGCCTACTTGCGCGGGTACGCCAGGTACTTCGGGCTGACGGGCCTCGTGCGGTTCGGGACGCGGGTGACGGCCTGCGCGAGGGACGGGGCGCCAGAGGGGGCGTGGAAGGTCGCTGCAGAGCCTGTCTCGGGAGTTGGCGCTGGTGAGTGCCCTCATCTCGGGCGCGTCGCTGCCCTCTCGCGCGTTGCTGGGACGCCCTCACCTCGCACGCGTCTCGTCCCCAAAGTCCATGTCCGGGCCCGCACCCCTCGCCTCCCAGCATGCCCCGGGGCTCTTGTTCCGCAGTGGACGAGGCGCGCTACGACGCCGTCGTTGTCTGCAACGGCCATTACACGCAGCCGCGGATACCCAAGGACATCACGGACGAGGGCTTCCCGGGGCACGTCATGCACTCCCACAACTACCGCACTCCGGAGCGTTTCAGGGGGAAGAGGGTCGCGGTGCTCGGGGCGTCCTCGTCAGGGGAAGACATTTCCCGGGAGCTCTCGACCGAGGCGGCCATGGTCTACTTGTGCGCCCGGACGTGGCAGAACCCGCAGTGGGGGTTCGACTCGGCCCCTGTGGGAGAGCGGGGGAACCTCGTGCGGAAAGCTGCCATCCAGACCCTACGTGCGGACGGGAGGGTCCAGTTCTCGGACGGGAGCGTGACGGCCGACGCCGTGGACTGCGTGCTGTACTGCACAGGTGGGTCCCGCCCTGCTGCCTCGAGGCCCCCCAATGCCAGGGGCGCCCGGCTAGGCGAGTGGTCCCACCCCCGCCCGAACGCCCGCAGGTTACGAGTACAGCTTTCCCTTCCTGAGGGGCGGGGACAGGGTCCCCGTCGACGATAACTTCGTGGGGCCCCTGTACGAGGACATCTTCTGCCCTGAGCGGGAGGGCCTGGCCTTCATCGGGCTGCCATGGAAGGTGGTGCCCTTCCCCCAGTTCCAGGTCCAGGCCCGCCTCGTCGCGCGGGTCCTCTCGGGGCGCGGTGGCGCGGGGCTACCCGGCCGGGGGGACATGCTGGCGGCATGCGAGGAGCGCGCGAGGGGGCTGCAGGGGGCGGGGCGGGCCAAGCGGCACTGGCACATGCAGGGGGCGGGCCAGTGGGAGTACAACGCGCGGCTCCTGCGGCTGTGCGGCGAAGGCGAGGCGGGGATGCCCAGCTGGAGGGAGCACATGTACCAGGAGACGGGGCGGAACAAGCGGAGCCGGCCGGACGAGTACCGCGACCAGTGGGACGACGGGCCCCTCGTCGCCGAGGCCCTGGCCGAGTTCGAGGAGATATGGGCGGGCATGGAGGGGGCAGGGGCCAGCCGGGGCGCTTGAAGCGGGGTCGCGGGGGGCCTACGCGCACGGGGACCTAGTACGCCGCCACGCCGTAGATGGGGCCGCGGATGCGCCGCGCGAGTTGGAGGTCTTTCGGCATGATGGTGATCCTCTTGGCGTGGATGGCGCATAGGTTCGTGTCTTCCTGCGGGCACTCGGAGCAGTCCCGCGGTCAGCTGGGGCGGGCGCTGGTCCCGGCCGGGGCCAGCCCCGCGGGGTGGGCGGGGGAACACTCACCAGCAGCCCCACGACCATGGCCTCGGCCGCCTCCTGTATGGCCAGGAGGGCCTCCGCCGTCCACCTCAGGTTTTCTGGCGACATGTTCAGGGTGATCTCGCGGACCAGCCTCGCGAACGGGAGCTTCCGGATGAGCAGGTCGGTGCCCCGTTGGTACCGGCGGATTTCCCGCAGCGCCACCGTCCCCGGGCGGTACCGGATCCTCTTGCCCCCGGCCGCGGCGTCCGCCTTCTGCGGGGAGCAACGGGGGCACCGCGGCCCGTCACCAAGGGGGCAGCACGTGGCGGCTCGCGCCCCCCTCCGGTCCCCTGGGCGGGGCCGGCGGGCGTCGTCCGGGGCGAGTGCGTGGCGGTCGCCCAGTCACCTTCGGGGTCCCCTTGGCCTTCAGCCTCTTCTTGAGGAGCTTTGCAGCCGCCCCTCCCTTCTGCGGCGCGTAGAAGTTCACCGTTCAGCTCGGTCGATCGCGAGAAACGCCCGCCGACGCGCCACTGGGAGGCGCTCCTCGGGCGGGGAGGGCCAGCCGAGCCTGCCCCAGGCGGGAGCTCGAGGATCACCCCCGGCGGGGGGCTCTCTGGACGCCCTTCGCCCATCGAGGGGGATGAAGCGGGACATAAACGCCACAAAATGGCAAGTTATACGCAAAGATCCCCCGCACCGGGTACCAGTCGCGCAGGGACCTGCGGAGTTCTCTCCCGCCAAAGCGCCCCCGCGAACGAGTCCTCGAGCACCCCGGGGTGGCGGCGAAGCCCGGTTCTTTCGAGTCGACACAGAGAAAAAGCGCCGAAGGTCTCCGAATATTTCATGTTTCTGCCCTGGAAACCTCCAAGTTGGCGCCTCGGCAGTCTTTTCCGCGCAACGGATTCGAGAGGGAAGAACGCCCTCGCTCTGGGCCAGATCGGGGCGTGTGGGGCCTCTTTGGCGCACTAAAAGGAGCCAATCACATGATATTCGGCGCTGAGGAGAACAATCGCGTGTCTGTTCCCTCTTCTTGGCGGGCTCTGGCCCCCGGTGGTGCTCACCCGTGGGGAGGAGATGGGTGGCTGCTTCTGCCGCGCCATGACCCGTCCTCCAGCCCTTCCTGTTTCGGAATATTAACCAGTGAGATCGAGAAGACGAAACGGGGAGCGAGACGAGCAGGGTGACGGTACTGGAGGCCCCCGCGGCGTCCCCCCTCCTTGTAGATACCTGGGGGCACACCCTCCCCTCCTCTCACATGTGTCAGGAGGAGCCCACCGTGTACGCGCGGCACTCTGGGGTCCCCCGTTGCCCTTCAAACCCTTGGCTTCTTCACGACGGTCGATGCGAACCCCCGGCTCTCGGTGAAGTAGCTCTGCGTCCCGTCGGCCGCGTCAGTAGACGCCCTCGCGTTGGGGTTCACCAACTCAATACCCTGCACAGGCGTGAAGGCCAGGGACGTCGCGATTCCCGACTTGGATCCCATTCCGAGCCTCCCAGCCGACATCCTCTCGTGCTTCTTCTGCGCCGCCTTGGGGACTTTGACCTTCCTCGTCTGTGCCGCCATGGCCCTGCGCGCGATGGGGCGTGGGGCATCGGTTGCATGGCGTGGGGCGTGGGGTGTGGGGCGTGGAGCGTGGGGCGTGGGGCCAGGGGCGTGGGGCGGGCTTGCCAGCCGCACCCTTCCCCCCCCCCCCTACCCCATCTCGAGGCGCGGGGGCACCGGCGCACCTGATGCGCCCGGACCCCTCCTTCCCCAGCATGCCTACGCCGACCATCTCATCTCCGTCGAGGACCTCGTCCTCCGCCTCGCCGAACTTGACGCGGTTGGCGAGCTTCTCAATGTCCGTCATGCCGTAGCGCTCCTTCATCTTGCGGTGGCGCTTACCCCCCCGCTTCTTCTTTGCCTCCTGGTCGGGCCTCGGCAGGGGCTTGATCTGCTTTGCCGGGGGGGGCTCCTGCCACTTGTCAATCTTGGCGAGGACCTCGGCCTTCATCTGCCGGCCCGTCTCCCCCGCCGGGTCCTGCCCGTACGCGTCAGACCGGGCCAGCAGGGCGCACTTCATGGCGACGAGCTTTGCGGCCTTCTGCCGCCACGCCTTCGGCGTGTTCTGCACGATGTCGCAGAAGTGCACGAATCCCTGGTGCGGGTCTGCGGGCACACTCGCAAGGGCGAAGCGTCGCGGGCGGGGTCCCGGGGCTGCCGGAGGGGGCGGTGGCGCGGCGGCGCGGCCCCGGGCCAGGGGGTTCACCTGCTTGCTTCGAGGAGAGGCCCATCAGGTTCTTCCGCCTCTGGCCGAGGATCTGGACGTTGCAAGCGGGGATCTTTGAGAGGGGGACCAGGCCGCCAGCCACGCCCATGAGCTTGGCCGCGACCGCTGAGCCCTGCAGCGACGGGGGGCACGGCACGCAGCGCGGTCAGGGCGGGAGCCGCCGGCTCGGCGGGGCAGGGCGGGGCGCGAGGGGGGGGGAGGGTTGCGGTCACCAGGAGGGCCGAGAGGTTGGGGGCGAGGAGGTTCATGCGGGACTCGACGAGAGTGAGGAGGTCCTCCTTGTCCCGCTCCAGCTGCACAATGTGGGCTGCGGCATCCTCCACCGCTGCCAGCTGGGCGGGCTCGAGCGGGCGGCCCGAGGTGGTCGTGGCCGTCACGGTCACCACCATCACCATCGAGTGGCTCAGCACGGACGACATGTCGACCTGCGTCAGGTCCTCCTCGTTCCCGATGACCTGGACTGCGGGCACGGGCCGAGGCACCGGCGGTGGGCGGGGACTTGACTGTCCCCACAGCACTCGCCAGGCCCCGGGGGGCACGGGGCACGGGGCACGGGGCACGGGGCACGGGGCACGGGGCACGGGGCACGGGGCACGGGGCACGGGGCACGGGGCACGGGGCACGGGGCACGGGGCACGGGGCACGGG
>Ga0181581_10002290_pt1 | contig 14957 bp, 17 predicted proteins | sample 071ome_22_FD_132433 | JGI IMG/M metagenome (GOLD analysis project Ga0181581, IMG submission 132433) | Coastal salt marsh microbial communities from the Groves Creek Marsh, Skidaway Island, Georgia - 071404AT metaG (megahit assembly) | ecosystem: Environmental > Aquatic > Marine > Intertidal... | reverse complement strand
AGGAGCGTTAGCTGCGTCGTTTAGGTGGTGACGAGATTGTAAAGTTAGATGTTCGCGTTGTTACCGCAACGAATCGAGATTTAGCAGAATGTGTTGCTGAAAAAGAGTTTCGTGAAGATCTTTATTACCGCCTAAATGTCTTTCCATTAAAGATTGCACCACTGCGTGAACGTGAAGAAGACATTATTCCAATTGCTAAGGCTTTATTAAAGAAGCATCAAGGTGTGGTTGGTCGAAAATGTAAATTATCAAAGGGTACAGAGCAGTTCATGTTGGCTTACCCATGGCCTGGTAACGTGCGTGAATTAGAAAACGTCATCCAACGCGCTATGGTTCTGGCTTTTGATGGCAAGATTGAGATTGATCATTTGTTGCTAGAGCAGGCTCCAGTAACAAAATCTTCTCTTAAGGAAACGCATGATGTAAAAGCGTCTGAAATAAATTCACGGCCGTATGTGGAGCAAGCCAATAAGCACAATACAATTGATAGTGTTGTTGAGCAGGTGGTAAATGATAGTGCGGGTCTTAGTGATCTGACATGGAAAAGTGAATCGCGCGTTATTTTAGATACGTTGACACACTTTAGTGGCAATCGAAAAAACACCGCAGAAAAGTTGGGCATAAGCCCGCGCACTCTGCGTTACAAATTAGCGAAATTAAAAGAAGAAGGTGTTGCTATCCCTTAATGGATTAGCAATGCATTTGTGTGAGAGTTAAAAATGACTGATGCAATATCTACGGCAAATATGCAATCGATGATTACTCGGATGCGCATGATGGCAAATCAAATCTCGCCAGATGCGTCCAGTGGCATGCCTGCAGCTCAAGGGTCTTCATTTGGTGAAAGTTTGAAGGCATCACTTGACAAAGTTAACGAGCTGCAAATGGTAGCGAAAGATAAAACGACCTCGTTTGAGTTAGGTGAAGATATTTCAATTACCGAAGTGATGTTGGCAAAAGAGAAAGCCAGCATTGCTTTTGAAGCGACGTTGCAAGTGAGAAATAAGGTTTTGACTGCATATCAAGAGATTATGCAGATGCCTGTTTAATTAAACGCATTATTGAGAATAGCGAACTATGGCTGAACAAGAACTCGCAATGCCACAAGGCACAGATATGGCGGCAGCAGGGGTAGGTGACCTAGCCGCAGCTGACAATGGATCTGCAGCAAACGGGCTAGCAGAGAAAACAGATAGTGCTGTTTCTAAAGTTGCTGCAAAAGCCTTTAAGGCCTCTGATTTTATGGCGCAGCCAGCGGTGCAGCGTGCTATTCCTGCAATTATTGCACTCGCTATTTTAGTTGTATCTTTGGTGATTTATTCTGTTTTTACAGGGAGCTCACATCGTCCTCTCTATGAAAATCTCTCTGAGGAAGACCGTTCGGCGGTATACGCTGCGTTAGAAGAAGCTGGCATCGATGCGCGTATTCAGCAGGGAAGTGGCATGATCACTGTGTCTGATGAAGATTATCATCGCGCAAAAATGATGTTGGCTTCGCAAGGTTTGCCACAAGGTGCGGCTACGGGTGGATTTGAAATGATCCGCGGTGAGCAATCACTCGGCACAAGTCAGTTTATGGAGCAGATGCGTTACCGATTAGCCATTGAAGAGGAATTGGCCGCATCTATATCCACTATTAATTCAATTAAGAAGGCGCGTGTTCATTTAGCGATTCCTAAGCAATCAGTCTTTATACGTGATCGAGAGAAGCCTAAGGCCTCGGTTGTTGTTTGGCCGCATGGTGGACGAGTTGTATCAGATAGTCAGGTTCAAGCGATTGTGAATATGGTGGCATCGAGTGTGCCCTTTATGGATGCTGAGTCAGTTTCGGTTGTCGATCGTTTTGGTAACCTATTGCATTCAAGCACAAATTCACCAGAGATGAAGATGAGTAACGAGAAAATGCGTTACCGTCGTTCTTTGGAGGAGATGTACCGCAGTCGAATTGTGGCGTTGCTGACCCCCTTTATGGGCCAAGAAAATATCCATGTTGAAGTAAATGCTGAGGTTGACTTCACCACGGTTGAAAGCATGAGCGAATCGTTCCCTGGGCAAAATGTTACTCGTAGTGAGCAACTGTCTGAGCGACGTAATGCAAGTAAAGAGGCTGTTGGTATTCCAGGTTCTATGTCTAATCAAGCACCGGTTGAAGGTGAGCTTGTATCATCAGGTCAAGGTGAGGGTAAGGATAATCAGGTCAAAGATGAAAAGTCGGTCGCTGTTAACCATAACTCTACACGCAACTATGAAGTTGATCGCACGATTCGACACGAGAAAAAATTTGCTGGCCATTTAACAAAGTTGACAGTCGCGATGGTGCTTGATGCGCCTAAACCAGTTGAAGGTGAAGAGGCTAGGCCACAAAAAAGTGTTGAGGAGCTTGAAACGCTCATTAAGGGCGCTATCGGCTTTAATGAAGCACGAGGCGACTCGGTTGTAGTTATGTCAACTGCGTTTGAGGAGTTGCCACAGGCAGAGGAGATTCCGCTTTGGAAAGATCCAGACATGCAGTCAATTGCACGTCAGATCCTGGTGGTTATTGCTTTCATCTTGCTCGTATTGTTTGTTTTCCGTCCTTTGATTCGCAATGTGGTCAACCCGGGCACTATGGTGAGTGGTCAGCAGGTGGCAATCGGTCCTGATGGACAGCCAATTGCAATTGGTGCAGATGGATTGCCGCATGATGAGAACATGATGCGTGAAGGTGAGACACTTGAAGAGATGAAGGCTCGCTTGAAGCCTAAGAAGAAGTCGTCAATTTCTGCGGACATGCTTGATACCGCAAACACTTATGACGACAAGGTTGCCTTGGTGCGTATGTTGGTATCGGAAGATTCACGCCGTGTAGCTAACGTAATGCGTGGCTGGCTTAAGCGTGATATTGGTTAAGAGGGTAAAACGATGGCGGATGCTGCATTAATGGATGATCAAGAACATTCACTAGATCTGGAAGAAGAGCTTCGACTTCTCTCGCCCACGCAAAAAACAGCCTTGCTCATGATGCTATTAGGTGAGGAAGAAGCAGCCAATATCTTGACGCACCTGGAGCCTCGTGAGGTACAGCATCTTGGTGCTGCGATGGTGTCAATTCAGGAAATCTCCCAGGAAGCGGTAAGTGCTGTTCTTGATGAGTTTATTGCGACCATTAAGCACCAAACTAGCTTGGGCTTCGGCACTTCTGATTACGTTGAGAGTGTGCTTGTTAAAGCGCTGGGTGAGGATAAAGCGTCTAGCGTTATGGGGCGTATCATGCCGCGTAAAAGTACAGGTGGTCTTGAGATTCTAAGATGGATGGATGCGCGTTCCATATCAGAAATGATTCGTGGCGAACATCCTCAAATTATTGCCATCATCTTAGCTTTCTTAGATTACTCCTTAGCAGCAGACGTCTTGAGTTATTTGGATGAATCAATTCGCGCCGAAGTGATGATGCGTATCGCGAACCTAGAGACTATTCAGCCTGAAGCGTTGGATGAGCTTGAAGTGATCATGAAACAGCAGTTTGCTAACAACTCGGCAGTTAAGTCTTCGAGTGTGGGCGGTGTTGTGGCTGCGGCTAAGATTATGAACTTTACCAAGACTGAAATTGAAGGCGCGATTATGGGCTCAATGGAATCTGCTGATGAAGATCTTGCGCAGCGCATTCAGGACAACATGTTTGTCTTTGATAACTTGGTTGGCATTGACAATAAGAGTATTCAAGTGCTTATGCGTAACATTGAGACCGATTTGTTAATGACTGCCTTGAAAGGTGCTGACGAGGAAGTTAAGGACAAGTTCCTTGAAAATATGTCTAAACGTGCGGCGGAAATGTTCTTGGATGATATGGAGGCTAAAGGCCCAATCCGTCTCTCTGAGGCTGAAGAGGCTCAGAAACAGATTTTGCGTCAGGCGCGTAAGTTATCTGATGCTGGTGAAATTGTGTTAGCAGGTCGCGGCGATGATTTTGTCTAAGATTTGTAAATCTGGACTTTGTGAAGATGGGGTAACCAATTGGAACACCAATCTAAGTGCCTGGATATTAGAGCACGCAGATGAAAGTGAAATTTTTCGTCCATTTTTTGCGCTATCAGCTGATGGAGAGCAGCAGCCTACTAAAGATCAGTTTAATCCATCTGAAGAGGGGTTAATTAACCAAGCTTCTAATGGCGGTAATTGGCAACCGATTCGTCCTGAATCTAAAGAACAGCTAAATAGGCTTAAAAAGAATTCAGTTTTTGAGGCGGCTGTTGAAGTGAGTGACCATTCATCTTTGTTTGATGATGAGGATGATTTTCCTATGGTTGATTTTGATGGGGATGCGGTGCCATCAGAAAATTCTGTAGAGAAAGCATCAGAAACAACCGAAGATCCGACTGACTTTGAAGATAAGCCTGCGTATGAAGAAGGATTTCAGGCAGGAATGGTTCAAGGTATTGAACTAGGCCAAAAGGATGCTGAACGCATAGCAGATCAGAAAGTAGCCAGTCTTCGTTCAAAGGTAGATTCTGTTTTAGGTGCAATGATTGAATCTCGACAGATGGCACTAGAAGAGCTTGATGATGATTTAGCACGTCTATCCATGCATATTGCGCGACAAATTTTACGTGGTGAGCTGTCGATGTCGCCGGTAGCTATAAATCAATTAGTTAAAGTGTCTCTTCAGAATTTTTCACCTGATGATGCTCCTAGAGTGTGTCTTAATCCAGATGACCTTGAATTGATACGTCAGGTCAACTCCACGAATTTTGAGAAAGTCACTTGGGTTGCAGATGAGAATCTTAGCTCAGGTAGTGTGCGTGTTGAATGTGGCGAACGTCGCTCTGAAGATCTTGTTGAGGAGCGATTGTCTGCGGTTGCCAATAAACTATTGAAAGATGTGGATGCGATTTTCCTAAAGCCTGTTGGTTCTTTATCAATTCAGAGTGCTAGCGACGATGAAGCGAAAGAAGAGGATGATTGATGGGTAGCTTTGCTTCACGCGTTGACCGTTGGGTTGAGGATATTCATCTTCTACCGCCGCCAGCACAAGGGGTGTTGACGCGTGTGGTTGGACTGACATTAGAAGCCAATGGCATTAATGCTGCCATCGGTTCTCGATGTGATGTTATTTCGCCAGATGGTAAGCGTATTCAAGCAGAGGTTGTTGGCTTTTCGGATGGAAAGATTCTCTTAATGCCTTTTGAGCATACTCGAGGAATCGCCCCTGGTTATCGCGTAGTAGTTCGCTCTTCTGGCGGTAGTTTTGGTTTTAGTGAGGCAATGTTAGGACGTATTTTTGATGGCATGGGCTTTCCCCTTGATGATGGTGCGGCAATAAACCCTACGGCTTTTCGTTCTATTAATGCAGATCCAATAAATCCTTTACAGCGACGACCAATAAATGAGCCTTTGGATGTAGGTGTTCGTGCAATTAATTCGTTACTTACTGTAGGTCGTGGTCAGCGTTTAGGTCTAATGGCTGGTAGTGGTGTTGGTAAGAGCGTATTGCTTGGCATGATGACGCGATATACCAAAGCGGATGTAGTTGTTATTGGATTAATAGGTGAGCGTGGTAGAGAGGTGCATGAATTTGTTCGTGATACTTTAGGTGAAGAGGGTATGCGACGCGCTGTTGTCATAGCCGCTCCGGGTGATACGTCGCCAGTTTCTCGTTTGCATGGTGCATCATTAGCAACGGCTGTTGCTGAGTACTTTCGTGATCAAGGTAAGCACGTATTGCTTCTTATGGATTCATTGACCCGTGTGGCTCATGCGCAGCGTGAGATCGGCCTTGCGGTGGGTGAGCCGCCAACTACCAAGGGTTATCCCCCTTCGGTATTTACATTGATGCCATCACTGATTGAACGTGCAGGTAATACCAATGTCGCGAATGGATCAATTACCGCTTTTTATACTGTTTTGGCGGAAGGTGATGATCAGCAAGATCCAATTGTTGATGCAGCGAGAGCGATACTTGATGGACACATTGTGCTCACGCGTGAATTGGCCGCACAAGGACATTTTCCAGCGATTGATATTTTGCAGTCAGTCAGTCGTTTGATGCCGCAATTAGCAAAGCGTCCTCATCAAGAAGCGGCAAAAGAATTTAGGCGGATATATGCGGCGTATGAAGATCATAAAGATTTAATTAGTATTGGGGCATATCAGCGAGGAGCCAATGCTGATGTCGACCAAGCGATTCGTCAATTACCATTTATCAAAATTTTCCTACAACAAGATATGGATGTTGCAGTAAATTACATTTCTTCGGTCGATCAATTACTAAATATTCCTGAAGAGCTTGAAGCTGATGTGAAAAGGGCCCCTGAGAAACAGCCTAAACGCGCTGATAACAGCGAAAGTGAGGTGATTGATGGCTAGTCGTAAATGGGAAATCTTAAAAGATCTACGTCAACGAAAGGTTGACCATGCTCAAGCGTTAATGCTGGATACTGAAAAAAAGAAAAATGATGCTGTTGATTCTCTGAATCAAATACTCAATTACATAAAAGAGTACCGCAAGCAAATAAAGGCGGATGAAAATGCGATTGTGTCAGCAACCGAATTAGCTAGATCACATCGGTTTCTTCAACAGCTAATTCAGACATCAGTGCAACAAGAGGGGCTTTGTATTCAGTTGGCGTATCAGCTCAAGCAGGATCAGTCTGAATTAATGCGATTGCGTTCTGATCTTAAAGCAATTGAAAAATTGGATGAGAAAGAGCGTCAAAGTCAGCAGAAAGATATCGCGACTCGAGAGGCAAGGGCTTTGGATGAGCTAGCAAGATCACAATTTTTGGGTAAATTGCATCCACATGGGTAATGCGTCAAATAATTGACCAAGCTTATGGTCACGATTGTATGCGAAACAGCGATATTTTAGGAAAATCGTATAAAAAACAATCGTATATGAATTAATTTTAGTATTTCACCCATTGATATAGGGTGGTTTGGTAATTTTGGCAAGTAATTTGCATTAACTACGTTGAAGAAATAATTTAGGTCTGATTAGGATAAGCAGCCTGTGGAAAACTCAACGTTAAAAATGTTCGGTCTGTTACAAAATAATACGGTCGAAAATCCCTCTAATAACAATAAAAATCAATCAGTTAATAATGCTGAGGCTGCAGGTGTCTTTAAGCAACTATTGTCCATACATACTCAGTTAAAGAGCAATAATGAGCTTTTTGAGGGTGTCAAAGGTTTGCCGCTTGTCGGCAAGCAGTTGCCTGAAGGCGTTTTGCAGCAGCTAGAACAGCTCGAAGAGTCTGATTTAGCAGTGTTAGCTGAACAAATTGTGGCTCAAGATCTTTCTGGCAATTTGCAGTTTCAGGGATTGAGCGACTTAACAGAACTGTCATCTGTTGTGCATAACTCACCTATGATTGCTCAATTAGCAACACAATTAGTCACTGATGGGGTTGCAGGTACAAAGGCGGATGTTATTAAAGGTCCTTGGGCTAACGAGCAGCTTGTGAATGCGCAGGCATTTGTAGGTTCTAAAGAAGTTGTTGAAAAAGTTCTTACGGTTACAAAGCAAGTTGATGTTTCCAATCCTTCATCAATCCAATTAACGAGCCAACCTTCTGCTAATACTATTATACAACTTAAAGATGAGGATCTTTTAGCGACATCTAAGCAAGCATCTGTTATCCAGTTAGAGGCCGCTCGTCAACAACGTTTATCAGGAACCGATTCATCTCGTGAAACTGTCGAGAATTTATTGCGTCAGGTTGAAGGAAAACTTCGCTATAAACTGAAGTCAGCCATGACTACTGAAGTACCTGCTAAGAGTAAGGTGACGACTACGGATACATTTTTAATGAACCGTAGTGTGTTTAAAGCGAATGCTTCAGATTCTGTTATGACTAAAACAAATCAATTAGATGCGTTAATAAGTTCAACGCGCTCAGATTCACCGCCGCTTTCGGCGCAAGCAAGTACGTTAAATTTTTTAAACCAACGCGGTTTAAATAAGTTAAGCGGCGAAGTTGATTCGCCACGTGTTGCTACCTCAACTCCATTAACTTTGTCTACTAGTGATACTGCGCAACATGCGACAGAGCAGTTGCAGCGTACGGCTGGTACTTTTCGTGATCAATTTATGACGCCACAGAATGAAGAGCGTCTGCAAAAGGCAGTAGGTGAGCGCATCATGCGTATGGTCGAATCCGGTAATTGGGACACCGAGATTGAGTTAAACCCAGCACGTTTGGGGACTATTCGTATACGTCTATCTATGGAGGGCGGCGAGCTTCAGGTTGCTATGTCATCCCAAAATGCAGGCGTACGTGATTTATTAGAAGCGTCTATGTCGCGACTACGTGATGGCTTAAGTGATTCTGGTCTAGCTTTGGCAAATTCAACCGTTGGTCAAGAGTTAGGCCAACAATCGGGCAACTCTCAGCAGGCAAATGACCAGCAAGCTGAAGCAGGCCACGCTAAAACACAAGTTAATGGCGATGTTGTCGTCGAGAAAGGCACTCAGTCGTCATCACATGATGGTGAGCTAGATACGTTTGCCTAATTTATAATAGAGCATTGATTAAGATTAATTAGAGGTAATCACGATGGCTGAAGAAGAAAAGCCTGAAGGCGCCGGCGAAGAAGGTGAAGGTAAAAAGAAAGGCGGGTTAATGAAGATCTTGGTCTTCGTTTTTGGCGCGCTATTGCTGATCATTGTCAGTGTGGGTGCAACTTTGTATCTCACAGGTTTCTTTGATGTGAAAAACGAAGAGGCATCAACAGAGGTGATAGAAAATCTTGAGAAAACGATGGTTGATGCTGACGGCAAACCGATTGAAGATAAAGGCCCTGAGAAAAAGCCCAAAGAAACGCCTGATGCGCAAAAGTTTGATCAGTCCTATCAAGACTTTAAAGCTAAATTTACCGTGAATGTGCCTAACAGCAAGAAGTATGTTCAATTCTCTTTGTCGGTGATGACCTATTACGATGAGCGAGTGCTAGGTAATGTGGATAAGCATGAAACGGCACTTCGATCTGCAGTTATCGGATTGGTTGCGCTTGAGCCAGCTGAAACTTATCAATCGCAGGAAGGTATGGATAAACTCAAAGTACGAATCAAGGATGCTTTAAATCGAGTATTGATGAAATATGAAGATTTTGGTGGCATTGAAGAAGTGTATTTTACCGAGTTTGTTTTGCAGTAATTATGAGTCCGTCATCTCAATTACTTTCGCAGGAAGAAATTGATGCATTGGTGACTAATGCAGATGCGGATTCGTCTGGCTTTAGCTCCCCTGGGATCTATAGAACAAATCCTAATGCAGCTATTTATGATTTAGCCAGTGAAGATAGTGGTTTGGTAGCTCACCTTGGTGCGCTGGAGATGATTAGCGATCGATTCTCCCGCTTATTTCGAGTTACCTTGTCAGGAATGCTGCAGTATCAACCAAAGATTAAAATTGCAGAGCTTAGAGTAGAGTCTTTTGCAGATTATCGTAAGCAGTTAAAAGTCCCTATTTCACTAAATATTATTAAATTAGATGGATTGAGGGGTAACGCGCTTTTCGTTATTGAGCCACAGATAATTTTTAACTCATTGGATCGTTTTTTCGGCGGTGGTGGTAAGTCGCGCACTACAGTAGAGGGAATGCGCGAATTCACGCCGACAGAAAGTCGTGTGATTCAAATCATAGTACAAGGCATTTTTTCAGATATGAAAAAGTCTTGGGAGCCTGTCTATAAGTTGAATTTTGAACATGTTACTAGTGAAATTAATCCACAATTTGCACAGATTGTTGATGATACAGATTTAGTGATTGTCTCGGAATTTACCATTGAGATGGCTAACGACATCACTGGTTCAATACAAGTGGTCTATCCATTCGGTGCGATGAAGCCGATTCGTCATTTACTTAAAAACCAGGTTCAAGCTGATTATGCTGATGAGCGCGATCGTATATGGAAGCATCAGTTAAAAGATTGCGTTAAAGATGTAGAGCTAGATCTGAAAAGCGATCTAGCTTATCCGCGTATCTCTTTGTTGGATTTAATGAATCTGAAAGTTGGTGACATTATTCCAATTAAGATGCCGGATACTGTGATTGTTCAAGTTGAAGGTGTGCCGACCTATGAGGGTATTTACGGCACAGTTAATGGCCATGCAGCAATTCGTCTGCTTGGTCTAAAGAAAGAAGAGGGTTAGTCATGAGTGATGAGCAGCAAGACGTTGCGGAAAAGGCACCAAACGAAGAGGTGCAAACTCTTGCAACGTTAGAAGACGAGATGGATCTGGATGTGCTACAGAACATTCCAGTTACCTTATCAGTAGAAGTCGGTCGAACCGGTATGCAAATTCGTGATTTGCTCAAGCTCAGTGAAGGTAGTGTGATTGAACTTGATCGAGTGGCTGGTGAGTCAATTGATATTTTGGTCAACAATACCGTTATCGCCCGAGGCGAGGTGGTCGTGGTAAATGAGCGTTACGGTGTTAGATTGACACAAGTGCTCGATGCGGCTGATCGTTTGCGTAAGATTTAACAAGAGCTTCCAGCGATGAATGGTGAACTTTCCCTAGTGCAACCTTTGTTAGGACTCATTTTTGTGTTTCTGGCGATGTTTGGTGCATTTTGGATTGTCCGTAAATTGCAAGACAAGAAAAATATTTTTGGCGGAAAAGCTATTCACATTATTGAGGCGGCATCAGTTGGTACTCGAGAGCGCGTTGTCATTGCATCTGTGGAAGGTAAGCGTCTAGTTTTAGGTGTAACTGCTCATTCGATTAATTTGTTGACGGAACTAGAAAGAACTGAAGAAGACGGTGATGCCGTTATACATGAGTCAAAAAAAGACTCATTCAAAACTCAGCTAACACAATCACTCGGCTCGGTGTTATCTCAGCGAGGAAAGCAATAATGCCAGCTACAAGTTTAAAATTATTATTGGCCTTTCTTCTTGCGGTTTTATCTGGCCAATTATTTGCAAATGAAGCATTAATGCCTGGACTGGTTGTGCAAAATCAGCCTAACGGTGATCAAACATATAGCCTGACGCTTCAGATTTTAGCTTTGATGACTGTGCTGACCTTGTTGCCAGCATTGCTTCTTACAACGACAGCTTTCGCACGGATTATTATTGTTCTGTCTATTCTACGTCAGGCTATGGGCACAATGCAGACACCTCCAAACCAGGTGCTTATTGGTTTGGCTTTGTTTTTGACTTTTTTCGTTATGGCGCCAGTATTTGAACGTGTTAATGATGAAGCTTTACAGCCATATCTAGGTGGAACATTAGAAGCTGAGCCTGCATTGGAAAAAGCGATTGTGCCTATGCGAGAATTCATGTTGTTACAAACACGTGAAACGGATGTCGCTTTATTTGCAAATTTAGCTGGTCAAGATGTAATTGAAAGTAGAGATGCAATTCCTTTACGTATTCTGATTCCTGCTTTTGTTACTAGCGAGTTAAAAACGGCTTTTCAAATAGGCTTTATGATTTTTATACCATTTGTTGTCATCGATTTGGTTGTTGCCAGTGTGTTGATGTCAATGGGTATGATGATGTTGTCACCGATGATGATTTCATTACCGTTCAAACTAATGCTATTTGTATTAATTGATGGGTGGCAGTTGACATTGGGCACCTTGGCTGGAAGTTTCTTTCCGGCTACTTAGGGGGGATATCGATGACGCATAGTGAAGTACTCGATATCGGCCGTGAAGCGCTTTGGATGGTGGCCCTTATTTCTGCACCTTTATTGCTTTCTGCGCTTGGCGTTGGTTTGTTGATCGGTATCATACAAGCAGCTACATCAATTAATGAGATGACGTTGAGCTTCATTCCTAAGCTAATCGCACTTGTGGTTGTTATCTATATATTTGGCAGTTGGCAGCTTTTAGTTCTTACAGATTTTGCTATGCGTCAGTTTGAACGAATACCGTTATTAATGGGTGGTTAGTGATGTTTGTTGTGATCGATGACATTCTGGCCTTCTTTTATAGCTTTTTGTGGCCATTTACGCGAATTAGTGCAGCGTTATTAGTCGCGCCAGTTTTCTCTGCTCGTTCTGTTTCTGTTCGATTGCGTATTGCATTAGCAGCAGCGCTTACCTTTGTTGTTTATCCGCTTTATGAATGGCCAGTTATTGATGTGTTGACGGGCTATGGCCTTGTTCTCTTTTTGCAACAGGTGGCTTTAGGTATTTTAATGGGTTTTATTCTGCAGGTTGCTTTTGCAGCGATCAGTGCTGCGGGAGATTACATTGCGGTATCAATGGGCTTGAGCTTTGCGATGATGGCTGACCCTAATAATGGCCATCAAACACCAATACTTTCTCAGCTATTTATAATTATTGCTACTTTATTATTTTTAACAGTAGGAGCGCACTTGGTTCTAATCGAAATGCTTTTGGATAGCTTTAGGTTAGTGCCAATTGATCAAGTTGTTTTTAATGCTGAATTAGCATCAGATTTTTTACGTTGGACTTCTATTATTTTCACTGGTGGAATGATGATTGCACTGCCAGCTATGATGACCTTGCTTGTTAAAAATATGGCAATGGGTGTTGTTTCTCGAGCTGCACCCTCTTTAAATGTTTTCGCGGTGGGTTTTCCTGCAGCAATGCTAGTGGGATTTGTGTCGCTGGTAATTTTGATGCCATCAATGACAAGCGGGATGCAGAGTTTGTGGGTTGATGGATACGGCCAGATTCAAATGTATTTGGGGATCCGCTAATGGCTGAAGATACTAGTCAGGAAAAAACGGAACTCCCAACCGCTCGACGTCTGGAAAAAGCCCGAGAGGATGGTGATGTAGCACGTTCAAAAGAACTCTCAATGGCCATGATCATGATAGTAACAAGTGCACTTATGATCTTTATGGGTGGCGATATTGTGATGTCACTGAGTTATATGATGACTGATGGATTGTCTCTTGATCGAAATTTAGTTTTTGATACACAAACGTTACCAGTTCATCTAGGGACGATTTTATTTGAAGGCTTTTGGTCAATTGTGCCAATTCTTCTTGTTACTCTATTCATTAGCTTGATAACGCCTGCATTTATGGGTGGTTGGATTTTTTCAACAAAAGCATTCATGCCTAAATTATCAAAATTAAATCCTATTAAGGGATTTGGTCGAATGTTCGGCATTAAGGCAGTCGTTGAATTGCTTAAAGCTGTCGGTAAATTTCTGCTAGTTGCTGGTATTGGTTTATTTACCTTGACCTGGTATTCCGATGGCTTACTTGGGTTAGGCAAGGGAAATGTTCAGGCTGCTTTTATGCAGGCTGGGGAAATTATGGCATGGAGTGTTTTCTTCATGTGCCTGTCATTGGTTTTAATTGCTGCGATTGATGTGCCTTTTCAGTCCTATCAGCACACGAAAAAGCTCAAAATGACTCTTCAGGAGCTTAAAGATGAAATGAAGGACGTTGAAGGCCGTCCGGAAGTTAAAGCAGCGATTCGACAAAAACAACGTGAAATGTCGATGCAGAGAATGGTTGATGCAGTACCGGATGCAGATGTTGTTATTGTAAACCCTGAACATTTTGCTGTGGCATTGAGTTACGACCAAGCTGCTGAAGGTGCGCCTAGAGTGGTTGCTAAAGGCGTGGATCACATGTCTGAGCGTATTCGTGAAGTGGCAAAAGAAAATACTATTGAAATTGTTCGATTGCCAATACTTGCTCGAGCTATTTATTACACCACTGAGTTGGAGCAAGAAATCCCTGAGCCACTATATTTAGCTGTGGCTCAAGTGCTCAGTTATGTATTCTCATTGAATAACGAAATGTATGGCGATTCAAATGCCGAATTGCCTGAAATCACTGTTCCTGATGACTATCAGTTCGATGTAAACGGTAATCCAAGTATCGCGTAAATTAGATTATTGCGGAGAATTATATGCCAGATAAAGATGACAAATTTAGACGTGTAGTGGCTGACCCAAAAGAAACGGGCGTCACTTCCTCGCACGAAGATGAGACGTCTTCGCAGGATCAGGTAGTAAATGCTGAAACGGGTCTTCCGGTAGATGAAGGCTCTGTTATAGAGACATCACTTAAGGCTGATCCTGATAGCAATGACGAAAGTATAGCTAGCGATGTCAGTCTGGTGATTGATGATGAAGTTGATGTGACCAACATCTCAATGAGCGCATCAGAAAAAAATGAAACTAAAGAGCAGGGTGTCGATCTTTCGGCTAATAAACAGAGTAAAGCATCTGATATTGCTTTTAAAGGAAGTAAGAAGAAAAAGCGTAATGCGGCGGATTCACAATTAACGGGGGGCAATGAAACACAGTCCTCTGAAATTGCGTTTAGCGCAGATCAGCAGTCAGTCGAGGGGGACGCTAAGCTTGTGGCTAAAGACTCTGCTGAATATCACGCTGAACTACGTCAGAAGGCTGAGACATTAAACACTGAACTTGAGTTGCTCGCTGCTGGCGCACGTGAGAATGCACAAAAAGCGCAAGAGACTATGAATGAAGTAGAGCGGATTGCTAAAGCTAAAAATATACCGAGTCGTCTGGCAGCTCGATTGGCTAATGTTAAAGCCACAACGAGTAAAATTAAAGAATCTACAGTTGATTTAGCGGCAAAGCGTGATGCACTGAAAGGTGGGAAATAATCATGAGTGATGAAAACGACAAAAAACCAGAAGATTCGATCGATTCGATACCGACAGAAGGACATGCTGAAGCTGTAGAGGAAATTTCTGAAGTAGCCTCTGAAGAGATGGTTGAAAATGAAGTTGAATCTGCCTATTCTGATGAAGCACCTGTTGAGGTGGAAGACCAGTCAGAAGAAGAGCATGAGCAATCATCCATCGAAGCAATGACAGAGATTGCTCTAGATTCTGCTGAAGCTGCTAATCACGCGGCTGAGAGTGCTAATGCGTCTGCTGAGCTAATAATTGGCAGTGTTGCAGCGTTTAATGACTCAATGACGAGTGTGCAAAAGAAGCAGAATATCATGTTCTGGGTTTTTGCGGGCTTATTAATAGTTTCAGCATCTGTGAGCGGTGTTTTATT
>Ga0181581_10002271_pt1 | contig 15028 bp, 15 predicted proteins | sample 071ome_22_FD_132433 | JGI IMG/M metagenome (GOLD analysis project Ga0181581, IMG submission 132433) | Coastal salt marsh microbial communities from the Groves Creek Marsh, Skidaway Island, Georgia - 071404AT metaG (megahit assembly) | ecosystem: Environmental > Aquatic > Marine > Intertidal... | reverse complement strand
TATAAAGGATTTGCAGCTGTTCCATTTATTGTTGTATCTGGTCGATAGATGCCTCTTTCATATTGTGATAGAGTTGAATCATAATGATGTTCTCTTACATCAATGTCAAAATTCTTTACGACATAGTTTCCTGATTCATCAAATGTTCTACGAGCAAGAGTATCTGCTAATAAATTATAATCTGTTTTAACAACTTTACTAAGAACGTTACCATTATTAACTCTTAACAATTCAACAAAATCATCATCATCTGTATCTGTTAACTCTTTTTTAGAAAGTGTTAATGTAATTTTAAATCGATGAGCACCTGGTGCGTTTTCGTTTGATGAACCTTGTGCATTATCATTTAATGATGCATCATCGGAAGGTGTAATAAAACTTTCAGTAATTGTAAAACCAATTTTATAACTTGGGTTAACAAAGTATGGTTCAAGTATTAAAGTTTGTGCTGAATTTTTTACAAAGAAACCATTAACATAATAGATACCTGCTTCAACACGAACAGCAGATCCTTGTCCTGTTGCTTTAGAATCGATTGGTAATGTGACATTATCAGTACCGACAGTTGCAGTTTCTCCACCATCACCTGTTAATGTTTCACCTGCAACGAATCTGTTTATAACACCTGTTGATGCAGTCTTAGTATATCGAATATAAATTGTTGCTGCCTGTGTATCAGAAGCCTCACTTGCATTAATAACTTCACCAACAACACCATTTGTATCACCAGTAAATACTGTACCAACTAAATCAGCAGCTGTCGATGTTGATATTGTAGAAAGTTTTGCAAAATGATATGTATTAATAAAAGTTAATTCACCTGGAATAATTTGAGCACCATCTTTAAATAAATGATCACCAAATCTTTTAACTTGATTTTGTAGGATAGATTGTAGTTGAGTTAGTTCTCTTGCTTGAACAGCAAATCCAGGTCGAAATAAAACTCGATGAAAATTTTTATCCTCACTAAAATCGTCATAGTATGGATTAACATTAAAGTTAGTTGCCATAATTTATTAGAACTCCACTATGAGTTTGATGTTTTCTGTTTGGTCAGATGCTCTTGAAATTGGTTTTCTGTTTTCAATGTAAAGCACATCACCACTATCATGTGTTAATTCAGGAGTTGTATCAACACTTGAAGGTGAACCAGAGATACCAGATGTAGCACCTGTCACTGTATCAGAGGATGTAAACTCTGTTAGGTTACCGTTTGCATCAACACCTTGATTAGCAAATTGTGGTTGAATATATCTCAACACATAAGTTGATGTGTTATAATCAACAACATAACCAACAGCACCTGTTGAACTTCCTGTAATCTTTTCGTCAACTGTGAATGTGCCAGGATCAGAAGCAAAAGTCATAGACTTAGTTGCATCTAATGTTGATGCAGTTGCAGTTGAACCTGTTGTACTATCAACTGGATTTCTTACTAATGCAATTCTTCTAAAGTCGTTGTCAGTTGTAAACTCACCACTTTCACTTTGTTCTAAATCTACATTAACCATTACAAAGAAACCACCAAGTTCTTTTACACAATCAGTAGCGTGGCCACCTTCTGGTGAAATGATAAAGTCAATATCAGAACCTGATACGTTTCCAAAATCTGAAGCAAGAATACTTGCAAAGGTATAACCAGAACCTGCATTGGTAATTGTAACACTTGTAACGGCACCAGATGATACAACAACTGTACATTCACCACCTGAACCATCACCACGAATGGCAACAGAGGTATAAGTGTTATCAGTACCAGATGAACCACCGTCTGTGATTTTGACATTCTCAATAGCGCCAGCAGTTGTAGAGTAGTCAGTTGATTCAGTTGATACGTGCATAAAATCTGTTGATAGGAAAGCAGCTTGTTCAGCGGCAGTTAGTGAGTACATATATTTCCACACATAACTATCAGCAGTTGTGAACGTTGATGTTGATTTATTTCCTGTAGGTTCGGTTGTTGATGTTGCACCACCATTATTATCAATACACTTATAGACATCATATGTACTATTCATTACATAGAAAGTAGCATCAAATAAATTTGTTGCACCAGAATCAGCAGAAATAGCAGAACCTGCTGAATTGATGTTTCCATAATCGTGTCGATAATAATCATATACTGTACCTGAGGTCCAGTTTCTTCTTGGAATGACTATCGATACATCCGAACTTGTAATCTTTTTAGCAGATAACATATCATCATAAGCATAGAACTCAGACCCTATGTCATCGTTTGGAGTAGGTGGGGCTGCATCTGTACCATCGTTAAATGCTTGATTATCAACAAATGCTTGAGGACGACCAATGCCAAGATAGTAAGTATCGCCTGCTTCACCAAAACTCTCATTAAATTGTTCAGCGTTGTGAACTCTAAATTTGTTTGTTATTATTGCTGGCATCTTTCATTAAACTCCATTTACTCTATTATTTATACATCTTTTTAAGATGATGTTGTCACCTCAGCAGGAATTGCGAAATTTGTTTTCATCTTAGGATTACTCACAAATTCACCCAATCTTACTGCTTGACCGTTTAAACTTGTATTTCGTGTACCTGTTAAAACTATCTTATTCAGTGATCCTATTGTAATACCTGTATCAGTATCATCACTTGATTGATCATACAATGGATGACTAAATGTTCTTGTTTTATATAGTACGTTTTGTAAAGTACCAATTCGTGGTCCAGAATATGCAAGACCTGTTCGTACTGTAACACCTCGAATTGTTTCTGTTGGTAAAGAAGGAAACTTAATTGTCTTTTGTGTATTTAATGTGACATCTCTTGTATTTGATGTGAAACTATCAGCAAGTTCAATACCACGATTTGCATTGGCACGAACAGAGGTACCGTCAGACGTTGTACCTAGTCGTCTACCAATCTTCTCACCAAAGATAACTTCTAGTAATGATACAAAATCACCTTCACCAAATCCATTGAGTAATGTAAATCCTTTTTTAATTTCAGCACTTACACTTGTTCGAATCGAAACTTCACCAAAGACATTGAAACCTGCTGGGTGTATTGAACGTTTTAAATCATCTCTCCAAGATGTAATTGCTTCACCAACTTTTATTACATAAGAATAATCTTGGTAATAAAAACTATCTTGTATCTTTTTTGTTAACTCAGAAACATGACCATCTACGTTAATATACTCACCAAATCCTGTAACAGTTGTTCCGACTGTTGAAGTAACATCAGCTTGATTTGCTAATACAACAGTTGCAGTTTCACCTGAAGTATTTCCTGTAATTGTTTGCCCAACTAAGAATGTTCCGTCAACATTTGATAATGTTAAAATATTTTTATCACCATCATAAGAAACAACAGTTGCGGTTGCCGTTGATAATGTTTCTGTAATCATTGTATCATTATCTTCAGCAATAATGTCAAATGGTGTATCGTCTTGTACTAAAGTTTCAGCAATCAGATACTCATCGTTTTCTGATTTTAAAAATTCAATTGGACTTGTACCTAAAATACTTTTCTTTGAAACACCACCTTCATAATTTTGTGCAATGAATAAACCAGATTCGTCTTCTAATTGAATACCACCATCATCACTTTCTAATAAAATTTCTGAAGGACGATTAGGTTCTAAAACTACTCTATCATCTCTTGTTGATCCAATCTCTAAATTTAAATCATAAACAGCATTCATTGTAATTGTTTCACCAACTGTAAATGATGAAGAAAGATTTTCAATTTGCATATGCAATCTTGGCTTAATTAGTGGGGCAGTATCATATCGGAATCCTCTATTCAATAAATTAACATTTAATAATCCTCCTGCGTTTCTGGCGATTGCATATAATGATGCGCTAGATCCACTTGTACTTGTTATTGTTAAATTTGGAACAGTAAAATAACCTGCACCTTTATTTGTAATTAAAATATCTGTGATGTCATCAAGACTACTGTTTGTGGCATCTTCCATAATAATAATATCACCTTCTTCATTGATAAGACGATCACTATCATCGGATGTTTCTAAAGTAAAACCACCATTAACGACACGAACTTTAGCAGCTAAAGCTGACCCACCTGTATTTGTATTATCTACAACAATAGTATCTCCTATTTCATAACCAGAACCACCTGTTTCAACTTTAATTTCATCAATGGATGATTGACGCAAACTACCAACTGTCACACTACCATTTGTTCCAATTGATGTTGAGTTATCTACCTCAATTACTTCATCTAAACTATAATAATTACCAATAGAATTAATTGTAATATCATCAATAACTTTGTGTATTGCACAAGTAATAATAATGTCAGGATCTGTATTGTCAACACCAGTTAAAAGAACTTCTTCTTCTTGATCTATTTCATCACCAGTTTCTAAAAGAAGAATATCTCCTGCAACACCATCTTCTAATTGAAAATTATCACCTGTTGATGAAATAAAAGTTCCATTAATACTTCCTGAGTTGATGAATAAAGTTGCAACCACTACACCATTATCAACAGTTTGCAATGTCACCTGATCAACAACAGCCGTTGCTTCTTTTATGACAGTATTACCTACGACTGTTTGTTGAGTGATTGTTTGTCCAACAAGATTAGCAACGTTTCCATCTGATGGTGTTTTGAGTGTAACTTTTAAAATTGTGTCAGTTGAAAACTTACCATCAGACACACGAAGCATATCTCTGTTTGGATAATATATCTCAGGTGTTTCATTGAATAATGCACGGAAGAAAACTTCATGTGCCTTTTTAGAACCTTTACTATTATATAAGTCGATAACTCTTTTTGTAAATGCTTCTTTATCTAAACTAGGATCTAAGTCATTCGGTATTGTATCTAAAAATTTATTTCGAAACTGTATAAAGAAATCATCAATCGAATCATCGATGTCAATATACTTTAAAAGATTGGTAAAGTTTTCTACAGGATTGGCACGATACTTTGAAATGATTGCAGTCGCATTAGATGATGAACCTACAATTTCTTCACCTGTAATAAATTTACTATTAGAAGAAATATAAAGTTTACCATTGTCGGCATCTTCAGCTAAAATAGTTGCAGTTTGTCCAGATGTTTGTCCTGTGACTGTTTCGCCTTTTTGAAATTCACCAATGCCTGATTGTTCATCAACAAGATAATCACCATTGTCATTTCCAAATTCATCAGTTGCATTGAGTTGAAGAAAAGATGTAACTTCAGTTTCTAAAAGTATATTATCAATATCACCTTGATTGGTGATTGTAAGTTGAGCAGATTCTAAAAGAGTATAATACTTTTCGACAAATTCTAAAAGAGCAGGACTTTGTGATTGAACAAACTCAGGTAATTGTCTGGATACTAAGTTCGATAATTTTTTATCATTAGTTGCCATTGGTCATTAATAACTTGATGTAGATCCTGAACCAGCACCTGTTGTTGTTACAGTAGTTGTTGTACCTGTTGATGTTGTTGAAGTTGTTCCAGTTGCAGTGTAAGAACTTGCGTTAGTTGTATAACCAACACCTGCATTAGATTCGTAAGTGTCTAGTGATGCATCAACAACCATGTTCGCAGTATCAATTTCTAAAAGTTGTTGACGAACAGGAACAATATCATTTGATGCAGGTTGTGTCTTTACTCTAATCTTTGTGCTTGTTGCACCATCAACATTTGAAACAGCAGTAATGTAAATATCACTGATTGTAATTTTACCAGTTGCATAATCAATTGTTCCTTGTGTTGAGTTTTGAATCGTCTTTACACCACCGACAAGATAATATAATCTTACATTACCTGAACCATCATCATCTAAAAAGTATTCTCTACCTGAACCGTCATTGGTATTAAATCCTGTTGTTTCTAAAATAGAAGTATGTCCCATATGTGGATGATATAAACTATTTTCAAAATTAATTGTGTATGTATTTGTACCAGAAGTATTTGGTGTAAAATACTGATATACTTTTAATCTTGTAATGTTAGATAAAATAGAAGCATCAGTATCATCAATTGATTTTATAAACTTTGAATATCTAAACATATTTCCAAACTGTTCTAAATTATTTGTACTGAAATTTGTAATTGTTGTTGTGACTAGTGTTTCAATATCATTGTCTGTCTTTGTTGTAATCTTTGAATCATACTTTACATACACTTCAGGTATTAAGTAAGTAATCACAGGATCAACAATAACAGGAATGACTGAACCAACATTGTAACTATTTAAACTTGTTTTGATTGAATCTTTAACAGAGTTTGTTAACGTAACACCACTGGTAGGTTTGATTGCAATAAACACACGTCCATATGTTGGTGGGTTATTATCTTCACCACCCCATACTTGTATTGATTGCACATTGGCATATAAACTTCTTACCAATGCTTTGTAATCGTTAGCAGTCACTGCTCGATTTTGAGAAGAATATTTTTTTGGTGCATTAAACTTAATCGAATCAACACTCTCAGCGTCAGCACCACCACCCGATGCAGATGAAGTTACAACGGTGATATTACTGAAACCACCAATCGTACTTGCATTAGTAAATGTTGTTGCACCATTACTATCAGCCGCATTAGTGACAATGTATTCTAAACTAACAATGTTTCCGTTTGATAATGATTTACCTAAAACACCATCACCAAACTTCACTTCATATTGTGAATCTTCTACTGCCTCTAAAAAGTAAACAGCAGATGTTGAATCAACACTAGTAACATCTTCGGTTAAAGTATAGGCAGTTGTTGTTGAATCACTTGAAGAATTTTGTACAGTGACTTTTAGTGTAGATGTGTCAGCACTTGTGTTCTTAATTAAAAATCTTTGATTGGCGTTTGATGTGTCAACTGTATATTTGTTTGTAACTAAAGTACCTTCATACACTTTGACATTTGAAAAAGTAAACACACCATTTGTTGGTGTAATAGAACGTGCCACGTTTGTAACATAGTTATAAGATACACCATCAATCGTTGTCGTAAACGCTGTGCCTTTTGGCATTGTTAAAGTTGAACCTGTTGCATCATTCACTGTTACTGATAAAGTAGCAAATGGTGAACGTGATGAACGAGCAGTGTACCCGATATGTTTTGCATGAGATACAACTGAGTTTCTCAAATCAGCAGAATCTAAAAACATTTCATTGGCCAACATATTTGCATAGACTGATTGATAGTGAGTATTGTATGCTAATAAGTCTAAGAGAACAGCCATACCTGAACCTTCAAAATCATAATCTGTAAATTCATTTTGTTTTGTTAAGAAGGTTTTTAAATTAGATTTAATTTCATCAAAGTCTAATTCTGTAATGTTAATTCTCTCTGCCATTATCGTAATCTTTCTAAGAAGGTTGTAAATGAAACTAACTCACCAGGTATGTTCACCACATAAAAGTTGATCGTTACTTCATATGAGTTTCGATCTAATTGTGGGTTAGCATTCACACTGACCAATCTTGCACGAGGTTCAAAGTTATTGATGACCTCTGAAATTTGTTTTGTTAACAGATTGGCAGTCAACGGTGTCATCGGTTCAAATAATATATCAGTGACATTCGATCCAATCTCTGGATGAAATGGTCGTTCATAGTGTTTCGTCAACACTAAATTTTTGACACTTTGTTTAACCGCTTCAATATCTGTTTTCTTTGTTATATCTTTTGTATTCGGATGTGGAGAAAATATCAGATTTAAATCTTTATAGATACGAGCACTTCGAGCACTATTATTAGTACGAGAGGCGTCCCTACTTCCTGTTTGATATATTGCCATACCTAATATTTATATGGCAAATAAAGAAATTATCTACCTTGACGATTATACTTTTTAAAACTTCTTCTCTTTGACTTATTCATTGAGTTGAGTTTTAATTTACCATTCCCAATTGAAGTTCCTTTGACGATAGGCTCGTGGGAGGGTTTATCAGTACCTTTTGATCTTGCCATTATTTACACTCACAGTTTCCGCAGCCACAAGGTTGACACGATCCCCCATTGGAACAGTGACAACTATGACCACAATTTTTACATTCGCTCATAAAAAGTATTTATAAGAGTTGATTTAAGTGCGACATAGTGTCGCAGCTGACGTTAAAGTGCGACAATTATGTACAAAATAATGGGATTTTTTTCTTTTTTAGGCTTTACAAATGAGCATTTTTCCACTAACATGGAGACATGAATAAAAAACAATATGAAGATGAAAATATTGATGCTCTTTTAAAAGAGTTCAATATCGAAACTGATGACAACGAAAACGTTGACATTGCGACTATGGACGAAATTGAAGATTTAGATATCTTTAATCAATAATATAAGGAGACACTACATTATGAAACATAACTTATCAAACCTTGAAACCATGTTGAAGATCAAGGATCTTCTTCGAAAGTTACCAGACGATTGTCTAGTAACTGTATCTAAAATGGTGAGAGAACAATCGAAACTCACTAAACGTAGAAACCCGATGAAGGGTTCTTTTGCCGGTTTTCGTATCGGTGAGAAAGTAGAGTTTGGTCGCCCACGTGGTCGTAAACACGTTGGTGTCATTCTGAAATGTAATCCTGCCAAGGCAGTGATACAAGAATCAACTGGAACAAAATGGAGAGTTCCTTATTCATTAATCTCGGAGGTCGCATAACATGATAGAAGTAAAACCTGCAAAGTCCTTAGACGAAGGCATACAAAACATTATCGATGCAAGTAACGAAGACTATGGTATGTTTATCGATAATGAAAACATGAAATCTGAATTTCAAAATTCTTGGAGTATTTCACCAGGACAGAAATTCATTAAGTTAGTATCTAAAAATTCTGTTCACAGTTTTATTGTGAAACAAGATATGTACACACCAGGTGGTCAATTACGATTTAAAAAAGGTGATGTACTGAAGGCCGCATCATGGAGAGCACCTGCCATGAACCGTGCAAGAGGTAATGTCTTTGACGGACACTATCCTATGCAGTGGACTGGTCCTTTGTATTTAAAATAGAACGACCTAACTCTAAGTAATCATTATTCAAACCATTTCTCTTTGTGGGTATTCTCATTAACTCACAAAGAGTTTCTCTACCTTTACCAGATTGCTCATGTAACACGACTGAGTGAATATGTGTAAATCGATTGCGTTCGGCATATCGATATCGATTATTTCCATACCAGATAATATACTTTGCTAGAGGATTTTTCATTCGATGTCGATGAGCATCCCATATAGAATCTTGTGCCGGTCGTAGTAGAATCGGCCACAACATACCTTTCTTCGGTATCTCTTTACTTAACATCGCATCCATCGCCTGTTTATCTTTCTTTGGTGTATTATCGTCTATCGTAGTGATATCATTCAGAGGTATTTCTTCGATTTTATATCCGAGATTCAAAACCTTTTCGGCATTTTTTCCTACCAGGACGATTTTTTTCTCACCCACTCGTGTTTTCCAATAATCATCACTATACTGCGACTGCATGATACGATTCCATACACGTTGATTCGGCACATGATAACAAGAGATATGAGTATAACCTCTCTTATGTGCATACCATACTCGTTGATGTCCGACCGATACACGATAACCTGTCCATGAAACAATGATCGGATAGAGTAATCCTTGCTCATCCATATCTTCGATTAGACAATCTAGTCTAAACTTTTGAGATTCTGTACGGTGTCCTTTGAGTAGTAGTCGATCATAGTTATAGAAATTCTCTAGTTGTTTAATGTGATATTCTTTATACCATTCAGGCCAGAGAATATTCTTTGCTTTCAATAGTTTCATGTAGAGATATTTAGAAAAGACTTATACGAAGAAAAAATAGCACCGAAAAAAATTTTGATAGAAAATGTATAGAGTTATTGCTAGAATCCACGATAGAGGGTCTTCGTTATAGAACAAGAGTGTCTATTGCATTTATAGATTACAGTTGTTTGCTAGTATTAACGACAGACGACTTATATACACACAGCATCTACACGTGCCTATCCTATGAATACAGTGCTCGATTTACCTGAAATCACACCATCTCCGATTGGGTCTACGTCTGCTACTACATCACCTTCTCTTGCCGCTCCTTTGGTACCATTGTTCAGATTAATCGTTGCACCGTCTATGGTTATATCACCTGTCACGTTCACATCCCAATTGCCTCCGATGTTTGTTGTGCAGTTTGTGTCTATGTTGAGTGTGACATTCCCTTTAATTTGTACGTTTTCATTACCTGCTACAATCGTATAGTTGTCGTTGACAATATGAGTGACCTTATCACCATTGGGGTGTATCTCATAGTAAGTGCCGGACTTGTGTCGTTCTCTTATACGTTCAGCATTCGTTGTATCATCATATTCTTTCACGTGTCCGCTCTCTGTAACATAAACGTGGTTCTTTGGATAGGTAGAATTATAAGGGTCGGAGGGTAAACTGACTGTTTCTGTGATGTTTTCTGGCGCCGGGACCGTTAACTGTGAGTGTATTTGAGTGCCTCGTGCCAGTTTGTTGACATCAGATTGATTGATTTCTGTCGGATAAGTGCCGTTTGGGTCGTTAAACCCTTGTTTACTATCAGATAATGTAGAAGGTATACCAGGAAGACTGCCCATAACAATCGGTTCTTGCATATCCGTATCACGAAAGAACCCCACAACCCATGAACCTTCAACAAGAAACGACGGAGTGTGCCCTAAACCTGACATCGAAGGGTCTGTCACAGGATGCATCACAGACGCCCAAGGTAAATCACTTGTAGGTAACTCTGTTTTGTTCTCTGTGTGATATCCGAGACACCGTACACGAACTCTACCCACTTGTAAAGGGTCTGCACGGTCTTCGACAACACCTGTGAACCAAGAAAACCCGTCTTGTCCCATGAAATCTTTGTTCATTATAAATTTTTTTTCCGATAAGTCGTTTGTTCTAATGCACTCAACCTATCATTTTTTCGTATCTTTGCGTATAGTCCATCTAAATGCATCATTACCAATCCAATACGTGCTTCTACGTTTCTTAACAGGTAATATGCATATAAAATCAACACTAATGTGCCTACAAGAATAATACTACTGACTAATTCTAACATCCTATATCTCCATCATCTTCCGTTATATAAACATTCTTATTCTTTGTTTTATCACTACATTCTTGACAACAATCTCCGGTTCCACAATGAATATGTGTTTCATGTAGTATCTTATACTCTTGTGGTATTTTATAGACTGGTATATCGATCATTTTGTGTTTATTGATTTGATTATAGTAACAATATTTATTATAGGCATCTTTGAGTTCTTTGGGTGGATATGCACCTGATTCTGCAATTTTCATTACTTTCTCTAATGTGGCATAGTCATAGGTGAGTTGATCTTTATCTGTACGACTGTCTTCCCATAGTCCGTCGGAGGGTTCTGCTTCTTGTATATCTAAATCTAACTCTAATTCTTGAGCAATGCGATACACGTCTGATTTGTAGAGATCGGCGATAGGGGATAGATCAACGCCACCGTCTCCGTATTTTGTATAGAATCCAACACCGAAGTCTTCGATCTTATTGCCTGTGCCCACGACTAATCCTTGTTTACTTTGTGCAATCGCATAGAGTGTACACATTCTTAGACGTGATTTGAGATTGGCAAGAGCGTGTTCGGTGATAGAATGAGATTCTAACGTTGTTTTGTAACCGGCATAGGGTGTGCTGAGAGGTATCGTAAGATGATGAACGTTAGAAAAAAATGCTTGTAAAAAACGACCATGAATCTGTGATAATTCTGAATGATTCTTTGAATTTTGTAGAGGTAGGGAGATCGCATAAGTCGGTAGACCGGTCTTACAACATAACGTAGAAACAACAGACGAATCAATACCTCCTGAAATGCCTACAACTAATGATTTCATACCACTGTTTTGTGCGTAATTGTATATCCATGTCACTATATTGTCAATTAATTCTTTTGTTGTCATAATTTATTACTCCCATTTCAATCTTTTGTTATCTTTTTGCCATTCTGCGTCAATTTGTCGTTCTAGTTCCATAAACTCTCTTTTCGGTGTTCTTTTCCTTGACTGAACGACCCTTTTACGATACTTTGATGTTCGTAAGTCTTTAGCGATTGGATTTTGTTTGTTGGACATTCTGTATTATATCATATTTCAGTGGATTTGTCAACACTTTTGATAGATTTTCCCATGCAATCACAATACCTCGTTGAGGATTCTTTGGTATTATCGCTTGCGTTTCTCTAATTCTCTTGCGATCCATTGTTTTGCACGTCCATTCTTTATGGGTTGTTTGATTAACTGGCGTATTCTCTTTTGTGCCATCGCCATGATGTCTTCATCGGGTTTGTTGTTATCGACAATGACTAAATTCGATACGCCGAACAGACCTTGAAATTTACCAATATTGCGTTGTACATCTGTCCACATACTTTTGACCATGTCTTCTGGTAGTTTTCTGGCACGAACACGATTTCTTTCTAACGCAACTTCTAACGATGTATTCACAAAAATCATGTATGAATCATATCCCATAGTGTCTAAACTCTTTTTAATGCGATCTATTTTACCATAATCTTTACCTGTACCGTCTAGTATCAGTCCTAAACGACCTGCCATGTATAGTCGTTCTTGTTTGTTTGTCAAATCTTTAGCACGAAGGCGCAATTTATCTCGTTCTTCAGGATCCATCTTTCGCATATCTAATTCTTTACCTTGATCTTTCAGAATCTTTTCAAATGCAGTATCAGGATTGATTGTTTTCATGCCAAATCCACCTGTTGTTCTTTTGACAACATAGGATTTACCACTGCCGGGCCCACCAGCAAGGAAGAATGCTTTAAATATACTCGGGTCGTAAACACCCTCTGAGAGTAATCCTTGCATTACGTCTATCAGATTTTCTTTCATAAGCAATTCCTTTTCAGTTTTTTATATTTATTCTCTAAAAATGTTATCAATTTATACATTTTCACACAGAACGAACATGGATGTTCTCCTTGAATCCAACGATATCGATTTCTATGCGTCATTAAATTCTCCGTTATTAATTTGAATAAGTTTATCTAACTGATTCTCTAATGATTCATATGGTGTATCTAAATCAGATAATCTAGTAAAGAAATTATCTTTCACACATTCCATAATCATACTGTGTCGAACATTATTGAATATATGACGAATATGTGAAACAATATAACGACCAGAATATAATTCATCAATTCTTTTGTTTGGTGATGTTTCATATTGCGATTCTAAACTTGGTAAAGACACATAAATTAAATCTCCTGCAGCTATATCACAATTACCAGTCACTTGTAAACTTAATTTACAATTTTCATACGCATTTTTATTTGATCTCATTGATTGCAACCAGACATTACTGCGATTATCATATTCTCTTGGATCACTTGCACTTTGTGAATGTAATTTTGTTGCACGTGATGAAACATATATCTTTGATTGAGGATGATCACTGACTGTTTTATTGTTGATTGTTTCTGGTGTTTGACTGTAAAAAGGTCCTAGTTGTTGTTTTGAATCTTCAAATTCATCTACATGAAACTTTTTTTCAAATTGATCAAAATAATTAAATTCTGTCTTTGTAAACGACTTTGTGTGTATATCATGCGTATAGTGTGTTGATGCTAACATACCTGTCGCTGTATTGGCAAGCAAATCGTTTGATTCAATGATTTTATATTCTTTAATGGTTGCCATATCTGCGTCTATATCAGTTAATCCTTTATCATTTCTCTGATAAACTCTGTCATAATAGTGATACTTCGGTGTTTTTGGTTGTAACGAATCATAACTCAATGATTCATAACTACGAAAGTTGTATCCTCGATGATTTTCAAAAAATAGAAAACCAGAAGAATGTTTGTCATTTTTACTTTCTGAACGTTTTGCCAACATTGAAATTAAATCAAATGGTCTATTATGTGTTGCAACTATCTTGTGAATAGATTTAGTGGGTTCTACAAACACAGGTTTTCGTGTGTTGATGCCATTTGGATCTGTTAATATTGTTGATACAATCTCTGATGTTGTTCCTGTGTATGATTTTTTGAGTTTTGTTCTTGTGTTGCGTAATGTTTCTTTTGTCACAAAATGTAATGTATATATTTGTTCTCTTTCAAGTGTTCTATTCTTGTCTGTGACTTTATATATTCTACCTTTGTACTCTTTGAAATCAATGACATCATTAAACGTTGGTGTAGAAAGAGCAAAACTGATTTCTTCTTGTCCTACGATTGGTAAATTTTGTATGTGATTCGCAGAATCTCTGAGAGTAATTGTTCCGTAAATAGAATTTTCAAAAATACTTTCGTAAATATTTAATTCTAAATTTAAATCTTTGAAATCTAATTCAATACCATTGAATGATTTAATTAGAATACTCTCTAAACGATAGTGTCCTGCGAACTGAAGTTCGTTATCATCACGTCTATCTGCCATAATTATCTCTTAATAATTTTTTTAAATTCTTCTACAAAAAAACTTAAATAACTTTTGTCTATTAACTGAATCTGTCTTTTTTCATCTTGTAATCGATCTTCATATTCTCTGTTAGTAACTTCAATTGCGCCAGAGGTGTCACTAGAAACTTCTAATTTAATTGTTGTATCACCTGATGTTTGATTGATTTCATAGTGATGCGTATCATCTATGTTATCACCATATTTGTCTTTTAGATATTTACTATATGCGACACTTTCTAATGGCCAATCAAACCATCCTGTAATATCATTTACTAATACAACAACCCAATGATATTGAGGATTACCATAATACTTATCTGCAACTATTTCTGGTGTTTCACCATCTTTAATATCATACTTATCAAATATTAGTGTATTTGCTTTTACTTTTGCATTGACAGAAACTCGTCTAAGAACATCGGTAACAAGTTTTGCACTTTGACCTTTACCATCAAAGTCGTATTGATATAATGGAAACTCTTTAAAATACATTTTAGAATCCTTGTACTACTTTCTCTTTTGTCATAATCTCTGATTCAGTAAATGAAAGTGTCATTACAATTGTTGTGGGTGGTGGCGCTTCTGAACCATCACCTCCTGGTTTTT
>Ga0181581_10002261_pt1 | contig 15053 bp, 16 predicted proteins | sample 071ome_22_FD_132433 | JGI IMG/M metagenome (GOLD analysis project Ga0181581, IMG submission 132433) | Coastal salt marsh microbial communities from the Groves Creek Marsh, Skidaway Island, Georgia - 071404AT metaG (megahit assembly) | ecosystem: Environmental > Aquatic > Marine > Intertidal... | reverse complement strand
CGCATGGCGCGCTTGCGCAGAGAGCTTGAACAGGTTCGCAAGACCCGCGCGCTCCACCGTGAACGACGGGGTAGAGCGCCATGGCCAGTTATCGCGCTGATTGGCTATACCAATGCCGGGAAATCGACGCTGTTCAACCGTCTGACCGGTGCTGAAGTGTTGGCAGAAGACTTGCTGTTTGCGACTTTGGACCCGACCATGCGCGCAATTGCGCTGCCAGGCGTCGAGAAAGCCATTCTGTCTGATACGGTCGGATTCATCTCGGACCTGCCTACGCAATTGGTGGCGGCATTTCGCGCGACTTTGGAAGAAGTAACTGGCGCTGACATCATCCTGCATGTCCGGGACATGTCGAACCCGTCCAACGAAGCGCAAAAGAAGCAAGTACTATCCATTTTGGCGGATCTTGGCGTGGTAGAAGTCGAGGGAGATCTTTCCAACATCCCGATCCTGGAAGCCTGGAACAAGGTTGATCTGGTAGAGCCCGAACGCGCCGAAAAGCTACGGATAATGGCAGAAACACAGGACAATGCGCTCGTTCTTTCGGCGCTTACTGGCGAGGGTGTCGATGCTTTGCTCGAAAAGGTCAGCGTAATGCTGACGCGAGAAGCGCGCGTTCTGAGTGTTGAACTGCCTGCCAGCGACGGAAAACGCATTGCATGGCTGCACGCGCACGGAGAGGTTTTGGCAGACGAGGAAGCCGGGGAAGGGGAGCAAGGCCCGCGACGCAGGCTCAGTGTCAGGTTGAACCCCAAACAACTCGGCCAATTTGAACAGTTATGAGCGTTTTTCAGCCGTTTTGACTCTTTGCCAAAGCGCCTCTTGTTCATCGAGTTTCAAATCAGCAAATTTTCCTTCGCCGAGCGCCTCCATTTCCCGAAAACGGCGTTCGAATTTTGTATTTGCTGCGCGCAATGCCTCCTCAGCATCAATGCCGTAGGCACGAACTAGGTTGACCGCCGCAAAGAGGAAATCTCCTGCCTCTTCGGTTTTTTCGCTACCTGAAGTGGCTAATTTAAGTTCTTTTATTTCTTCATGAATTTTTGCGGTCGGGCCCGCTGTGTCTGGCCAGTCAAAACCTGTTCTGGCGGCCCGTTTCTGCAATTTCTGGGCGCGCATCAACGCCGGAAGCGCTTTCGCTACGCCGTCCACCGCACTGGTCGCACCTTTGGTATCGCGTTCCGCTGCTTTGAGCGTTTCCCAGCGGGTTTCACCCATGGTCCCGGATTCATCGCCGAAGATGTGGGGATGACGTGCTTCCATCTTGTCAGAGATAGATTGGGCTACGCCGCCGAAGTCGAAATATCCGGCTTCTTCGGCCATGCGGGCGTGAAACACGACTTGGAACAAGAGATCGCCGAGCTCATCCTGTAGATCCGCGTGATCGCTGCGTTCGATGGCATCCGCAACTTCGTATGCTTCTTCGATGGTGTATGGCGCGATGGTTGTAAAAGTTTGCGCGATATCCCAGGCACATCCTGACTGTGTATTGCGGAGTTTCGCCATGATGTCGAGCAAACGTTCCATTTGATCTGTTTCCGGATTTTCCTGTTGTTTTGACATTCGGGCGGTTCTGGTTTGCCTTCTTTATGAGAGTGATAATATATATTATGTTAAATACGATGGTCTAATGCTGATACAAGCATCCCTACTGACGAAACTCGATAATGCTGAAGAACAACGCCACCGCGCAGAAAATAACACTCCAAATCAATGCCGTACGCAATGCTTTCGCCCAACTCAGCCTAAAGGACGCCAGAGCGCTGATGGCGAGGATCAGAAAACCGACCAAACTGATGATCTGGACAATCTGAATATCACTCATGCGACTATCTCCAACCCGTCATATCCAACAATAACATGATCAGGCGTCTCGGCCTCCAATGTGGCGTAATCCATCGTCTTGTCCAAATGGCTCAAAACCAGCTTGCCCACGTTTGCACGTTCGGCCAACTCCATAGCCAGCGCCAGATTGGCATGCGTCGGATGTGGTTCACGCTTCAAACAGTCGCTTACGAGAATATCCACGCCTTCATAAAGTTCGACCATGTCGTCAGTTATCTCTGAATAATCAGTCGAATAAGCAATACTTTTGCCATCGGCATCGAAACGATAACCGGTCGTTTCGCCGGGACCATGCGGCATCTGGCACCATTCCACACCAAATCCGGCATGCATTCTCAACCTATCAAGCGTCTCAATCGTCGCGATAGTCGGATAACCATGTTGACCAGCAAAAATGTATCCGAAACGCTGACGAAGCCGATAAGCAGTATCTTTGGAAGCAAAGCCTGGAATCGGACCTCCACGGCCGTATCTCAGCACGCGCAGATCATCGATACCATGGCAATGATCCGCGTGATCATGCGTCCAGAAAACGCCATCCAACCGGTCAATATTGTTGTCGAGCAACTGCTGGCGAAGATCCGTCGACGTATCGACTAATATACGCTTGCCGTCATTACTCTCGATCGCAATCGACACCCTCGAGCGCCGATTTCTGGGTTCGTTGGGGTCGCAATCTCCCCAGTCATTTCCGACCCGCGGTACACCGGCCGACGTGCCTGAACCGAGGACAATCAGCTTCAAAACGCAGCCTTACTGAACAATTTCCGGAAGTTTTCTGTCGTATAATCAGCAAGTTCACTGACATCGTCGCCGCGCAGGCCAGCCACGAATTGCGCAGTATTGGCGACGAATGCAGGCTCGCATGGTTTCCCGCGATGCGGAACCGGTGCCAGAAACGGACTGTCGGTTTCCACCAGCAGGCGATTTCGGGGAATTTCTCTCGCGATTTCCTGCAGTTCCTTGGCGTTCTTGAATGTCACAATCCCTGATAAAGAGATAGTGAGGCCAAACTCCAGCACGCGGTTCCCGAAATCTTGCGATGCTGTGAAGCAATGGATGAGGGCAGGGAATGCCCCCTTCCCCAGTTCGTCTTCAAGAATTTCTAATGTGTCATCCTCGGCATCGCGCGTGTGGATGATCAGCGGAAGGCCAGTTTCGCGCGATACACCGATATGCATTCGGAACAGGTCCCCCTGCGTTTCGCGGTCCGAATGGTCGTAATAGTAATCGAGACCGGTCTCGCCAATGGCAATTACGCGTGGGTTTTCGGTGGCTTCGAGCAGGACGTCACGGCCCAAATCGGCATGCTGGTCAGCTTCGTGTGGGTGAATGCCCACGCTGGCCCAGACGTCCGGTTCACGTGTCGCTGTGGCTACAACCTGATCCCATTCGCTGCGGCGGGTCGAGATATTGAGAAACTGCCCCACCCCGGCTTGGCGGGCCCGCGTGAGGACACCCGCCTGATCCTCGACCAAACCTTTGTATTCCAGATGACAATGGCTATCGACCAGCATCAGGCGGCGCTTTCTTCCTCGGGAAGCTCAAGGCGTGGGAACAGTGGTTTGGGCGCTTCAATCTGGAAACCGCTTTCGGCAAGAGCCGAATACCAATGGTCGCGAATGCCGCCGTAGGACCGGTTTTCAGTAGGAATACCCATAGTATCGAGCAATGTGGCGCTGCTGCCCGGGATCACAGGCTCGATGGCGACCGCCAGCTGCGCGATACAGATGTAAAGCGTTGCAAGAACGGTCTCCATCCGTTCAGGGTCTGTCTTTCGCAGTGCCCAAGGGGCCTCGGCGTCGATGTAGCCGTTGCAGGCGAACGCCGCCCTTAGCCACGCCTCAACACCCTGTTGAAAGGCAAGGCTGCTGAATGCGTCGGGGATCTCAGACGAGATAGCTCGATCGACAGCTTCGAAGAGCGCGGCATCCGACTCGGTATGACCATGAATAGCGGGCAGATATCCATCGAGGTTCTTGGCAATGAAGCCGAGTGTACGTTGTGCAAGATTTCCGAAAGCATTCCCCAACTCGCCATTGGCCCGCTGCACAATTGCCTCGGCAGAATAGCTGCCATCCTGCCCGAATGCGATTTCGCGCATGAAGAAATAGCGCAATTGATCGATGCCATATGTATCGGCAAGCTCCATCGGGTCGACGACATTGCCCGCGCTCTTGCTCATTTTCTCGCCGCCGCGCGCCAGAAGGAAGCCATGCCCGAAGACCTGCTTTGGCAAGGGCAGGTTCGCGCTCATCAGGAATGCTGGCCAATAGACCGTATGGAAACGGACAATATCCTTGCCGATCATGTGGATGTTCGCAGGCCAATAGCGCTGGAACATTTCGCCATTCGCATCAGGAAAGCCGACGCCCGTCATATAGGTCGTCAGGGCATCTACCCAAACATACATGACGTGGCCTTCGCTGCCTGGCACAGGCACACCCCAGTCAAAACTGGTACGTGACACGCTCAGATCCTTGAGGCCACCCTCAACAAACCGCATCACTTCATTTCTGCGGCTCTCCGGGCGGATGAAATCGGGATTGTCGCGATAGAGAGCGAGGAGCTTGTCCTGATAGTTCGAGAGGCGGAAGAACCAGGTTTCCTCTGCGGTCCATTCAACGGGCGTTCCTTGCGGAGAAAGCTTTTCATCGCCCTCCCCATCGACCAGCTCGCTCTCGTCATAGAACGCCTCGTCGCGCACCGAATACCAGCCTTCGTAGCGATCGAGATAAAGGTCACCATTGGCCTCCATCCGCTTCCACAATTCTATGCTGGCCGCGTGGTGGCGCGGCTCGGTCGTACGGACGAATTCGTCGTAAGAGAGGTTGAGCTTGTCCGCCATGTCGCGGAAGTGGCCCGACATCTCGTCTGCCAGATCGATCGTCTTGCGGCCCATATTGCGCGCAGTCTGATCCATCTTGAGGCCGTGCTCGTCCGTTCCGGTAACAAACCGCACGTCGCGGCCCATCAAGCGTTGGAAACGCGCCATAACGTCTGTCGCGATACCCTCGTAAGCATGCCCGATATGCGGACGGCCGTTTGGATAGTTGATCGCAGTGGTGATATAGAATGGTTCAGCCATGGATCGGCTCGCTAGCGCCCCCCGCGCTGGCAAGCAAGCTGGCTATTTCACCGACCAGCAAGCCATTGTCGAAATTGTAGGTTGGTGCCTTGGCTGCCAGATCGACCAAGGCGGTATGTGCATCAATAATTCCAAGGCGTTCGTCTGCCGGCGCATCTGCTATCGACTGCGCCAGAGTTGTCCGCGCCAGATCAAGGATCGCCTGAATGCGTTCGCGGCTTGGCCGCGCACCAATTTCCGAGATCAGCTGGGCGCGCAATGCCAAAGTGGGGTCCCCTTGCGCCGCTAATTGCTGCATTACTTTTGCGATCGGCTCCAGCTTCATTTCCATGAACTTCCGGGCCGCGCCCAGTGAACCGCCAGCCAATGCTATCGCTGCATTTGACCCTGCGCCCAGGTGCATGGCAATGGTTCCATCATCCAGATCCGGAAAGCGCAGGATACGGCAGCGTGAACGGATCGTGGGTAGCAGGCCTGAGGGGCGATGGGTGACGAGCAAGAAAAACGTGCCTTGCGGCGGCTCCTCAAGGCTTTTGAGGAGCGCGTTTGAGGCTGGCCGCTCCATATCATCCGCGGGATTGATGATGATCACGCGGCGCGATCCTACACTTGGCCGCGTGTTCAAACGCTGCTGCATGGCGCGGATCTGCCCTATCCTTATCGACCTTGCCCGCTCGTAATCCTTACCCTCTGCCGCCGCCCGCGCAGCCTTGTCGTCCTTTGGACCATAGGTGAGTATATGAATATCGGGGTGCTCACCCATCGGTTGAGGAACGCCTTCCTCCGACACAAGCTCGCGTGCTGCCTGCAGCGCGAAGTCATGCTTGCCCAGCCCGGCCTTACCCGCCAGGATCCAGCCGTGATGCATTCGCGCACCGGCAGAAGCTTCGCGCCATTCCCGCCATGCGGCAGTGTGGTTGGGCCAGTCCATGCGGTTCAGCTTTCCAGCAGCAACGAAATTGCAGACATGATGCGCGCGTGCACCTCTTCTGGAGTGCCACTGGCGTCGATCACCGCGAATCCCTCAGGGTCCTCGCTTGCATAGCGGCGAAAAGCCTCGGCCACGGCGCGGTGATAGGTGATATCACGGCCACCGATGGCATCTGAGTTGTCACCATCCCGTTGTGCAAGACGTGCGGCGACATGATCTTCTTTGGCTTCCAGCAGGATTGTGAGATCAGGCCGCAGCCCGCCGCTGCCAATCGCGTGAAGTGCAACCACAGCTTCATCGCCCAGCTGGCCGGCGCCGCCTTGATAGGCGCGACTTGAATCAACAAAACGGTCGGAGATAACCCAGTCACCGCGATCCAATGCTGGAACAATCCGCCGCGCAACATGATCGGCGCGGGCAGCTGCGAATAGCAGAGCTTCTGCTTCGGCACCCCACCCCTCACCCGGAGGATCAAGCAGCAGGTTGCGGATAGCCTCCGCTCCGGGCGTACCCCCGGGTTCACGCGTCAAATCGGCATGGATACCGCGTTTGGCCAGCGCACTGACCAGCATGCGCGCTTGCGTGGATTTTCCAGCCCCTTCGCCGCCTTCCAATGCAATGAATTTCCCGCGTGTCATGTAAACCAACCGATAACGCCATTGATCATTCGAGCAAGGGGGCCGGCCGGACCAATCGCTTCGGAAGCATAGAGTGGAATGCGTGATGGCTCCGCCCCATCTATCGAAATCTCAAGCTCGGCAATTTGTTCTCCGACAGCAATGGGTGCACGAACCGGTCCGTCATAAATGATCCGCGCTGTGATGTCCGGACTTTCTGTTCCTTGCGGCAAGGCAGCGGCAATCGCTCTTGGACTGACGAGAGCCACCGATCTCTTGGATCCGCCTTGCACCCGAATGACTCCGACAGTCTCGCCAGCAGCAAACAGGCGGCGGCTTTCAAATGCAGAGAACCCCCATTCGATAAGCCCCCGCGCTGCACGTGTCCTCTCTGAGTTCGTATCGGCACCGGCCACGACCACCATCAGTCGCCTGCCTTCTCGTTCGGCAGAACCGAGAACTCCGAAGCCAGCGTCATTGGTGAAGCCTGTTTTAATCCCGTCACCGCCAGCCACTCGGCCAGTCAGTGGCTCGTGATTGGGCTGCGTGATGCCGCGATATGACAGCGAGCGATGCCCGAAGAAAGCGCGATACTGATCCGGGTGATCCGTAACCAACGCCGTGCCAAGTGTGACCAGATCGCGCGCCGTTGTGAATGTTCGTCCTTCGTCAGGCCATCCATTGGGCGTTCCAAAACGGCTGTTGCTCATGCCAAGCCGCTGCGCAGTCGCATTCATTTGCTCGAGCCAACCCTGGACGGAGCCCGCCGCGCCTTCGGCCAGCACAATCGAGGCGTCATTAGCGGATACTGTGGTAATCCCGAGCAAAAGGTCAGAGACGCGGGTGTTCTCGCCAGCGTTAAGGAACATGATAGAGCCTTTGCCGCCCCACTGTGCAAAGGACGACCGGGTAAATGGAAACGTCTGATCCAATTGAAGCTTGCCAGCTTCGAGTAGTTCGAAAGCCTGATAAACGGTCATCACCTTTGTGATTGAAGCCGGAACAAACCTGCGATCCGGATTGCGTTGGAACAGGATTTGTCCACTGGACAAATCAACCAGCAAGATGATCGGCACGTCTTCCACATTGGTTGGACGAGCCGGACTAGCCGCGGATACAACCGGATTGCACAGCACAAGCAGAGCTGCCGCTAAACCAATCTTTGTTTTCTTAAGGATGCGCAACGCCAACTCCATGACCTTGCGTCGGTGTATAGCGATGGTCAGCAGCACACGCGAGCGCATCTACGCCGCAATCCCCTTCGAACTTTGGTTCGGTTAACGAGCGATCTCGTCTGCGAGAAGGCCCACGCTCATCGCATAGTAATTCGAGCAATTGTACTCGAGGATCGCACGGTAATTGCTGGTCAGAAGCCAGGCACGCGTCCCAGGTCCATCGGGTTGGAAAAGCGAGGCAAGCACGTCGTCACCCAGCGACCTTTGTGGATAGACGCCCAACGCACGCCATTCAGCGACTGTCTTCCACTCACTGTGACGTTCATGAACCCGCGAACAAACGGGAGAGACGATCTTCGTTTTTAGCGCATCGACATTAAATCCTTCAGGAACACGCGCCAACACACCCCAAGGCTGTCCCTCACGCCATCCGGCGTACTTCAGATAGTTGCCGATAGACGCGAATGTATCTGCGCGATTGGTGAATATGTTCGCCCGGCCGTCCCCGTCGCCGTCTTCAGCCAAGCGAAGGTAAACGCTCGGCAGGAACTGCGGATTGCCGAAAGCCCCGGCATAACTGCCCACCAGCTGCTGACGTGAATATCCTTTGTCAGCAACTTTCATCAAAGCAATGAATTCATTTGAGAAAAGCTCGCGCCTACGCCCTTCCCAAGCGAGCGTTGCTAGCGATTGCGCGAGATCGAAGCTGCCACGAATGCGGCCATAGCTCGTCTCATGGCCGAAAATTGCGACAATTATCTCCGCAGGAACACCATATTCGGCTTCGGCGGCCATCAACGCTGATCGGTTTTCAGCAAAAATATCGCGCCCTCCCCTGATACGGACGCTGTTTACATGTGTGTTGATGTAAGGCTGAAGCGCCGGATAACCCCGGCTTGTCGGCCTGCCAGGCTGGCCGCGATCCAACTGGATAACTCGGCTGTTCGGGGTCAGCCCCGAAGTCATCCGGTCAAGCGTGCTCTCGCTCACACCTTCGGCACGTGCCCGCGCGATCAGCAATTGCAGATAGGCATCAAAGGAAATGTCACCAAGTTCTTGCGCAGCATTCGTCGAATCCTGAGCGATAGCTGGACTAGCGAATACGGAAAGAGCCATGGCCGATGCAGCAAAGAGAAATGGTTTCAATGTCATAGCAATCACATTGTCATGCGCTGGATGAATGGTCCATCATTCTGTTCTTTTGGCGGCCTAATTCGCCGTAATTGCATGTCGTTTCAACGCTAGATAATCCTCGCGGCATTGCTCGGCCACTTCGGCGTAGGCTCCATCCAGATCAGGAAGTGGCGCCGGATTGGATCCAAATCCTGTCGACGCATTCACCTTATCATACCAATGTTTACCCCAGACACCGTCCTCGGGATGGGATCCTTTCTTCCAAGACAGCATGGCCGGATCCCAGGGTATCCCAAGCGCATCGCACAGCGCAGCAAGTACACCCGCCGGATTGCGCAAGATATCTTCAGAATCGACCACAGGCGGCGATTTCCCTGTGCGATCGCTCTCCAGGTCGAAGTACTCACGCAATCGCGCGAAGCCCAACATCTCTGCCCGGCGCAATTCGTTCTTCTTGCGATAGCTTGCTACGACGCGCTCTGGCGCACGGATCAGAAACGCGTGCTGGTGCCCCGGAAAGTCCGTAATGTTGATAGGCCCGACCATATGGTGCGGCATATGCTTCTGGTACCATACGGATTTTCCGCCTGGAATCGGTCCGGACTGTGTGGCCGTGACACTATCCCAGTCACAATCCATATCCGCGATGGTTTCTGCCGCCATCGGGTGCTGTTCGCCGCTATCCTTCAGAAACGCACCATAGAATGGTTCATCGGATACCGCACAATCCGCTCGTGCCCCGAAACTGCGCATCATTGCCGTCGAGATATTCCGCGGTCCCGACCACATCGCAATCCGAACTGCCGACGTCATGCCGTCACATCCCGGTCCATCAGCGCCTTGTACAATTGTTGCAGGCGTTCGACCATCGGCCCCCGCCCATCAGTCAGATCGCGCCCATCAACTTCGGTCACAGGAACCACGCCTGCAAATGTTCCGGTTACAAAAGCTTCGTCTGCGCCATAGACATCGGTGAGAGAGAAGTTCTTCTGAAACACGGGAATACCTTCCTCGCGGCACAGCTGGATCACATTGCTGCGGGTGATACCACCAAGGCAGTAATCGCCGCTGGAGGTCCAAACCTCTCCCTTCCGCACGATAAAGAAATGGGTCGAGTTGCATGTCGCGACGAAGCCATGCGGGTCGAGCATGAGTGCCTCATCTGCACCTGCCTGTGTCGCTTGAATGCACGCTGTAATGCAATTCAGCTTGCTGTGTGAATTCAGCTTCTGATCCTGTACCGCCGGATCACCGCGCCTGACATGCACAGTGAACAACCGGATGCCGTTTTCTATAACTGCAGGAAGCGCCGCCTTGTATTCCGGAATAATGACAATGGTTGCGGGCGAAATCACCGCTCGCGGATCCTGATATGGCGTCGAACGGATGCCGCGCGTCACCATCAAGCGGATGTGAACCCCCTCTGCATCGCGCATGCCATTGCCATCAATGGTTTCGTCAAGACGCGCGGTCAGTTCATCCCTCGTCAGGCCTATATCCATCGCAATGGCTTTTGCCCCTTCATAGAGACGGTCCATATGCGCCTCGAGGAAAGCGATCTTGCCACGGAGAACTCTCAGCCCTTCCCAAACGCCATCGCCGAGCATGAACCCGCTATCGAAAACCGAGATGGTGGCCTCAGCGCGCGGTGTCATCACACCGTTGACATTGATCAGAATGCTGTCGTTGCGCGGGTCCTGCGCAAACTCATGTGTCCCTTTGCCCATAAAGTGGTTTTAAGCGCTTGTTTGAGGGTGACAATGGCGAAATGACACGCTAGCGGGACTTTCGAACGGACAGTTGGCAGAGTGGTTGAATGCACCGGTCTTGAAAACCGGCAAGGGTGCAAGCCCTTCCAGGGTTCGAATCCCTGACTGTCCGCCACCCAACCCGATCAGTCGCTTGCGCATGGCCCAAAGCCGCTTGGGCTCAAGCTCAAGCCCGAAACGGCTCGCGATAGGGACGGAGACCACGCCTGCTACTAACAGGATAAACGCAAGCAAGAGGAATTCAGTCATATGCCGCGCGGCTCCTGCTTGCCCCCCCTGTTCGCTTTATGGGTCAAATGTGCAGCGCCTTGCCGTATGCCGCCAGCACGCTTTCGTGCATGCTCTCGCTGATTGTGGGGTGCGGGAACACCGTCTGCATCAGCTCGGCTTCGGTGGTCTCAAGCGTCTTGCCGATGGTGTAGCCTTGAATCATCTCGGTCACTTCCGCTCCTACCATATGTGCACCGAGCAGCTGACCGGTTTTCGCATCGAACACCGTTTTGGTGAAGCCTTCTGCCTCGCCCAGTGCAATCGCCTTGCCATTGCCGATGAACGGGAAGTTGCCGACCTTTACCTCGTAGCCAGCTTCCTTCGCCTTCGCCTCGGTCAGGCCAACGCTTGCGATCTGCGGGTGGCAATAGGTGCAACCCGGGATCGCATCACGGTTCAGCGGATGAGGGTGCACATCCTTATTGCCCAATTCCTGAGCGATGGCTTCTGCAGCCGTCACCCCTTCGTGCGAAGCCTTGTGAGCCAGCCACGGCCCCGGGGTGCAATCTCCGATGGCCCAGAGGCCATTCGACTTGGTGCGACCATAGGGGTCGATCTGGATGAAGCCGCGATCCATATCTGCTAGCTTCTCCACCCCAATGTTTTCAGTGTTGGGGACGATACCGATGGCTACGATGCAGTGCGAGAATTCCTGTTCGCTTACCTTGCCATCCTTACCCTTGATCTTGGCTTTGACGCCTTTGCCGTCGACTTTGATGTCTTCGACGCCAGCCCAGGTCATGATGGTCATGCCTTGTTTTGTTAGCGACTTCTCCAGGAATGCGCTGACTTCGTGATCTTCAACCGGCACGATCCGGTCGAGCATCTCCACGACCGTCACGTCACAGCCCATATCGTTGTAGAAACTGGCGAATTCGATCCCGATGGCACCGCTGCCGATTACCAGCAGTTTCTTGGGCATTTCGGGCGGCGTCATCGCCGTCCGGTAGGTCCAGATGCGTTTGCCGTCGGCAGGCGCGAAAGGCAGGTCGCGCGCCCGCGCACCCGTGGCGACGATGATGTGTTTCGCGGTGAGTTTCTCCTCACCCTTTTCGCCCTTCACGGTGAGCGAGGTAGGTCCGGTCAACGTGCCCTCACCCATATGCACGGTGATCTTGTTTTTCTTCATCAGGTGCGTGACGCCCTGATTGAGCTGTTTGGCGACGCCGCGGCTGCGCTTCACCACAGCTTCCAGGTCAGCTTCGATCGTGCCTGCGATCTTGAGGCCATAATCTTTGGCGTGCTGCGCGTAGTGTAGTATCTCTGCGGAACGGAGCAGTGCTTTCGTAGGGATACAGCCCCAGTTTAGGCAGATGCCGCCCAAATTCTCCCGCTCGACAATGGCAGTGTTCAGACCAAGTTGCGCGCAGCGGATCGCGGCGACATAGCCACCAGGGCCAGAGCCAAGAACGATAACGTCATAACTAACTGACATTGCTCAATAACCTTATTTCAAATCCAACAGGATGGAACACATGGAACACTGTCCATGGGCCAAAAATCTTGCGGGCCGCACCGGCCCGAAATTACGGCTACAAGGGATGGATCGGGGGCGATTGTCATGGATCCCCCTTCGCATGATCACCGCCTTGTAGGACAGCGCGAACCGGGCGCGGATTGCCCTCTTCATCGGCAAGCACGAACACAAACGTGCCTTTGCACACGAGCTGAGTTGTTTCTCCGTTGCGCTCGCGCGAAATACCTTCGGCGGCGATAGTGATCGAGGTGTTTCCCTCTCGCACAATCTCGCAATAGATGCTTAGCTCATCGCCCAGCGCCATCGCCGCGGGAAACGCAAAATCGGTTGCGGCGACGACATTGGCGCGCCCTTGCCCCGTCCGGCTTGCAAGCGATCCCGCACCCAGCGCCATCTGGCTCATCAACCAGCCGCCAAAAATCCCGTTATAGGGATTGAGGTCGCCCGGCATTGCCGTGACGCGAATTTGGGGTTGGCGGTCATTCATCTTTGGCTTGCCGGCGTTCTTTAGCATGAAGAGCAAACCAAAGAACTGCTGCAATCAAACCAGCCGGGATGCCAACCAATGGGACCGCTTCTAAAGAGAGGATGCCAGCAGCATCCAGAAGCATGGGAATCAACGCAACACTTACCGCTCCAGCGATCGCGCCTAGGCCAAGCATCACTGGAAGACTGTCATGCCAGTTGCGCCTTTTCGCAAGCAACCAAACCGGCACGCCTATAAGAAGTCCGAAAAAGCATGCCGCAACAAATGTTATGAGCACACCGTTCATGTAATAATCTCTGGGAAAGCTATCGCCACCAAGTAACGTCAAAGCTCCAACATAGGCGGGCATCAGGATCGCCAGAGAAGCCGCCACTACCAAGAATCTTCCGGTTGCTGCGAGCATGTTTACACCACCAGACCCATAGGGTTTTCGATCAGGCTGCGGAACTGGTCGAGCAGTTTGGCTCCGTCCACGCCATCAATCGCACGGTGATCGAAGCTGCCGGTAACGCTCATCACAGTTGCAACTTGTAGCGCGCCGTCCACCACAAATGGCCGCTGTTCGCCAGCACCCACGGCCAGGATCATCGCCTGCGGCGGGTTGATCACGGCGTCGAACTGCTTGGTGCCGAACATGCCGAGATTAGAGAGTGACGCGGTTCCGCCCTGATACTCATGCGGTTGCAGTTTGCCATCGCGCGCTTTGCCTGCGAGTTCCTTCATCTCGGTCGATATCTGCGCGAGCCCCTTGTTGCCCGCATCGGTGATGATCGGCGTGATCAGGCCAGAAGGCGCGGCAACAGCTACAGAGATATCCTGCCGTGAATATTGGTGCATCACATCGCCCTGGAAGCTGACATTGCACTGCGGCTCACGCTGCAATGCGCGGGCCAATGCCTTGATGATCAGATCATTGACTGAAAGCTTCACACCGTCGGCCTCAAGCGAGGCATTCAGTTGGCTGCGCAGCTTGAGCAATGGATCAAGCCGTACATCTACGGTCAGGTAGATATGCGGAATGTTTTGCTTCGCTTCGGTCAGGCGGCGCGCAATAACCTTGCGCACATTGTTAAGCTTGACCTCTTCATACGGCGCACCACCGTCCGCGGGCGATACTGACGGAGTGGGCGCCGGTGCAGGCGCTGGCGCAGAGGCAGCGGCTGCAGGAGCGGCGCCGGGCTTGGCTTCTCCAACGTCTGCCTTGACGATACGGCCGTTGGGTCCGCTGCCGGTAATGGTAGAAAGGTCGATACCCTTTTGCTCGGCAATTCGCTTTGCAAGCGGCGATGCAATGATGCGATCTCCAGATGCTGCGGGAGCGGCGGCCGGGGCAGGCGCGGGACTTGGCGCAGGCGCCGGCGCACTCGTTCCGCCAGCCGCCTCGACATCATCCTTGGTAATCTTGCCGTTCGGGCCGGTGCCAGTGATCGTGTTGAGAGCAATCCCGCTAGCTTCAGCCAGTTTGCGCGCAGTTGGAGTGGCAGCCGGGCCATCATTCGACGGCGGCGCAGCAGGTGCTGGTGCCGGCGTAGGAGCCGCCGCCGCTGCATCTGCATCTGCATCTTCACCCTCTTCCGCCAGCACAGCGATAACCGTACCGACTGAAACGTTCTCGGTCCCCTCTTCGACAGCAATCGAGACCAGCGTCCCTTCATCGACTGCTTCGAATTCCATTGTCGCCTTGTCGGTTTCGATTTCGGCCATGATATCGCCAGACCGGATTTCATCGCCTGGCTTCACCAGCCATTTGGCGAGTGTTCCCTCTTCCATCGTGGGCGATAGCGCTGGCATCTTGATTTCGATTGGCATTGCTGGAGAGATTCCCTTTCCTTTACGCAAGGGAAGCCTGTGCCGAATTAGAGCGCATGGGGCAAGAACCTTGCTAAGAATACGTTTTCAGCCAATACCTCTAACTCAAAGAACGGAGCGGGTCACATGCGGGTATTTCTGGTCGTTATAGACGAGACCGGCGAAGCACGGTCAGCCTTGCGGTTTGCTACCAGGCGAGCAGCCGCGGTAGATGGCGGCGTGCATATTCTGGCGCTGGTCCCGCAGCAAAATATCAGCGCATTCGGAGGGGTTCAGGACACCATTGAGCAGGAGGCGCGCGACCGCGCAGAGATGCTCGCGCATGGGGCGGCCGGCAGCCTGCTGGCAGAAGGCGGAATTATGCCCAGCATTTCTGTAGTCGTCGGCGGCGGCCAGAAGGTCATCCGGGAATTCATTGAAGAGCACGATGAAGTGGCCGCTCTGGTACTTG
>Ga0181581_10002249_pt1 | contig 15084 bp, 16 predicted proteins | sample 071ome_22_FD_132433 | JGI IMG/M metagenome (GOLD analysis project Ga0181581, IMG submission 132433) | Coastal salt marsh microbial communities from the Groves Creek Marsh, Skidaway Island, Georgia - 071404AT metaG (megahit assembly) | ecosystem: Environmental > Aquatic > Marine > Intertidal... | reverse complement strand
TTTCAACGTCGTCGTCGCCATGGCATGGACCTGGGTGACGAATTTTTTCACCGTGCCGATCTGCTATTACGCGTTTTTCCTGACCGGGCAGATCATGCTGGGCCGGTGGGACGACCTGTCGGGTTTCAACAGCTTCCGGAATTTCTGGGAAACCGCCATGGGCCGGACGGGCGGCGATCCGACTAGCATCCAGGCATGGGAGACCTATTTTTCGATTATCGTCGAAGGCTGGGGACTGGCGATCCTGGTGGGATCTGTACCGTTCGCGGTGGTCGGATATATCGTCGGATACTACTGGACGCTGCGCGTCGCGATCCGCTGGCGGGCCGCGAAACTGGCGAAACGCGCGGCGAAAGCCGAAGCGAGGCGCGCCGGCCAAACCGCCTGATTGTGTGCGGATCGCGGGCCTGACGATTTTATCTTTCCGTGTGTCATTTAACCGGTTGATTTCCGGGCGGATTGTGTTTATTCCGCTTCTCCAGCGACCCCATCGTCTAGAGGCCTAGGACACCACTCTTTCACAGTGGAGACACGGGTTCGACTCCCGTTGGGGTCGCCAGTTTTTCGAATTTGAATTCTGCAGGAACGCGGTCACGCCGCAATTGCCGGCCTGCGCTAACCGTCTTCCGCCACAAGCTTCACCAGTTCCGTATCGAACGACACGTCACGACCCACCAACGGGTGATTGGCGTTGAGTGGCGCCGTCAGGTCGATGTCGTCCTGGGTGTTGTCGACTTAAGCACGCACCGTCTCTGGAACATCCGCAACGCTTATCGGGCAGAAGGAAACCGTCAGGCGCCCAAAACCATGAACTTTCGAAACCTTCTCGGGGCTGCCGTTCATCTCGCGCGCAAAATGGACTGAATCCCGCGTCCGAGAAGTTTGCGTTTCTTCGGGACAAACTGTCCCCGGTGCCTTTATTCCAGCGCCGGGAAGACGCAGTCGAAATAGTAAATCTGTCGGTCGCTGAGTTCGCTTATCCGAATAGCACCCTTGTAAACGGCGGATTTTCCGAATTGCTCGCAATGGGAGTCGGCCAGCGCCTGCGCCCGCGGGATGGTCCAGCCGGTGTGAATGACCGAGACTTCGTGCTCGTTCTTGTTCGCGAATTTCGGCTTCGTGCCTCCCGTCGCTCCGCTGCAGGCGGTCATCCCCAGCTTACAGAGGCCCGCCAGTGCCTGGGTAAATCGGCGCGGCGGCTGTCCAAAAACTTGTTCCAGCAGTTCCATGCAAAACAGTCCGGTTCAGGCGTCCGTGCGTCCAGGCGTCGACGACGGACGGTTCCGGAAAAGTATAACAAAAACCGCCCGGGTATTCCCGGAGTTTGAGTTCAGCCCCTCTACGAAAAGGCTGCTTCCGAACGGACGCAACCAGTGCCCGATGGATGAGGTGAGGCGGGCGGGCTGCTGCTAAACGTCTTCGGCCACGATCTCCACAAGCTCCACATCGAACGTCAGGTCGTGTCCCGCCAGCGGGTGATTGGCGTCCAGCGTGACCGTGGTTTCGTCTGCCGCGATCACGCGGAGCGGGACCACCTGTCCGTCGGGGCCGGTGGCCTGCAGGGCATTGCCGACCGTCAGGTCGACGTCATCGGGGATCTGGCTGCGTTCGACCTGCTGGATTGCCTGTTCCTGATGCGGGCCGTAGGCGTCGTTGGCTTCGATGGCGACGGTCTTCTTGTCGCCCGCCGCCATGCCGACGATCTCGGCTTCCAGCTTCGGCAGTACCTGGTTTTCGCCCAGACGGAAACCGAGCGGTTCGCGGCCCTCCGCCTCCGACGTGTCGAACACGGTGCCGTCGGCCAGCTTGCCGGTGTAGTTGATGCGAACGATATTTCCATTGGCAGCCTGTGCCATCGCGTGTCTCCTCTGGTTGCGCGGGAGAAGGCCCGGCGATCTGGCGACATACCTGGCGTTGATCGGCCGACAGAACCTGGCCGGGGGTATTCCCAGCCACTCGGTTGATGGCCGGCACGCTAACAAAGGCGCCGGGTCAGTGCAAACGATGGCCGGCGAATGGAGACAAAAGGCGGGACAATCAGCCGCGGATTGCTTCCTGAGGCACGTCCGGATCGGCATAGGCGCGAATCCAGTGCTGGATCGTTTCCATGCAGACGGGGTCGAGATCGTAGCGTGGTTCCGGGTCGTAATCCCAGTTGCCGTAGTCGTCCTTGCCGCGCACCAGAATCGCCGTGCGCCGGTCGAGAACGCATTTAACCCGCGTCGGCAGGAATGTGAACGACATGCCCATTCTGCGGTCGTCGGTCGTATTCGGCCCTGACGCGTGAAGCTGGCGTTCGTGATGGATGGAAAACTGTCCGGCTTTCAGCGGCATGTAGACCGCTTCGCTTTCGTTGATCCCGACGATGGTCTGTCCGCGGGCGAGCAGGTTATTTTCGTCGTAGGTTTCCTCATGCTGCTGGTCGGGCCATTCATGGCTGCCCGGCAGCACTTTCATACATCCGTTTTCGGGCGTAGCATCCGTGAAGGCGAGCCAGAGAGTAATCACGTCGTGCGGATCCAGCCCGTAATAGGCGGAATCCTGGTGCCAGGACACGAATTTGCCGTCGCCGGCGTCCTTGAACCAGAACGTCGACAGATAAAGCAGTATGTCCGGGCCGATCAGGTCTTCGACGGCGTCGAGAATTTTGGGATGATGGGCGATCTCTTCCAGCCACTTGAAGGCGAGGTGGCATTTGATGCGGACGTATTTGGATATGCTGCCGTCGATGAAAGCTTCGTAGGCTTCCAGTTTGCGTCGGCACTCTGCGGCTTCTTCCGTCGTCAGGCAGTCGAAGGGAAACACGTAGCCGTCGTTCCGGAACTGTTCGACCTGTTCGGGGGTAAGAACCTTGGGCATAACGCGCTCTCCCGGAATTACGGCTGCCAGACGGTAACCTGAACCGGCGTCGGATTATAGTCGTTCACCGGGTTGTTGATCTGCGGACAGTTGGATATGACGGCGAGCACGTCGGATTCGGCGCGCAGGTCGACGAAATCGCCCGGCTTCGAAATGCTGGGGCCCATGTCCATGTCGCCGTCCTTGCCGACCGGCACATACATGAAGAAGTTCACGTTGGCCGCCATGTCGCGCTTGCCGAGACCGTACTTTTCCATCTCGGCGAGAAAGTTCTCCCGGCATCCGGTCTGGTTGTCCACATCGTAACGGAACTTGTTGAGATCCGCCGAACAACACCCGCCAATGGTGTCGTGAAAACCGCAGGAATCCTCGACGATAGTGAGAAGCGGTGTCAGGCCGACCGAATAGAGTGTCGTGCCTTTGCCGAGAAAGATGCCGGTCTCGTTGATTTTCATCGTGTCTGCGGCGGCGTAGCGGTCTTCATGGTCGTTGGCGTTCCAGCACAGAAAATCGACCGCCTGCTTGCCTTCCAGATCGATGATCCGCATCAATTCGCCCTTTTTGAGTACGCGGCTCCAGCCGGCGCGGGCGGCGATGGTGGTGTCTTCCAGGATGTTGCCGGAAATGGCGGGTTTGTCGGTCATGATGGCAGTCCTTGTCCGAATAGTTCGAAGGCGGCGTCGAGGTATTCCTGCGTATATTCGCGCGGCAGATTGTGGCCGCAGTTTTCTATCAGCGTTACTTTCGAGTCCGGCAGGCGTTTGGCGAGTTCGACGGTGGTCAGTTCGGCGGGGCAGGGTTTGTCCTGCGTCCCGTGGATCATCGTTATCTTCACGCCGCGGTCGTTCAGGTTGTCGAACTCCGCATCGGTTACTTTTCCCGCCTCGATGTATTGCTGGCGCGGCGGCGCGAACATGGCGCCGAAATACCCGGCGTAGCCGTCCTGAGCCAGCAGGTCCCAGCGGCCTTCGATCATGGCGTCGGTGACGGAGGCGGGATCGGCGACCATGTCGGCCATGGCGGCACGTAGGTCGTCGCGGTCGGAGGGCAGGGACCAGAAGGCATCCAGCGCCGGGGTCAGGTCGTAAGACGTGCCGACAGTGCTGCTGGTCAGAATATGGGTGATACGGTCGCTGGCGGCGGCGATCTTAAGTGACAGCGCGCCGCCCATGGAATGTCCCGCGATCCCGCAGGGACCGTCAGGCATCAGGTCGAGCAGGGCAAGGCCCTGGTGTACCCACAAATTGACGTCGAAAAGGGGCGGGTCGGATTTTCGCCCTGACTCGCCGAAACCGATCAGATCGGGAGCGATCAGATGATATCGTTCCGCCATCGGCTCTATCACGGGTTCGAAATTTCCCATGATGGAGGTGCCGGGCCCTACCCCGTGCAGCATCAGAACCGGGAAACCGTTGCCACCCTCCCAGCAGTGGACGTCGTATCCCTGAAAATCTGTATGTCGGCTTTGAAGTGTCATCGGGCTGGTATTTTCCGGGGCGGGATGTGCTTGTGCGACATGACGTTCAGACCACGGCGATTGCGTTGATTTCGATCATACAGCGGGGGTCGGTCGCAAGCTGGACGATCTGGACCGTCGTGGTCGCCGGTTTGGCATCGCCAAAGTACTCGGCCCAGACTTCATTCATGGAGTCCTGGTCGGACAAATCCGTTACGTACCGGGACGCGGAGATGATATCGCCGAATGTGGCGCCGGTGGCATCGAGACCTTTCTTCAGGTTTTCCAGCGCGGCGCGCGTTTGCCCTCCCATATCGGTCGGCATGGAATCGAATTCTTCCGGTCGATGCGGATGGTGATGATAAACCGGCGCGGCAGTGACGCCGGCGAGATGAACATGCGACCCGCCCGTCACCTTGATGGCGGGCGCATAGGGCATCCACATGTCGGGAGCGTCCGGCCAGTGGATGTGTTCGACGGTTTTGTTCATGGGGAACTCCGAATTAGATTGGACCTCAGAGTGTGAAATTTCTGCGGCGTATGTGCAAGCGTACGGCATGAGAAAAGGCGCCTTCCGGAAGCCGCCTTTATTTTGCTGATAAGCGCAAGCGTCAGACCGCTTTTATTTTTATAGGAATTCGTCGACCGCCTTGCGAAGGATCAGTTTCTGACTGCTCAGTTCCTGGGTCGCTTCGAGAAGGTTGGCGGCGGTGCCTCCGGTTTCTGAAACCTCTTCGGTCACAGCTGAAATGGATGCCGACGTGATCCGCGCCTGCTCTTCCTGTCACTGGACGCGGAGGCGGTCGGCTCCCATCCTCTGTTCGCAGTGTTTTCGCACAATTCGTGTCGTAACTTCTCGTGCTCTACGGCTTCGTCTGCGAGGCGATTGCTTTTAATCATCAACTTCTTGACGACCTCCATGGGCTGCGCAATTTGGCTGACTTCGTCAGACCGTTCCCTGGCAGGCACCTTCACCTCGGTATCGCCTTCCTCCAGCAACGACATCGTGGAAACAAGGCTGTTCACCGGTTTGTGGACACTGTGGGTAACCGTTGTCGAAAGAATAAATAGGGCCACCTGCAGGATCAGCTGAATGAAGATTTGGATCATTGCGCGGTCCCTTCCGTGCCTACTACTTCCTCCAGATATACTCCTTCCGTAACGACAACCCAGCCTCAAAGACCGAAACCGGTGTGCCAGCAATGCTTTTAGGCCAGTGTCTCGCTGCCGGACTTCGGTCATATATAATCGACTAATCACGCGCTTTCCTTCTGAAGCGCCCCGACTAATTCGTTGAATAATTCCGTTCAGTTCGGATGTTTCAGCGGGCTGAGATCCCTGCCGTTTTTAGCCGGCTTGATCGGGTGCATGACTTTCTTCGGTGTCATGTTGTTAATCCAGAAATATTCGTTGCCGTCGTAGCGAAGTGACGACGCGCGCACGGCTCTGCGGCCTTCTTGGCTTCCTCTTTGCTCATCCTTCCTTCCGTTACGCGCGGATGGGACGCCGCAACGAGCTAAATGCTGCTTCCCGTCAGGTGCTGCAGTTCGCAGTGATGATGTTGAGGAAATAAAGATGCCTCGCATTTGAGAGATCGCGAAAAAACCTCGTTATCGGTTTCCTAATCCCAGGGGCGCATGGCTTTTTTTTTAGGTATCCGAACATTTAAACCGGAAATCGGCCACATTCTGAATATGCGCGGAAAATTCCGAACAAATTCTGGACGTTGTGGTCGGACGACGCTACCGATTTTTTTTTCCCAGCCATTTGATCGCGGTTACAGCGCCGATTACGATCGCAGCGCCCAGCAATTGGCGGGGAGTGAGAACTTGCCCCAGTAATACGAATCCGAGGGCGATACTGGCCACGGGTTCTAGATTCATAACGAGTGATGCTCGTACGGCGCCGATATGCGCGATGCCGGCAAAGAAGGTGGCGACGGCCAAAGTGTAGAACAACGGCACACCGATATAGCCGGCCCATCCGCGGGTCGTTTGCGGTAGGCTAAGGTCGCCGACGATCAGCGAGACAATCAGGAAAAGCGTCGCCGCGGAAATATGCATGTGTAGCGTCACGGACCGGGCGTTATCCGTTTTCAGAACACGCGCGCTCAACAGGGCGGTTGCCGCCATCAGAATAGAGGCTATGGCGGCGAGGCCGACACCAATCGCATTGGCGGAGTCGCCGGTGATTTCCAGCGCAAGAGCGAGCCCCGCGAACCCCCCGGCCAGTCCGACGACAAGGCCCGTATTCAGTTTTTCCTGACCGGTTGCCCATGCGCCCACTCCCGTCAGTACCGGGTAGAGATAGAAAACCAGAATTGCCAACCCGACGGCGACATGATCGAAGGCCGACATCAGGCAGAAGGCCATGGTGCCGTTCAATACTCCAAGTCCCAGCGCGGCGTAGCGTTCTTTCTTAGGCAACGGGATCGTGAGACCGGAAAGCTTCATGATCACGGCGAGCGCAAGGAGTGTAAACAGCATGCGTCCTGTGATCAGGGTCAGCGGTGTTGTACCCGCCTCGTAGGACAGAACCGCAAACGCGTTGTTGCCTGCAAAGGCGAGGGCGCTGACAACGACGACGATGTAACCGATGGTGGCGGATGGCTGATTCATAACCCATTTCACCGTCTTCCCCGGTTTTGGGCAATGGGCAAAGCCCGAAAAAATCGAATCGGATAAGAGCGCCGCAGCGCTTAGTTCATCGCGCACGATGCGCAGATTTTGCTACTGCGGTCGGACTAAACGCCGCACACACCTAGAATCCTTAAAAAAGGTCTAAATAAAATTATACGCCTTACACGTGATTATCACGCCAATATAAAAATCGAATAATAACAGGGAGGTAGCGCTTGACCCGCGGCGGCTTGAGAGTTGGCTGTCAAAATCCAGACACTTTATCTCCCCCCGGAACCGGTGCGATCTCAACGCGAAACGGTGTGGATAATGCTAGCCGATCTGTATTCTCAGAGTACCAACACCCTCGACAGACCCCGTCAAAATGTCGCCGCGCCGGACGGGGCCGGGACCTTTCGGCGTTCCGGTAAACACGATATCGCCAGGCTCCAGCGCGCCATACCCGGAAAGCCGTGAAACGATCTCCGCTGTATTCCAGATAAGGCCGGATATGTCGCCCGATTGCCTTATTTCGCCGTTGACCTTCAGACTGATTGAGCCTGTGTCGGGGTGGCCGATCTCCGATGCGGGTGTTATGTCGCCAACCGGGGAGGCGCCGGCAAAACTTTTGCTAAGATCCCACGAATGTTCGTTGACAATGCATTCGCGCATGATGTCGCGCCGGATCATGTCGAACCCGACCGCATACCCGAATACATGCTCAAGTGCTGCATCAGTCGGGATGTTTTCACCCGATCTTCCGATGACAATTACCATCTCGACCTCAGGGTCGAGTTGTTCAGTTGCTGGAGGATAAACCAGTGTATCGCCATCGCCGATCAGTGAGTCCGCGGGTTTGAGGGAAACGCCGGGCACGGATCCCGCACTTTGCCCTAGCCCTGTTTCGGCCGCGTGATCCGCGTAGTTTCGCCCAATGGTGTAAATGCGTCGGACGGGAAACCGATCCGAGCTGTTTCGAATAGTGATGGATGGCGGTTTCCAAGGGGAAAAATTTATGGACATCAGAGGTTTCTCTCCGGTTTGGTAGCGGTTTCCATGCAAATATCCGGCATTCTCCGTTTTAAGGATTGTTCAAGCTCCGGAGGCATGATGGCCCGATGAATAGTGATCATAGAGTAAAATAGATCTCGGACGGTATGAAACACAGCCAGCCCGCACCCGCGAATAGCAGACGTCAGGTGGGGGTGAGGGCACCCTTGATGATCTTGCGGGTCGGCGTCATCGGCATCTGGTCTACAAATACCAACCGTTCGGGCCACTTCATCTTGGAGACGTCGTGTTCGGCGAGCCAGCTGCAGATATGTTCGAGCGTTATGGATGCATCTGGCTGCAATTGAACATAGACGCAGGCGCGTTCACCCAGAATGTCGTCCGGTATCGGCGCAATGGCCGACATCATCACGGCGGGGTGGGTGTCGATGACGGCCTCAATGTCGGTTGGATTAATCTTGATGCCGCCGCGGTTGATCAGATCTTTCTCCCGTCCCGTGATCCTTACCCGACCCTGGGCATCGCGGCAGGCTAGATCGCCGGTTCGAAACCAGCCGTCGCCGGTAAATGCTGCCCTGTTAGCCTCGTCGTTGTTGAAATACCCGGCGACAACCGAACAGCCCCGAATTTCCAGTGCGCCTTCCTCGCCGTCGGAGACCAGGGCGCCGTCTTCGCTGATCAGGCGCGCCTCGAATGTCGGCGTTGTGCCGCCGAGACTTTCGCATCGTATGTCCGCCGGGCCATCGAAGGGCGTGTGCAGGCCCATGAAGCATTCGGTCATGCCCCACATCTGACCGACGCTGCCGTTCGGCATGGCTTTTTCGAGTGCGTATGCGATTTCCGGCGGACAGGCGGAGCCCGAAATTGTGGCAAGGCGCACTGACGAAAAATCGCCTGTTTCCAAAAGTCCTGTTTTCAGGCAGGCCGCAACATGCGCCGGCGCGACGAACATCACGGTCGGTTTGCCGGTTTCGATCAGTTCGACCAGGGACGGCGGCGTGAAGGCCGGCATCAGAAGGCTGGTCGCTCCCACCATCAGGGCGAAGTTCATCACGCATATTCCGAACGCATGCGTGAAAGGCGGCCCGCCGAGAACCACGTCGTCACCCGACATATTGTAGATCGGGGCGGCGATCCGGTTATTCGCCAGCATGGTCTGATAACTGTGGACAACGGCTTTCGGTGCCGACGACGTGCCCGATGTGAAGCAGAGGATGGCCGGGTCGGAGGCGACAGGCGGGTTTTCTATTTCGTCTTTACCGCCGTCTTCTATCAGCCGGGGCAGGGACAACGTGCCGTCGGGTACGTCGCCCGACGCGACGATCACGTGATCCAGGGTTTCCACGCGTTCGCACAAGTCTCGCATGGCGCTCGGCGCGTCGTAATTGTCGGCGGCCGGCGCGCATACGACGGCACGCGCATTGCCGTGTCTCAGAAGCGGTTCCATTTCGCCGGCGCGGTATGGCATATGCATCGTCGACAGCACGCCGCCCATCATGCAGACGGCAAAGTAGACCGTCATGAATTCGATCTGGTTGGGCAACTGGATAGCGACTACGTCGCCCTTGCGAATACCGAGTTCCAGCAGGCTATTGGCCAGCCTCAGCGAATTATCGTGGATTTCCCTGAAGGTAATTTCCTTACCGTCGCCGATTGCGGCGACGGCGTCGGGCTTTTCTCTGGTCCATTTTCCGAGCCAGTCTGTAACGGTGTCGCCGTTCCAGTTGCCGAGCCGAAGATGTTTCGAGGCTACTCGAGGGTCGAAATCGAGAGATTTCCGTAGGTCGAGTGCTTCCTGATGAAACTCGAAGCGTTCCGCATGCGGCACGAACCTCTCGTTGCGGAACCGCCGCCCGCCACCCAGATCGTAGAGGCGGTGATAATTATGCCGCTTGAATTTGCGGCGTTCCATGATGGTGCGGATATAGGTGACCTGATCGTGGGTCAGTCCGAACTGCCGGGCGAGTTCCGCATCCGACATGCCGCGGTCGGCGCGCGTCGCCTCGATCTGTTCCCAGTCTAGTTCTCGGACGGCGTCGCCGCGCCGGACCTGGATGTTGTGGCTCATCTCGAAGATTGACTCTCCATAGGTCTGGATCATCTCTTCCGACATGCCGATCTGGCTGCGTTTGAGGCCGCGGGTCATTCTCCTGCCTCCGCCTGGGCCGCCATCCGGGTTTCGTATCGGCGGATCGGGTCCGCCTGCGGCGACTGGTTGGCGATTGGGCACACGCGCATGCACTCGAAACACTGGCCCAGAAGGCCGCCGGAACCGACCGACATCTTGTACCAGAGAATCTTGTTCTCGGCGTCGAACAACAGATCTTCGCGCTCTTCCTCGTCTTCGGCGCGGATGGCATCCGCCAGCACCCCCGGAACAGCCTCGAACTGCTGGGTCATCTCCGCACAGGACGCCATGTCGTAGCGCATTTCGAGTTGCTTGCCGTTTTCGTCGATATCGCCGGACAGGCACTGGACCGGGCAGAACTTCATGCACGGCGTCTGGCCGGATTTTCGGAACAGATCGACGCACGAAGTCGTCGGGCAGGGATTGTCCTGCATCGGCTGGTCCGGCGGCAGTTCAAGTTCCGTGAAGACCGAGGCGAAATACATGTAGCCGAATTCCGGATGCAGGAGAATGTCGCCGGCCAGCGACCGGGCACCGATCCCGGCAATTTCAGCGTGCAGTTTAAGGCTTTGAAACGGTACTCGGGGGCCGGCCTCGGTATCCATGTCCGGCGGACAGTAGAGCGCGCGTTTTCCGAACTTGTTCTCGATATAGAATGCGGCTCCGTACGCTACCGTGTAGGCGCGCACTTCCGTCGATCCGAAATAGCCGAGCGCTTTCGCGGGCACTGCCCAGGCGCCCTGCGTCTGACCACCGACGCCGAGCGAGATGATCGATCTCGCCCGCGGCCATAAATCCGACGGCCGGTGGCCTTCCGGCGCGATACGGTTGACCACGTCGATATCCGCGACACCGGCGACCAGCGCACCCTTTTTCAAACAGTATTCGAGGATCGCCTTTTTGGCCTCCTCGGGGGCGATATCTGATTTAACGGCCATTGCTCTCTCGCATCGGAATAGGGCGGTTGAATTCTCGGCTAATTGTGTAGCGGAAATTTAGGGCCGATGAAATCGGCATCAGAACCTTGTGCCGTTATAGGTCACGGCATTGGCCCCCAGCCCGAGCTTGAAGCGCGCCAGACCAGGCGCCCGGGCATCCATTCCATCGAGATCGAGCCAGCGGATACCGGCCTGCCTCAGCCTGGTGACGCCGTTCCACAGGATCAGATGGGCGGTGTTCTTTTCCCGTCCCAGCTCCTTTGTTCAGAAAAGATAATAGGTGGCGCTGGTGCCGTGACGCAGGAACAGCGACGCGGCGATGACGTCGCCATGGTCCAAAGTGCGGATCAACACGACATCGCGCCTGAAATTTTCAGCCAGAATGCGAACGAAATTCGCCAACGGGCCGCTGAATTTGTGGGCTCTACGATCGCGTACGTAGTGAGCGATGAACGGCACAACATCCTGCATTCGCCAGGACACCCGGATGACGGTGTTTTCATCCTCCGCCCGCGACAGGGCGTTTCGCCAGTTGCCGCGCAATTTGCGGCGCAAGTCATCTTCCTCGGGACTCAGGTCGAGCCGTGCAGTCGTGTACCCGATCGTCATGGAACGTTTGCCGATGGCGCGAATCGCGCCTGTTACGTCGGTAACGTCGGGCATCCAGAAAAGCAGGTTGCGCGACCACCGCGGATACTCTTGCCGCACGGCTTGCGCAATTGCCGGCAAGAGTTCCAAGCATGCGGTGACTGGTCCTCTGGTCAGTCGCTTCAGCTTGACGCCCGGAGGAAACGATCTCTCCGCGGTCTGAAAAACCGCCACCGGTTTGCCGTCGATTTCGACGATGCCGCGACGAATGTCGTTGAAAGACGCCGCATTGATCGCTTCGCCGAAATTCCAGCTCTGCTCCAGCAGGGCCGGGGTCTCCAACTGCACGGTATTGTAAAGCGCGCAGAACCGACCAGTCGATCCGGACGGTCATAAAAGCTCGTATCCCGATTTCAATTCCGACGTCGTTCCCGGTATGTTGGTGACATGCCTGCGCGAGAGCTCATCATAGACGGTCAGACCATGCCCCGGCGACGGCTTACCGTCTGGGCGTGGATATATTTTCTGACGTTCGTTGCCCTGCCGGTGCCGGTTATCGGCACGGCGCACGATTTCGCCTTGTATACCTATTTCTTTAGCTAACGGAGTTCCTGAAATGCACAACGATATTCATCTGACCATGGCGACATGGGACTACGACCACGTCCGCGATATCGCGTCCGGTCTGGTGAAACCGAAAGGGATCGAGATCACCCATCTGCAGATGGAGGTTGAGGAAATCTTTTACCGGTTCGCCAAGTCGTTCGAGTGGGACGTTTCGGAACTATCCTTCGCGAAATACTGCTCGATCATGTCGCAGGACAATCCGCCCATCACGGGCATTCCCGTGTTTATCAGTCGGGTTTTCCGTCACTCGGCGTTTTATATCCGGGGCGATGGATCGATAAAGCAGTCGTCGGACCTGAAGGGCAAACGGATCGGCATCCCCGAATGGTCGCAGACGGCCACCGTCTATGCGCGCGGCTGGCTGCATCACCAGGGTGGAGCGAAACTCGACGAAGTGGAGTGGGTGCAGGCCGGCGTCAATGCCCCGGGCCGGGTGGAAATGGCCAATCTGAATCTGCCCGACGGCGTCAGCTATACGCAGGTGACGGACAAATCGCTTGTCGATCTGCTGCTTGCCGGCGAAATAGACTGCATGATCTCCGCCCACCCGCCGCACGAATTCGAGCATGGCGACGGAAAGATCGTGCGTTTGATGCCCGATTTTCGGGAAGTCGAAGAAGCCTATTTCAAGGAAACGGGCATCTATCCGATCATGCATACGGTCGCGATTAAGCGCGATGTTTATGAGGAGTATCCCTGGATTGCCCGCAACCTGATGACGGCATTCGAGGAAGCGCGCGATCGCTCCGTCGCCCGGCTGACCGGCGTGACGGCATCGCAGATACCTGTTCCCTGGGGCTATGTGAACGCCGAGCGGACCGCCGAGACCGTGTTCGGCAATAACGGCGTCTGGCCCTACGGTATCGAAGCCAGCCGAACGACCATTGAGGCGTTTCTCCAGTATTGCGACGAACAGGGGGTGACCCATCGGAAACTTGCGCCGGAGGACCTGTATGCGCCGGAAGCAATGACGGAATTCGTCATTTGAACCGAGATATCGCCGGTTTGCCCGTCGCGCGGAATGCGCTAGATAACGGGCAAATCCGCGCGGTAGGGCGCTGACAGTTTGGAGACCAAGAATGTTTAAACGGATCACAATGGGAGCGGCAGGCATCTGCGCGCTGCTGCTCGCCACAACGATGGGGGCTGCAATGGCGGCGGATCTTGAAAATACGCTTTATCTGGAAACCAAGGATGGCCGGGTTGTCATCGAAATGCGCCCCGACCTCGCGCCGAAACATGTCGCGCGCATCAAGGAACTGGTACGCCGGAAATTTTATGACGGGCTGACGTTCCACCGCGTCATTGACGGGTTCATGGTCCAGACCGGAGATCCGGACGGTGACGGTACGGGCGGTTCCGGAGAGAATCTGCCGCCGGAATTTTCATCCGAAAAACACGTTCGTGGCGTCGTTTCCATGGCGCGCGCGGCCAGCCCGTCCAGCGCGGACAGTCAGTTCTTTATCATGCTGGGCGATTCCGAATGGCTGGATAACAAGTATTCGGTGTGGGGCAGGGTGACGTCAGGGATGGAATTCGTCGACAAGATCAAGAAGGGCGACGAGGCCCGCAACGGATCGGTTTCGGACCCCGACAAGATCGTCACCATGCGCGTTGCCGCCGATGTGGAAGGGAAGTGACGGCGCGTCTATGACGGCCGCTTGAATTTCTTCCGCGCTTTTTCGGTTGCTTCTCGGCAGAAGCATCCTTCGATGTGATCGTTGACCATGCCCATGGCCTGCATGAAAGCATAGGCCGTCGTGGGCCCCACGAACGACCAGCCGCGCTTTTTCAGGTCTTTTGACAGGGCAGTCGATTCAGGCGTTTTGCCGAGGGTGCGCAGCGTCTTGTAGTCCAGCTTCTTCGGGCGTGCGGTCTCGTCGGGCTCGTATTGCCAGAAATACGCTCCCAGCGTGCCAAATTCCTCTGCCATGTCGATGGCGCGTTTGGCGTTGTTAATGGTGGATTCGATCTTGCCGCGATGGCGAACAATACCGGCATCGTTCAGCAGGCGGTCGATATCCCGCTTGCCGAATTTGGCGATTTTTTCATAATCGAAGTTGGCGAACGCGGCACGGAAATTTTCGCGCTTGCGCAGGATCGTCAGCCAGGACAGTCCGGACTGAAAACCCTCAAGGCAGATTTTCTCGAACAACCGGTGATCGTCCGCGACGGGCATGCCCCACTCGTCGTCATGATAGGCGATGTAGTCCGGAGTATCGTCCGGCCAGAAGCATCTGACCTTGCCGTCTTCGCCTTGTTTCAGTCCCTGTTTCAGTCGCTCCGCCATTTCCGCCTCTCGTATTCGGGTGGGAGAAATATGTTCGGGAGGAGCGTCGGGGCCAAGCCTTTTCTTGACGTGCGCCGGCATTCAGCCCACTGACATCGCATGAAGCGCGAAATTCATTCCCGGATGTGGCGTCTGGCCGCGCCGATCATCATTTCCAACATCTCGGTGCCGATGCTGGGCGCGGTCGATACCGCCGTTGTCGGGCATCTGCCGGATGCCAGGTATCTGGGCGGGGTCGCGGTCGGGGCATTGGTTTTCACCTTCATTTACTGGGGGTTCGGATTCCTGCGTATGGGAACGGGCGGCCTAACGGCACAGGCGTTCGGCGCAGGAGATGCGGACGAGGTCCGTGCCTGTCTCGCCCGGGCCGTCGTGATCGGTATCCCGGTCGCTTTAATCCTGATCCTTCTTCAGGCGCCAATGGCCTGGGTTGCCTTCACCATCGTCGAACCGACGCCGGAGGTCGAAGCGCTGGCGCGGGAGTACTTCTTTACCCGGATCTGGGGGGCGCCCGCGACGTTGATGAATTTCGCACTGCTGGGATGGTTCATCGGCGTTCAGAACACGAA
>Ga0181581_10002237_pt1 | contig 15121 bp, 18 predicted proteins | sample 071ome_22_FD_132433 | JGI IMG/M metagenome (GOLD analysis project Ga0181581, IMG submission 132433) | Coastal salt marsh microbial communities from the Groves Creek Marsh, Skidaway Island, Georgia - 071404AT metaG (megahit assembly) | ecosystem: Environmental > Aquatic > Marine > Intertidal... | reverse complement strand
GGTATCGACTCCGGCGGACGCAACGCTCGAGAGGGGATAGCCGAGTAGATCGACGGCTCCCGGTTCGGGGGCGGGAGTACGCACCACGAGTGACTGTTCGTCGGGCCAGATGCCGAGGGACAATGCGGTTTCGCGACCGACAAGACCGTCGACGTAGAGGTCACGGTCGGTCTGCAGCGCCTGAACAGCGGCTGCTGTCTGGTTGTCGTAGGTTCCGGTGGGATTGCGATCGAGATACCCAGCCTCGCGAAGCGCCTCTTGGAGGCAGATCACGTCCGATCCACTCGAGCCACCACCCAGACCGCGCTGCGTCAGTGTGCACTCTTCTAGCGATGCGGGGTCGGCGCCGACCAGGTCCTCACCTTCGGCTACGACGAGTCCTTCGACGACCAGGTTTGACTCGTTGGGAGTGGTGACGTCGAGAGTCGTGTTGTCGACTGCGGTCGTGCTGTCGATCGTTTCGGCGAGGTCGGCGACGTCATCTGACGACACCATCTCGCTCGAACCCGACGAGATCACGGCGGCCACGATGCAGGCGGCAGCCACGACACCGACTCCACCGTAGAGCCACGGGCGTTTGCTCAGGTCGGACATCGACTTTCGAGGTTACTGACCACGGTCCCGAGGGTGTCGGCATGTCCGTGAGACACTTGGCGACGTGGGAGTCGTGGTGGTCACGGGCGCGAACAGCGGCATCGGTCTGGCCACGACAAGACGTCTGGTGGCCGACGGGCATCGGGTGGTCATGGCCTGTCGCAATCTCGACAAAGCCGAAAGGGCGGCCGAGGAGATTCGACGGCGGATACCCACCGGAATCGTCGAGGTTGCGCACCTCGATCTGGCCGACGGCGACTCGATCAACGACTTCGCCACGACATGGCCGCACGACCGCCCGATCGATGTCCTGGTGAACAACGCAGGGGTCATGGGACTCGACCGATCGTCGACGAAACAAGGTTGGGAGTCACAGTTCGGAACCAACCACCTCGGGCATTTCCTTTTGACCGGACGACTTCTCCCGGTCCTGCGGCGAGTCGAGCACTCACGGGTGGTGACGGTCTCGAGTCTCGGTCATCGGGCCGGTCGTCTCCAGCTCGACGACGTGATGTTCGACAATCGGCGCTACGACAGGTGGGGTGCCTATTTCCAGTCGAAACTCGCCAACGTGCTTTTCTCGCGTGAGCTCGACCGACGTCTGAAGTCAAACCACGACAGTGTGCGATCGGTGGGGTGCCATCCGGGAACGGCGAGCACCGAGATCGGCAAGACGGGAACCTCCGTCGCCAACTCGGTCATTCGAACCTTCTTCCCGGTGGTCGCGCGGTCGGCCGATCGAGGAGCGACCGCCGTGGTCCACGCAACGACGGCCGCTGTCGACGGAGGAGAGTTCTTCGGGCCGCGTTTTCTAGCTTTTGGTCGACCTCGCCAGGAGACTCCGAGTCGTCGGGCACGAAACGACGAGGTAGCGCGACGACTTTGGGAGCTCAGCGAAGAATTGACTGGTTTCTGCTACGAGCTGTGATCGCAGTGAGGTGTCACTCACGCCAGTCGAGGCTCATCCACACCGAATCTTCGGCGATGAAACCGAGGCGTTGGTAGAGGCGTCGCCCACGTTCGTTGTGCGTTTCGGTCTCGAGGTAGATCCGTGCGTAGCCGAGGCGACGAACTTCTTCGAGAACCAAGCGCATGGCGACGGTCCCGATTCCGGAACCTTGCTGTCGAACGTAGATCTCGTCGAAGAGGGCCTCGGGCCCTCCGGCTTCGATCGAGTAGCCCCACGTGACGCATGCGTAGCCCACAGGATCACTCGATGAATCGTCGACGATCAACCACACCGACCCGTGTCGATCGTCGGCGAGTAGTGGAGCCAGAGCCGAACGCGTCGTGACGATGTCGTAGTCGTGATGGTCGGCGGCGCAGTATTCGGCGACCATCACGAGCAAAGTTTCGAGATCAGTTGGTTCGGCTCGTCGTATCGCTACTCGTGACGGGCGATTTTCGTCGCTCACGGCACGATCGTAGGCACTGCTACCAGGTAGATTGGGCGCTTGGTGAGCCGGGAAGTCTGGTCGGCATCGGATCCCCCATGACTGCCGTCGTTCTCGCCCACTTTCTCGTCGGACTGACGATTCTCGCCGTCGGTGTCCGGGTGCCGCGTCTCGCCGTGTCGAGCGGTGTGGTGGTGCTGTTGACGGCGTTCATCGCCCTGATCGCCCTGGCGCGTCGAGACGAGGAAATTCACGAGACCTGGACCTGGATCGGCGATCTTGGGCTGACGATCGACCTACGACTCGACGGTTTTGCCGTTGTGATGGGTCTCGTGGTGAGTGGGCTCGGTGCGCTCATCCTCGCCTACGCCGCGGCCTACTTCGACCATGATCGAACATTCAACAGATTCGCCGGCGTCTTCGTGCTGTTCGCCGGGGCCATGACCGGTCTCGTGCTGAGTGCCGACCTTTTCACGATGTTCGTGTTCTGGGAGATGACGTCGCTTTTCTCGTTCCTCCTCATCGGGCTCGACGATCGATCCGAGAAAGCGCGCAAGTCAGCTCTGCGGGCGTTGCTCACCACGGGGATGGGTGGATTGGCACTTCTCGGAGCGGTGGCTCTCTTCCAAGTCGAAGCGGGGACCACCTCGTTCGCCGCCTTGGCCGAATCACCTCCAGCTGGCGCTGTCGTGAACGCGGCGCTGGTCTTGGTTCTGCTGGCTGCTTTCACGAAATCGGCCCAGTTCCCCTTCCACTTCTGGCTTCCCGGCGCCATGGCGGCACCAACGCCGGTCAGTGCCTATCTGCATTCGGCCACGATGGTGAAGGCTGGCATCGTCCTCGTGGCCCGCATGGCCCCGATCTTTGGCGATCGCGAATTCTGGCGATGGTCGATCGTCGTCTGTGGCGGCCTCACCATGATGATCGGTGGCCTGCGTGCCCTCAAACAGAACGACATCAAGCTTCTCCTCGCCTTCGGTACGGTCTCGCAACTCGGCTTCATGATGATTCTCTTCGGCCTGGGCACGCCGTCGCTGACTTACGCCGGTGTCGCTCACTTGGTTGCCCACGCGATCTTCAAAGCCGGCTTGTTCCTCGGAGTGGGAGTCGTCGACCACACGTTCGGCTCTCGTGACATCACCGTTCTGTCGGGCGTTGGTCGAAAGATGAAATGGCTCGCCGCACTTGCCGTAGCGAATGCGCTGTCGATGGCCGGTGTCATTCCACTCCTCGGATTCGCGACCAAGGAGAAGGCTTTGGTCGGACTGATCGACTCCGATCACTACGTCGGCGGCCTCGGAAACATTGCGCTCGTTGTCGTCGTGCTGGGTTCGGTCGTCACGGTCATGTACACGTTGAGATTCATCAGTGGAACCTTCGGACGTCGTTCCGACGCCGTCGACTCTGACGTGCGGCATCGACCCGGCTGGCTGCTCGTTGGCCCCATCGTCCTCCTGGCGGGTCTGTCGATCATCGGTGGTTTGGTCCCCGGAGTTCTGGGAGACCTGGTTCGTGGTCCGGCGAAGTCGCTCGATGCCGCGGCGAAGGGTCATCTGGTGTTGTGGCCCGGTGTCAACGCCGCATTCCTCACGTCTCTCGGGATCCTGGCTGGCGGGGTCGCCCTCTGGAGAGCGACGCAACGACTCGAATGGAATCGAACGATCCCGATCAACGGTGAACGTGCGTACGACGTGGTGTACGAATCGGTGCTCAGCAGCTCGCGCCGAGTCACGGCGGTCAGCCAGACCGGTTCGCTCGTCGTCTACCTGGTGGCCACGATGACGGTGGTTCTGGCGGCTCTCGTCGTCGCAATCTTCTGGGCCGGCGATCTCACCGTCGACGGGCTGGTGATCGCCGATTCTTGGCAGCAGGCTCTCATCGTTCTCGGAGTGTGCGCAGCATCGATCGCTCTCGTCATCGTTCGACATCGCTTCGTGTCAGCCGCAATGCTCGGAGTGGTCGGATTCGGTGTCGCAGTGCTCTTCGCTCTGCACGGTGCCCCGGATCTGGCCCTCACCCAACTACTCGTCGAGACCCTGACTCTCGTCGTGTTCCTCCTCGTCCTTCGTCAGATGCCGCGCCGCTTCGACCCTTCGCCGTCGTGGGTGCCTCGGGTGTTTCGACTCGTAGTGTCGCTCGCTGTTGGTGCCGCCATGACCTTTTTCGCACTTCAGGTCTTTGACGCGCGAACCGGGACATCGGTCGGGGAGGAGTACGCCGTTCTGTCCGAGCCCGAGGCAGGCGGGCGCAACATCGTGAATGTCATCCTGGTCGACTTCCGCGGCTTCGACACGTTGGGTGAGATCACCGTCCTCGCCATTGCGGCCATCGGAGTCATGAACTTGGTCCGAATGGCGCAACGTCAACGTCGTATCGAAGCCGCGTCGGCTGACGAGGTGGTCGCATGATCGGCAAGCGCCTCACCGTTCTCGACGAGGCCGATCGTTGGCTGTTTCGCGCTCTGATGCTGGTCTCCATCTACGTGATGGTGCGTGGACACAATGCACCGGGAGGAGGATTCGCCGGTGGATTGATCGCTGGGTCAGCATTCGTCCTGCGGTATCTGGCCGGAGGAATTCTGCGCGTGCGCCGCTCGTCGATCGTCAACCCCAGTCGCCTGATTGGTTTGGGGCTGATCGTGTCGGCGGTCGTCGCCGCCGTTCCTTTGTTGTCAGGTGATCCGGCGCTGTCGTCCGACATCGCCAAGATCTCGCTGCCCGTGATCGGTACCGTGAAGGTGGTCTCGTCGAGCCTCTTCGATCTCGGCGTGTATCTCCTCGTCGTCGGCGCAGTCCTCACCGTTCTCGTGCATCTGGGATCTGATCCCCTGGGAGATGGAACATGAGCCTGGCCTACGCCCTTCTCATCGGAGTCCTCTTCGCCACCGGCTCGTTCCTCTTGATGAACCGCAGCCTGACACGGATCATCCTCGGCGTGGCCATGATCGGTAACGGCATCAACGTTCTGATCGTGACGGTTTCCAGTCGTCCAGGTGGAGCTCCGATCGTGGGTGAAACCGACACCACCGATTCGGTTCCTCAGGCTCTCGTTCTGACGGCCATCGTGATCGGGTTCGCCTTGATCGCTTTCATGCTGGCCTTGGCCTGGCGCAACTGGACGATCGACGGAAACGACATCGTCGAAGACGATGTCGAAGACCGACGAGTGGCCCGGCGCAAGGACGAATCGTGAACAACTGGCTGGCCGTCCCGATTGTTCTGCCGATTCTGGCAGCAGGTGTGCTTCTCGTCGCACGCGACCGCGCCTTCCAGCGAACGATCTCGATGGTGGTGCTCGGCGTCAATCTTGCGGTCGCTGTGGTCGCCATGGTGCACGTGGCGAGGTCCGACTCCATCGAAGTCACCGCCATGGGTGGATGGAGATCGTCGATCGCCATCACACTCGTCGCCGACCGCTTGTCGGTGATGATGCTCGTGATCGCGTCCGCAGTACTTCTGATGGTTCTCGTTTTCGCCATCGGACAAGGAGCGAGCGACGAACGGTCCCCGCTCTACTTGCCGGCCTACCTGGTGCTGGTGGCGGGTATTGCGCAGGCGTTCTTGGCTGGCGATCTCTTCAACCTCTTCGTCGCTTTCGAACTTCTGTTGATGTCGAGTTACGTCCTCCTCACACTGGAGGGAATCAACGCTCAGATTCGATCGGGTACGACATACGTCGTCCTCAATGTCGTCGAGTCCTCGATACTCCTCGTCGGTATCGGCTTGATCTTTGCGGCCACCGGCACGGTCAACATGGCCGTACTGTCGCAACGACTGGCCGAGCTTCCTGATTCGGTGGCACTCGGTCTCAACCTGTTGCTACTCGTGGCTTTCGGTATCAAGGCGGCCGTCTTCCCACTGTTCTTCTGGCTTCCCGACTCGTATCCAACGGCTCCAAGTTCCGTGACGGCCGTCTTTGCCGGGCTCCTCACCAAGGTGGGTGTCTACGCCATCATTCGCACCGAAACCCTGTTGTTCCCGGGAGGGCAAGAGCAGCTGCTCTTGGTGATCGGCGGTGCAACCATGCTCATCGGAGTCTTGGGAGCGATGTCGCACACCCAGATGAAACGCATCCTTTCGTTTCACATCATCAGTCAGATCGGATACATGATCATGGGTATCGGATTCGGAACCGTGGCCGGCTTGGCAGCGGCGGTCTTCTACCTCCTTCATCACATTCCGGTGAAGACGGCCTTGTTCCTGGTGGAAGGGATCATCGAAAAGGAAGCCGGATCGAGTTCGTTCGATCGCATGAGTGGACTCGTTCATCGATCCGGCCCACTCGCAGTGCTTTTCCTGATCCCGGCACTGAGCCTGGCCGGACTTCCGCCGTTCTCCGGATTCCTGGCCAAGTTCGCTCTCGTGCGAGAAGGTTTCGACGAGGCGCGATATGGCGTCGTGATCGTTGCCATCGTGGTCAGCCTGTTCACCCTGGTGTCGATGACCAAGATTTGGACGGGGCTCTTCTGGGGTGATGTCGATCCGAAGCCGGCCGCAGGCCGAGTCGGGATTCTTCGCCATCACCGTCTCATGAGCATGTCGACGGTTCTCCTGGTGGCAGTCACTTTGTTGATCGCAGCTTTGGCTGGTCCTCTCTTCGACTATTGCGAGGCTGCTGCTCGGCAACTGACCGAACCAGCGCGATACGTCAGAGCGGTGATCGGGCCATGATCCTGCGTCTTGGAGGTCTGACCCTTCTCTGGGTGGCGTTGTACGGCGAGGCGAGCGTCGGAAACGTGATCGGCGGTCTGATCGTCGCGACGATTCTCATTCAGCTCTTCCCGTCGGGCCGCGCATCGGTGAAGCGAATTCGCCCTGTCGGCGCACTGGTTCTCGCCGGATACGTCTTCGTGAATCTGGCTGTCTCCACGTGGACGGTCGTCGTGGCGGTGCTCTTTCCCCGTCCCGAACGAGTCGAGGCATCGGTACGGGAGGTGAGAGTGTCCACTCGATCGGCCACAGCCATGACCTTGATGGGAAATCTCATCACATTGACTCCGGGAACCATGACGGTCGACGTCGATCCAGCAGAAGGACTTCTGAAGGTTCACGTCCTCGGGCGAATCGACGATGAGTCGTTCCGCCGGAATATGTCACAACTCGAAAACAAAGTGCTCCATGCTCTGGTGTTGGAGGAAATTCAATGATCATCGTGGCGTACGTGTCGATCGGGATCCTGCTGGCAGGTGTCGCCCTGACGCTCGTGCGTATCCTTCGGCCTGGGGAATTGGAAGATCGCGCGGTGGCCCTCGACGTCCTCACGTCGGTGATCATCTGCGGCGTGCTGGTCTGGGCGTCGGCCGACGGGTCCGGCACCTTTCTCGACATCGCTTTGGCTCTGGCCGTGGTGGGTTTTTTGAGCGCGGTCACCATTGCTCGCTTCATCGAAAGGGGTTCGGAGTGATCGGCGTCATCGCAGGAACCCTCGACGTTGTCTCGGCCGTTCTTCTGATCGCCGGCTCGAGTCTTGCGCTCGTGGCGTCGATCGGGTTACTGCGACTCGGTGATCCTCGCTCCCGAATGCATGCGGCCACCAAACCGGCCACTCTCGGAGTGGTGATGTGTGGAACCGGTGCAATCCTTCAGTTCGATACCTGGAGCCCCATCACCAAGTTGCTGGCGGTGATCGTTCTTCAACTCGTCACCGTGCCGGTGGGAGCGCATGCCCTCGCACATGCGATCACCGAGCGCGAACGGCACAAGGAGTGACGTCATCGATTTCGTTTGGATCCTGATCGGGCTGGTGCTGGCCGCCGTGGGCGGCTCGCAATTCGTCGAGGGTGCGGTTGGTGTTGCGCGCGTGCATTCCCTGTCGGTTGGGGTCGTAGGTGCGACGTTGGCTGCGTTCGCCACCTCGAGTCCCGAACTTGCCGTGGCCGTGGCGTCGGCGATCGACGGTCGGTCCGAGATCGCGCTCGGCGACGTGGCCGGAAGCAACGTGGCCAATCTCGGTCTCATCCTCGGGCTGGCAGTCATCGCACGCCCGCTTTTCGTGGCCAAAGCCGAATTGAAGCGCGATCTTCCTTGGGGCGCGGTGTCGGTGATCGTCGTCTCGGTCATGATCCTCGATGGTCGCCTCCAGCGGGTTGAGGCCGTCGTTCTTCTTCTGGTGTTCGTGGCGTGGTTGTCGAGGGTCCTGGCCCGGCCGGTATCGCTGACGATCGACGAGGTGACCGAGAGTCGCCGCAAGGTGTGGATCCGCGTCGGCTTCGGGTTGTCGGCTCTCGTCGTGGCCGGACGAGCAATCGTGGTGGGGGCCGAAGGAGTGGGAGACCGATTCGGTTGGAGTGACTTCGTCGTCGGAGCTCTTCTCGTCGCCGTGGCGACGTCGACGCCCGAATTGGTCACGGTTCTCGTGTCGGTGAGGCGCGGTCACACCGACCTGGGTGTCGGAACACTCGTCGGTTCGAACATCTTCAATACGATGTTCATCGTCGGCGTGGCCTCCTCGATCAGCGAGATCGACGTCGACGGCTCAGCGGTCGGGGTCACTCTTTTGCTCGGAGCCTTGGCCTGCGTGCTGATGTGGCCGTGGCGAGGATCGCGACTCGGGCGGTGGCAAGGCGGGATTCTTGTCGGGGTCTTCGTCGCTCACCTGGTGGCAACGGCTTCGATCGGTTAGAGCGACCGCCTGATGGTCAGGACTCGCTGAACCCGCATTGCTCGGCCCCGAACGTTTCGAGAACTGTTCCGGCTTCCATGACGTCGGGATCCATCATGAGGCCCATGAGTTCTCCGATGGCATCAGGGTCGTTCTCGTCGATGTCGGCCATCTTCGTGATGACGGGAATGAGAGTTTCGAGTGCCTTTCGCACCTCTGACGACGGGGAGGAGTCGACGAGATCGGAGAGCGCGGCGACCGCCGAGGCCATGTCGTCGGGGTCGAGTGCATTCTCGAGATCGTCGATCTTGGCGCAGAATTCCTCGATCGAGACACCAGAGCTACCAGAGGACGAATCGTCACCGCCGCAGGCGATCAGTGAGGTCGATCCGATCAGAGCGACAGATGACAGGAGAAGCAGTCGACGCATGGAGGAACCTTACTGGCGCGAGATTGGCAACTGCACTCGAGCAACCAGGCCACCGCCTGGTCGAGATTCCAGGCGAATGTCGCCGTCGTTGACTTCCACCAGACGCCGAACGATCGACAGGCCGATCCCCGAACCGGCTTTGGTGGTGGTAGTCGAGCGCCAAAAGCGGTCGAAGGCGCGTGCAATTTCTTCTCCAGTCATCCCACGCCCGCGATCGACCACCCCCACATCGATGAACCGTCCCGACTCGTCCAGGGTGGCTGACAAGCCAATGTCGGGAGCCGAGAGCGAAGCATCGATGGAATTGTCGATCAGATTGTCGAGAACTTGGTCGAACGTACCCGGAATCAGATCGGCTACGAGATTTTCATCGACTTGAAGTGAGAGCGTTCCGCCGCGCTCCTCGACGAGAGGAGTCCACGTATCGGCTCGGTCGCGGATCAATGCTGTGACGTTCACCTCGGCACGGGGCGCGCTTGAGTGCTCGAGTCGGGCCAGCATCAGGAGACCTTCGACGAGGTGCAGCAGACGCTGGATCTCCTCAGTGGCCCTTTCCAGCTCTGTCTTGGTGCGTTCGATGTCAGAATCGACGTGTGTCAGCGCTTGCTCGACCTGCAGCCGTAATGCAGTGAGAGGGGTTCGAAGTTGATGCGACGCATCTCCCGCAAATGAGCGTTGGGACTCGACGAGAGACCCGAGTCGAAAGGCCATCGAATTGAAAGCCGACGCGAGTTCGCGAACCTCGGAAGGTCCATGGTCGCTGTCGGCTCGCGCAGTCAATTCGCCCGCCGCCAATTGATCGGTTGAGTGTTTGAGAGCTCGTAGCGGTCGGCTGATTCCTTGCGCGAGAACCAGAGCGACGATCACTCCGAGGGCCAACGCGATCGCGACTACGAGCACGATTCCGCGAATCCGACTGTCGACGAGATCGTCGATCTCTGAAGCCGGGGACGTGAGTCGTACGGCTCCGACCACACTGTCGCCCGATAAGACCGGAACAGCGACGTAGACGAGTTCCAGGTCGAGGGTTTCCGAGAATCGTCGTCCGGAGGCGATCTGTCCGGTGAGAGCTCGTCCGATCTCCGGCCGAGTGGAGTAGTCGGCTCCGGAGGCTGCTGTTTCGTCGGAGATCAAGATCGCCGAACCGAGTCCGTCGACGATGACGACCCGATGCCCTTCCGAAGATCGATAGTCGTCGATGAGCCGCTGAAGTTCGCTGTCACCAGTGACTCGGTCCGCTTCGAACAGTTCTTCGGCCCGCCCGGCGATCACGAAGGCGTCGCGTTCGAGACCCGTTCGCTGACGGTCCTCCTCGACGCCGCGGAGGTAGTCGATCAACGGCAGATTCTGCGCCACGAGAACGATCCCGAGTACGAGTACGAAAGCGGCTACGAGACGTCCCCTCACGAAGGTGCCTCGAGCCGAAATCCGACACCGCGTACCGACACGATCCACCGATGATCCCCGAGTTTCTTGCGGAGTGAGGCCACATGTGCATCGACGGTTTTCGTCGGTCCGTACCAATGCGCGTCCCACACCGACTCGACGATGTCCGTTCTGGTTCGAACTGCACCGGGATCTTCGGCGAGGAAGACGAGAAGGTCGAATTCCTTGGGCGTCACCGTGAGTTCACTCCCTGATAGGAGAACCCGATGGGTACGTCGGTCGATATGCAGAGGGCCAACGGTGATCGTGGGATTGTCGACATCCTCGACGGTCGATTGAGTCGACGTAGATGTATCCATCGAGATGCGCCGAGTCACCGCCCGAAGGCGAGCGAGCAGTTCACGAAGACTGAACGGTTTTGTGATGTAGTCGTCGGCTCCGAGTTCGAGGCCGAGAACTCGGTCGAATTCCTCGCTACGCGCCGTCACCATGATGACCGGAATGTCGCGGATGGATCGCAGTTCCCGGAAGACGTCGCGACCGTCGAGGTCGGGAAGACCGAGATCGAGGAGGATCACATCGAATCGTCGTGATGCGTGAGCCTCGATTGCGGCCCGCCCCGTGGAGGCAACGTACGTATCGTGCCCTGCCGATTCGAGACCATCGCCCAGCGTGGCCGAAATAGCGTCGTCATCTTCGACGATCAGAACGTTCACGACTACATGGTGGCCGAATGCCGAGGAAAACTCCACAATTCGTAGGCTCTCTGACGCCTTCTTGGCGATTTCTTGGACGTTTCTTGGATGTCGCTCGGCCGTGTGATGGATCGGGGGTTCCTACGGTGGGTCTCGTTCGAAAGGAGCCTCATGAACGTCAGAACTGCAACCCTCCTCTCCATTGCCGGTGTTTTGGCAGCCGGAACGGCCGCCGTGGCAGTGAACACTCAGGTACTGAGTGGGAGCAAAGGCTCGGACGAAATGCCGTCGCAACTGACTCTCCCCGTGTCGACCCAGGTGTACACCGTTCCGGAAGTTGTCGACGTGGGGCAGCCAGCCTTCGTCGACGACATTTCAGGGGCCACGGTGGCTCCGCAGGTCGCGCTCGGCATAGTTCCCGGTGATTCGACTCTGCCTTCGACGGCGGCCAACGCGACACCATTGTCGGCGGCCCCGGCGACGCCGGTGCTCGCGGATACTTTGATGGCATTCCAAATCGGTGATGCTGCCGTTGCCACGGTCGACACTGTTGGCGGGGTTTTGACAATCGTCGATGTGGCGCTATTGCCCGGTTGGAAGCTGCAGGCGTCGTCAGGCTCGGGAACCGTTCGCCTCGCCTTCGAATTGGCGTCCTCGACGCAGACGATCTCGTTCGGTGCTTTCTTGTCGGGGGGTGAGGTCATCACATCGATCTCTTCCCAGGCGACTTCTACGTCGACTGGTTCGGGTGGTTACGCCGACGAAGATCACGATGACGACCACGATGATCATGACGACGATCATGATGACGATCATGATGACGACCACGATCGAGGTGACGACGATGACTGAACGTATTCAGCGAAGCAAGCCGGCTGTTGCCGCAAAGGTCATGGTGACTGGGGCCTCGCTCACGTCAGTCCTGGCCATGACTGCTGCGATGGGATCGGCCGCCGCAAACGAGTCGCCGGACGAGCCGAGCACCACTGTTGCCGGTGTCGACCTGGTCACTCTGTCGGCATCGATAAATGTGGCATCGGTACCGGTTGGAATACAGCTCGAAGCATTAGGTGGGATGCGGCCCGAATTCTTCGCCCAAGCGCCGCTGTCGGCACCGGTAGTGGGCAAGGTTGCTGACGTCTCGGCCTCAGTCGCGACGAACGCGCCAACGACTCCGGCTATCGCAGCTCCGACAGCCCCCGCGGCACCACCGGTCCCGTCGGCCGCGCCAACGGCCCCTCCAGCTCCGGTCGCCGCGCCCACTCCGATCATCGTCCAAGTTCCGACGCCAGCTCCTGCGCCGAGTGCGTCAACCAGCAAGTCGAAGTGAGATGAGCGTGACGATCGTCGTCGAACGAAAGTTTCGCGCCATGGGGTGCGAGGCCGTCGTGGTGGTCGCCGCCGACCGAGACGAGATGGCGACCTCTCTACTCGACGTGGCCGAGCGGCGCATTGCTCACCTCGAGCGATGCTGGACGCGATTCGACGACATAAGTGACGTCTCGGCGATCAATCGATCCGAAGGTCACCCGGTGATGGTCGATCCTTCGACAATCGAACTGGTGCGTTCGATGATGTCGGCTGCGGCCCTTACGAACGGAGCCTGTCAACCCGCTTACGCGAGTTCGCCGAACATCGGGCTCTCGACGCTGTTGTCGACCCGTCTCGACGAGGAACGCTGCCTCGTTCAGGTCGAACCGGGTGTTCGACTCGATCCAGGGAGTGTCGGCAAGGGCTTGGCCGCGGACATGGTCGTCGATCGACTCCTGCAAGCGGGTGCCTCAGGAGCACTCGTGAGTGTCGGAGGCGACATCCGCGTGGCCGGAGTCGGCCCGCACCACGGTTTCTGGTCGATCGGAGTAACTGATCCCTTCGGTGGTCACGAACGATCAGGTCGCATCCTTGTTCAGGACGGGGGTGTTTCCACATCCGGTCTCGACGTGACCGCGGAAATCGGTGGACCGCAGAACGTGTCGGTCGACCCGAAACTAGGTCGGCCATTGAGCGAACGATCCGACGGTTTGGTGTCGGTCAACGTCGTGGCGGGCACGGCTGCCGAGGCCGAAGCCTGGTCGACAGCAATTCTGGTCGAAGGGAACTCGGCTCTCGAGGCGTCGATACGTCGTGGGTGTCTGGTTCGCACTGTCGACTCCGACGGGAAAGTTGTGGCGACCGATGCCTGGTCGCAGATCTTCCAAGAAAACGACGTGGTTCATGTCTGAGCAAACGTGGTGGTACGTCTCGAGATCGACGGGGATCGTGGCTGCAGTGCTGCTCCTCATGAGTCTTGTGCTCGGAATGTTGATGTCGACTCGGCTCCTTCGCTCCGTCGATCGACCGGCGTGGCTTCTCGCCATGCACCGCTGGACGAGCGGCCTCGCAGTCTTCGCTACGGCCGGCCACATCGCTGCGCTGGTCGCCGACAGTTACGTGGAGTTCGGCCCCGCGGAGATCCTCGTGCCCTTCGAGAGCGAGTGGCAGCCGACGGCCGTCGCCCTCGGAGTGATCGCGATGTATCTGCTCGCCATCGTTCAGGTCACGTCTCTCCTGATGAAGAAATTGCCACGCAAACTGTGGCGAGCGATCCACATGGCGAGTTACGGAGCGACCTGGCTCGCCGTCATCCACGCCGGCATGGCCGGCACCGACGCCTCCAACCGCGTCTACCGAGTCGTGTCGTTGGTGGTGATTCTCGCTGCAACGTCGGTGGCGGTCGTTCGGGTCTCAGGTTCGGGTAAACGTGCGCCTCGAGAGAGGACCCGTTCCCAGGAGAGTACAGAACTCACGAACGCCTGAATCGCCGCGGGTAGTGACGTTTTTGCCGCCCGGGACGTCGGAACTTCCAGCACTCTGTCGCCGCGGTCCGAATGGCCGCAGTCCGATGGAGGGCGGCGATGCGGTCACGAGCGACGGCCAAGAAGTGGAAGTTCACTGTCGGCGCGCTTTTCGCCGCCTGTGCATCGACTGCACCCACCGTGGCCCTTGCCGACGGCGCGTCGGGCACGAGCCTCGAGTGGGGTGGCGATGTCGTTGCACGACCAGTTCGGTTGTCGCGTGATCCCCTGATCATCGAAGCCGTCGTCGACACGGACACATCGTTCGGTGCGAACTATGCGTCCCCGGTTCGTTTGGTGATCGAGCGGTTGTCGCCCTGGAGGCGAACAGTCTTCGACGGGTCGATGTCCATTCACCAAGAGGACGGTCGGCTCGTTCACCGCGCCGAATGGTCGATGCTCGACGTCGATGGACGGGCCCGACCTGGGAAGTACATGTTCACGTTGGTCACGAGCTCTCGTCGCGGCTTCTCTCCGTCGTCATCGAGTCTTCGAGTCGACGTGTGGCCGTCGGCAGTCAAGCGACTTCCCGAATCGTCATTCGATGTCGAATCGAAGCCTGACATCGAGATCGTGATCATCGGACGTCAACGGGTCATCCCCACAACACGAGAAGGAGAACGACATGAGTCGAAGTAGCAAGAAAGGCTCGCGACGTCGATGGGGCCGTGTGGCCGTCGTCGCCGCATTGATCAGCGGATTGATACTTGTCTTGTCGGGTCCGACATCGGCTTCTGATGACGAAACGATGGCGACCGAAGTCGTCGACGTGTTCCTGTCAGATCAAGGTGTGAACGTGCGTGACGATGTACGAGATGTCATCGAAGACGACGTCGTGGGTGCGATTCGCGTTGGTGCGGTGCTGTGGGCGACTTTGAATCAACTCGGTTTCTCATGGTCGTCTTCCGAATCGAGCGCGACGTCGACGACCGATCCGCTCCCGTCGTTTCCTGGCGAACTCCTCCGCGAACGGATTAGAGAGCGAATTCAACTGCAACTGAGGATCTGGGATTTCATTGCGCCCGAGTGGCGAGACGTCTACACCCAACTCAGAGAGAGAGTTCAAGAATGTCGAGAAGACGATGAGAGATCGTGTTGGGATGAGTTGCGCCTTCGACTCCAGTACGAGCACGCGCAACGCTTTCAGCAGAGCTTCGAGAACGAGTACCGCGACATGCAGTCGAACGG
>Ga0181581_10002221_pt1 | contig 15181 bp, 9 predicted proteins | sample 071ome_22_FD_132433 | JGI IMG/M metagenome (GOLD analysis project Ga0181581, IMG submission 132433) | Coastal salt marsh microbial communities from the Groves Creek Marsh, Skidaway Island, Georgia - 071404AT metaG (megahit assembly) | ecosystem: Environmental > Aquatic > Marine > Intertidal zone... | reverse complement strand
TAATTTAGGATTTTAAAATATGGCAAAACGATTTCCCCTTGTAGTTGACACAGAAAATAATAATAGGATTATTGAACTTCCAATAGACGATTGTTTAGATTTAACTGGATCAGATATTTGCTCAGTTGAAAATATTACAGTAACAGGTACAATAACACTACCAACTGGACCTGTAACAAGCTTTACTGGTAATTATAGTGATTTAATTGACGCTCCAATTATACCAACAATTATAACAGATTTAGGAATTAACGACGGTGATGCAGGACAAATACTTCATACAAATGGTAATGGGCAATTTTACTTTGATGATGTAAGTATAAATTATATAGATATTACTGGAACTCCTACAATTCCAAGTTCAATTACACAACTAGGTATTACAGACGGGGCGGCAAATACATTTTTAACAACTGACGGCAATGGTAATTTCTCATTTGCATCCATAACAGATATCAATGTAGATTTAGGTAATATTACCATTATAGATAATACAATAGGGGTTTCAAACCTAAACGGCAGTATTATTTTGAAACCAGTAGGTTCAGGATTTGTCCGTATAGATAATGTAACTGGTTTAGTAATACCAGTTGGTACAACTGAACAAAGAGCTCCTAATGCCACAGGAGCGATTAGATTTAATACAGAGATTGAACAATTTGAAGGTTATAATGGATCAGGGTGGACTACTTTAGGAGGTGTTAGATCTTTAGATGGGGAAAACTTTATAATTGGTGAAACAACACCAGGTGCTTCAGATGATAGATTATTATTTTTTACCGACGGTGTTTTAAGACTTACAATTACTAGAGATACAGTTGATTTCAGTCCTACAGTTGATGTAAATATATCAAATTTAACTGTTGGAAATTTAACATTAAATCAGGAATTAAATCTTGCAGGCAATATTACTATAGGTGACTCAACTGACGATACATTTACTTTAAATTCTTTGGTAGAAGGGAATTTAATTCCAAAAGTTCATGATACATATGATATTGGTAGCAAAGCGCAGCAATGGCAAAATTTATTTGTATCAGAAAGGACTATCCTAAATGGTATAGAATTTCCAAATTTAGACGGTGCACCAAAATCATTATTAGAGACATCAGGAACAGGAGAATTACAATGGGCTCATGCAGACAGATGGGGCGGTAATCGAGTTTATGTCAGTGCTGAATATGGAGATGACAACAACGATGGCATTACTGCACCGGTAAGAACTATAAAAAGAGGTTTACAGATTGCCGGAGGCATGGTATTTGAGCCGACAAATCCGATAGAAAATGTAGAGTATGAAACTAAACTTCTTAGAAATGCAAAAAAAGATATTGCCGATTCTGTAATAACATGGCTAGCAGAAACTTACGGATTCAGTTTTGGGTACGATACAATAAAATGTAGACGAGATATGGATTTAATAATTGATGCTATTTTATTAGATCAATTATTAAACACTAATTATAATTCAATAACAGCTGGTCTAGCATATCAACGTGCAAACAGTAGCTATGTCACTGGAACTCAAAATCTTGTGACACTTGGAGCACTTGATCAACTAAAAGTTGAAATATCCAATCTGTCAGTTTGGTCAACTGTAACTAATGAGCTAATTGATAGCATTGTTGAAATACAAGATATTTTTTCAAACGGCGTTGATTCAGCTAATAATTTGTCTTATATTGCACCAGATGTACTACCTACACCAAATGCAGAAGAATCTTTTTTTAAATTAATTAATAACAAAGAATTTATAAAAGCAGAAATAATTGCATGGATAAGTGTAAATCATCCTACATTGGTGTACGATTCTGCAAAGTGCAATAGAGATGTTGGATACATAATTGATGGACTTTGTCATGACATCTTGTATGGCGGTAACTATGGAAGTATTACTAATGCAAAATCATACTTTGTTGGTACACAAGGACAATTAGGACCAGGTGAAGTAACTGCTACTGTTGAAGCATATACTCATATGCAAAACGTAGTGAAATCAGTTATACAAGGTATTGAAATTACTCCAGCTATACAACCATTGCAAGATATAGATGGCAATATTGTATCACAAATTACAATCGGCGGTACTGGAACAATTACCGAAGCTGTTAAAGCAAGCAATTTTATTAAAATTATAATTGATGTAATCGATGGGGAAAATTTAAGCTTTTTAGACAGAACTGTTCTACCTAATTTTACATGGAGTAATGTAAGAAGAAAAGATGCATATAATAAAATTAAACGCGAACAATCTATTATAAAAGATAATGTAATTAACCATGTTAATTCAACAAATGGTTTTTATGATTCTATAAAATGTCATCGAGATGTAATGGAAATTATTGACTCAGTAACGTACGACTTAAGATACGGAGGTAATAGTCGATCTGTTACTGCTGGCGAATCATACTATGATGCGAATAATGAACTTTACATTGGTCAGTCTCAAAAAATAGAAACTATAGCTGCAATAGAATATGCTAGAGATTTAGCTATACCATATTTAACTGGTACAAATGCAACTGCAATAGAAACAAGTATGAATTTAATTGCATCTATATTAGACAATAAAGCAAATGCACCTACAAAGACATTTGGTAATTCTATTGCTAAAACTATTACAGTTATGGTTGCTACAGGAGATTACATAGAAAACAATCCAATAATTGTACCAGATAACGTGAGTATCATAGGAGACAATTTACGACGTGCTATAATAAGACCAAAAAATGTTAATAGAGATTTATTTAGAGTAAGAAATGGCTGTTATTTTACTGGAGTGGTTTTTAGAGATCATGTAGACGCTAACGGAATTCCTGATTATACTTTTAGATACGGTCTTAGTTTTGATAATCCTGCAGATACAGCAACCAGTAGAGCTGGATACATAGATCTACCTGCAAGCAGACCGCTTATTTTTACATCCCCTTATATACAAAATTGTTCAATTATTAGTTTCTTAGGAGCAGGCGGAGCAGAAATTGATGGTAATCTAGTTGATGTTCCGAATATTCCTCCAAACGCAATCGAAGCAGAAAATCCAGTAGATTTAACCGACGGTGTTCCTGAACAAGGAAAATCAATGGTTGCAAATGCATACACCATTTTATCATTTGGTGGCAATGCATGGCGAGTTATGAACGATGCATATGCTCAGATTGTAAGTTGTTTTGTTATATTTTGCGAAAATGGATGTTTAACACAAAATGGAGGTTACCTTTCAATAACCAACTCAGCATCAAACTTTGGGCTTTTCAGTTTGAGATCAACTGGATATAGTCCAAACAGTTTTGAATACGACCGTGGTTACAGCTTTGCTTATTATACTTTAGAAGGATTTCAGGTACTACGAGTAGGAGGATTAAGACGTGCAGCCTTAGAACATTATGTTGTAAGATTAAAATCAAATGACGGCTTAATTGATCAAACAGATGATTTTACAATTAATGGCATATCAGAAAATCAAAAAACTGTAGGATTTATACCTAATACAACAAGTGTAAGCGGAAATAAAATTACATTTCCGCTAATCGAGTTCAACGGAGACACAGAAGTTGATATTATTAACGATACAATTGTGTTTACAACTCCGCATCCTTATTCTAATAATAATGCTGTAAATTACCAAGCTAATGGTAATGCTGTAATCGGAGGTCTAGGAGACGGCGGTACATATTATGTGCAAGTTGTAAATGATGTTACGATAAGATTATTTACATATGATCAACAAGGCGGAAAAGCTCTTATAGATTTGACAAGTGCATCAACAGGCATACATAAATTTCAAACATTACACGAATTTAATTCTGGAGACCATGTAGAATATGATTCAAATAATGATGCAGAAATAGTTGGATTGTTACACGAATTAAAATATTATGTAGAAGTACCAAATTCCTATGAAATGTTTTTATATCACGACGAAGATTTAGAAAACCAAGTACGAAGTTTAGATGCAAGTGTATGCAAAGGTTTTCAAAATTGGAAAATTGGACAAGAATACGTTTATATCGAAGAAGTAATCAGCACTCATAATACATATCAAGATTGGCAACTACCAAGTACTATAGATATTAATGGTGTTCCAACAATTATTAATTATGGTGTTGTACTTGGAAACGGTATTACATGTACAAAAAGCACAGGACAAATAATACAAGCAGGAATAATTGACTGGGATCCTACAAATTTAATATTAACTGTAAGTCTAGAATTAACTACAGAAAATGGTACTGAAGTAAGAAACATAGGAGATACAGGAACATTAATTCCAGCTAATAGAATATGGGGTAGCAATTATGAAATTCCAGTTTTAGCTGCAGTTCCAAGAAGAGATTTATTTACTTCTGATTTTAAAATTTTAACTACTTTAAATACAGGTATAGAAGCTATATCTAATACTGTTACAGCAAGAATAGAATTACACCGACCATCTATATGTAATTCTTCGGCACATACATGGGAATTTGCAGGATCTGGTACAGACTATAACGCATTACCTCAAAACGGAGGATTGACTGACGAATTCTTCGAACAAGTAAGTACGGTTCCTGGAAGAGTTTACAGTTCTGGCACAAACGAAATAGGTGATTTTAAAGTAGGAAATTTTGTAAGAGCATATAATAGAACAGGTAACATCGACTTTAAAAACAAAGTAAACATTGGTATACTTGATTCTCTTGCTTTAAGTCTAAGTTCTGGTATAGTAGTAAGCTCCATATCAAATGATATTGAATTAGGTGATAACGAAGTTGGCGGACCGTCAGATAGTAGATTGATAACACAGCTTTCAATTTATACCTTTTTAAACAATAGGCTCGGTGATTTTATAGATAAAAAGGTTTCAACAAACGCAATACCAAGTTCAGTTGTACAACTAAATTCAAGTGGTCAAATTAATTCAGATCTTATACCGCCTACAGGAAATTTTACTGCTTACGTAGTTCCTAGTTATGGAGGAAGATTTGACTTACATAAAGACATACCAGTAGTAGACTTAAAAGCAGGTGATATTGTTATCGAAGAGTACGATGAAAAAACTTTGACAGTAAGCGCAACTATTGCATTGCAAGCCGGCGAAATATTAGAACAAGTAGATACAAACGGCATTGTTGTTGCATCTGGGGTTGTTAAACTAACAACACAAGGTGCAACAGAAATAAAATTAATTGAGCCTTTTTCAGGAACATTTATTGCGAACAGCTCAGCTTATCCATTACAAGGAAGTGTGTCAGGACAACTACTTAATGGCATAGGACAACCTGTTTATCCATTAGTTGTAACTGACGTTGCAGAAGTAAGAGAAAATTATTTTATCACAACAAGTAGAGCATCGCAATTCTTAATTACATTAGCTGGTCAAAATTATAACTTTACAAATACAACTACAATACAAGGGGCTATTAGTGGAGCAGTTGGAGATATAGAATCATACATAAAAGGTGTCTTAACTGGTGTAGATGTTATAAACGATTTACCAGGAGGAGGAGAATACACCGAAGGCGAATATACAAATGTTCAAATATTATACAGTGCTACTTCAACAGGAGCGCAACAAGGTTCGGAAGCATTTGCAGATATAACAGTAAATAATGCAGGCGAAATTACTACTTTTGATTTACGAAGAGGAGGAAGTAATTACGCTGTTGGAGAAACATTAACTGTGGCTACCCAAGGAACGCAAGCAACATTACCAGGCGCAACATTTATTCCAAAAACCGGAGCAAGTCCTAATTTAGATTTCGAAATAACGATTACAAATACCGAAGATAGATTATATGTTGTATTAAATACAAGCGCCGGTTTAGAATTTAATGCATCATCAACTAACATTGATTTTATAACCGACGATACAGTTGTACAGCAACAACTAACACTAGATGCACAACCTGTTAGCCTTGGATTTTTTGGAGTATTAATTGATACAACAACTGATACAATAGAATGTACAGGAGCACATGGACTTGTGAATGGTGACCGAGTAGTATATGATCCAGGAACAAATACAACAATAGTTGGATTAGATGTAGGAAAAACCTATTATGTAAAAGTTGTTGATGCAACAAAAATACAATTATTTGATAATTACGTTATAACTGGATTACCAGTTAATTTAGGCAGTACTTTTGATAATGGTACTCCACACAATTTATTTTTACATAATGTAAATTTAGAAAAAAATAGCCTTTATATTCCAAGCCATGGATTTGCAGGCGGCGATGCAATTAAATTAAGTGCAGTAGATCCGCCATTAGGTTTAGATAATAATGCTTTTTATTTTATAGGAAGCGTCACTGATAATACATTTACTCTGCATGCAGCTCGTGGTTCAGCTATAGATAGCGTAAATGGTTTAACCAAAGACGAAGTAACAATCTTAGATAGAGGAACCGGAGTAGCTACATTAAGAAAACAAAATGTAATTATAACAGGAGATGCTAATACAAGTGGTCAATATGAAACTAGCTGGAGTAATCTTACTTCCACTACAATTGATGCTGATAATATTATCAGCGGTATTATTAATACCGCACGATTAGCTACTGAATCAGCAAACGATTTTACATTTTTACGAGGCGATAGTAAATGGACTTACGCTGTTCAAGGAATTACCAATAGCACAATAGGAGATCCTATTACATTAAGTGGTCCAAACGTAAACAATGGTATAACAGATGTTTATTACGGAAATATAGATATTTCCGTAGAACGAACTGGTTATATCAATGAACTTGCACCAGCAACAAACGAAGCAAAATTAGGTGTAGCAGGTTTTGCTGTAGAAACATTTAAAGTAACAAATGGGATTGTAGAAGTAAGAAATACTACAGAATTCGGGCAAGTTGATGCATTAACACTGTCAGGACAAAATTCAGACTATTATAGAAATCCAGTAAACTTAACCAGAACAGTACCAATTGAAAAAGGAGGCACAAACTTAGCAGCATATGCAAGTGGAGATTTATTATACGCAGCATCAATTTTACCAGCAGGAAATGCATTCTCATCATCGCTTTCAAAATTGCCAATTGGAAATGTCAATGATGTGCTTATCGTAGGTAGTACAAGCTTGCCAGAATGGACTAGTAATCTCGTTTTAAATGGCGCCATAATAGATGCTGTCCAAATAGGGGTAACTGCTGCAAATATAATTGACACAATAAATGCAGCTCCTGAAGATGATCCTTGGGGATTAATCCTTAATTCACAGAGCGGCACTACTACAGTTGATGATAATCTAGTTGTAACAGGAAATCTAACTGTGTCTGGAACAATGACCACAGTATTATCACAAACTGTTGAAATTGAAGATGTAAACATTGTGTTAGCAAAAAATGCTGCAAATGCAACTGAAGCAGATGGTGCAGGCTTAACCGTTAATGTTGGCACAAACGACCCTGTAATTGCCAATCCCACAATTACTTATACAAGCACTGACGATCGTTGGAATATCAATAAAACATTAAACGCAGGATCAAATACCTTTGTTTCAACAGCAACTGTAGGTTTTGTAGGGAACGCTACGTCTGCAGATAAATGGGCAACTGCTAGAACAGTAACATTCCAAGACAATGGTGCCTCAGTCACTGGTGTAACAGGTTCATTCACAATAGACGGAAGTGCAAATGTTAATAATGTAGTGCTAACATTAGTAGATGAGCAAGTACAAGACATTGTTGGAAATATGGTTGCTAATAACACTGAAAGTGGCATAAATGTAACTTACAATGATACTTCCGGTACTCTAAATTTTAATGTTGAAGACCCAACCATTACGATAAGCGGTGCAGTTTCAGGATCCGCTCAAATGATAAATTTAGCAAATCTTGAAATTACAGTATCTCAACAAAACAATTCAGTAACACTAGGAACACATACTATAGGAGATTATATTACTAGCTTATCAGTTGGTAATGGATTAATAGTAGATACAGACGCACCTACAACAAATGTCGATGCTGCATTAGACGGATTCTTATATGAAATTGTATCTTTAGGAGATACCAATTGGGCAACAATTGATGCAGGCGGCAATAACGCACCCTATGTAGTAGGAGATAGATTTGTAATGGCAAATGCTCCTTTAACTGGTACGTCTGGAACTGTAAAAGCAATTGATGGCGGTGAAACAGTAAGGTACACAATAGCGCATGCAGATACTAGCTCTCAAGCAAACGGTCATGAAAATAATACCGGAAATACAGTAATTCAAAGTGTAGGCATAGATGGGTTTGGTCATGTTACATCAATTGCCTCTAAAACAATAGATACTTATAGCGGATTTAATATTTTTTCCGACACAAATAATGCTGTTACTATCGCAGAAACAAACACCATAAAACTAGTAAGTGGAACAAATGTTACAATAACACAATCGGCACCAGTAACAGGAACAACGCAATTTAGCATAGCAAGCGAAGACACGTATGTTTCTGGAATTGATTTTAATACTTCTACAGGTGTGTTTACTGTTACAATGAACGACAACTCTACATACACTAAAAATTTAGATGGTAGATATTTAACAGGGTTTTCTGAAACTGATACATTACAAACAGTTACAAGCAGAACAAACGGATCAACAACAACAAATACCATTACTGTAGGCGGTAATATAATCTCAAGTACCGCTCCGACCGCAACATTAGAAAGTACAGACGCAAATACAAATACTGCTGGTGTTATGAATTTCCGTACCAAAGTAACTGGTGCGCCGGTAGGGCAAGAGTACGAGACAGTTTGTCAAATTCAAGCAGATTGTACAGATAGGACATATACAGCAGAAGATGCAAAATTAGTATTTAAATCAATTGTAAATGGCACTCTTACAACTGGTTTACAAATTAGTGGTGTAAATGTACTATCAACAAGTGCAGGCAATGGAAATTTAGGGATAGCAACCCATAGATGGAACACTGTATATGCAAGCACGTTTGACGGAACAGCTACCCAAGCACAATACGCCGACTTAGCTGAAATGTATGAAGCAGACGAACATTATACTCCAGGAACTGTAATGATGTTTGGCGGAGATAAAGAAGTAACTGCTGCAAAAGGATTAGCAACAACAAAAGTAATCGGTGTTGTTTCTACAGATCCAGCATACTTAATGAACAGTAAACTTGAAAATGGAACGGCAATTGCGCTAAAAGGTCGAGTTCCATGTTTAGTAATAGGCAAAGTTGAAAAAGGTGATATGTTAATTGCTAGCGATATAGCAGGGGTAGCAATAGCGACACAAGAATTTAAAGGCGGAGCAATAATTGGTAAAGCAATTGAGGCTAGCAACGATACTGAAATTAAAGTTATTGAAATTGCAGTTGGAGTATTATAAGGATAAATAATGGCTATTAAAAAAATTAATGTTGGTTACTTGGCAAATGATGGAACAGGCGACGATCTGCGAGAAGCATTCATTAAGGTTAATGATAATTTTGAAGAAATGCAGTATATACTAGATCAAGCAGTACGAACCGAAGCTGAAAATTTAGGAAGTGGTGTCCCAATTTTTAAAGAAAAGTTAGGAAATGTTTTTAAATTTAAAACCATCCAGCAAGGTGCAAATGTCCTTTTAACCCAATACGGAGATTCTATAACTATAACAAGCGATGCTGGATTACAGTCAATAACATTTTTGACAGATGCAGGAAGTGCAATATTAGATGGCGGTGATAGACATATATACTTCCAAGGAGGAAGAAATATAGGAACAGTGGTTGCAAATGAAAATGGAAACAATTATATTAGAACGAATGTTATTGGTGAAGGCCTACTGTTTTTAGATAAAGATCCACATTTAGGAGGTACTTTAATTGGTAACAATAATGAAATTACAGATGTACATAAAATAACGTCAAATACATTTGCTGGTAATTTAGAAGGACTTGTATATGGAATTGACGTTAGAAATTTAAATAACATAATAAATCAATTAGAATTTGGTGATTTTAATTATACTATTAATTCACTACTTGATTACATTATTTTTGTATCTACTGTAGATTTTGGAACATTTGACGCACCTGCTGTAGTAAATTATGACCCAGGTGTATTTTAAGGAAATGTAATGACGTATTGGCGGAAAGCATCTGGAGCGATAATAGCAAATATACCCGAACATGTAACAAATACTGTAGATTTACCTATTGACGAATCATTTTTACCATTAGAAGAAAATAATTTAACTTTAGAAATAATTAGTGGTAACCTACCAAAAGGAATGAGATTAAAAAATAATCAGATTATAGGAACTCCTCTTGAAGTTTCTATTGAAACTTTGTATAGTTTTGTTATTAGAGCAAATAAAAATAAAGAGTATGAAGACCGTACTTACAAAATAGTTGTTAGCGGAAATGACGATCCAAATTGGATTACTCCTGCTGGCAGTCTGCCTATCGGTAATAATAATAGATATTTTATAATCGATAGCTCTTTGATAGATTTTCAACTAGAGGCAGAGGATACAGACATATTAGCAGGAGAAAAATTAGAATTTTATCTTTTTAATGGAGAATTACCACCGGGCTTATCATTGACTAATGATGGGCGATTGGTAGGCATAATAAATCCAATTAAAGCATTAGAAAAAGGAGAATACTTTGATTTAAGATCCGATAATGGATTTGATACATACAACTTCGATACCGAAATTTTTGACTATGCAATTCCAAGTAAAGCGCCAAAAAAACTTAATCGCTACTATCAATTTGTTGTTACAATAACAGACGGTTATGTAACTGTAAATAGAAATTTTGAAATTTATGTTGTAGGAGAAGATTTTTTAAGAGCAGATAATACTATCATGCAAGTTTCAACAGGAGTATTTTCAGCTGATAATACATTCCTTAGAACACCTATATGGCTTACTCCTGCTAATTTAGGATACAAAAGAGCAAATAATTATATAACATTAATCTTTGATGTTGTTGATCTAAATACTTCCTACGGAAATGTATCATATGAATTACTTGCGACCAACGACGATGGTTCGCCTAGTAAGTTGCCATACAATTTACAATTAGATGCAACAAATGGAGAAATTGCTGGGAAAGTTCCGTACCAAAAAACTATAACTCGTGAATACAAATTTACGCTGCGAGCAACTAGAAAATATTCTAATTTAGCAGAAGAAGTTTACAAAGATAAAACTTTTACATTAACTATATTAGGCGAAGTAGATAGTTACATTAATTGGATTACTCCTAATAGTCTAGGAACAATAAACACAAATGCGATAAGCTTATTATCAATCAAAGCAGAAACATCTGTATCAAATTCTATATTGTTGTACAATATAGAAAATGGATCATTGCCTCCGGGATTAAATTTATCAATCACAGGAGAAATTACTGGCTCTGTACGAACATTTGGCGAAGGATTTTATCGCAGTTCGTGGAGACCACAAAGAATTTACAATTTAAATGATATAATTACAATTAATAGTAATTTTTATATTGCAACACAAGCTCACCTGAGTTCAAGTTCTTTTGATACAGATATTTTAAATTGGAAACTGTATACCTTTTCAAAACCAGGTATTACAACATTAGATTCAAGTAATTTATTATTTGATCAAAACACAACAATCATAGATAGAAATTTTTCTTTTACAGCAAAAGTTAGAGATCATTATGGATACAGTGCAACTACCAAAACATTTAATCTAAGTATTGAAGTTGCAGATGATAATATCTACAGCAATATCTATGCACAACCTTTTATGATTGAAAAAAGTAGAGAAAAATTTAAGCAACTTTTAAATGATTATAAAATTTTTGACTATTCTTTTATATACCGGCCTACTGATCCAAATTTTGGATTACAAAAAAAATTAAAAATGCTCATTTATGCTGGAATAGAAACTAAAGAAGCTGACAAATATGTAGCAGCACTAGCCACAAATACAAAAAGAAAAAAATATAAATTAGGTGAAATTAAAACTGCAGTAGCCAAAAAACCCGGCACACAAGAAATTATATACGAAGTTGTTTATGTTGATGTTATTGATCCACAAAATAACTATGAAGAATATAATCCTACAGAAAAACATTTTAAAATTCAAAAAAAGAGAAAAGTTACTGTGGATCAAACAAGTTATAACTATGATAGATTTAGTGTAGAATTGCCACCTCCAATTGGTATTGAAATCCAAACTAATGATCACGGAGAAGTAGTACATTACTTTGATCCTAACTTTACAATACTATCAAGATATGGTCCAAAATATTTTATTGACATAAAACCTCTTACTGTAGATTTACATTCTGACATAAGTCCATTACCTATTACATCAAATACTGGTAATTTGGTGCAAGGAGCTAATGAGCCTTACCGATTTAGACCTGATCCTGAAAATACATTAAAAGCAGACTTTGCTGGTATGACGATAGACGGTGCAGGAAAAAATATTAGATACATATCAAACATATACCACGTAAGGGAGGAAATAAGGAAAATTGGAATTACTGAAATAAATTTTCTACCTTTATGGATGAGAACTGCTCAAACAAATTCAATTAAAAATTTAGGTTATGTTACAGCAATTCCTCTGTGTTATTGTTTGCCAGGCAAAAGTAAAGAAATTTATACTGCTTTACAAAAAGCTAATATAAATTTTGTAGATTACAATTTTGAAATTGATAGGTTTATCATTGATACTATTAAAGGTGATTCGGAAGACAGATATATTGCATTTCACAATTACGCTCATAACGCATAGATAAATAGTTAAAACGGAGAAAAAAATTCATGTCAAATATACAAACAACATCTATCGATGAAAATTTTCCTATAGCAGGTCAAGATAACGATAGTCAAGGTTTCAGAGATAATTTTAACGAGATAAAAGTTGGTTTAACCGTAGCAAAAGATGAAATTACCACATTAGAAACAACCACAGCAAAACTTAATGCCAACAACGATTTTGATAGCAATGAATTACAAAACGCAATATTGCATCGTATCACTGAAAAATATATAAGTAAAGCAGCAACAGTATCAACAACTGTTCAATGGTCTACAGGAAGTTATCAAAAAATAACTATTACTAATGATTTAACCTTGACGCTAGATTTATGGCCTGCCCCAAACAAAAAGGCAAAAGTTACAGTTCAAGTAATCGGAGACGGGGAAAATTCACATACAGTAACATGGGCAAGTACACAAGGTAACAATATCAAAGTTCCTGCAAGTTTTCCAAAAATCGATAGTCAATTAAAATTTACAATTGCTACCGCTACAAATCCTAAAATTTTTGAATTTTGGACAATTGACGGTGGGGACACTGTATTTGGAAACTATCTAGGAGAATTTACATAATGCATCCATTTGCAAGTAATTTAAAAAATTTAAATACTGCAGATTTACATGAAAATTATAAAAATTTACATCAAAAAACTTTTATGACAAATAATGAGCATGTTCTCTCACAAATGTACATGCTGTTAGAAGATTATAAAGAAGAGATACATAAAAGAAATCAAGAGATTAAGAATGAAATTCCTGATTTAGATCTTGACAATCTTATCAAGGTAAAGTAAAATAATTACTATGGAAACTGATTTTTTTGGCTGTATGATGTATACAGAAAACAATTTAATAGACCTTGCGTATACCAATAAACTAAAAAACATCAGTGTAAATTATAATCATAATAATCAATTAATCAATCAATTTAACAAACATATAGATGAATTAGGATTAACAGAGGTTTTTAATTTAAAAAAAAATTACAAAACTTTAGAAGAATTTGATCTATCACAGCAATCTATATGGTTGATGCCTGACCAGTACAAAAATTTAGATATTGCAGAACTTATAAAAAATAAATGTTCAACACAACAAGAACTAGAAAGATTCTATTTCGAATTTGAAAAATTTAAAAAAGCAAATCTAATATCACTTCTGCAATATCTTGTTTTTTTAGTTGAAATATTACGCTCTAATAATATAATTTGGGGTGTTGGTCGAGGTTCTAGTGTTGCTAGTTTTATACTTTACAAGATTGGGGTTCATAAAATTGATCCATTAAAATACCATTTAGATTTTACAGATTTTTTAAAATAAAGGAGAAAAAAATGCCAATGAAATCGCCTGGAAGAAAAACATATAAATCAATGCAAGGCAAAGCCGTTGACATGGATTTATTACGACAAAGAAACGAATTGACTCCAGCAGTAGGCAATATGCGTGTAAATGCAAGAGGTGATGAACTAGGTCCTGGAGGAAAAATAATTAGAAAAAGAGAAGAAATTTTAAAAGAGTATTATGCAAATCAAAAAGGAGTACCTAATGAAGAACCTGCTGTTATTACTAAAACATCTGAAATAATGGCAGAACAGGTCACAACTACAAAAAAGAAAAGCAAAACTAAAGATCCACTTGTAGTAACAGAAGAAAGTTGGGTAGAAGACGCAGACGGAAATTTTGTTCCTAAGGATGCTTGATGCGTAGATTTTTTGCTTTCCATATAACAAAAAATTACATAATAGAATTAGATTTTTTAAAATCATTTATTTCGTTAGGCTGGTTTGCAATACTTAATTACACAATGGATATTAGATTAAAAGGATCACATAAAGGATTTTATTGGTCCTTTTACTTACTGGGATTTAAAATTTTTGAAATCAACTTTTATAATAAAAATCACGAAGAAGATCGTGTTTACGACCCTATAATCGATTATTAAAGGATATATGTACAATACAGTTAAAGGCAACTTAAAACCAATTAAAGATAAAGTGCTTGTTAGTGAAATGCATTTTGGAGAACAAGTTACGGCTGCAGGAATAATCTTACGTGACGACGACGGAAAAACACACGGCATACATCCTAGATGGGGTCGTGTATGGGCCAAGGGACCTACAAATAAAGAAGACTACGAAGTTGGTGATTGGGTGTTAGTTGATCACGGACGTTGGACTCACGGTATTAAATTAGAAACAGACACAGGCGAAATTACTGTAAGGATGGTAGATAACAAAGACATCCTTATGGCAAGCGAAGAAAAACCTGCAGACATTATTACAGGTGTAGAATGAGTCAAGTTGATTTAAACAAGTACAAAGAATTTGTATCAGCAGTTACGTCAGCAGAAAGTAACGATACAAATGCTATGACAAAACGATTAAACAAAATTGAAACTGAAACTAACGTAAATATGGCACTACTTTTAACAGGTGCT
>Ga0181581_10002216_pt1 | contig 15194 bp, 14 predicted proteins | sample 071ome_22_FD_132433 | JGI IMG/M metagenome (GOLD analysis project Ga0181581, IMG submission 132433) | Coastal salt marsh microbial communities from the Groves Creek Marsh, Skidaway Island, Georgia - 071404AT metaG (megahit assembly) | ecosystem: Environmental > Aquatic > Marine > Intertidal... | reverse complement strand
TGCGGATAAAAATGCTTCCAACAGGGCTTTGGCCTCTGCTTTGGCGCGGTCGAGGTCGTCGTTGATGATGATGTGGTCGAAGCCGTCGCGCTGGTCCATTTCCCAGGCGGCCTTTTCGATGCGTTGAGCGATTTTTTCGGGGGAATCGGTCCCACGAGCCACTAATCTGCGTTCCAATTCTTCAATACTTGGCGCCTGAATAAACAATGCCAAGGCGCGATCGCCGAACTGTTTTTTCAAATTCAATCCGCCCACAACATCAATGTCGAAGGCCACCGCTTGGCCTTGCGACCAGCTCTTTTCTACTTCGCTTTGCAAGCTGCCGTAATAGGTCCCTGCATAAACCTCTTCCCATTCCAAGAAATCACCGGCATCGACCTTTTGACGAAATTCTTCGGCGGTTAAAAAGAAATAATCCACGCCATGCTGCTCCGTTCCTCGAGGGGCTCGCGAGGTGGCGCTGATGCTAAAGCCAAATCCTTCCACGGTCTCCATCAGGTAATGCACCAAGGTGCTTTTTCCGCTGCCCGAGGGGGCGGAGAAGATGACCAATTTTCCGGATGTTGATGCGCTCATGAGAGAGTAAGTTTGTGGCAAATTTAATGGGATGTCGGCGCAATGCGTCGTATTTTGGAAAGGAATTCAACCAACCTCCGCCATGAACATCATTGAAACTCATTCCTTGTCCAAGTTTTATGGAAAGGAACGCGGCATTACGGACGTCACTATTTCTGTCAAACAAGGGGAGATTTTTGGCTTTATCGGCCCCAATGGTGCCGGCAAATCCACGACCATTCGAACGCTCTTAGGCTTGCTAGCTCCGAGCAGTGGCGAGGCGATGCTCTTTGGTCAAAGTATTTTGGAAAATGGGCACGAGTTGCGCCGTCGCATCGGGTATTTGCCTTCTGAGGTAGATTATTACGCGGAGATGACTTCCCGAGAGCTGCTAGAATACCATGCCAACATCTACGGTTTGGAGAATGCCGGGGAGAAGATCAGGGAATTGGCCCATTATTTTGAGCTTGATCTCGACCGTCCCATCGCGGATTTAAGTTTTGGGAACAAGAAGAAATGTGCCATCATTCAAGCGGTGGTGCACGAACCCGAATTGTTGATTTTAGACGAGCCTACCTCTGGACTAGACCCGCTCATGCAGAACAGGTTCTTTGAACTCCTCGAATCTCGCAATGCCAAAGGCACGACCATCTTTTTCAGTTCTCACATCTTAAGTGAAATACAACGCCTGTGTGATCGCGCTGCCATCATTCGTGGGGGTGAGATCACGGCCGTAGAGGACATCACTACGTTGCTAGCCAAGCAAATGAAAAAGGTTAGGCTGGTCCTTGAATCTGATACAAAGGTCGAGTTACCAGAGGGCGCCCAAAACCAGGAATGGTTGGGCAATAAGGTGCTTTTTGATTACGTCGGGCCTATGAAGGATCTGCTCCAATGGCTGGGCCGACAAGAGGTCCTAGATCTGACTCTCAGCGAACCTGACCTCGAGAGCATTTTCATGAATTACTACCGCAGATAACCCGCTATGAATACTGTATTATTTACCAAAGAGCTCAAGCGAAACAGAAAGAACACGCTCATCTGGACGGCTATAGTTTTGGCGTTCACCCTGATGATTTTGAGCATCTATCCATCGTTTTCTCACATGGGTGAGGATATGGTGAAGTTGATGAGCAGCTTGCCGGAAGAATATGCCAAGGCCTTCGGAATGGACGAGGCGACTTGGAGTTCAATCATTGGGTTTTATGCCACGTATTACGGCATCTACATCACTTTGTTGATGGGCATTTATACTGCTTCTACGGGTGCGACTATCATCGGGAAGGAGGAGCGCGACGGCACCGCGGAATTTCTATTGACGAGACCTATTTCAAGATGCAGTGTGGCCGGTACAAAGCTCGCGGTTTTGGGAGCGCTCTTTATCATCGTATACCTCGTGCAAACGCTGGTAGCGGTCATTGGGATGAATCTTTTTGGCTCCGAAATCGCTTGGGATGCGATGGTGGCGATGCATATTCACGGCTTCTTCCTCATTGCCTTTTTCACCGCAGCCGGTGTGCTGATGGGCTCCTTTTTGTCGGTGAAGTTGAATTACATGGGCCCAATTGTCGGAATGATTTTCGGCAGCTATTTCCTTAACGCCATTGCCAGTGCTTCGGATGCAGTGGATTGGTTGGCCTACCTCAGTCCTTATCATTACATGCCATTGACCTTAGAGCAAGGCACCTTGGAGCCAAACCTGTTGGCCTGTGGTGCTTTTGCGGTGTTGACGGCCCTGATGATTTGGGTTGGGTACAGCCGGTACTTGAAGCGTGATATACTTGGGTAAACCTTAGAGCGTATTCCCCACCTGCTCTTTGATTTTCTCTAGTTCGTCTTTCATTTCAACGACGAACTGCTGCATGGGTGCATAGTTGCTCTTGGAGCCGAGTGTGTTGATTTCACGTCCCATTTCCTGGGCGATGAAGCCGAGTTTTTTCCCGCTTGCAGGAACGTTCATGGTTTCGCGGAAATACTTGAGGTGGTTGGTCAAGCGAACTTTTTCTTCGTTCACATCGAGTTTTTCTATGTAGAAGATGACTTCTTGCTCGTAGCGATTGTGGTCGACCTCCATGCCTTCTAAACCTTTGAGGAGTTTCTCGCGAACGGCTTCCAAACGCGCTTGTTCGTGTGGGGCGATGCCGGTTAATGCGGCTTCGATGGCATCTAATCTTGCGTTGAAGTCTTCGGCGATGGAGGCGCCTTCTTGGGTGCGGAATTCAGAGAATTGGTCCAATGCCTCATCTAATAAGCCCTGCAAAAAGCTCCATTCCTCTTCGGTGAGTTCAGATTTTGCGCTGCCTAGTACGTCCGGCATGCGCATGACGGCGGCGATTAAATCTCCCTTGATGCCGACCTCTCGCTCCAAAGCGGTCAACTGCTCGAGGTAGGATTTTGCCAAATCCATGTTGATGGCGGCGGCACTTTCGATGCCCGTTACCTCGGCGTAGATGTTGATATCAACCTTTCCGCGCAATACATTTTCTCCCACGCGTTTGCGGATCTCTAATTCCTTTTCACGGAAGATAGAGGCCACACGTGCGTTCAAATCAAGGCCTTTGCTGTTGAGTCCGCGGATTTCCACGGTGATCTTTTTTCCGGCTACTTGGCCAACGGCTTTACCGAAGCCTGTCATGCTTTGAATCATGGGAGTAAATTTTTGCTAAGGTAGGAAATTGTGCTACCCTTTGAAGCTCTTTAACCCTCGTTCTAGCCTATCTAAATCATTACTATCAATAGCTTGAGAAATGAACCAACTCTCAAAAGCACTTGGTGGAAGATAGATGCCTTCTTTTAATAAATGGTGGAACAAGGCGTTGAATCGGTCGTTTTGAGCATGTGTAGCATCCGTGTAGTTGGCCACCTTATCAGTGCCAAAGTGAATGCTGATCATACTGCCCAAACGATTGATCGCAACCTCTTCGTCTCCAAACCTGTCTCTCAGCAAGTCCGCTATTTTGGCCGTTGTAGCATCTATGCTCTCGTACACCTCTGGGTGCTCTTTCAAATAGGTCAGCGTTGCGATACCACTTGCGGTAGCTATAGGATTTCCACTCAGGGTTCCAGCTTGATATACAGGGCCATTTGGCGCGAGGACGTTCATAATTTCTGCCTTTCCACCAAAGGCACCAACCGGCATGCCACCGCCGATGACTTTCCCGAAAGTAACCATATCAGGGGTGATGCCCAAGCGCTCTGCAGCACCGCCAGGAGCAAGTCTAAAACCAGTCATTACCTCGTCGAGAATGAGTACGGCACCGTATTGGTCACAAAGGGCGCGAAGCCCCTCTAGGAAACCTTTTTGTGGCGGGATACAGCCCATATTGCCAGCCACAGGTTCGATGATAATGGCAGCGATTTGGTCGCCTTCTCTTTTGAAATGTGCCTCTACACTTTCAAGATCGTTGTATTCAGCGATGAGTGTGTCCTGTGTAGCACCTTCTGGAACGCCCGCACTGCCCGGTACCGCAAAAGTGAGAAGGCCGGAACCAGCTTTTACCAGGAACGGATCCGCGTGACCGTGGTAGTTCCCGGCGAATTTGATGAATTTGTTTTTACCCGTGAAGCCACGTGCCACACGCAGGGCGCTCATACAAGCCTCGGTGCCTGACGAGGTGAGGCGAATTTGGTCAACCCAGGGTGCCATTTCCGTGATGAGCGATGCCATGGTGTGCTCGGCTTCGGTAGGGCATCCGTAGCTCACACCGGTAGTGAGTTGTTTTTGGACCGCATCAATGACGGCCCCAAATTGGTGGCCTAAAATCATTGGACCCCAAGAGTTGATGAAGTCCACGTAGTCGCGTCCGTCGGCATCCACTAATCGGCTGCCTTTAGCACTTTGAATGAACAGTGGAGTACCACCTACGCTGCCGAAGGCACGGACCGGAGAATTTACTCCGCCTGGGATGATGCGCTTTGAACGTTCGAAAAGGAGTTGGCTTTGCGGATACATATCTAGCTTTTTGGGTAGTTTTTGATAAGGTGTTTACTGGCTTCTTTCGCGAAGTAGCTTAAGATGACTTTGGCTCCAGCGCGTTTAAAGGCAATGAGGCTTTCCATCATAATATCTTGCTCGTTTAGCCAGCCTTTTTCTGCTGCTGCTTTGATCATGGCATATTCGCCAGAGACTTGGTACACAGCGATGGGAAGGTTTGATGCTTCGCTTAAATCTCGAACAACATCGAGGTAGTAGCTGCCAGGTTTGACCATGAGCATATCTGCACCTTCGGCTTCGTCGAGGAACGCTTCGTCCAGGCCTTCTTTGCGGTTGCGCGGGTCCATCTGGTAGGTTTTTTTGTCGCCAAATCCGGGGGCGCTATCGAGTGCATCGCGGAAAGGTCCGTAGAGTGCTGAGGCGTATTTTGCACTGTAGGCTAGGATACCTTTATGATCATAGCCATTGTCGTTAAAAGCATCTCTTATGGCGCCAATTCTTCCGTCCATCATATCTGATGGAGCGACCCAATCGGCTCCTGCTTCCACATGACTTAATGCCATATTAACGAGTGCTTCCACCGTAGCATCATTTACAATCTCGCCTTTTTCCACATCTACAATCCCGTCGTGGCCGTAGCTTGAGTAGGGATCGAGCGCAACATCGGTCATCACCAAAAGATTGGGGAATTGAGCTTTGATGGTGCGAATAGATTGTTGCATCAAACCGTTTGGATTGGCGGCGTAAGCACCCGTATTGTCTTTTTTATCGTCGCCTTCTTTGACAAAGAGCAGTACACTTTGGATGCCCACTTCAACCAATTCTTGGATCTCGCTCATTAGCGTGTCCAAGGAATAGCGGAAATATCCGGGCATTGATGGGATTTCACTCTTGATGTTTTTCCCTTCTTCGATGAATAGCGGGGCGATGAAATCGTTCGGGTGAAGCGTAGTTTCAGCCACCAGATTACGGATTCCACTGCTCGCCCGGTTAATGCGTTTTCTTTGATTTGGGTATGCCATAATTAAGCCCAATTTTTTGGTGTAGTCAATGCTTCAATGAGTGTTGCCTCTGGGGTGCCTTCCTCCGGATGGTGGTTGTATTCCCAGCGTACCGAGGGTGGTAAAGACATGAAAATGCTCTCGATGCGCCCTCCGGTTTTTAGTCCAAACAAGGTGCCTCGGTCGTGAATGAGATTGAACTCCACATAGCGACCACGGCGAATCTCTTGCCATTCTTTTTGTGCGGACGTGTAGTCAAGATTTAGGCGCTTATTTACGATAGGGATGTAGGCCTGAATAAAGCTGGCGCCAATCTCCATTTGGAATGCTTCAAGTTCGTCGCCAGAAAGCATTTCTCCAGGACGTAAATGATCAAAAAAGACGCCTCCTATACCTCGGTGTTCGCTGCGGTGACTGTTGAAGAAATAACGGTCGCACCACGGTTTGAATTCATTGTAGAAATCACTGTGGTGGTTATCGCAAGCTTGCTTCAGCGTTTGGTGGAAATGCGTGGCATCTTCGCCGAAGAGGTAATAGGGCGTTAGATCGGCCCCGCCGCCAAACCATTGATCGACAATTGTTCCATTTTCATCGGTCACCTCGAAGTAACGGAAATTTGCATGGGTCGTTGGGACCATCGGGTTCATAGGATGAATGACCAGGCTGATGCCTGTAGCGTAAAATTCTTGCGCATTTTCAGGTATGGTGCCTTTTAGAACCTCTGGGACTGGCCCGTAAACTTCGCTGACGTTGACGCCCGCTTTTTCAAAAGCCGCGCCTTTCAACACGCGGGACCAACCGCCACCGCCAGCTTCTCTTTCCCATCGGTCTTCAATAAATTTCTCTGTTGGCTCGAAGGCTTCTAAAGCTTCACAGATGTCGTTTTGTAGACCTCGAATGAAGTTGAAGAAGCGCTTTTTAGGGGTAAATTCCATTAGTAGCGATAGGCTTTAGCAGTGTCGACAAAGGCCTTGGCACTATCGACGCTCGTTGTGGGCAGTACGCCGTGACCCAGATTGACAATGTGATTGCTTCCTCCGAAAGAATCAATCATTTTCTTAGTGGCTTTTGCCACTACTTCTGGTGAGGCGAGAAGAGTTGTTGGGTCCAAGTTTCCTTGGAATACGGCATTAGGCCCACATACTTTACGAGCATAATCCGGCGAAGTTGTCCAGCTCAACCCAAGGGCGGAAGCCCCGGTAGCGTAAAGTTTATCTAATGCGTACCAAGCACCTTTAGCAAAGAGAATTACTGGCACACGGTCTTTTACGGCCTCGGTGATTCTTGACATGTAAGGCAATGAAAATTCATCGTACATGGCAGGACTGAGCATACCGCCCCAGCTATCGAAAATTTGTACGGCATCACAACCTGCATCGATCTGAATGTGGAGGTAGCGGATGGTGGCTTCGGTGATTTTTTCCAGCATCACTTTAGCGCGCTCAGGCTCGTTGAGGATGAATCGTTTTGCTTCGCCAAAATCTTTTGAACCTTGGCCTTGTACCATGTAGCAGAGCAGGGTCCACGGTGAGCCGGCGAATCCGATCAATGGCACTCGGTTATCGAGACCCTCCTTGACGGCCTTGATGGCCGGGGTGGCGTAGCGGAAAAATTCTTCTGTGTTCTCTACGTTCAATGCGGCTACTTCGGCTTCTGTCGTTGCGGTTTGCAGTACAGGACCCTTGCCCGGAACCATGTCGACCTGAAGGCCGAGGCTTTGCGCAATGACGAGAATGTCTGAAAAGAGGATGGCTGCATCCACACCCACTTGGTCGATAGGCATGACCGTGATTTCTCTTGCTAGGTCCGGGTTTTGAACACGTTCAAAGAAGCTGTATTTCTCTTTGAGGACCATGTAATCTGGCAGGTAGCGACCAGCTTGACGCATGAACCACACGGGTGGACGCTCGGTTTTCTCGCCGTTTAGTGTACGAAGGAATAGGTCGTTTTTTATCATGATAATTCGTTTTTCAAAGTTTGAAGAAGGGAGTGGAAATCTGGTTGAGACGACGAGATAACGCTTGTGAAGTTCTGGGCTTTTGCGGCCTCCGCAGTTCGCTCGCCAATACAGATAACAGGTGTTTCTTTAGGAAAGTCATTCTCCTGAAGTGCGCTTTGTACACCCATTGGGGAAAAGGCTAAAACGGCATCCCACTGTTGTCTTGCTAAACGCGGTGGTTTCACACTGTTTTCGTAGGTGATGATGTGAGAGATGCCGTATTCGGACCAGTTTTGACTGGTGCGTTCAGCCCCATAGTACACGGCAGTTCCTGGTTGCTCTTCCCTGTAAGTCTGTACCAATTCACCGCTGTTGCGGTAGGTTTTGATTTTCCCAGCATAGCCGTGTCCTTGAAGTACATCGGTTGCTTTTTGACCCACTACCCACATATGTTCGGGCATTTGGTCTAGTCTATTGATCAATTGTTCAGCACCGAATGAGCTCGCGACCATGGCAATGTCGGCGGTTTTGGTTTCAAATGAAGTTGGAACCAGATTGAGCACTTCGATATCGTGCAGTTTCAAGCCTATTTCAAGTGATAAAGCACGTTGTTTTTGATCGATTTCTTTCAGGCACAAGACGTCTTTCGGTTGCTGCGCGCGAATTTCCTCCATGAGTCCTGCTCCTCCATTGTCCAGTAGTTCTTGTGCCGCAAGATTTCCTGCCCCCTGCCATTCGGTTCTCGTTACAGTTCGGCTTACGGTGATTTTCTTTTTACCGTCTAAGCTTAATAGAGCTCCTTCGAAATGGAAGCCATTATCGGTGGGTTGGCACAAAGCGCCTAAGGGAGAGGCACAACCTGCTTCTACGGCAGCCATAAAGTCGCGCTCAACGGCAGCACAGATGTAGGTTTCGAGATGATTTATTTTTCCAATGAATTCTTCTAGCCTAGGATCGCCATCGCGCCCAACAATAGCCATAACACCTTGCGCTGGAGCGGGGAGCATCCAATCTAAGAGCTCAGCGTTTTCGGGCAGGAGGTTTATACGTTCTAACCCTGGAGCACTAACAATACCGCCGTCGCCAGCAAGGATTTTTTCAACGCGGGTGTGCATGTTGCCGCGCAGGTCCTTGAAAGAATGGTGCGGGTATTTATGTAGCCAGAATGCGCGTCGGCGTGGAGAGCCACTGAGAATGGTGAGGGCTTCTTCTATGGATTTTCTAGAGTTTCCAGGAATGAAAGCGTCAAGATAGCCGTCTCGTGGAAGTACCCCTAAAAGTTTGAGGCCCTTCGGAACATTTGTGGGGTAGTCTTTGAGGCTATGTACACCGATATCGGCTATCCCTTCGAGGATAGTATCGTCTAGAGCTTTGGTAAAAATTCCTGTCTGTCCCAGGTTTTGAAGGGAGGTGCTTTGGTCCTTATCTCCTTTGGTTGAAACAGGAACAATGGAAAATGTCCAATCGCTGTAGATCTCTTCCAATTGACCGATGACCTCATGCGTCTGGAACAGCGCCAAAGGGCTGGTGCGAGAGGCAATATGCAGTTTACGATCTTCCATTGAGCTGTTTTTGTAGTTCTTTCAATTGCTTTGGATTCTTTCGGATGCGTTCGAAGAGGCGCGCTTCAATTTTTGCGCTGACACGCTCTATTTTTTCGATATCAGTATGTTTGGAGGACCATTCTTCCTGCAATCGTTGTTGCAGTTTTTTGATGGTGGGGACAGCATCTACTGCAAGCTCCCACTCTTTGTATTTGTCCAATTCTTCTCTGATAATTTCATGCGCTCTAGGCACCCATTTTTTGCGTTGTTCCATTTGCGCAGTAATGGCGCTACTCAATAGGTCCACATTGGCCACCTCTATGTCCAATGCTTTTTGAACGTCCTCTGCTACACTAAATGGGATGCTGAGATCGACGATACATTTCGTATTGGAATTTGCCAGTATTTCGCCGGTGAAAACAGGTTCTGGTGCACTTACGGCACTTACAATGGCATCGAACCCCTTTATTTGATCGAAGGCGTTATCCCAACTCAGGTCCCGGACTCTATGAAGAGCGGCTTGCTTCTGCGATTTTGAGCTACTACGGTTGGCGATGAAGATATTTTCAGGGCCTTTTTCAGCGACCAGGTTATCGAGAGTTCGCTTGCCTATTTGTCCCATGCCAAGCACCAAAATTTTAGCTTCAGCGAAGTTGGGCAGGGATTGTTTTAGGAATTGGACTGCGGCGTAACTGGTAGAGGAAGTACCGCCAGAAAGTCCAGTCTCATTCTTGATTCTGCGTGAGCTGTAGATGGCTTGATTCACCACTTTTTCTATAATCCCAAGGGCAGAGCCGTATTTTTTGCTTTTGTCGAATGCGGCTTTCATCTGTCCTACAATTTCGAAATCGCCCAAGATTTGGCTGTCCAAACCGGCCATTACTTCAAATAGGTAATTGATGGCTTTTTTGCCGATGTAGCGGTCGCCTATTTCAGAAATATCGCTGTATCCAGTTCCTTGTAGGAAGGCTTTTTCGATGTTTTCTGGGTGCTTCCCGAAAAGGAAAAAGGAAGTTCTATTACAGGTGTTGGTGATGAATCCTGCGCATTCATTTTGTGGGAATAACTCTTGGAAGTAGGTCTCCAATTGTGCCTCGGATAGCGCAAATATTTGGCGTTCTCCGGCAGCAGCATGTTTGTGAGTTATGCCGAATGCGTACCAATTATACCCTGAAAATTGCACCATCTACTGTTTGAAAGGCGCGAAATTAGAATTGTGACGAACAAAAAAATACCGCTAAACGTTAAAATACTCTCGGAAACAGTGTAGACGACTATTCCGATTAAAATTCCACTATATATTTGACCTCAATTACGCTAAAAATGACGGTAAACGACATTAATCTCATACAAAATACCGCTGAACGAAGTTTTGTGCATGAATTTGCAGAAAACGGACTTTCTCTCTACACGGGTACGAGCCAAGAATGTCAAAGTGAGCATGCAATTAAATGCGAGGTGCCGTCTAGAATTATTCAGTTTTATTTCTGCTTAGAGGGTCAATTAGGGTTCAGTTTTAGCCCGCATTACCAAAAGCAATTGCAGTCCGGTCAGTATTTTTTCATGTACAATCCGCAGAAGGAATTGGTCTTTGATCTCCTTCCGAATCTAGACGCTAAGTGGGTGGCGGCTTACACGACCGTCGATAAATTGCACACCTTATTCGTGGATGAGGCGGAGGTATTGACCTTTCTAAATGGCGAGAATGCCGCCAAGCCGTTGTACGATGAACGCGAATGTAGTTCTTCCGTGAAGTGGGCGCTCGAAAGTCTATTTACCAGTGAGCTTAGTGCAGCATCTCGTAAGATTTTTGCCAAGGGGAAGTTGTTGGAAGTTCTAGCACTCCATTTTGACCGCAGGTCAGAGGACATTGAAGCTTGTCCATTCCTAAGAGATGAAAAGACGAGAACGCAAATCAAATCGGCCAAGAACATTATCATCGAAAGAATGACGCAGCCGCCGAGCATTGCGGAATTGGCCCTAGAAATAGGTATTAGCGAATACAAACTAAAATCTGGATTTAAGGAAATGTACGGGAATACTGTAGGTGGATTCATCCTCGATTACAAAATGAATTCCGCGAAAGCCATGCTCGATTCTCGTAATTACCAAGTCAGCGAAGTCGCCTATGCACTGGGTTATGGCAATCCGTCGCACTTTATAACCGCTTTCAAGAAGAAGTATCAAATCACTCCAAAAAAGTATTTGCAGCAGCTATGAAAAAAGCAGCCGTATTGATCAATCTGGGCTCGCCGAAGAGCACAGAGGTTAAGGACGTCAAAGAGTATTTAGGCGAATTTTTAATGGACGATCATGTGATCGATTTTCCTAAATGGGCCCGTACCTTACTCGTGAAGGGAATCATCCTCAACACCCGTCCTAAAAAGAGCGCAGAAGCCTACAAAACCATCTGGTGGGACGAAGGATCACCGCTTATCGTACTCTCAGAACGCCTCATTGCAAAGGTGCGTCAGCATACCCAGATTCCAACTTACTTGTCCATGCGTTATGCCCAGCCAAGCATCTATAACACCCTAAAGGTTATGACCGAGGAGCACCCCGATCTGGAGGAACTCTATGTGGTGCCATTGTACCCGCATTTTGCCATGAGTTCCTACGAGACCGTGGTAGATCGTGTTAAGGAAGTGGCTGCGAAGGATTTTCCAGCATTGAAATTGACTTTTAAAGAGCCTTGGTACGATGATGCCGAGTACATCAAAGTGCTCAGTTCAAGCATCAAGGAGACCCTTCCTGAAGATCACCATTTGCTCTTTAGTTACCACGGAATTCCAGTGCGTCACGTGAAGAAGAGCGATTGCACTGGGCAGCATTGCTACAAGGTCAATGACTGTTGTAATGTCGCTTCCGAGGCCCACACCGTGTGTTATAAACACCAAACAGCTGTTACTACGGAATTGGTAGCGGCGGAATTGGGCTTGGAAGAAGGCACGTATGAAACTTCGTACCAGAGTAGATTAGGGCGAGATCCTTGGATCCAGCCGTATACGGCACAACGTTTTGAGGAATTGGCCGGTGAAGGCAAGAAAAAATTAGCGGTAGTTTGTCCCGCTTTTGTCAGTGATTGTTTGGAGACGCTCGAGGAGATTAACGAAGAGGGAAAGGAAGATTTTCTTCACAACGGCGGTGAGCATTTTCAGCCCATCCCTTGCTTGAACGACCGAGACGATTGGTCGGCATTGCTAGGAAAGTGGATCAGCGAGTGGAAGGCATAACGCACGTTCCATTGCTCATTTTGGGCGGCGGCATCTCAGGCATGGGTGCTGGCTTTAAAGCGCATGGACAAGGTCAAGATTTTTTGCTTCTAGAGGCGGCACCCAAGCTAGGCGGCTGTTTGCGTTCGGTCCATAAAGGTGGTCACACCCTTGATATTGGGGCGAACAGCTGTGCTATTTCTGATGATTTCGAATATTTTTTGGGCCAATTAGGTCTAGAACATAAGATTTTGAAGGCCACCGCACTTAGCAAAAAACGCTATCTGTTTCAGGATGGAAAGGTGGTGTCGGTTGGCGGACTTAAGGACATCTTTGGAGCCTCCTGGTTGAGCCCGAAAGGAAAGTGGCGTTTTGCTACGGAGCCCTTTCGAACGAAGGGAAATCCAGGGGATGAAAGTGTCGCAAGTTTCTTAAGCAGACGTATAGGGGCTGAGGCGACGAAAAAGTTGGTAGACCCTGTACTCGGCGGTATCTATGCGGGAAACATCGACTATTTGAGTGCCGCTACTGTTCTGGAGAAGTTCAAAAAGGGTGAACAAGAGAACGGCTCGATGCTCCGCACCTTGTTTAAGGATCCTCCAAAGCCACGTAAAATCATCAGCGTGGAAGGAGGTTTTTCTTCGATTGGAGCAGCGTTCGCCTCGAAATTTTCCGATAAAATTCAAGTAAATGCTCAGGTCGAGCGCATTGAAAAGACCGAAACGGGATTCTTGATTGAAACGAATAATGGCAAATTCAGCTGTGAACAACTCGTCAGCACTTTGCCCGCTCATGCGCTTGCCAATCTATTCGAAGGGGCTCTTCAAACTCACCTTCTACAGTTGAAATATGAGGCGCTCACAGTGAGTCATTTCTCTGAAAAGCGCAATGATAACGCTCCTGATGGATTTGGTATTCTCGTACCTTCTTCTTCCAAGATGAGGGTTAAAGGTGTGTTATTTACCAGTTCTGTATTCGAGGGTCGTGCACCGGAAGGAACGCGCAACATGACGGTCTTCCATAAGACCTCGGATGAACAGGATATTCAAGAGGAGTTAGTTAAAATTTTAGGTGACGGGCACCGAGCGCTGCTGCATTCCTTTACATGGAAACAGGCCATCCCTCAGCCTCATATAGGATTTGCGCTGTGGAGAGAGGAGCTAATGACGCTCTTGCCGGAAGGGATGCAATTAGCTGGAAACTTCCTAGGGAAAGTAGGGGTAGCCGATGCCTTTGCTTCCGGTTACGATTTGAATTTCCGCCCGTAGAAACTCACGAAATAGACCCCTGCGAAGATGCACAAGGCCCCACCTAACATGTTGAGCGACCAAGGCTCATCTGCAAAAATCAAACTGAGTATACTGGCAATCAAGGGCTGTAAGTAGATATACGCGCCTACGGTGGCAGGGTGTAGTGTTTTTAAGGCGATGATGTTGCCGAGGTAGGTCAAAAAGGTCGTTCCTAAAATCACATAAGCAACGGAGGTGATGATGCCTTGGTCCCAAAGCTCCCAAGGAATGCCAGGGATTTGAGGGCCTCCGAAAGGCAGGACCAGAAAAATACCGAAGGTGAAGACCCAGCGAATGACAAAGAGGGCATTGTATTTCGACATGAGGGGTTTCACAATGACTAAATAGACTGCATAGCTCGTGGCATTAATCAATACAAAGAGATTGCCTTTGGCGACATCGCTTTGGAAGAGGCCGTTGATTTGCCAATTAGCCCCTGATAAAATCAACCAAAGTGCTCCTAATGCACCGAGGGCAATACCTGCGACCTTTGGTGGCGTGATGCGTTCCTTGACCAAAATCGCACCAACGACAAGCACGGCGATGGGGCCGCTGACCATCATGATGGAAGCGTTGACGGGCGTGGTGATGGCAAGTCCTTCGAAGAAAAACAATTGATTCGTGGTGACCCCAAAGGCGGCACAGAGAACCAACCTCAGAATATCTGCTTTGGGCAGGTGGTGAATGCGCGTGGATCCGGACCACGGCAGAAGTGCCCAGAAAAGGAGGGCGGCTCCTGTAACACGGAATTGAATAAACGCCCGTGGCGGTACCGCCGCCTGCATCGCGTTTTTGGCGATGAGGAAGGAAGCGCCATAGATCAAGGCGACCCCAAGCAAAGCAAGGTGAGCGGTGAGTACAGCTTGACGTGAAGGCGCATTCATTACGCTAAGGCTGCTGCGGCCGCATCGACGACCTTTTTGCTATTGCCGATGAAGATTTGGTCCTCAAGTACCAATACCGGACGCTTAAGGAAGGTGTATTCGTCGATGATCAGTTGGCGTATATCGGCCTCGCTCAGGTTTTTGTCCTTCAATCCGAGCTCCTTGTACTTGCGCGCGCGCTTGGAAAACAGGGCTTCTGCCGAACCGGCGAGCGCGATCATTTGGTCTACTTGGGCCGCAGTCATCGGCTCGGTTTTGATGTCCTGGAGGGTGCAACCATCGGTGTTCCACTGGGCAAGGATGCGTTTGCAAGTATCACAGGTGCTGAGGTAGTAGATGTGCTTCATGGCGTTGTTATTTAGCGAGCCAAGGTTGCGGGTCTTGGATATCGGCATCTTTCCAAAGGCCAAACTGGACCATGGTCTTGCCATCCTCGTCCGTGAAGGCTTGACCGATAGGCTCTTTGAGGCTGATGATATCCCCAGATTTCACCTTGACGTTGATCAAATTACTGTAGACGGTGAAGTAATTACCGTGGCGGATGAGGACCATGATGTTTGCACCTGGGATGGGTACCACTGAGCTGACCTCACCTTCAAATACGGCACGAACGATGGCCCCATCGTCGGTACTGATTTCAATATGCGGGTTGTCGACGATCACGCCTTTTACAACGGGGTGCTCGTGCTTCCCGAACTTTCCGGTAATGAGACCGCGCTCCACGGGCCAAGGTAGGGCGCCTTTGTTCGAGGCAAAGTTGTTGGCAAGCGCGCGTGCCTCCGGGGTCATGGCATAGGCCGGACCGTCGTCGCGAACGTCCATACCTTTTTCTTTGC
>Ga0181581_10002205_pt1 | contig 15216 bp, 7 predicted proteins | sample 071ome_22_FD_132433 | JGI IMG/M metagenome (GOLD analysis project Ga0181581, IMG submission 132433) | Coastal salt marsh microbial communities from the Groves Creek Marsh, Skidaway Island, Georgia - 071404AT metaG (megahit assembly) | ecosystem: Environmental > Aquatic > Marine > Intertidal zone... | reverse complement strand
TTTAGAGCCCCAGACGCTCATAGTCAAGGATTCGATTAAGAATTAGCTGAGCGGGTTTCGTCCTTGCAGGAACAAGTCCTGCCGGCAAGTGAACGGAACGGGTAAGAAGCGAGTTTGAAGCGATATTTCACGATCGCTACCGCACCAGCGGCATGGCAATCGCTGTCCTACCGTCCGTGCCACCCCTACGCAGCGGGCAACCGGTCTGCTCGATGCAATCGCCATGGTGCGATATCCCCGCCAGGCTATTCATGCTGCCCGTGAAGGAAGTCGATGGCTCCAGATGGGGGACAGGTTGCGTCTCGGACTGTCCCGCCGAACCGATAGCTGCTTTCTCATCAGATCGGCGACTGGCCTGACAGAACCTGTGTCGGGCCGTCACCCCCCCTCGAGGCGAGACGGAGTTTTGGATCGATGAACGCACCCCTGAAACACCTCCTCAGTTTGAACCACTGGATGTGGCGGTCTGGTTGCCTCATGCTGGTCGCTGCCTGTTTGACATCGGTCAGTTCTGCGAGTGAAAGCATGGTCGAGTCAGACACCATTTCATTCGGTGGAGCATCTTTTGGGAACAGTTCCTGTGACTGTGCCAGTAACCGGCAGCCGCCTTGGCATGGCAATGTTGCTGGGCCCTGCTGTAATCGCCCCTGCTGCCCGCCGCCGACGCTGTTTCATGCCGATCCCTGGGGGCAACTCGAGGCCCGTCGCGAGGCCCGCGAGCATTGTGTGGAATTGCCCTCAGCATTTCCTCGCTTTGACGGCTGGCGGAAGGGCCATATGCCTTCACCACGCCCCCTCTCATTGCCTCGATGCCATCACTGTGGGATGCCGGTTTACCCAGGCATGTAGCTGCCAAGAATCCTTGGCACGAGGGTGATGACCACGGCAGAAATGATCACCGCCCCGGCGAGATCAAGCAGAATGCCCGCCTTCATCATGGCGCGGAGCGGGACACGACCAGTGCCGTAAACAATCGCATTGCAAGGCGTACTAACCGGCATCATGAAACCCAAACTGGCGGCCAGCGTGGCGGCAATCGCCGTCGCCAGGGGGTCACCGCCAGCAGCCGTTGCCAGGGCAATGGCGACCGGCACCACCATATTGGCACTGGCAGTATTGCTGGTGAACTCACTGGTGAAGACGGCCACAACACTGGCGGCAGCAATGAGCAGCCAGCCACCACTGCCACTGGGAAGCCATGCAGTCAGGCCGGTGCCGATGGCTTCGGCAAGACCGGTCTGAAAGGCGAGGGAACCCAGTGCCATGCCGCCACCGTAGAGCAGAATAATGCCCCAGTCGATTCCAGCGGCCTGCTGCCAAGTGAGTACTCGGGGTGTTTGGGACGCAGCCGATTTTTGGTTGCCGGGCAAGATAAACAGGAGGATCGCTCCGATGATGGCAGCGACACCCTCAGGGATATGAGATCGAAACCACAGGCAGAGCGGGTGTTCACTCCCGAGCGTCAGCGTCAAAAGTCCGGGCATGACCCACAGACCGACCGTTATCCCAAAGGCTGTGGCAGTGGAACGCTGGGCTGTGGTCCAACGACCGAGGTGCTCCCGCTCAGTCGCAACGAGTTGATTCATGCCAACGATTCGGGGGACGCCTGCCGGAAAGGCGAGTGCCAAGAGCAGGGTCGCCAGACTGATCAGACAAAGTGCGGCCGGACCACCCACCAGACACCATTCAAAAAAACTGATCTGCACACCAAGTTGCTGCCCAATAAACGCGAGGCCAATCACGTTTGGGGGCGTTCCGATCGGTGTGGCCAGCCCGCCGATTGAGGCCGAGAAAGCGACGCAGAGGAGCAGGCCGGTAGCGAATGCTGGGTTTGGACAACTGCCGGAACGGCGACCTGCCTCCTCCACGGCATCGAGCATGCCAACCACAATCGCAACCATCATGGCAGTGGTGGCGGTATTCGAAATAAAACCGCTGACAACACCCGAGACCGCGGCGACGGCCAGCATGATACGAAGTGGCGATTCCCCGACTGCCGGGAGGGCAAGCACGGCAAAGGCCAGCCTCCGATCCAGCCGATGGATGCGTATGGCCTCAGCCAGAATGAATGATCCGATAAACAGAAAGACCAGCGGCTGAGAAAAGGGACGGAAGACATCAGCCGCTGGGGCGACCCCTGCCACCACACAGGCCGCTGCCGCCAGCAGGGCTGACACTGGCAAGGGGAGGGCTTCGGTGACCCAGAGTACGATCACCCCGGCCAGAATCCAGGCAAGCGCTGTGGCTTCGTAGGATAGATCCATGCGTCTCTCTGTCGCCTAGAAGTGAATAGACGAGAATGTTCGACGAGAAGCACGCAACGACATGGATGCAGAGCGGCTGAGGCAGCATCTTGCCCTGCCTCCTGCCGCACCGCACCCCACCAACAAAACTCACTGAGCCTGAAGGCAGCCTGAACCGAACTTACTTCAGCGCCGCCTGGGCAGCAGCAAGCCGCGCCACCGGCACACGGAATGGCGAGCAGCTCACGTAGTCCAACCCAATCTCGTGGCAGAAGTGCACCGAGTGGGGGTCGCCACCATGCTCACCGCAGATGCCGAGCTTGATCTTTTCTCGGGTGCTTCGTCCCTTCTTGACCGCAATTTTCATGAGCTGACCAACACCGGAAACATCAATTGAGGCAAAAGGATTTGCCTTGAAGATGCCCTCTTCCGTGTACTTCGCCAAGAAAGACCCCATGTCATCGCGGCTCATGCCAAGCGTTGTCTGGGTGAGGTCATTGGTGCCAAACGAGAAGAACTCAGCCGTTTCAGCAATCTCATTGGCTGTTAACGCCCCTCGCGGAATCTCGATCATGGTGCCAACGAGGTACTTGATCTTCTGCCCGGTTTCTTTCTGAACTAGCTTGGCCACCTCGTGGATAATCGCCACCTGGTTATCAAGTTCCTTCTTGAAGCCGACCAGCGGCACCATAATTTCTGGCCGCACCTTGATGCCCGCCTTCTGAACCTTGGCTGCTGCTTCGAAAATAGCTCTGGCCTGCATAGCAGAGATTTCGGGGTAGCTGATTCCCAGCCGGCAGCCGCGATGGCCGAGCATCGGGTTGAACTCATGGAGTGAGGCAACTCGCTTGGCGACCGCCTCAGGCTTGAGTTTGAGTTTCTTGGCCAGGTCCGCCTGAGACTTGGCGTCGTGAGGCACGAACTCATGGAGCGGCGGGTCGAGCAACCGAATGGTTGCTGGCCGGCCTTCGAGAGCACGGAAGATGCCCTCAAAGTCATCACGTTGGTAGGGCAGCAGTTTTTCCAGAGCCTCGCGACGAACCTCTTCAGTCTCCGCGAGAATCATTTCCCGCATGGCGTCGATGCGATCACCCTCAAAGAACATGTGTTCCGTCCGCGTCAGGCCAATGCCTTCAGCACCAAAGGCGATTGCCTGCCGGACCTGCTCGGGAGTGTCGGCATTTGTTCGCAGGCCCAGCTTCCGGTGCTTGTCGGCCAACTTCATGATGAAGTCGTAGTACTGGAAGACTTCCGAGTCTTTCGGCTTCATCGTTTTGCTGACGAGCACCTGCTTCAGTTCACTGTCGGCCGTTTCGATGTTGCCAGCAAAGACCTCCCCGGTGCTGCCATTGATCGAGATGGCATCGCCTTCTTTAAGCTTTTGATTTCCACAGGTCAGGGTGCCTTTGCCATAGTCAATGACAATTTCACCAGCGCCAGCCACGCAGACCTTGCCCATCTGGCGGGCGACGAGTGCGGCGTGGCTGGAGACACCACCACGGCTAGTGAGGATGCCTTCGGCAGCAATCATGCCTCGCAGATCCTCGGGGCTGGTCTCAATGCGGGCCAGCACCACGCGTTCACCTGCCTCGGCCAATTCTTCAGCCTTGGCTGCAGAGAAGACGAGTTGGCCGGCGGCGGCCCCTGGGCCGGCCGGGAGGCCAGCGGTCAACAGGCGGCCTTCCTTCTTGGCTGCGGCATAGGCCTTGTGATCGAAGATCGGAGCTAGCAGCTGGGAAAGGGCATCTGGGTCAGCGCTTTTGATGGCATGGCTTGGCGTCATTAGCTTTTGCTTAACCATGTCGTGAGCGATCTTCACGTAGGCAAGGGCCGTTCGCTTCCCGTTGCGGGTCTGAAGCATGTAGAGCTTCTTTTTCTCGACGGTGAACTCAAAGTCTTGGACGTCGCCAAACTTCTTTTCCAGTCGTTCGCGAACCTTCTCCAGTTGCTTGTAGGTGTTGGCAAAGACGGGATCATGCGCCATCTCGGTGACTGGCAGGGGCGTCCGCACGCCAGCAACAACGTCCTCGCCCTGCGCATTTACGAGGTATTCGCCGTAGAAGATGTCTTCGCCGGTGGCCGGATCGCGGGTAAAGGCGACACCGGTGGCACAGTCATCCCCCATGTTGCCGAAGACCATGGTCTGCACGTTCACGGCAGTGCCCCACTCATCCGGAATCTTGTACTTCCGACGATAGATGATGGCCCGCTCGTTCATCCAGCTGCCGAAGACAGCCCCAACAGCACCAATTAACTGCTGGAAGGGATCCTGAGGGAAGTTCTTGCCAGTACGTTCCTTGATGAGGCGGAAGTAGCGCTTGATCAACTCACGCAAGGCTTCCTCGGTCATTTCATTGTCATTTTCGATGCCGAGTTGATGCTTGAGGCCATCCATCACTTCATCGAATGGCTCATGCTCATTCTCATGCCGCTTCTGGACGCCCATGACAACGTCGCCGTACATCTGAATGAAGCGGCGGTAGGAGTCATACGCGAATCGCGGGTTGCCGGTAGCATCGGCCAGGCCAGCAACGGTTTCGTCGTTGAGGCCGAGGTTAAGAATGGTGTCCATCATGCCCGGCATGCTGTCCCGGGCACCGGAGCGGACGCTGAGAAGCAGGGCGTTTTTTGGATCCCCAAACTTTTTCCCGGTCTCTTTTTCGGTGGTCTTTAAATAGGCCGCAATCTGATCCTCGAGTCCGGCCGGAAATTTCTTGCCGTTGGTGTAGTAATCAATGCAGACCTGGGTCGTGATTGTGAATCCGGGGGGAACGGGAAGCCCGATCTTGGTCATCTGCGCGAGGTTTGCCCCTTTGCCACCGAGCAGATCCCGCATCGTGCCGTCACCGTCGCACTTCGACTTGCCGAAGTAGTAGATCATCCGTCCCGATGCTTTGGCTCCACTGGCCTTCTTGCGAGCAACCTTCTTTTTGGCAATCTTCTTTTTCGCGAGCTTTTTGGCCATCGGGTTCTGGAACCTTTCCTGGTCGAGTCGGGGGGCGTGGGGGGGGAACGCGCAGAAACGCTCCTGCGAGTCGCTGTTTTCTTTCTTGCGAGTGAGAATCTACGGGCAGAATGGAGGGGCGTCAACGAGCCCTAACCGCTCCCGTTCAGCGAGGATGGGAAAAGCCTGGCAGGGCCAGAATTCTCGACCGAGACGACGCTGCGGGGTAAACTCTCAGGAATCAAAGGCCCAAAGCCCGTGGATCGACTTCTTTAAGAAGTCCGCGCCAGATGTTTTCTGGCGGCGAAGCGGTGTCGATCAGCGAGGTGTTTTCGATGAGTCAACGCAAGGCGGGTGATTGCTCCTGTGCGGCCAGCAGAGTGGTCGAGGCCCCACCAGAGAGTGGGTGGCTGGCGGGCGTTCTAGCCGTCATGGCGGCTGGCTTGCTTTGCATCTGGCCTCATGCGGCGGCGAGTGAGCCAGCGGTCGTCTCGTTCAATCACGATATTCGCCCGATCCTTTCCCATAACTGCATCGCCTGCCACGGTCCTGATGAACATGACCGGCAGGCAGGGCTGCGGCTTGATGTTCGTGAATCAGCAGTTGCTGAACTCGACAGTGGCCTGCGGGCGATCGTGCCGGGTCAGCCCGCTGCAAGCGAACTGGTCACCCGGATCAGGGAAACCGACCCCGACCTGATCATGCCGCCACCAGAAAGCAATCATCTCCTGACGGCGGACCAGAAAGATCTACTCGTCCGCTGGATTGCCGCCGGCGCACCCTATCAGCCGCATTGGGCCTATGTGCCGCCCGAGCGACACCCGACGCCGGCCGTGCAGAACCCAGACTGGGCTAGCAACTGGATTGATCGATTTATCCTGGCCCGCCTTGAGAGCGAGGGTCTTCGGCCTGCCGCCGCTGCCGATCCAGTGACGCTGCTGCGGCGGGTCTCGTTCGACCTTACCGGGCTACCACCAACACCGACTGAGGTTGATGCCTACTTGGCTGCCGACCCAACCAGGCGGTATGGGGAACTCGTCGATCGACTGCTGGCATCGCCGCGTCATGCCGAACGACTGGCAGCCTGGTGGCTCGACCTCGTTCGCTATGCCGATACCGTTGGCTACCACGGTGACCAGGACCACAACGCCTCGCCCTATCGCGACTGGGTAATCGCAGCGTTTCTGTCCAATATGCCCTTTGACCGCTTCACGCTGCTGCAACTGGCAGGCGATCTGATTGAGCCGCAGGATGGCGAGCATCCGGATGACCGGGTCCTCGCCGCTGCCTACAACAGACTGTTGCAGACAACTCACGAAGGGGGCCTGCAGGTCAAGGAATACCGAGCGATCTATCAGGCCGACCGGATTCGAAATGTTTCTGGAGTCTGGCTCGGGGCAACTGTCGGCTGCGCCCAGTGTCATGACCACAAGTACGACCCGTATACCAGCCGTGACTTTTATGCACTGGGAGCATTCTTCGCCGACATCGACGATGAAAAACATATGGGGCGGGCAGGCTTTGGGGGGGCTCCAAACCGGACGCCGACAACCCGTGAGCCAGAGCAGGCTGTTGTCAGTCCATTTGACCGTGAGCAGGTAGCAGTCCTCGATGCAGAAATCAGGCTGCTGCGGCAGAGCCTGCCGCCACCTGCCGAGTCAGCGGTGACTCAAGATGCTGATGACAAGGCCGCCGCTGGCCCCGGTAGCGAGAAAGACGCGGGCGGCCCGCAGCAGCCAGCGGAGTCGGCTGAGGTGATCGCTGCCCGGAAACGCCTGGCTGCCCTGGAGAAACAACGCAAGCAGCTTGTGAGGAGGCTCATGGTGACCCGCCAGCTTAAGCAGCCTCGGGTGGTGCGGCTGCTGCCTCGGGGAAACTGGATGGACGAGACCGGGCCCGTTGTGGAGCCGGCTGTCCCCAGTTTTTTGGGACAGCTGGCGGTCAGTGGCCGGGCTGACCGGGCTGATTTGGCCCGTTGGCTTGTCGCCCCCGTTGCCGATGGAGGAGTCGGTGAATTGACAGCCCGGGTGACGGCTAACCGGCTGTGGGCCTTGTTCTTCGGGGCTGGTCTCTGCCGGTCGGCTGACGACTTTGGTGGTCAGGGCGAGCCGCCTGACCATCCGGAACTGCTCGATCGGCTGGCACTGGAGCTTTGCGACAACGGCTGGGACCTGCGGCAGTTGATTCGAGCCATCGTTACCAGCCGGGCTTATCAGATGGACTCCACAGTCCCAGCTGACCTGCTGGCACGTGACCCTGACAACCGACTACTGGCCCGGCAGGGTCGCTGGCGGTATCCAGCTGAGGGTGTGCGTGATGCCGTGCTGGCAGCCAGTGGCCTGCTGGTTGAGCAGCTTGGTGGACCGAGTGTGCACCCCTATCAACCGGCAGGGTACTACCGCCATCTGAACTTTCCTCAGCGTACCTACAAGCAGGACAAGGATCAGCGGCAGTGGCGTCGCGGGCTCTACGTCCATTGGCAGCGGATGTTTCTCCATCCCCAACTGCTCGCCTTTGATGCGCCAACCCGCGAGGAGTGCACGGCCGTACGCATGCGTTCCAACACGCCGAAGGCGGCACTGGTGCTGCTGAATGACCCAACCTTCGTTGAGGCTGCCCGGAAACTTGCTGAGCAGACGCTTCAGGAAGCCGATGATGATGCAAGCCGATTGAACCTGCTGTGGCGAAAGGCCGTCTCCCGATTTCCGGATGAGCACGAGCGTTCGCTGCTGGCAGCCTTGTTGGTCCGCCGCCGTCAGGAGTACGCCAAAGAAAAGGCTGCTGCAGCAGCGTTGCTCGGCGTTGGGATTTCACCGTTGGATTCCTTCCCAGACCCGGTGGAAGGTGCTGCCTGGACAGCGACGGCACGGGCGGTTTTGAACCTCCAAGAAGCGATCGGCCGGTATTGAGTTTAGCGCAGGCCAGCCCCAGGAACCGCGGAGACACCATCCATGCAACCTGATTTCCAGATCCATCGACGCACCTTTCTGGCACGCAGTGGCCTGAATCTTGGTGGTGCCGCCCTGGGTCGTCTGTTGGCTCGGGATGCCCTGGCGGCTTTGCCGCATGCAGGGGCCGCCCGCGGAGTGATCTCACCGCTTCATCATCCACCACGGGCGAAGGCCGTTATTTTCCTGTGCCTGGCTGGAGGTCCGAGTCACCTTGAGACCTTTGATCACAAGCCGGTGCTGGCCGGGCTTGATGGCCAGCCGATGCCAGAGAGCGTTACCGCTGGTCAGCCCATTGCGCAGCTTCAGGGGAAAGAACTCATCTGCCTTGGGCCTCGTAAGCCTTTCCGACAGTATGGTGAGAGCGGCACCGAAGTAAGTGATTACTTTCCCAAGCTAGGCAGTCTTGCCGACCGGCTCTGTGTGATCCGCAGCATGGTGACGGAGCAGATCAATCATGATCCAGCCCACACCTTCATGAATTGCGGCACGGCTCTCTCAGGGCGACCCAGCATGGGGGCTTGGGTGACCTATGGGCTGGGGAGTGAAGCAGATGATCTCCCCGGCTTCGTGGTGATGACCAGTAAGATGGGCCGGAATCCGCAGCCGATTGCCGCCCGCCAGTGGCACTCGGGATTTTTACCGGGGCAGTTTCAGGGGGTGGAGTTTGCCACCTCAGGCACGCCTGTCCACTATGTCAGCAGTCCTCCGGGCGTCACAGCTGCGCACCAACGAGATCTGATTGAGACAGTAGCGGCCCTTGAACACCATCGTTTGCAACACCTTTATGATCCTGCGGTGGCCACTCGTATCCGGCAGTATGAACTTGCGTTCCGGATGCAGACCAGCGTCCCCCAGTTGGCTGATCTGTCAGGGGAGACAGCCGAGACACTTGCTCTGTATGGGGCCAAGCCGGGGCAGGCAACCGTTGGCACCAACTGCCTGATGGCTCGGCGACTGGTTGAACGGGGGGTGCGGTTTGTCCACCTCTATCACAGTGACTGGGATCACCACGGCAAGATTGAGCCCTTCATGGATGAGATTTGCCCACCCACGGATCAGGCAGTAGCGGGGCTGCTGATCGATCTTGAGCGTCGGGGGATGCTCGATGAGACACTGGTGGTGATTGGTGGTGAATTTGGCCGCACCCCCATGGGACAGGGGGATAAAAAAGGTGTCGGCCGTGATCACCACATCAAGGGATTCAGCATGGCGCTAGCCGGAGGAGGCATCAAAGGAGGCATCACTCACGGTGCGACTGATGAGTTTGGCTACCATGCGATCGAAAACGTGGTGCCCGTCCGTGACCTCCATGCAACGATGCTGCATCTGCTGGGCATTGACCACAATCGCTTCACGGTTGAGTACCAGGGACTCGACACCAAGTTGACCGGAGTCGAGCCGGCCCAGCCAGTGCTGCCGATCTGCAGTTGACCCCGCGCGAGCCTACTGTGATGTCGTCATCACGGCCGAGCTGGTCCGGGGTGTGTTGGCTGCATTCGCCTGACGGATATGACGTGGGAGCACGATATCACGGGCGAGACCAAGTCGTGCCAGGAGCAGAATGACATAGTAGGTAATGTCAATCTCCCACCAGCGATGCTGCACGCTGGCACTGACTGGATCATGATGATGATTGTTATGCCAGCCTTCGCCAGCAGCGAGGAGGGCCACGAGCCAGTTGTTCCGGCTGTTTTCCCCGGTTTCATAATTGCGATAGCCGAACAGATGAGAGAGTGAGTTGACGCACCACGTCTGGTGCCAGACCAGTACGGTCCGCAGCAGCACGCCCCAGACCACCCAGCTGCCTGCGAGCAGGGTGGCCTGCGCTGGGGTGTCTCCGCAGGCGAGGCCAAACAGCCAGCCAGCCAGCGCAAAGAGGGGGATTTGAGCCAGGTACACCCAGAGCACACGCATCGGTCGCTTTTCGAACCAGCGGTAGTAGGGAACCGCCAGGACGTCACGGGCGTAGCGATCAAAAAAAGCGAGCGTGCGGCGATCAGGAGCAGGTCGTACGAGCCACCCGGTGTGCGCCCAGCTGATTCCATGGACTGGTGAATGGGGGTCAGCCGCAGCATCGGAGTGAGCATGGTGCAGCCGGTGTGTCGCCACCCAGCGTACCGGTGAGTCTTCCAGTGAGAAGATGGCAATGGTCGCCAGGGTCTGTTCCAGCCAGCGGGGGACGGCCAGGCTGCGGTGTGTCAGCAGGCGGTGGTAGCAGATGTTGATTCCCAGCATGCCGAAGAGGTGGGTGCCCACCAGGGCGAGAACGAGCCCGGACCAACTGAACAAGGAAGGAATCAGGACAAGCGCGGCTGCCAGGTGGACAGCAAGCAGCGGGATCGCATATTCCCAGTGGATGCCGACAGGCCGTGGCCCCGAAACGTCAGAAGAGGATGAGACCATGATGGTGCCTGCAGGAGGAATCGGAGAGCCGACGGTTCGCAGGCAACGGTCATCACTTGCGTTGCATTATTCTCGCACTTCCTGAACTGGTTTGACAACTCATGGCAGAGGAAACCGCTGCAAGCCGCGACCGAAGGCTGGCAGGACGGTCAGACTCATGCTGATGCAGGTGCTGCAGCAGTTAGTCGTGGTCGCCGAACCAGCGATCCTTGATTTCATCGAGCAGTCCCGCTTCCCGCATCTGGAGGATGGCGGTGTTCAACGGTTCGCGCAGAGGGCTGTTGGCAGGTAAGGCCAGCCCAAAATCAAATGAGTCGAAGACGCCTCCCACGATGCGAAACTCGCCCTCCTCCGCAGTCGATATGGCGTGCATCAGCGTATGGGCTTCGGCGACAGCAGCATCACAGGTTTCATTGTGGACTGCTTCCAGCATGTGATCGAGATCGGCATAGATCCGCGGGATCCCGCCATATTCGCGGACGGCCTCACTGGTGACGGCTCCCTCTTGGCAGGCGACGAACCTGCCAGCCAGATCACGGGGTCCGCGAATGGTGCCAGTGACCTGCTCCACGGTCATGGTGGCGGTGAGTGTGCTCGTCAGCAGGGCGACCAGCACAATTCCGCCGACCATCCAGGCTACGGCGATCAGTCGACCGGTGACGGTTGAGATTTCCTTGTTCTCACAGCCACCAGTGATGATCGTGCTGACACTCCACCAGACGGCCTCCCAGACGCCGCGGGGGTAGCGGGCCGGAAATGAATCGGCGTTGTGTCGCCGCTCGAACCACCAGAGCAGGTGTCCGGTGAGAACCATCGTGCCAATGACTCCCGCAAGAACGGCGAGCAGGTCCCAAGAGAACAGGCTGGCCAGGGCAATCCAGAGGCCACTGTCGCGAGTTCTGGGAACAGCAATTTGCAGGCCGGAGTGGGCCACGGGGTGGGTGAAGTCAACAATCCGCTCGCGTTGTTCGGTCATCGCTAGCGGCCCCAAGAGCACATCAACCTGGCCCGTGGTGGTGCTGGTGAAGAGTACCTCGATGGAATCCAAGCGGACATAGTGCGTCTGAACTTCCAGGCGACGAGCCAGTTCGGTCCAGAGGTCAATCGAGTAGCCACGCGGTTGGTCGTCGACATATTCGATGATGCCCTTGATTGGCATGATGGCGACTCGCACCGGCTGGGTGATTGGCTGGCTTTGGGGGCCGCCATCAAGCAAATCAGCCTCGGCAGCCCAGGCCTCTGGTGAGCCGGCAAGGCAGCCAAGAACGAATAGCAGCGAAGCCAGTTTTCCCAGTGTCCTGCCTGCGGAAGCCTGCCGCAACCAGGCGGTCCAGGCCAGTAGGCTTCCACCAATTACGATCGCTCCTGCGGCCAAGGCAAGCGCTGCCGGCGGCAGGGAGAGTTGCCCAAGTTCTTCAGCCAGTTCGGCTGGCAGGGCTTCACGGCCCCTGACACCCGATGCGGAAAGCAGGAGCAGCGGCATCGAGTTGTTGGCGATGTGGCAGAGGATGGCCGGCAGGATGCTGCCGGTGGCCAGGACGATGCTGCCCAGAGCCAGCCCCAGCAGAAATGTCTGAGGCATCCGCTCGGGGAGCAGATGGAAGACAGCAAAGCAGCTGGCTTGGATGAACACGGCGATCACCATGCGGTTTCGGGAGGGGGCTTCCCCAGCAAAGGCAGAGAGCACCCAGCCACGGAATAAGAGTTCTTCAAGGCATGCCGGGAGCACCGCCATCAACAGCCAGGCCAGCCACCAAGGCTGTTCCAGCATGAGTGAGAGCAGTTTTTCTGACAACGCCTTCATGGCAGGAGACATTTCGAGATTGCCAAACTGAAGAATTGCTGCAGCACCCAGAATAAAGACGCCACCACCAACCAGGATGCCACCCGCAAGGGCCGGCAGGCCGCTGAGGAATTTGCCGACGCCATGCCCCCCTCCAGGCCAGCGGAGCGAAAAGGTCTGCCGCAGGCTGGCCCGTTGCCAAAACAGCAACAGCAGAAGCGGGAGTACGACAGCCAGTTGTTGAACTGGGATGGCCAGCATAATGTTCTCTGGGCTGATTCCCTGCACGTACCACAGCCCTGCCAGACCGAGGGCGAGGGCGAGCCCGCCGTGAATCACCCCCGGTACCTGCCGTCGTGCTGGCCGGCGGAAACCGCTGGCTGCATCGGGACCACGGAAAAGGATCTCCTCATCGGTGAGGAGGGCAGCCGTGCCCCGCAGGAGAAGCCAGGTGACCAGGCCACTGGAAAGCAGGGTGACCAGCAGCGGTAGCAGTGCCGCCTTGGGCCCAGCGTTGGCTGCTTCCTGCATGTCGCGAATGGCCTCGGCGATGGACTCACCTTGCTCGGAATCAGGCTGCCGCGGCGGTGGGGTCAATGCCGTTCGTGAGACGACAACCTGTCCGGCAAAAGGAATGGCCGACACGATTCCATCGCTGCGAATGCCGGGCACAATGGCGACGCCGGCAAGTGCACTGACCAGCAAGATCACTGGGGTGAGTGTGTTTTGAGCTTCCTTCACACTTTTTGAAGCGGTGGTGACAGCAAGGCTCATAGCGGCTGCCACGGCAGCCAGCCCGATGAAGGCGATGAGTGTCAGCAGGCCACCCTGTCCGAGGTGCTGGAGCAGATGGCCAGTTGAGCCAGTGGGGAGAAACCGCAGAGAGACGAGGATGGTCAGCAGAATGGAGACCACATTGGCAGCAAGAGTTGCCAGGGTGACACCGAAGACAGCCAGAAATTTGCCCAGCACAATATCGAGGCTGCCACAGGGGACAATAAGCAGCGTTTCGATCGTCCCGCGTTCCTTTTCGCCGGCGATGGCATCAATTGCGGGATAGAAGGCGCCGGTCATTGTCAGCACAGCCAGAAGGACCAGAATTGCCCCGGCCAGCGGCCCGAGGATGCCGGAGTCTTCCAGGCCAGCTTTCGGGACAGGTTTTCCCACGAAACTGAGGTGAATCGGATCAAACAGGCTGGGAGGGATTCCTGCCAGCGCCATGCGTTCAGTCCGAATCTGTTCTGCCAAGTCAGTGATGAGTGCCTGAAATTGATCACGGGTTTTTGCTGTGGCGGGCTGGCTGTCAGCCACCCGGGCCTCAAGTTCAAAGGTGTCATCAGCCAGGAGGCTCTCGGCGAAATGGTCAGGAACATCAATCCAGAGATCGACCTTGCCCGCTTCGAGCAGTTCCTGGGCCCGCTCTGGCGGTTCGATTTCGGCGAAAACATCACTTGGCCATTCCGGAGGAGAGGAATCTCCGGCGGCGAGGAGCAGATCACCAAGCCGTGCTGCGAACAGGGGTGAGCCGGGGCCACTCATGACGATGGCCAAAGGCGTTGCGGCCGTCTGCTCAGTTGTGCTTTCCAGCGCAGTCCGCACGCCCAGCGCGCTGGACAGCGCGACCAGCGGGTAGGTGATCATCGACAACAGCAGGGTCACCACGACCGTGCGGCGGTCTCGTAGAAATTCAACCAGATCACGGCGGGCCAGTGACCAGGCAGCCCGGAGAGAAGCGACAGGCCGGCTCATGCGGAAATGCCTCCGGCAACAGCTCGGAAGAAGGCACTCTCAAGGTCACCCGTCGGGCCAACCAGTTCGCTGCGGGTGCCTGCCGCGACAACCCGTCCGGCATCGATGATGACAAATCGATTGCAGCGGTGCTCAATCTCATGCAGGCGATGGGTTGAAAGCAGCAGCGCATGCCCATTTTCGCGAAGGTGCTCCAGCGTGTCGAGCAGGCTCCGGGAACCAACGACGTCGAGTGCATTGGTCGGCTCATCAAGCACCAATGCGGGCGGATCATGGACGAGGGCTCGCGCCAGTGAGATTCGTTGTCGTTGCCCCGACGAGAGTCGCCCTGCTGGTCGATCGGCGTAACTGGTAAGGGCGAGTGTGTCGATCAGCCAGGCAACCCGGCTGCTGACCTCGGCATCGGTGAGGCCATTGAGCCGGCCAAATGAGGTGAGGAGTTCGCGGGCGGTCAAGCGGTCAGGCACACCGGTCGTTGCCGAAACGTAGCCGAGCGAGCGACGAACTCCAACGGGATCGGCCTGGCTGTCAAAACCACAGACACGGGCATGGCCAGCGGTCGGTCGCAGCAGGGTTGCAATGATTCGCAGCGTGGTCGTCTTGCCCGCCCCGTTGGCACCCAACAGGCCGACGATTTCCCCGGCTGCGACGGTCAGTGACAGATGATCAACGGCCCTGACCAGGCTGCCGTCACTTCCACGGTATTCCTTCACGAGGTCGGTGACCTCCATGACAGGCGGAGTGGCAGGTGGAGAGCTCATCTCAGTTTTCTGCACTGGGGGGGAACTGCCGACGATTGAGAATGAAACAGGCGACCGTCAGTAAGACCATCACCAGGATGACAACGGCAATGATCTGAATGCTGGCCGGGTACATGTCGACAAACAACATCATTTCGACCGGCAGTTGCTGCCGCCAGCCCATCCATTCAACCAGCAGGCTGCGGAGGCGAAGGCTGACCGTCACTTGATTCACAACTGCTGGCAGGAAGCCTGCCATGTATTCTACGAGGAAGGCCACACCGACACTGGCGATGAGGGCCCGCTTGGGCAGAATCACCGCTGGGAGGGCAAAGAGTGCGGCCCGGCCGATGCAGGAGAGGACAATCAGGGCGATGAACATCGCTGCCAGCCCGATGGGCTG
>Ga0181581_10002192_pt1 | contig 15244 bp, 13 predicted proteins | sample 071ome_22_FD_132433 | JGI IMG/M metagenome (GOLD analysis project Ga0181581, IMG submission 132433) | Coastal salt marsh microbial communities from the Groves Creek Marsh, Skidaway Island, Georgia - 071404AT metaG (megahit assembly) | ecosystem: Environmental > Aquatic > Marine > Intertidal... | reverse complement strand
CTTAACTCATTAATTCCTGCAATGACAAACATCCAATTATTTTTTCTGAACTCATCTCTTATTTCGAGAACACACTCTAGAAATAACTCAAGCCCCTTAAATGGGTGAATTCTTGATAAAAATAGCAAAATCTTAGTATTTGAACTTATGTCATACTTTAATTTAAATGCCAAATCTTTTTTATTTGATGGCTTTTTCCTAATTATAGATTCACTTACTCCATTTGGTAATATAACTATAGGTTGGGAAAGCCCAAAATCTCTTAATGAAATCGCTTCTTGTTCCGAGCAAGCCACCAAGCAGTTGCAGCTTTTTAAATTTTTATTTTCAAACAATGCTAAGACAACTTTCTTTCTACGTGGCGAAACCTTTAGCTTTTCTGGCTCAAGGTAACCATGAGGACTAATAATTGTTTTCGTTTTTTTTCCTGCTGATAACGTTAATAATGAAGTTAAAAGGAAAACACCATGTTGATGAATTAAAAAATTATTATTGTTATTTTTTTTTATCTCTGCAAAAAAAGAAAGATGGGGGAAGAAATTGAAGTCTAATGCAATAAGCCTACTTTTATCAAGTTCATTATCTCTAGCTATTTCACTTTCCTGTTTTTTCTGACCTACAAACCACAAAATAGAACGAAGCCCTAATTTATACTGATAATACAATAATGCATGGACGACCTCACTCACCCCTCCACCTAGTCTGCCTGCAGTATTACTTAAATGTAAAATTTTCATGCTAATCTTTATCCACTTCATTGCATAACAATGAAGCGTTTTTTCTTGTGAAATTATGAGATGTTAATCTACTATTTTTTTTAAACTTACTAAGTAGCTTTTTATCATTCCTGCAGACTTCAATAAACTTTAAAAACTTATTGATATCCTGAGTATTGTCACACATTCCAAGATTATTCATGTTGATCAATCTATTTAATTCAGATGTATTATCAGATTCAGCGTAAATCGCTGAACCTGCAGACATTAAATAATATGTCTTACTTGGAATAGAAGCTGTTGATTCACCGCCTTCACCATATGAAAAGCTATCAAGTACTACTGAAATATCACCTGCAGCAAGAGAATAAGGTAGCATTTCTTCCTCCTGGAAAGGCAAGACAAGTAAGTTTTTTAAATTATGCTTTCTCTCAAAAAGATCAACAATTTTCTTCTTTGGCCCATCCCCAATTATTACAAATTTAATATTATCGTCTGCTTTTAACATCAAGGCAGTATTAAGTATTTTTTCAATATTGTGTGTTAACCCAAAATTTCCTGAATACATAACAATAAATTTATCCTCTAGATTGTGTTTAATAACAAACCTATTTTTTTCTTTTGCTATTGGCTTGATGAATTCTGTATCTGCCCACCATGGAATAATTTTTATTTTTTTGTCACTTGCAGAACACATTAGCATTTTTTTCATACCTAAACTTGGAGTAAAGACTCTTTCTGCCTTCTTAAATGTCTTTTTATTAAAATATAAAAATAGTCTATAAACTATAGATTTTTTTTTGACATATGGCAGCGCTAAAAGAGCATTGGGATATACATCGTATATATGTATATATGATGTGTTTTTAAATAAAAGCGCTATGAAAGGAGCAAAAGGCGGATTACTAGAAAAGTAAATTTTTGTAGTTTTGTTTAAATCATGCATTAAACATATTAAAGTCTGCAGTGAAAATAAAACCCAAGTAAGCAATCTTTGAAAATTATTATTTTTTCTATAAAGACAAAGCCTCCGAACCTTGACTCGCGCATCAAGATCTCTAGTGATTTTTTCAATTTTTCCTGTATATAGAATAACCTTATATTTTTTTTCAACAAAAACATTGATCATATCTATCAACAAAGGGCCCGTCACCTGGTTAACAAAAACAATTGTACTCATGATGTTATTTAGTAAGCTTTCTGTAAATATTTAAAATGATAACAAACAAGTAACTTTGAAAAAAATACGGCAATGGTAAATGTTTTTTATAAAGTCTCCACCAAACAAATACCGCCTCTCCATTTTTTCTTTTAAATAAATAATTTTTAATTGGAATTAATTTTCCAAAAAATGTAAGTTTTTCTTTTTTATTTAAAGATGTATTTTCTGCAAAAACTTTAGCCAAGCATAGTGGCTCTACAAACATTTTAATTCCATTTTTTTTAGCTCGAAAAGAAAATTCAGTATCCCCTCCATAGTGCGGAAAGACTTTAAAATCATAATTTCCAATTCTTCTTATAATGCCACTTGGAATCAATACGCCTCTACCATGCACTTCGTCAACTTCATATGCCTTTTTAGGGGCATTATCGATTAAAACTCCAGATTTTATAAAATATCTGGACGCATACACGGGCAATAGTTTATGAATTTTTTCAAACCTTGATCCAGACCATGCAATCTTAATTGGATCATAAATATCCACTACTAATGATGCAACTATTGAGTCGTTATTATTTTTTGAACATTTTATAAGGGCACTGATAATCTTAGGCGAAATCAATACATCAGCATTCAATGACACAATGTAATTACATTTATTAGCCATACTAAATTCAATTGCTTTTGCAAGTGATCCAGTCCACCAGTTAGAACCATCCCCTTTCAAGTAGTGGATTTTTGGAAAATTTTCTTTTATCCATTTTTCTGTGCCATCACTACTACCATCATCAAATACTATGATAAGGAAATCATCACTATACACTGATGGAATTGAATGTTTTAATACACTCAGATTATTAAAACACGGTATCACTATGGCTACTTTATTATTCATGCCTACTTTTTTTGTATCGCTGCTAAGGATATCCCAATACTTGCCCAGAAAAATAAATGACCAAAATGGGGGTTAGATAGAACTAATGCACTTTTAAAAAACCACATAAACAACATGCCAGATTGCATTAATATTAGCACCCTTACACCTTGGCATGCCAACGTATTCTTGCTGTAACGATATTGCAGATATAGCAAGAAAAAAAACGACAGCATCACCAGCAGATGCGGGAAAAATCCGATCTCTGCTACCAGTTGAGCACCGCCCACTTCAATTTTCGTCTGGTATATTTCTGACAGCATGTGGCCAAAAGCCCTTCCTTCTGGCCCGGCAGATCCTAAAAACGACCCAAAAGGGAATAACTCCATCCAAAATATATAATGATTCCAAAATATTAACTTAAAGCGATGATATAGGTCAACATCCTCGAGTCTTAAAATAGAATCACTCATTGACATATTCTGATCAAAGAAAGTAAGATTATCAAGGATAGATATCGTCCAAAAAAATATGAAAAAAACTGAAATCAAAAAAAAGATTCGACTAATCTTAAGATTCCTAAAATAAACGTACAAGGCACACATTAAACCAATAACAAGGGCGCCTCTTCTCATTGTAAGATAGAGAATGATTAGACTTGCAATCACTCCCGAATGAATCAACACCTTCTCATACATAGAATGCCTAAACGTCAAAAGTGAAAAACCGAGAATACCTATAAATCCAACAACGCTCCATGCCATTGTCCAATGTGTTGTAAATATTGTAGAAATAGAGCTGTATTCATGTCTCATTTCTCTAGATCCAAGAACAACCGAATCAATTGGTGAGAACGCTGGAGGCAAAGAGGAGTTTCCAAATACCACACCCCAAACAGCAATTGGAAGTAAAAATAAACTTATCCAAGAAATTGTTTTAGATATATTGTGAATTTGCCCTAAGTTCACAATATATCTAAAAAAAATAAAGACCAGTAATATAGGTACAATTCTCAAGAAAAAAGCCGCAACTCCTATTCGATAGTCAGTAAATACTGAAAAAATGAGAAATATAGTGTATATAAGAATAATGGAAGACAATACCCTTCGAATACTGGGTGTAATATTCAAAATACCTTTTGAAAAGACAAAAATCAAAGGAATAACCGCCAAAGGAATTACTTCGCTCCAAGATGGCTGGCCTGGCAAAGACTTGCGAACCAATGAGAACACCAATGGGGACAAAAGACATATATATAGTATCGCCTGCCCTACATTAAAGAATATTCTGTTCATAACAAAAAAACCCTTATATAGAAAATATCAACCTATCTCATCTCTTGATACAGGTTAATATATTTTCTCGCAACTAAATTACTATCAAACGTACTTAAAACCTTATCTCTTGCATTTCTAGAGATTTTATTGCTATCCTCATGATTCAAAACCCAATCAATTCCAAATGCCAAATCATCAACATCAAAAGATTTCGCTAGATATCCATTTTCTTTATGATTAACTATATCTAGCAACCCTGTTGTCCGGAATGCAACTACAGGGGTGCCGCAGGCCATAGCCTCACTGGCAGTCTGGCCAAAAGCCTCCTGTTTGCTAGGAACAACCATCACATCTACCGCACTATACAGTGTTACTAAACTCGCAATATCGGACAAACTCCCAAGATAATGCACCTTAAATTCAAAATTTGGCGCATGTTCAGGTAACCCACTTCCAAATACCACTAGCTCAACATTGGTACTTTTTAATTTTCGTATAGCGGACCCGAGTTCCTTAAAGCCTTTTCTAGGATCACTTGTGGCACCTATGGCACCATAAAGAATAAGTTTTCTACCTTGTGGCAAGTTCCAAAGTTTTCTTGAAAAAACTGCCTCACATGGCTTAAACATACTTGTATTAATAAGGTTCGGAAGGCATACATGTTTTTTACCTTTTAATAAATAACTATTTTCCGAACAATGACTAATCCAGTCACTTACGCCTACTATTGCCATGTTGTCTTTCTGACTAAAGGCCTTTCTCTTGCGAGAGAACACTTTTCTACTTAAATCCCTTTCTTTACCACTATTAAGGAAAACACAATTTCCACAACCGCTTAAAAAGCCTTGGCAGTTTCCGCTATAGTGGCAACCACCAGTAAAAGCCCACATATCATGTAGGGACCAAATTATGGGCTGAGTTATACGTGCAAAATCCTCTATTCTCATCATGCCCCCACACACCCAATGAAGATGAACAATATCAGGATTAATCCTGTCTATTTGTTTTACGATGTCTCCAAACTTTATCCAAGAGGGGGAGAAGAGATCCTTACTTCTTTTTGGATAAAATCTTAAAGGAAGCTTGTCAAAAATAGGCATTAACTTGTTTAAGTATTTTGCTATTTTCCCTCCTTTACGTATTACAGTAAAGTCGTCGCTGCTTTTATTTTGAACCAGCATATTGCTATCCACGCCATTATCCAAAAGAGCGCGGTGTAATCTATATGCAGCCCTTGCTGCTCCGCCCTGTATGTCTGAAGAACTTACTATCAGTACTTTCATTTTCTGGCTTCGATGTAAATTGAACTTACCCCCTTATACTGGGTGCCATCCCTCCTTACATCCAAAAAGAAATCATTAAAATTCTCTATATCGCTATCCTTAAAAGACTTTATTTTGATATTATTAAAACCCAATTCGCCTAATAGCAATGGCAAAGAATACCTGTCATATGCCCACTGATGCTTTTCTCCAATTGACGACCCAGAGAACACTAGGCCTCTTATAGCCTTGGGCACTAGCTTCGCAACCAGTCTTAAGTAAAAATATAAAACTCTATTTTTTACTTTATCTATAGTTATTTTTCTCTTGGATTTGGACTGCTCGAAGTCGGAAGCTATTAGTTGATCGCCCACTCTGTGAGAAATATAATCCGCCAAGTGCGTATCCCCACTCTCTCTAACTTGTGAGAAAATACGGCCCATCTCCCCTCCTTTGTCTACTCGTACAAATTGATCTAATAACTCAACGATAATCCATCTGTATTTCGTGTTCAAAGTCACATCATCAGAAACTCCGTCTAAAATTTTTAAGTACTCTTTGCAAACATTCTCTAGATCGGGAACAACTATTCTCAAAACACCCCGCCTTTTTAGAACGCGTTGCGCCTCCCTTAAGACAAATTTTGATTGTGCCAAACTCAAATGCTCTAAAAAATGGCTACTGTATACCGCATCAAAACAACCCTCTTTAAATGGAAGCCCATCTAAAATGTTAACTTTTCTTACTAAGTTAGAGTCCGCATGAAAGTCGATATTTGTCCAATCTTTATGATATCTTGCACCGCAAGCAATATTTAATAAGTTCATAGTCAATATGTTTTTAGAAAATCATTTAAGTTATCATATGTCGTAGATTCAGTATATCTGAGTAGCGTCTTTTTCTGCCCTTGCTTAGCAATATTTTCGACTACCGAATAATTATTATTCTGTGCATTTTTTAAAATTTTTAATAAGTCCTCTTTGGAGTCAAACTCCAATATTTCTTTACTAACATCAAATAAGGCACTATTGCTCTCTTTCTTGTCGGTAATTAGGCAGGTTCCAACACCAGTAACATCATACATTCTAATATTTCCAGAAAATTGATTGGCAATATCTATATGCACATTAAGGCAAATTTTTGCCGATGCAATACATTCGTAATACTCTAGACCATACATAGGTGGTCGACATACTTGTGACAAAGTTTTTATATTTTCGTCAAACTGAGATGGCAATACAATGCGCGACAATCTAGAAAGTGCCATCTTGAAGCCTCTTGCCCTAATTATGTCTAAAAAAGATTTGCGAAGCTGAGTCCATAGTCCAAACTTGGGCAAAGTGGAAAACAACTTTAAATCAACCCCATTTTCAACTAAGTAGGCTAAAATCTCAGCCCGTCTAGTATGCTGCTCAGTGATACTTCCGATAAAAACAACATTGTATTTTTTTTCAGGAGTGCCGATCTCCTTCAATACTTTAGAAGGGAAAAAAGCACCAAGATTAAACAAATTATCAACTTCAGGGAGCTTATTGAGAACATACTTTCTGTTGATTGCAAAAAGCAAATCTGCCCGCTTAATTAGCTCTACATTTGATAGGCTATGCCCAAGATAAAATGCAAGTTTTTCATAATAACCTTTTGCTCCATCAATATACGCATAATACTCATTATTAGGATTGGGAAGCAATAGCAAATCAGGTTTATGTGATTTTATTTGAGCCAAGACAATCCTAAGATCACTCTCCAAAGGTCCAATTTCTCGTATATTGTGCTCTCTTGCCCATGCATTTTGCAATATGTAAGCATTTCTAATAACAAATTCAACATCATGCCCTTTACTCCGCATGTATCTTGCCAATTCTGCAGGCCAGCCAAAATAATCATCAAATATTCTTTCCCTTTGCTTGTCAAAGGAAAGGCGACGAATATTTGGATTGTTTTTGTAAAAACAATCCAAATATTCGTCATAGTACGACCATAACATAAAAATTTTCATACTTCTTTAAGCACTTTAACAACACTCTCCAAGTCGCACTCTTCTAAATGCTCCCCCATTGGTAAACTCAACAATTCATTGGCAATGTTGTCTGCAGAGAAATTCTCACCTGCCTGGCCTAAGTACTCATAAGCCTTTAATCTGGGCAAAGATACAGGATAATGCACCCCGGTTGATATACCTTTCTTTTCAAGAATTTTCTGGAGTTTGTCTCTATTTTTAACGCGAACGACAAACAAATGATAAACATGCCTAGCCCAAGTTTCTCTCATAGGCAGGACTAGACCCTGAACCCCCTCTAAATTCTCAAAATAGAAATTGGCTGCTTTAACTCTTCTATCTGTCCACTCATCAAGGTGCTTTAATTTCACAGAAAGTATGGCTGCTTGAATCCCGTCTAACCTTGAATTTCTTCCCTCAAACTCATGATTGTATTTTTCCGACCGTCCATGATTGGATATCATTCGGCACTTTTTAGCCAAAACTTCATTATTTGTAACTATAGCGCCGCCATCGCCATAAGCCCCAAGGTTCTTTCCAGGATAAAAACTAAAAGCCCCTATATCGCCTATAGACCCGACTTTTTTTCCTTTATACATTGCTCCATGAGCTTGCGCGCAATCTTCTATAATTCGTAAATTTCTCCGCCTAGATATAGATAATACCTCGTCCATATTGCAGGGATGTCCATACATATGGACCACCACAATTGCCCGAGTAAATTGTGTAATTTTTGACTTTAAACTTGGTATTGATATAGTGTAGTTATACGGATCGCAATCACAAAATACAACCTTATGCCCCGACCGGGTAACAGCTTCAGCAGAGGCAATAAAACTATTTGCAGGTACTACAATTTCAGATCCTTTGGGTAAATTTAGTGCCTCTATCGCAATTTCTAAAGCATCTGTCCCATTCCCAACGCCTATAGCATATTTTGACTCCTGGTATTTTGAAAATTCTTTCTCAAACTTAGCAACATGCTTACCTCCTATAAAGTCTGACTGACTAATCACCTCGTGTAAAGCATTATCAATATCGTCCTTTATTTCGTAATATTGCTTCTTTAAATCTAAAAAATTAATCATTTTTTCTTACCTTAGCCCAAATATTAGTACAAATCTCTGGCGGCATTTGTTTACTAACTTCAAAGATGGCGTTCAAAAGATCTTGACTCCAGTCCTTCATCTGATTCAAAGAGGTTATTTTTAAATTATAACCTCCGAAATCTTCCGTCTTTAAGCCTGCCGCGAGGATATCTGCTAAAAGATGGTCGATGTCATACACCCTTTGATGACCAGCATTTATATCGGATTGGTTAAGATCGTATTCACTCTTTAACAAACCCATCTGTTTACCCACTAGACGATGTAATGACTTGGCATTAGGAACTGTGACAAAAATCACTCCATCACTCTTTATCCATCGAGTAAATTTATGTCGCATTAGATGCACAGGATCATCAACATGCTCAAGAACATGATTTGCCAAGATTACGTCAAATTTCTTACTAGGACTATAATCCTCAAAGTAAGATTCTATGAAATCTGTCCTCCCGCTAGGAAAAGAAAAACTCCTAATAATCTCACCAGATCCCTCTACAACAATTTGCGACTTAACATGCTGATCAAGGACCTGACTGGTTTTGCCATTCCCCAAGCCAAGATTTAAAACATCCTTGCCAGATACCAGGGGCTTTATAAGCTCAATTGTAGCATTTGTCATAAAATTTCCCTCTACAGTTGCCTTAGTGCCTCTGTATGCATCATCGCAGCGCGTTAAGATGTCACAGTTACCGAAAAATTCAGGATATTTATATTGAATAGTAGTAAGAATCTGATTATAAAATTCCTCATAACCAGGAATTGGGCAAGGCGCCTTCTTATTGTCTCGAATTGTATAGAATAGCGTCCTTAGGTCAAAATTATGTATCTTGATTCCTTGAAGAGTTACAACCCCTTTAGTTTCAAGGTTGGCTATAATTTTATCAACACAGGAGTCAATATAGAGATATTCCCGCTGATCGTTACTGGTAATTTCGCATGGAGCATTGTTCACTACTTCCTCAATAAGCATTGGTATAAGCTTCTTTTGCTTATAGCCCGGGCCAAAAACACTCGGCAAACGAATAACTGTGTTACTATCACTTGAAAGAACCAACTTTTCGGACAATAGTTTGCTTTCTGCATAATCACTAAGGGCTTCACGTGTAACATCGGTTGTTGAAATATAAATAAATTTCACACCAGCGAAATAGTCTTGGAGTAATGCTGTTCCTTTAACATTAACTTCCGTTATGGAGTTAGCTTTGTACACCTCCTTGTGTGGGATTAATGCTGCACAATGTATAATATGGGTGTACTCTCTACAGTATCCTTTGTACGAACTCTCGTCCAAAATATCTGATGCAAAAGCCTCACACTCAATCCTCATCTTATCTAGACTTTCCATAATTTTTTTACCAATAAAGCCTGTGGCGCCAGTTACTAAAATCATTGGAAATCCTTGCTTGCTATCTTGAGAGAGTGGAGTAGATTTGAAGGCCAGGTCTCCATTTCCCATGAACAAATAGTAAAGTTTGGGGAGTATGGTTCAAGTACATCCATTGACCGTATGCCAAATTCGGTAACCACAGTTCTAAATCCTAAACTTGAACCCGTAAGAATATCTGTTTCAGTATCCCCAAATAACCAGCCATTACTCAAATCCTTACCAAGCCAATCAGTAATCATTTTTACTTTTTCGTGATATGCGGGAGTGGTGGCACCCCCTCCATTAAGAACAGCCCTAAAATATCGGTCTAGTTTGAGATCGCTCAGTTGTCGATGTAATGTCTCCTTATTATGCCGAAGGGTAACGATAACTAAATTGTAATGAGGCATTAAATTAGAAAGAGCTCTGTATACGCCAGGATGAACTTCATCCAACGATAGATATTCACTCTGCTCAAGGAGCTCAACCCTGCGATTAATATAAATATTTAGATTTTTTTTGGCGGCCCCACATTGTGTCAGGATATCGCATTCAGAAACTTTATTTCTCTTCTGGAGCCAATAAACCTCTCTAGACATAGGATCTATCTTAAGCCATTCACATGTCTTCTGATGAATACAATAATAGCGATCAATTTGATTCAACATTGTCCCGTCCAAATCAAAAAATATAGTATCTTTCAAAATTAATTTCCCTGGCTAATAGCTGCCAAAATCTCTTCATAGATCTGAACCTTTTTCTCTACCTCTTTATTTGAGACAAGAACAGGCAATACATCAATACCACGAACCCAAAACATATCCTCTTTACAAGGGTTTATTACTCCTTTGGGTCCAGTGTAGCGATCAAACGCCAAATCAATAAATATATCTGGCATATTGCACCCCGCTTTCGTAAGAAAATGATGTGTTGTAAAAAATTTCGCAATATTAATCTCTGTAGGATTTGGGATGCCATCATTGTCATATGTAAAATCAACGCTATAAATACCATGAGGTTTTTTAGCGGCGGCAAGTATACATTTTTCAGAAATTCTATCAATCTCCTGATCTGCTATTGTCTTACCCACTCCAGTTAAACCTGTTACTCCTGACTGCGCTCTATTCCCGAATGCCCAATTTAACCTTTCTCTACCCTGAGCAACCACTAACTCTCCTTGATGCCAAATCGATTGCCATGTAACAGTGCGAGTCGTGAGATGTTCTGCAGCCACCGCGTGCCCCCAACTGTTATTTTTATTCAATTCATATAAAGCAACTTCATAACTAGGGCGAGAAAGCGATCCTTTGCCAGCTGCACCTACTGTTTCTCGAATCCAGATTTCATTACCAAATTTCTCATACGCTCTCTCCAAATCGCGCTCACTGTTTAAATCAATATTCTCCGGGACCTTGATTCCCGAGCCTCTCCATAAGTGGTAAGACTTACTTTTGTCTCTTAGAAGCTCGATCACCTCCTGTTCAGGCATAAAAAGTTTACAGCCAGTTGCCAAAATCCTATCCCTCTCTTTACCTATTTCATACGCCTCAATTTCAGGCTGTGAATGCAATATATCGATAGACTCCTTTTTAATAATCTCCAATATGAACGGGATATACTCTGGATCGGTTGCTCTGGGACACAAATAAGTCCTGTCACATTCGGCTCTTTGTATATTGTATTTGTCAGAGTCAATACCGATCAAAATGTATTTTTTTTTGTCTGGATCAGCATCTCTCAAACTCCGAGAAAAACTTAATGAAGAGGGTCCTCCGCAAGCAGTAATAAGTACAGAAATCAGAGTCTTTCCCCTAATTTGCACATATTTGGCTTAAATCTGAGAAACACTTCTTTTCTTGTCTCCATAGATTCATATATTGCCGAAATAAGTTCTATACTTTTCCTACCCTCTAATCCATCTACTACGTGCGTAGTATCATTCATTATGCTATTCACTACATGTTCGTAATAAGCCTGATGACCAAAGCCGTAAACATTAGGAGGATTTACAGAATACTTCTCTAGCACATCATTATCATCTTTTGTTTTATTGACGAAGTCCCAATGTCTCATCTTATTTACAGCAAACCCTCCAATCTCAACAGAGCCACCTTCTCCCAGAATTGAAATAGAACCTTCAAGATCTTTTGGCCTGGTTGCCGTTGTTGCTTCTATTATTCCAATACCTCCATTTCTAAACTTTAAAATCACAGCTGCCGTATCTTCTGCCTCTATATTCGCCAGTGCTTGTATTCCTTTTGCATACACGGAATCCACTGGCCCCATCATATACTCTAGTAAATCAACGTGATGGCTGGCTTGGTTTGTCAGAACGCCTCCGTCCATACTCCAAGTCCCCCTCCATGAGGCCATATCATAATACTCTTGTGGGCGACACCACCTTACTCGCACCGTCCCCATAAACATTTTCCCGAAACGATTATTATCAACCGCCTCTTTCAGTTTAACAACGGGCACATTAAATCTATTTTGTTTAACTATAAATAATCGACATCCGTTTTTTTCACAAGCCATTATCATATTGTCTGCATCATCGAGAGTTAAAGCCATGGGCTTTTCTACTACGATATGTTTCTTGTATTTAGACAAATTTATAACATGTTGTGCATGGTTTCCACTTTCAGTTAACACCGACACAACGTCAACACTCTCCTGCTGCATCATGTTATCCATATTTGTATAATATGGAACATTAAATTGCTCTCCAATTTTCCTAGCCTTATCTTCTTCGACATCACACACCGCAACCAAAACAGCGTTTTTTATCTGTTTTAAGCCTAATAACTCACTGTGTCTTTTTGAGATTCTTCCACATCCTACCAGTGCAAATCTAACCATTGAAATACTCCTTTTTCAATATTTTTAGTGTTAAAACATTCTTATATCCATTTAATATCATGCTAAACGAAGGTCGAATTTCTTTGATTATTAAGGGCGAGAAGAACAGGGCAAACAAATAAGACAACAAAGTCCCGTACGCCGCACCTATCACCCCAAACCAAGAAATGAATGCAAAATTAAACACAATATTTGCTACTGCCCCAATAAAATGAATGTATAAATCATATCGCTGCAAATTCTCACTCAGAATCCACTTCCCTCTAACAACGCCCATAAAGACTAAAAATCCACAAAATATATGCACTGATAATATTGCAGCAGATTGAGTAAAATCTTGCCCATATAGAATCTCAATAATTGAGCTTGAAAAGAAAACTACAGGCAATCCCAAAACCAAAGCCACCGTAAAATTTAAATCATAGAGTTTTTGCAATCTTTCATAATACAAGTCTTTGCTTATTTTTCTTGCATTTATAATTGCGGGGAAAAATGAAGATGCCACAACTACTGGAATAAAATACCACGCTGTACTGATTTTGACTGCAGCAGCGTAATGTCCAACCGCCTCATTATCAAGCATCTCTCGTATCATAACCTGATCAATCTTCATATAAACAGATACAACTAACCCGCTTAGTACGAGAGGCCAACTGTCTCGTAAGAGGGAAAGTGCTACATCTTTTCTAAATGTCAACGCCAAGTCTGCAATCTTATAATCCGTCTTTTTTAGAAAGAACCACGTATAGCTCAATGCTAATACAACACTGTCAAACAAAACCACCCACACAAACGTCATAAGATCTGCCTCGTTTATTATTAAAGCAATCTTAGTCAAACTTGACACAAACAGTACTAATACATTTGCATATACTACATATCTGCTTAGAACTTGACTTTGAAAATAATAATCAATTACGTTAAAACTATGGAATATAGTGGAAAACGCAACAATAAAAATAAGTACTTTTTCAGAAGAGTCATGCTCGAATAAAGTTGTCATCGTCAACGTAATAATCAGCAGCATAAAAATAGCACCCAACAGTTTTAATATAAACGCTGTTCCAATAAGGCTGGCTGCTATATTTGTTTTTTTTACAATCTCTCGAACAACTATATTATCCAGGCCCAACGTGGAGAGGACAATAAATAGACCAACAAAACTTTGCACGTAACTCAACAGCCCATATTGTTCAGGACCCAAATATCGTGCAACCCAAGCACCAACAAAAAGGCCTATTAGCAAGCGCAATAACCTTTCCCAAAAAAGCCACGAAGTGTTTTTTAAGTATTTTAAAGGAACTTGTTTTATTGTCTGATACACTCTATTTATCTTTTACAACTAAACACAATGCTCTAAATACCACCTGTAGGTTTTTTCAATACCTTCTGTCAAATCCACATTATAATTCCATCCCATTTTAGATAGTCGCGATACATCAGTTAACTTTCTTGGTGCCCCATCTGGCTTGCTAGTATCAAAAACAATTCGCCCTTTAAAGCCAACCACATGCTTTATCGCTTGTGCTAATTCTCGAGTAGTTATATCTACACCCGTGCCAATATTAATATGCGAGAGCATCTCTCTAGTATTTTTTTGGTAGATGCTACGATCAAGGCCAAGAACAAAAATAGATGCTTCCGCCATATCGTCCACATACAGGAACTCACGCATAGCTAAGCCAGTTCCCCATACTACAACCTCTGTAAAGTTGCTTATTTTTGCCTTATGAAATCGTTGTATTAATGCTGGTATAACGTGTGAATTCTCAGGATGAAAGTTATCATTAACGCCATATAGACTAGTGGGCATAACCGATCTAAAATCCGTTCCATATTGACGATTGTAAGATTCACACATCTTAATGCCTGCAATCTTGGCCAACGCATAGGGCTCATTAGTCGGTTCCAGTCTACCGGTCAGCAAAGAATCTTCACGCATTGGCTGGTTAGCCTCCCTGGGGTAGATACATGTACTACCTAAAAATAACAACCGCTTGACTTTGTATTTGTAGGCCGAATGGATAACATTGGCCTCTATCATCGTATTCTGATAGATAAAATCCCCAGGGTAAGTATTATTCGCATGAATGCAGCCAACTTTGGCTGCAGCCAGAATAACATAATCTGGCCTTTCTTGTTTAAAAAAATCATGGACCTTCGCCTGATCAACAAGATCCAACTCCTCCCGTGTGCGCACTAAAAGATTAGTAAAGCCACTTTTTTTCAGCTGTCTAACAATAGCCGATCCAACTAGGCCCTTATGTCCTGCAATATAAATCTTATCATTAAGATTCATTTATTTAGCCCGCTACTCATTAAAATCTAACGTCTTAAAACCATTCTCTCGAACCAAGGAATCACGTTTCGCAATATTAATATCATTTTCCATCATTTCATGAACCATCTCTTCTAATGTAATCTTTGGCTCCCAGCTTAATTTCTCTTTAGCTTTAGATGGGTCACCTAATAAGGTTTCTACTTCCGTTGGGCGGAAATAACGCTTGTCAACTGCAACGATTAAATTGCCAGTTTCAGTGTCGTAACCTTTTTCATCCAAGCCTTCACCTTCCCAACGGATGGTTTTACCTAAATGACCCCAAGCGAAATCAACAAAGTCACG
>Ga0181581_10002191_pt1 | contig 15245 bp, 15 predicted proteins | sample 071ome_22_FD_132433 | JGI IMG/M metagenome (GOLD analysis project Ga0181581, IMG submission 132433) | Coastal salt marsh microbial communities from the Groves Creek Marsh, Skidaway Island, Georgia - 071404AT metaG (megahit assembly) | ecosystem: Environmental > Aquatic > Marine > Intertidal... | reverse complement strand
ACTTAAATCGATCAATAATAAACATCCTGAATCAGCCACTCTATGTATCTGTAATACTGCAGAATCAAGTTTAACCAGAGAATCTAAAATGGTCTTCCTAATGAATGTTGGACCTGAAATTGGGGTTGCGTCCACTAAGGCATTTACTGGGCAACTTGTTAGTCTCTCATTGCTAGCCACAGCAATCGGAAAATCTAGAAAAACAATTTCTAGAGATAGAGAGCGATTAATTGCTAATGGTCTGAACAAATTGCCAGGACTTATCGAAGAAGTGCTCAATATTGAGCCTGTTATTAAAGAAATATCAAAAGATTTTTTACATAAAAATAATGCATTATTTCTTGGTAGAGGAACGAAACATGCTATAGCGATGGAGGGCGCTCTCAAACTCAAAGAAATAAGTTATGTTCATGCCGAAGCATTTGCCGCAGGTGAACTAAAGCATGGTCCAATTGCTTTAATCGATATAGACACTCCGGTAATAGTAGTAGCACCAAAAAATGATTTACTTGAGAAGTTAAAATCGAACCTGCAGGAAGTAAGTGCAAGAGGTTCGGTAATGTATGTATTTAAGGACGAATTAGCTGACATTAAGGAGACGACAAATATGAAGTTAATCTCAGTTACAAAGGGCCTTGGAAGAATTACTGGCCCAATTATTTTTTCAATACCTTTGCAACTTCTTAGCTATTATGTTGCCCTTAGGAGGGGTTGTGATGTTGATCAACCTAGGAATCTTGCTAAATCTGTAACGGTTGAGTAATTTCGAAATAATAATACAACCATCCACTAAAGTCTTTATTTCCAATACTTTACAGATATTAACCGATTCACTTTTTTTGTATTTTATTGAAGAAAATCACAAAAAACTTTTAGACCTAATTTACGATTTATCTGAGAATCAAAATCTTACTTCGAAGGAAATTTCAGATTATCTAAATGACAATGGGTATAAAACTGTAAGAGGTAATTCAGAGTTTTATCCAAAATTAGTTTGGATGATTTTGAAAAAATATAGAAAGAGATTAAGTCGAATTGGGAAATATGAAGTGATTTATTTGGAAGAAAGATTGGTTGTAGGACATTTATAAAAAATGTAACAAAACTTATTTAAATAAATGATAAAAATTTGAAAAACTTAATATTAAAATCAAAATTTAATGATATTGATGTTTTTTAAATGATCTTTCGTAAATTCAAAAGAACGATTTCACAAAATAAATTTTTTTGGAAATACAGACATTTTTTACCAAAAATTTATCATAACCCCAATTGGAAACCAAAAACTATTAATAACATTTTCTTTGAGATTATAGATCAAAATAAGATTTCTTCAATTATGGATTTTGGTTTTGGAAGTGGTGATTTATTATTAGAAATTTTCAAAAAACGAAAGAATAATGTGGAATTTTTCTTTGGTATTGATATTAACTCAGAAAATCTTAGAAAGATAAAAAAAATAATTCATGGACCTAATACTTTTTTTGAAAAAAAAATTGATGACAAACTCTTTAAAAAAATAAATGACTCTGGTATTCAGAAAATAGATCTTATTGTATTTGATAGGGTTCTATATATTTTTTCTGATAATGAGTTACATGAGTTATTGAAGTCTATTTCTCAGTTAGTTAGTTTCATATTCATTGATGACTTCGTTATTATTGGTCATCTTAAGAATTCAGAATATAAACATAGAAATTGGGTGAAGATTCTCAAGGACTATAATTTCGAATTAGAGATTGATATTGATAGTGTCAATGGAAATCCTGAGGGTTGTTACTCTAGGACATTATTATTCCGAAAACACTCCACTACGGTGGAATGATTACGAAATAATAATACAAAAAACCTATTTATTATGATTACTAAAAGAATCGGATACTGTCGAGTAATATGATACTTAAAATATTGATTTTTAAATAATTTTATTATTATCTTTTTTTCTTTACAATTTTTATAAAAAGAGTATATTTCAAAATTAACCAATAAATTTTTTTGGTTAATTTTTTTATTTTTTGTGGAGACAAAAATGAATACAGATGATTATGATTATGATGAATTTGAAGATGATGACGATGAAAAAGATTATGATTATGATGATGAAACTGATGATGATTGGTACTAAGTAATCATCGAAAATAGACCCTAAATTTCTCAAAAATTTAGGGTCTATTTAGAATTGCCCGAACTGTGTGAGGGGATCCAATTCGTTACTGTATAGTTGTGGTAAAATTTCACAACATTTTTGATTAATAATGATTAATTACGATACTGAAATTAACAACCTATTTGGTCTGTTTATCAATGAGGATTCATACTTTCCTATGTTTCAAAGATTGGGGTTTAATATCTCTAAAATAAATCCTTCTTTTAAAAAAAAATTTGAAAATGCTGTTCTTTTTCATCCCAATGAAATTAACCCAAAACCCTCAAACTCTGAACAAAAAATTAACAGAGCACTTCGAATTGATTTAGTTAATTTAATTAAAACCCACCTTAAACAATATGATCAACAAACTTATAGTGAAATCTATAAACTTTTTCAATGTGTTGACCAAATGAGGGGTTCTGTAAGAATAGCTGAGAATTTATCTCAACAAATTAATATCGAAACTCTAATTAAAGAAATTGAGGATAAGGTAGATGAATTTTCAAATTCTTATTTATCTCTGTAAAAAGCCAAACAATCCTTGTTTGCTTTTGGGACTTTCATCTTTCATTTAAGGACGATAAGAAAATTTACAATATGAATATTAACTGGAAATTAAAATCTTTTATTTTTTCGCTTATAGATTTAACAAGGTCATATAGACTTCTGTATTTTATCCAGAAATATATTACCAAGAGAAGTGAAATTACTAATCTTAAAGTGTCAAGAAACTGGAAATTTCATGAAGAAAATTTTAAAAGCCATGCTCCAAACCCAACTATTTTTGAGTTTGGAGCAGGGAAGGATCTTTCTCAGAATTTATACCTCAGCAAAATATTTAATAAGCAAGTTCTAGTTGATATTTTTCCAATGCTAGATTTAGATCTAGTTGAAAAAGCAAGAATTTTGCTTAAAAAAGCAAAAATTCTAAATAGCCAAAAAAAAATCAACGAAATCTCTGATTTAAAATTTTATGACATTGATTACATAGCTCCCTGTGATGCATCAGATACTGGGTTCGATGATGATTTCTTTGATGGATGTATTTCAACTAACACACTTGAGCATATCCCCAAAAATGATATTGTAAAAATTTTTAATGAACTTAAAAGAATAATAAGAAAGTCTGGGTTTATTTCTATAATTATCGATTACAGTGATCATTATGCTCATACCGATAAAAATATCTCGCCGCTTAATTTCCTTACATTCAATGAGAAAAAATGGCGGAAATATAATCATAAATGTCATTTTCAAAATCGCCTACGGCATAATGAATACAGAGAAATATTTCTTGATTTAAACTTTAAAATAATTATGGAAAAAGAGATTCAAGAGGAAAAATCAATTCCCAAATCACTTCTTTCTAAATATGATTCTTCAGACAGCTCATGGAAATCGACCAAGGGTTATTTTCTTCTTTCAAATAATTAATTTAGAGATTATATGTCTGTTTTTTTAATTGATAGGATAAAAAGAGAGGGTTTTATCAGCGAGATCAAAAGATTAAGGGTTAAATATTATTTTTTTCTTAGAAAGTTCAGTAAGAAAGAATTCATATCCAAAAGTGGTTGTTTAAAATCCTTCTATGGTCCTCATCTCAAAGAGAATTGGGATGATATTACTTTCAGATTCTGCTTAAGAGGTAGTTATGGAAATTTTTATTCATCATTTTTAGAAAATTTTACAGATAAATTTACTTTTATTGACATTGGAGCAAATCAAGGGATTTACTCTTTGGTTGCTGCCAGAAACCAAAATTGTGTTTTAGTAAACGCTTTTGAGCCAGTTCCAAATACTTATTCATTTTTGAGGGAAAATTTTTGTATAAATAATCTCTTGTATAAAGCGAATTTATATAAAAAAGCTATTGACTCATCTACTGGTCATATAAAAATATTATTTGATGCCTCACATTCAGGATCCGCATCTATCGCAAAATATAAGGACAACTCAAGTGAATTAAATATTGAAACTATAAATTCTGAAGCTTTGGAAAAAATTCCTATTGCTAAAAATTCTAAAATAATTATTAAAGTAGATGTTGAAGGACATGAAAAAATTGTTCTAGACGAGCTTCACAAGACCTCTTTCTTTAAAGATATATTTGCTATTTACATTGAGTATGATGAAAATATTCCTTCAAGCAAAAAAATAATCAGATTTATGAGGGAAAATAATTTTACTTGCACTCCAATTAAAGATAAATCAACCAAGAGCCAATACAATATTCACTGTTTAAGAGATAATTAAAAAAATATTATTTAACTGATTCTACAGTTCTATGATCTGGACAATATTCTTTTAAAAAACCAACTAAAAGAGACACAATTTTCTTGGGATTATTTTCATCAACTGCCTCAAACATTCTTGAATTGAAGACATCATATTCTTCCCTAGGTACATTGTTATCAATGCTTTTAAAAATTTGAGGATGTAAAGTCTTCTCAGGGTTGCCTTCTATAAGTAACTCTTCGAAAAGTTTTTCTCCGGGTCTTAGGCCTGTAATTTTGATTTCAACTCCCTCGCCTGATTCTTTCTTTTCAATATTGCCTGATAATTTAATCATTTTCTTAGCTAAATCAAAAATCTTTACAGGTTTTCCCATATCTAGTAAAAAAACCTCACCCCCTCTGGCCATCGAACTTGCCTGAATAACTAATGATGCAGCCTCATTAGTGGTCATAAAAAAACGGGTAATTTCCCTGTGTGTAACGGTCACTGGGCCACCCGATGCAATTTGTTTTTCGAATAATGGTATCACCGACCCACTTGAACCTATAACATTGCCAAACCTAACCATTGAAAATATTGTTACAGGATTATCTGTATATTGCTTTATTGCAATCTCGGCTATTCTCTTGGTAGCACCCATAATATTCGTTGGCCTTACCGCTTTATCTGTAGAGATTAAAACAAAATTTTTAACTTTTGCTCTGATAGCAGCCTCAATACAACTAATTGTTCCAAAAAAATTATTTCTCACTCCCTCAACAATATTTTGCTCAACCATCGGTACATGTTTATGGGCCGCAGCATGAAATAAAGTCTCTACTTTATAATTCTTCATAAGTGACTCTAGGTTTTTTGTTTGCAAAACTGAAGATAATATTGGAATAATTTTGCTTTTTGATTGACTTAATTCTTTATTTACATTGTAAAGCGCCAATTCATTCTGATCTATAAGCAATATAGCTTTAGCTTGGAACTGATTTATTATTTTTCCGAGTTCCGAACCAATTGTCCCTCCTGCTCCAGTTATCATAACAACTTTATTTGTAATATTTTTAGATAGGAGATTTTTATCTGCCAATACAGGCTTTCTTGACAGAAGATCTTTTAAATTAATATTTTGAAAATTACTATATTTAATATCATTAGAGTTTATCTGACTAGAAAATGGCAATATCTTTACCTTAACACCATGACTAGCTAAAGAAGTGAGAATATCAGACCTTTTTCTATTATCTATGTTCTGAATAGTAAAAAATATTTCTGTTACATCGAATCTGTCTATGATATTGGCGATATTGTCAGGCGCATATATCTTATACCCTCCAATGAACTTGTTAGTTTTTTGAAGATCATCATCAACCAAAGCAATAACTCTATACCCATCAGAATAAAACAGCGAGTTTATTAGGCCAACCCCTGCTTTTCCCGCACCATAAACTAGAATATTTTTTTTATTTGAGCTATTAATTTTGAAAATATTTCGAATTGAAATTCGTGAAACAATGAAGTAAATTATCGTCAGTATCCAGTTAATAATAATGATAGATCTAGACACTTGATCAATTGTCAGAATGAAGACAAAGACCCCCCAAAGTAAACTATAAAAACTTACCACTTTCAATGAAATGTTAATAGAGCTTGTATCAAAGTATCTAATGATGAATTTGTATAATCCTGAATAATAAAATACTAAGATTGCTAGAATAGGTGAAATTATTGTAATTAGAATTACGAAGTCATGAAGTGGGTAGAAATCCCCCAATCTCAAAGAAAAAGAAGCATAAACAACTAGAGGAATAAGGCAAAGGTCAAGCAGAATTTGAAAATAGACCTTCGTATTTCTGTCTAGAGAAATCAAATAAAGAAGGGATTTATTTTTAAACTTTTTTAACAACCTCTTTGAGTCCTGGGGGTGGATATGGAACTAATGCCTTATCCCTTTTACAAACTTCAATCAACATCTTATCGTTAGACAGTCTTCTAATAATCTCAATTAAATTCTTTATTGCTCTTTTTCTTGAAATAACTGATAACAGAGTCAAGTAAATTAGTGTTATGTCAATTTTATGGCTTCTTCTTTCTAAGTAAAGAAGTCCAAGTCTACTTTTCCAAGGTCTAATAAGTTGATTATAATCCAAATCAGGGTTTAAAGAGTTCTTTAGAATATCGCCCTCATCAGAAAATATTATCGAAGAAAAATCTGTTATGCCTGGCTTAATATTTAATAGTTGTTTTTCATCCACAGAATAATTATCTGTTTCAGATTTTACATTTGGTCTTGGACCCACTAAGCTCATTTGCCCTCTAAAAACATTGATTAATTGAGTTAATTCATCAAGTTTAAATCTTCTTATAAAAATTCCAATTTTTGTTATTCTTGGGTCGTTTGTACTTGTTGAGTTAACACCAGACTTATTTGCATCTACTACCATGGATCTTAACTTAATCATCTTAAATATAACCCCATCCTTACCTACTCTATCTGCAATGAAGAATGGGGGCTTATAATCTTGTAAAAATACCAAAATAGCAAAAACGAAAATAAATGGGGACAGTATCAGAAGCCCTAATAATGACAAAGAAATATCAAATAATCTCTTGGTCATCTTCTATAAAATTCTCTGATTTTATTTGAAATATGTTTTACATCTGAATTGCTTATAAAAGTATTCATAGGCAGCATGATACATTTTTGAAAAAATCTATCACATTTCTCTAACTCTATGTTGAACCCAAGATTTTTATGGTGATGGACTGCATATCCTCCCCATTGAATCAAAGTCCCAATGTTGTTTTTTGATAAATATTCCTTTAATAGATCTCTATTGTCAGCCTCAAGTTCATAGTTTTGAAATACGTCAAAGTTATCTGAATTCTTACATGGGGGATTTGGAAGTTTTAATTCTGTAATATCAGAAAGGTATTCATGATAAAGGTTTGCAATCTCCCTTCTTCTATTAATGACTTTGGAATAATTTGTAAACTTAAAATTAAGTATTGCTGCCTGGATATTATCAAGTCTTGAATTCCTTCCCCATCTAATTACTTCCCCTAAGGAGTTTCTACCATGATCATGAAGTTCATATATCTTTTCATATAAATCAGCATCTTGAGCAAGAACACCCCCAGCGTCTCCAAGAGAACCCATTACCTTTGCAGGAAAAAAACTTATTGATGATGCCAAACCAAATGTACCAGCATGTTTTCCTTTATATTTTGCACCAAGAGCTTGAGCAGCATCTTCAACAAGGAATAGTTTTTTTCTGTCTGCAATAGACTTTATTTTATCCATTTTACAAATTCTGCCATTTAACTGTGTCGGCATTATTCCTACAGTATTCTCTGTGATTGCAGATTCAATTGCATCAGGATTAATGAGATTGTCTTCGTCGATGTCTACAGGAACAGGTTTGCCTCCAGCCATAATGACTGCTGATGCTGTAGCAAGCATAGTATGGGAAGAAATAATTATCTCATCGCCGCGGTTCAGCCCTATGGCTTGAAGAAAAATCTCCATTCCATCAGTTGCATTACCAACGCCCACGGCGAAATTAGAATCAGAGTAGTTGGCTAAATTATTCTCAAAAGACTTTAAATCATCTTGCATAATAAAACCACCAGAGGATGCAACTCTATCAATAATATTAATAAGATCCTCCCTTTCTTCAGTCCAAAGTTTTGTGTAATCAAAAAAAGGTATTTTGCGATTTTTTTTCATTTTTTTAAAATTCCTAAAGCTTTTTTAGTGACGAATTCTACAGAAGGGTAATATATTTTTTCAAGATACGGGGAAGATGGAGCAGGTGCATCAGGTAATGCAATCCTGCAAGGCTTAGAGCATAATGTATCATGAGGAATAGATTCAACTATACTGGCAATTAACTCCCCTGAGTAACCCGCAAATCTATTACCTGAATCAAGGACCAGGAAGTTCCTTGTTTTTTTAACAGACTCTATTAAAACGCCTTTTTCTAGAGGGCTTAAAACCCTAATATCTATAATTTCCGCACTTATATTTTTGCATACAAGTTCCTTCCTAACTTGCCTTGCTATATATGAAGAATATCCTGAAGCTATAATTGTTATGTCAGTTCCATAGTGAGTTACCTTAGGACCAATATTTTTTAAGTCTACGTACTTTATATCTTGATAATCCTCCTCTTCATTATATAACCATCTATCATCTATGTAGATTACTGGATCATTGCATAATACTGATGATATCAAAAGATCCCTAGCATCTAGGGGAGATGATGGCATAACAACTCTTAGCCCAGGTACATGGGCAAACCATGAATGTAATGCCTGAGAATGTTGAGCCCCCTGTTCTCCACCTCGATTGATAATGGCCCGAATAGTGACCCCTGGATGAGACTGACCCCCAAACATGTGGGACCATTTTGCAGCCTGATTCACGATTGGATCCATAGCATACAGCATAAAATCCATTCGGGGATGAACTATGATTGGTTTCATGTTTGATAGGGAAGCACCTACAGCAGCGCCAGTACAGACTAATTCAGAAACAGGTGTATCAATTACTCTTTCTGTGCCAAATTTTTTATCAAGGTCAGTCATTGAATTTCCCACATACCATGGACTCCACAATCCCTGACCAATAATGAAGACCTCAGGATATTTTTCTAATAAATGCTCAAAACCTAACCTTATTGCATTCCCATAGTTAATTTTTTTTTGTCTCATATTAAAAATAAACCCTATTAAGTAGGGATGAATCATCTGGATATTGATCTTTTATTGCCCGATTCCAAGCATCATTAATAGATATTGTTATTTTTTCATCAAGCTCAAGATCCAAATCATCTGACCATATTTTTTTTGAAATCATGCTTTCCTTTAATCTCAAAATTGGATCTCTTAGTTTCCAATTTTGAATATCTTTCTCACCTCTTTCAACGCCAACATCTATATCTTCTCTCCAGTCAACATGGCCATAATGTCTAAATGTAATTAACTCTAATACAAATGGATGTGCATTAACTCTTATTTGACTTATGATTTCTTTTGCTTTAGTTGAAACTTCACAAACATCATTGCCATCTAATACTAAAGATTTAATATGATTGTTCGTAGCCATCCTTGAGACCATATTGCTAGGCTGTCTAGATGAGATATGTAAATGAGAAGAAAATAAGTTGTTTTCAATAACAAATAATATTGGAATATCCATTATTTTTGAAAAATTTAGAGCCTCCTGGAAAACACCCTCTTCTGCAGCGCCATCCCCTAAATAACAAACAGCAATATTTCTGGTCTTTTTTAATTTTTCTGCTAATCCAGCCCCAACAGCGAGAGAAATAGTCCCTGCTACAATTGGTGTTGCACCATGAAATCCATTAGATTTGTCAATTAAGTGCATAGATCCACCCATTCCTTTTGAAAAACCAGTATCTTTTCCAAGAGTTTCTGCAAATAATTTATATGAATCAGGATTTAATGCCATTAAGTGAGAATGAGAACGATGTCCACCATACACACAATCCGTTTTTCTTAAGTGTTTTGATATGCCCACTGCAATAGCCTCTTGTCCCGCACATAAATGGACAGGCCCCCCAATAAGACCGGCTTCTCTTTCTTTAGCAAGTTTCTGCTCTGTGAATCTAATTTTTTTCATTAATACCAAGAATTCTTCTAAATCTTCTGGAGAAAATCTAGAGATATTAATATTTTTTTGATATTTTTTAGAATCAGCTAAATCACCAAGAGAATTTTTCATTAATTTTCTTTCTCCCAATTATCATAAACCCACTCCAAATGATTAACGAAATCTCCATAAACGCTATTAAATTCAAATTCTCTATTATATAAGTTTGAAGCATTCTCTGACATTTCTCTTTGAAGACTCTTGTCGTTAACAAGTTTAATAATAATTTTGTTTAAATCTTTGTGATCTTCATACAGAAAACCAATGTTATTTGCCTTAATAAGCTTTCCTACTTCTCCATGCAGTGAGGTAATTATTGGTTTGCCATATTTTAACGAGTCGACTATTTTATTCGGGAAATTTAATAAGAAATTCTCTATTCTTTCGTAAGGCGCAATAAATGCTGTGGCATATAAAGATATAGCTTTAACTTCATTCTCTAATATCCAACCAGGAAAAAAAACATTTTCTAACTCCTCAAAGCTCTTTTTAACTTCAGAAAGATAATCTCCATCTCCGGCGAGAACAAACTGAATTCCAGGATTTATTTCTGCTACCTTCTGTATATCTGTAAAATTAAAAACTGACATAAAACTCCCAACGAAGAGAATGATTGGTTGATCAATTTTTACTTTCTTTTTGGCCCACCATTCGATAGATTGTTTTTCTGGACTACCTACGGATCTCTCCGAGGTAAGTCGGAAAACCTTATTAAATTTTGATTTCTGTTTACCTGATTTCGATGCATATCTATCTAACATCGCTGATGTCATTGAAGAAATTCCTGTTGCGTAAGAAATAACCTTTTTTGATAGAAAGAAATATGGAAAAAACATTAATTTGCCCAGCCAAATAATACGATGAGGAAACCCTTTAAGAAATAACTCTGGCCACATGTCTTTAACATCGACTATAAATGGCACATTATTATTTTTTAGCCACCTGCCAAAAATGAATGCCGTTTCAATAGGTGGATAACCAATAAAAGCAATATCTGGAACTTTATTCTCTTTATTTAAGAGTGCATAAAGGTTAAAACCAAGAACAAGATGGTCATATAATCTCTTCAAACTTATATTTTTTTTATACCCTGGACTAGGAATAAATCTTATTTCTAGATTGTCACTAAAATAAATTTTTTTGAACGATCCATGCCTATGTATCTTTTTTTGATGATAGAAATCTGTTGTCCATAAAGTAACTTTGTAGTTATTTTCATTTAACTTATTTGCCAAGTTAATAGCTCGCATCTTCCTAGTATTTTCAGTATCACTATGAACAGGCTCACCAGTTTGAAATATCCAGACATTTTTGATAGTTCGGTTATTCTTTTTCAAAAATTAGCCCTCTCAAAAAAGAAATATTACCTTTAAAATCAATATATAAATAAAGCAGCATCGCGATAAGAAATATAATTAAAGTGTTAAAAAAATTGTCCATCATGGACTCAAACATTAGAAGTGGTATTAGTAAGACCAGAGATCTTAATAATATATAAGTAAGACTTCTCCAAGGAAAATCCCATCTAACGCAAGCATTTGAAATATATTTAGTTAGAATAACAATAAACAAAAATGAAGTTATCAGTGATATAACTGCCCCAGAGACCCCATATATTGGAACCAATAACAGATTGAGAATAACATTAATAATCATTCCTAAAAATGTTACTTTAACTGAAAATTTTGATCCTTTGTGTACATAAATTAAATAAGATAAGATCATAAACAAGCCATATAAGCTGTAACCAATGACAAGCATAGTCATAGTTACCCTGTCAATTAAAAATTCTCTTGAGCCATATAAATAATAGAAGTAGGGATAAAAATAGTAAATCATTACTATAAATGGGATGGCAAGCCCAAAAAAGAATAAAAGATATCTTATAAGAATATCTTCAGAATGAACATTCTTATTTAAATTGTTTGATAGCGCAGGAAAAAGAGCAAAACCTACAAGTGTTCCAATAAAACTAGCATTTAAGGCAATGTTTGAATTTAAAATATAACTCGATAAAGCCTGACTATCGAGGTATCTTGTAAGTATAAATCTATCAAAGAAAATAAGAAAAAAAATTAAAAAAGTGGAAATCATTGTTGGCAAACCAAAGCGTAAGATTTTCATGAAATTTTCAATATTTTTTAGAAAATTAAAAGGCATAAAATTAAAATTTTTAGATTCTATAAAAAATAGAACTATTGAATAAAACAAAATAAATGTTGAGTAAATAATTAAAGATTTGTAAAAATCAAAATCAAAAATTGATATCGAAATAATCAGGATTCCAGCTCTTAAAAAATTAAAGCTAAATTTATAGAAAGAAGACTTAAGAATTTGGTTCTTAGATCTCAATATACTTGAAATTAAAATAAGATATGCTTCAGAAGCAATACTTATTAATAAAATTATTAAATATTCTATTCCATAGATTTCTCCATAAAAAAGTTTAGTCAATTGATCAGGCCAAAGAAACGCTACCAAAGCAAAGACAATCAATGAAAGAATACTCATTGAAATTATAAAAAGAATAATATCTCCTTGGATTTTTCTATTATCAGACCATACAGGAAAATACTTAACTATAGATTCGCTTGAGCCAAATAACATAAACTGAAAACAGATTGTAGTTATGGCTATATTCTGACCCCATAAAACATATTCGGATGCAGAAATGTAGTTCACAAGAAAAATGGTAAGAAAGAGACCCAAAAGCCTTTCTGAGGAAAGAAAGAAAATATAAAAAAAATTTTTATTCAATTAACTAATCCATGTTCTCAATATACTTAATTGCCGAATTAAAACCTTCATATGAACCACAATCGAACCTTTTTCCCTTGAACTTATATGCCAAGACTTTTCCTTTTTTCGCAAGCTTAATCAAAGCATTAGTAATTTGTATTTCACCATTTTTATCGGCACTTATATTTTCAATTGCGCTGAAAATATCTGGAGTCAATATATATCTTCCAATAATAGCTAGATTTGATGGTGATTTAGATTGAGTAGGTTTTTCTATTAAATTTTTAACATGAAAAATATCCTCCCTTAAATCATCAACTTTACCATCAATAATTCCGTATTTTTCAACCTCACTCATGGAAACTTCTTCAATGGCTATAATGCATTTGTCAGGATATAAATCTGATAAATCTCTCATTTGTTTCAATACACTTATTTCATTATTGAAACATAGATCATCTGGAAGAATTACTGCAAATTTTTCCCCTTTGCAAAATTCTTTTGCCTGGAAAATTGCATTACCTAGACCAAGCATGTTTTCTTGATAAGTATAGAAAAAATTGCATGAAGAAATTTTTTGATTTAAGTCATTGAGTTGTTTGTTTTTATTTTTTAGATGTAAATCTAAAAATGAATTTCCTGAAAAATAATCTCTGATAAGTTCTTTTTGCTCATTAATCACCATAATAAATGAGTTAATATTGGCATACAGGGCCTCATCTAAGGCATATTCAATAAGCGGTTTAGACATTATTGGGAGCAATTCTTTAGGTACAACTTTGGTAATAGGCAAAAACCTACTGCCATAACCTGCTACTGGGAATATACATTTCATTTTTCTTCTCTTTTTAAAAGATCTTTAAGTATTGACTTGCCCAGCTCAACACCCGGTTGATCATATGTATTTATCTGAAGAAAGGAGCCTATACAAGAAGTCAGGAGAAAATATCTGTACATTAATTTGGCGATATTTACTTCGTCAATAACATTAATTGTTATCTTGTCACATGGTATGTCATTTTCTCGAATGATAGATTCATACGTTGAATCTGCCTGAAGATTAATTAGTTCATTAAAACTCTTAGTATTTACGTAATTTGAATCGAATAGGGAGAATCTAGAGTTATCAGGGATAATCGAATCATCTTTTAAATTTTCAATCTTGAAGAAAGTAATAGTTTTATCTCTCACTCCATCCATAATTAATTGCAAAAAACTATGTTGATCATCAGGACCAATTAATGAAATTGGCGTCAATCCCTGACGGGTGCCGTTAATATTCTTTTTACCAAGAGATTCAGCCCATAATTGAATAAACCATCTATTAAAATCTCTGAAAACTGATGAATATGAAAAAATAATATTCATAGTAAATCGACTTTTATTTTCTACAAGGAATCTAGCTTTTCGAATTATAAGATCATAATAGTCTCCCTTACTAAAAAAGCTTTCATGGACAATTTTACAACCATCTAAAAGTTTTTGAATGTCTACACCAATTAAAGCTAGAGGTAATAAACCTACCGGACTGAAAACAGAAAACCTACCGCCAACATTATCTGGAATTGGGAATTTTTTTAGGTTATTTTTGGATGCAAACTTCCATAATAAAGTTTTTTCTCCAGCTATCACAGAACAATTTTCTTTTGAAATCTTTATCTTGGAGTTAAGATATTTAAGAATACTTATTGGCTCGATAGTGCTTCCAGATTTCGAGATAACAACGAAATGAGAATTATTTAAATCTGCAAGATTTAATAAATAATTTATCCTTAATGGGTCAATCGTATCAAGAAAAAATAACTTTTTCTGGAAAATGTGCGTCGTTCTTAAGAAAGTATAAATTGCTTTGGTTCCAAGGCTAGAGCCGCCTATACCAATTACATATATGTAATCTTTATCAACTTTTTTTGCATAGGACAAAATATGATTAATATCTTGTTCATGAAGAGAATAATATCCAATCCTTTCTAGCTCTCCTGTTAGATTATTGAGAATCTCATCATTGGACTTGATTTCATAAAAATTTCTTTCGTATTTCATAGACTGGATGCTAAATCTAATAACTTTGAAGTATGATACACACTGTTATTGTAAGTATAATTGTACTATGGTTTATACTGAAACAAGTTTTAATAAAAAAACAATCCTTATTACTGGGGGAGCAGGATTTATCGGTAGTAATCTCGCGTTTTATTTCCAAGAGAACTACCCTAATTCAAAGATTGTAGTTTTTGACTGTTTCAGAAGCGAAGAGATCTTCTCTAATGGGAATCTTAGAAGTTTTGGGCACTATAAGAATTTAATAGGCTTCACTGGTGATATTATCTGTGGAAATATTAATAATCCAGATGACCTTGCTCTTCTTAATAACATCAAATTTGATTATATTTTTCATCAGGCTGCCATTTCAGACACTAGAGTTTATGATCAAGAGATTGTAATGAAAACCAATGT
>Ga0181581_10002186_pt1 | contig 15263 bp, 15 predicted proteins | sample 071ome_22_FD_132433 | JGI IMG/M metagenome (GOLD analysis project Ga0181581, IMG submission 132433) | Coastal salt marsh microbial communities from the Groves Creek Marsh, Skidaway Island, Georgia - 071404AT metaG (megahit assembly) | ecosystem: Environmental > Aquatic > Marine > Intertidal... | reverse complement strand
CTGGCAGAAAACTCACGGCTTTCCGGGGTGGCTTTAAGGGCTTTGACTGCATCAATCTTGTCACGAATAATAGCCTTTAAGACGTCTGTCATTTCACTCGCCTCGATTTGTAATTGCGACCAGCTGATCCAGCTTAGCTAAGGCCAGCCCTTGATCAAGTGATGATGCCGCCATGGCTGCCGCAGAGGTCAGGTCGTTAGCATGGCCTGCCCCAAATAGTGCAACCGCGGCATTGAAAAGGACAATATCCCGATATGCATTTTTTGCCCCGTTAAGAATGGCACGCATGGCGGCGGCGTTTTCTTCTGGGGTGCCGCCAATCAGGTCTTGGGTTTTGGCTGTCTCAAGGCCGATATCTGAGGGATGCAAAGTCATTTTCTCTAGCTGACCATTATGCAGTCTTATCGCAGTTGTGGGACCAGTCGTTGTGACTTCATCAAGGCCATCATTGCCATGCACCACCATAGCGTGAGTTGCACCAAGCCCCTGCAACATCTCACCATAAGGGGTGATCAGATCAGGTGAATATACGCCAACCATATAGCGTTTGACTAAGGCTGGATTGGATAGCGGCCCCATCATGTTAAAAATAGAGCGAAAGCCAAGCGCGGCACGAACAGGGCCGACATGGCGCATCACCTGATGGTGGCGCGGTGCCATTAAAAAACATATGCCAGCCTCATCAAGGGCGGCCTGAACATTCACCAAATCTGTGTTGAGGTTTACCCCCAATTGGGACAACACTTCAGCAGCGCCACTTTTTGACGAAACCGCGACATTGCCATGCTTTGCTACCGGAAAGCCAGCCCCAGCCACTGTTAGCGCGGCGGCGGTAGAAATGTTCCATGTGCCGACCCCATCACCGCCAGTGCCAACAATATCCATCGCCTCTTGAGGGGCGGAGATGGTTTTGGCATGACTAAGCAAGACATTCACACCTGCAACCACATCATCAACGCTTTCACCTCGTGCGGCGAGGGCACAGATAAATCCAGCGATTTGTTCTGGGCTGGCATCACCACTAAGGAGGACAGTAAAAGCAGCCTCCATCTCATCGCGCGGCAGTTTCCGGCGCACCAGTTTTGCTAACAAGGTTTTCAAATCAGATGCCGTTTTATCTAAATCAGTCATGGATATGTTCAGGATGAGTTTTTGACAAGTTTAGCAACTGACTTTCCAGTTGCGTGATATGATCATTACTAATGGCATGAGGTAAGCCAGTCACGCTAAGGAAATTCGCAAGAATGCGATAGCCATTTTCCGAAGCAATGGATTCAGGGTGGAATTGCACGCCATAAATAGGATGGGTTTTGTGTTGAACCCCCATGATCACACCATGATGAGTTTTGGCGGTAATCATCAAATCATCGGGCATGGAATCTGGGCTAATCACTAAGGAATGATACCGTGACACAGCAAATTCCAGATCACAGCCAGAAAAGATGCCTTTGCCTTCATGCTGAACAAAGGATAATTTGCCATGGACAGGAGGATCAATACGGTCAATGTTGGCCCCAAAAGCAGCGCCAATGGCCTGATGCCCCAGACAAACACCGAGAATGGGAATAAGACCAGCCGCCTCTGTGATTAAAGGAATGCAAATCCCTGCCTTATCCGGCGTGGCAGGCCCTGGTGAAATGACAATGCCATCAGGGTTCAAGTCTATCACATCAGCAACGCTTAGTTCGTCATTGCGGATGGTTTTCACTTCTGCCCCTAAATCAGAGAGGAAATGCCAAAGATTCCAAGTAAAGCTGTCGTAATTGTCGATCAGAAGGATCATGACTAGGCCTCGTGGATTAAAGATCAGATTATGTTTTAGCGCAGTTTCGCAGATAAGGGCAATGCCCGTTTTCACAAGCATTTTGCCAGAATTAATGAGGATTTTGATGTGGTAAAATATAACCGTAAAAATAAACAGTTGATATTTAACGATTATTTCTAATTTTATTAGAATTTAAGCGTTGACGATAGGGAAAGGTCTGTCTATAACACGTCCAGAGTTCAACAAAGTTCATTGGAATAAACCCATGTCTCAATTCAAAACATATTCGGCAACGCCTGCCGATATCAAGAAAGACTGGTGTGTTGTTGATGCCGAAGGTTTGGTTTTGGGGCGTCTAGCGTCGCTTATTGCTAACCGGTTACGCGGCAAACACAAGCCCAGCTTCACCCCGCATATGGATTGCGGTGATAATGTGATTGTTGTTAACGCAGAAAAGGTTCTGCTTAAAGGCAATAAGCGCAGTCAAAAAACCTATTACTGGCACACAGGCTATCCGGGCGGGATCAAATCACGTACGGCTGAAAAATTGCTTGATGGCCGTTTTCCAGAGCGTGTTTTGATCAAAGCTGTTGAGCGTATGATCCCACGTGGTCCGCTTGGTCGCCGTTGCATGAAACATTTGCATGTCTATGCTGGTGATCAGCATCCCCATGACGCACAACAGCCACAAAAGTTGGATGTTGCCGCGATGAACCCCAAGAACACAGCGAGATAAACCATGGCTGATGAAAACCAGATTGAAACCACTGCAGCAACGGCGGATCAGCCAGAAGGCATGGCCGCTCTTGAGGCATTAAAAACTGATGGTGGTGCCCCTGCCGCGGCAGATACCGCAATTGTGGAACCTCAGATTGATGCGCTTGGTCGTTCTTATGCTACTGGCCGCCGTAAAGATGCGTCGGCTCGGGTATGGCTTAAGCGTGGGTCAGGCCGGGTTCAGGTGAACGGTAAAGATATTGGCGAATATTTTGCTCGTCCTGTTCTTCAGATGCTTTTAGCGCAGCCGTTCGAAGTTGCCGCCAGAACAGGTGAGTTTGATGTGATTGCCACGGTTAAAGGTGGTGGACTATCCGGCCAGGCCGGGGCGGTTCGTCACGGGATTAGCCATGCGCTGATCCGCTTTGAACCTGGTTTGCGTCCTGTGCTTAAGGCTGGTGGCTTCCTGACACGTGATAGCCGGACAGTGGAACGTAAGAAGTACGGCAGAGCCAAGGCGCGTAAGAGCTTCCAGTTCTCCAAGCGATAAAATATTTATCCAAATCATATTCAAAGAAAGAGTTGCAAAGATTTGCAGCTCTTTTTTTATGCTAAAATTGTGGTGAGGTCTTTGGCAGGTTTTATTCGCGAACAATAAAGGTTCAGTAAACTTTACTTCAGAAATCCTTAATCATAGCAATAGCCTTATTGCCATGCGGGGGCGAAAAAGGCATGATAGGCGCCATGGAAACGGAAAAACGCATTACCGGAACTTGTCATTGTGGGGCGGTGGAAATCGCTATTCCTGCTGATACAGATTTTTCTGTTGCCCGCCGCTGTGATTGTTCTTTTTGCCGCCGTCGGTGGGCGCCAACTGTTGGGGTTGATGAAGACAAGATTGAAGTGATCAAGGGTGCGGATATGCTTAAACGCTATCAATTTAACACCAAAGTGGCTGAGCATTTTTTCTGTCAGAATTGCGGAATTTACACCCATCACCGGCGGCGCAGTAATGCGTCTGAATTTGGTGTGAACATCACCTGTTTTGATCATATCGTTATGCAGGATTACAACAATGTTGCCATTTGTGATGGCATTAATCATCCGAAAGATCGGAAGTAAGAAAAATGAGCAAAAGTTTAAATATCGCTATCGCTGGTCTTGGCACGGTTGGGGCAGAAGTTGCCCGTCAACTTACCCTTAACAAAGAACATTTCACGCGTAAGGCAGGGCAACCAATCAATCTGGTGGCGGTATCTGCGCGTGATGCCAATAAGGAACGTGGCTTTTCAATGGATGGCATTGAATTTTGTCAAAACCCTCTTGATTTAGCGGCAAGACAAGATGTGGATATGGTTATTGAGCTAATTGGTGGGTCAGAGGGCGTAGCCTATGATCTGGTGTCGTCGGCGCTTAATCAAGGCTGCCATGTGGTGACGGCGAACAAAGCCCTATTGGCGCATCATGGTTTAGCTCTTGCGGCATCAGCAGAAGACTCTGGCCTTGCGCTTGCTGGAGAAGCTTCAGTTGCAGGGGGGATACCCGTCATTAAGATGCTAAAAGAAAGTTTGGCAGGTAATCATCTCACACGGATCACAGGCATTCTGAACGGAACTTGCAATTATATCCTCTCAGTGATGCAACACGAAAATCGTGAGTTTGAGGATGTGCTGGCTGAGGCGCAGGCGCTTGGCTATGCTGAGGCTGATCCCAGTTTTGATATTGACGGGGTTGATGCTGCTCATAAGCTTGCCATTTTGTCATCGATTGGCTTTGGCTATGCGCCTGCTATTGATGAGGTCAGCATCACAGGCATTCGCCAAATTACCCTGACAGATATGAAAAATGCGCTTCATCTAGGTTGCACTATCCGCCTATTGGGTGAGGTGGAACGCAACAGTGATGGACAAGTGGCGGCTATGGTGCGCCCAGTTTTATTACCGCTTGATAATAGTCTTGCAAAGATTGATGGGCCACTTAACGCGGTGGCCTTTACGGGGGAGCCAATTGGGGCAGTGACCGCCATTGGTCCTGGCGCAGGGGCAGGGGCCACAGCCTCAGCGGTATTGGCGGATGTTATTGATATTGCGCAAGGCCGTATCTCACCTTTTTTTGGGGAACCAGCATCAATGCTAAAACCTGCCCAAGGTCAGGCTCAGAATAATCGCGCAGAACGGCATTTTATCAGGCTTCAAGTCTATGATCGCCCTGGTGTTCTCGCTGATGTAACAGCGATTTTGCGCCAGCATGATATCTCTGTTGAGAGCATTAATCAGCCTTCTCGATCCGAAGATGGAATACATGGTGATGTGCCAATTATCATGACTACCCATGAAACCGTGGCATCAGAATTATTCGCGGCGATGGCAGAAATCGCTGATCTGTCAACGGTATTAGCAGAACCTGTGGTTTTAAGCATCGGGCATGATTAAATGATGAATGGTCAAGCGGGCCAAGGGGATCAGGAGGATCAGGAGGATCAGGGTAATTCGCGCCTTTCATCCACTGGCGCGAAGTGGTTGTTATCTCAACCGCCTCTCCAATACATTGAGGGACTGATTGAGGCGACTTCAATGCCGCGGCCTCTTGCGGCGATGTTAGCTTCACGCGACATTACTAAAGACAAGATTAAGCTCTGGATTGACCCAAAAATGCGTGATCTCATGCCTGATCCCTCTTGCCTTGCGGATATGGATGTGGCGGCTGGGCGCCTTGCTGATGCGGTCATAGCAGGGGAAAAAATTGGTATTTTCGGGGATTATGATGTTGATGGTGCGTCTGCGGCAAGCGTGCTTCATGATGTTCTGACCAATTTAGGGCTTGAGGTGTTTATCCATATTCCTCATCGGTTTCACGAAGGATATGGGCCGAATCTTCCTGCCTTATTGGGGCTGAAAGAGGCTGGTTGCAATCTGATCTTGACGGTGGATTGCGGGATTACGGCCACTGCCCCTATCGCTGCCACAGTTAAGGCAGGGGTCGAAGTCATCATTGTTGATCATCACCTGCCAGGGCCAGATTTGCCGCCTGCTGTTGCTGTGGTTAATCCGAACCGGTTGGATGATGACAGTGGGCTTGGCTATATGGCTGCTGCTGGGGTTGTTTTTATGTTAACCGTGGCCCTGGTAAGGGAATTGCGCCAGCGCGGCTGGTTTGCGGAACAAAACCGAAATGAACCAGATTTAATGCGTGGGCTGGATTGTGTTGCCCTTGCCACGATTGCGGATGTTGTGCCTTTGCATGGTCTTAACCGTGCCTTTGTTCGCTCAGGGTTAAAAGTCATGGCTAAGCGTGAACGCCCCGGGCTAAAGATGCTTGCGGATCTTGCCCGACTGAATGCCGCGCCCGATAGCGGCTCGCTAGGCTTTGTTTTGGGGCCTAGGATCAATGCTGGTGGGCGGTTTGGGGAATCTGATCTTGGGGTAAAGTTGCTTACCACTCGGGATTCACAACAAGCTCTGGAATATGCTACCGCACTTGACCAGCTTAATACCAAGCGCCAACAGGTTGAGCGTGAAACAACTGATGCGGCGATGCGTCAAGCCGAGGGCAAAGAGGATCTGGTGCTTTGCCTTGCTGGTGAAGGGTGGCATGAAGGCGTCATAGGTATTTCTGCAGGGCGACTCAAAGATAGCTTTGACAGGCCTGCTTGCGTCATCAGTGTCTCAATGGATCCTGATGGTCGCCGGATTGGTAAGGGATCAGGGCGATCTGTTGCTGGCTTCAGGTTAGGATCTGCAATTATTGCCGCGAAACAAAAAGGCCTCCTGTTGGCAGGGGGCGGTCATGATATGGCAGCAGGGTTTAGCCTTGATATGCAGCATTTTGAGGCGTTTTCCGACTTTCTGAAACAGCGAGCAGAAACCGAATTGACGTCAGCGGATTTAACAAAAAAATGGCAAATTGATGCTGAAATGCCATTAACTCAGGTAAATATCCAAACCCTAGACTGGCTTGATCAGACAGGGCCGTTTGGTTCAGGCTTCCCTGAGCCGATATTTATGATCACCGGGGTAAAGGCAACATCCGTTCGGATGATGGGAAAATCCGAAGAACATATGGCCTTGCGCTTAGATGATGGGCTAGGTCAGGTGGACGCTGTCGCATTCCGTGTGGCAGGAACCCCAATGGGGCAGGCGTTGAAGCAGATGAAGGATGGGCGGAGAGCAGATATTATCGGCCGAATAAGCCGCAATCGTTTCCGCGGTGAGGACAAAGCCCAGCTTATGATCAGTGATATCCGTTTTGTCACATGATTGATGATTAATTCGCTTGATTTGCTGATCGCTTTTGGGTAGTCATGTTCTTGCCTTTATGACCCGTTCGTCTAGAGGCCTAGGACATCGGCCTTTCACGCCGACAACACGGGTTCGAATCCCGTACGGGTCGCCACTTTATTTTTTTATGGCTTTTATTAAGTGGCATCAATCGCGTTTAACAATGACGCGCTTTCACTTCGTATCTGATCTTTACGTGCTGTGTCCATTCGCGCCAGATTGCGATAAGGCATACCCATACGTGGATTGCCAGAAAGCTTATCTTCGTTTCGCATGAGGAAATCCCAATAGAGCAGATTAAATGGACAAGCTGATTTACCCATTTTGCTATTTACCGAGTAATGGCATCCTTTGCAATAATTTGACATACGGTTGATATAGGCCCCGCTTGCGGCATAAGGCTTACTGGCTAAATCACCGCCATCAGCATAAAGCGTCATCCCATGTACATTGGGCATTTCCACCCATTCATAAGCATCAGCATAAACCGCCAGATACCACGCATTGACCGCGGCTGGGTCAAGCCCTGCCAATAGCGAAAAATTACCTATGACCATGAGCCGTTGAATATGGTGAGCATAAGCATGATCAATCGTATTTTGAATTGAGATGCTTAGGCATCGCATCTTTGTCTTAGCTGTCCAAAAGAAATCTGGCAGGGGGCGATCTGCGGCCAGCGCATTGCTCTGGGCATATGCTGGCATCCGATACCAATAAATGCCGCGAACATATTCACGCCAACCTAGGATTTGGCGAATGAACCCCTCAACGGCATTAAGTGGGGCTTGACCATTCTGCCATTGCGCTTGCGCTTTGCTGATGACTTCATGCGGTGATAACAAGCCACTATTGAGATAAAGTCCAATATGAGCATGATACATCCATGGCTCATTATCAATCATTGCGTCTTGATAGGTGCCAAAGAGGGGCAGGCGATCTATGAGGAATTGCTCTAATGCGGCTAGGGCATCAGCGCGAGTAACAGCATAGGAAAACCCATCTGCATCCCCCATGTTAGGGGCAAAACGTTCTGTGACCATAGCCATAACATCCGCCGTGATGGCATCGGGGGATACGGCAAAGGGTTTTGGCGGTGATAAGCCTTCTTTTGGTGGGACGCGGTTTTCGCTGTCATAATTCCATTCCCCGCCCACAGGTTTTCCATTTTCCATCAAAACATCATATCGGCGGCGCATGTCCCGATAGAAATATTCCATGCGCAGGCTTTTGCGGCCTTCGGCCCAATTCTGGAAATCCTCTTGGGTGGCAAGAAAGCGATCATCTTCACGGCATTCAACAGGGATGCGCAACTGATCTGCCCAGGTTTTCATCTCCTCGGTCAGTCGATATTCCCCAGCCTTGGTGACGATGACCTGACTGGCCTCAGCCTTATCCATATGGCGAGCGATTTCTCCTAATAACGAATGGCTGTTTTCAGGATCATCAAGCTGCGTGTAAAACACACGAATATCACGTTGGCGAAGGGTTTCGGCAAAGTGCCGCATGGCTGAAAATAAGAAGATCAGTTTCTTTTTGTGATGCGGAACATAACTGGCTTCGGTCATAACCTCTGCCATCAGAACGCTGTCACCGGGGACAATGTCGCGAAGGGATGAAATATCCTCGCTAAGCTGGTCACCTAAAATCACACGCAAACAGGTCATGGTCATTATCCCCTCTGTCCTCAATCTATGGGGCAGAGTGGTAATGACAAGGGCTGAAATCCTATCATATCCCCTAACACCGATGAAAGTTTGCTCAGAATAGGTAATTTTGCTATCTTTTGCGAAATTTGGGCAAGTCATCAAGACTTGGCATTTTTCATGGCGATAATACAATGATAACAAATGATTAGGTGGCAGATCATATGACGAAAACAGCCTTTCTCTTTCCGGGTCAAGGATCACAAAGTGTTGGCATGGGTGGGTCTATTATGGCCGCTAGTCCGGTGGCAAAGTCCATCATTGCACAAGTTGATGATGCTCTTGATGGGGAATTGTTGCCCATTATGCGTGACGGCCCTGATGAGGCGCTGAAACTGACCCGCAATGCCCAGCCTGCGTTGATGGCAACCGCTCTTGCCACAATCAGGGCGCTAGAAGATATGACAGGCAAACCAATTTCTGAAATGGCTGATTATGTGGCTGGACATTCGCTAGGGGAATATGCAGCGATGGCTGCGGTTCATGTGTTTGATACTGATGTGACGGCCCGATTGTTGCGCCATCGCGGTGATGCTATGCAAAACGCAGTCCCGGTGGGGGAAGGCGCTATGGCGGCTCTGCTTGGGGTTGAAATCGCTGAGGTAGAAGCCTTACTGGAAGATATTGATGGGGATGTTGAAATTGCTAATGATAACAGCTCAGGGCAAGTGGTTATCAGCGGCTCTGCTGTATCTGTAGATGCAGCTATTGCTGCTGCCAAAGACGCTGGTGTGCGCCGCGCGATGCTGTTGCCGGTGAGCGCACCTTTTCATTGCCGATTGATGGCACCAGCCGCTGATGCCATGGCAAGCATCCTTGCTGAGACAACCTTGCATCAGCCAAGCTTGCCTGTATTTACTAATGTAACCGCCATACCAGAAAGTGACCCATCGCATTTGCGTGATCTTTTGGTGCGTCAGGTGACCAGTCGAGTACGTTGGCGCGAAACTTTGCTTAATATGGCTGAACATGGGGTTAGCCGTTTTGTTGAGGTGGGAACAGGTAAGGTGCTTACGGGTCTGGTCAAGCGCACCCTTGCTGATGTAGAAGCGTTCAATATTGAAACCGCTGAAGACCTTGAAGCGGCGGCAAGCCAGTTTTGATGATCACAGGTCTGACTAAATATAACAATGCAATGATACATAAAAGGAGTCATAGAGATGTTTGATCTTACCGGTAAGACTGCACTTGTCACTGGGGCTAGCGGAGGCATTGGATCAGCGATTGCTTCGGCCTTGGCGGCGCGCGGGTCTAATTTGGTGCTTACAGGGACGCGTGAACAGGTCCTTCAAGAGGTAGCCGCATCCCTTAATTTGAAATCAGACCAAAAGGTTGAGGTCATCACCGCAAATCTGTCTGAGGCAGAGGCAGCAACACAGCTGATCGCTAATACCGAAGTGGCAATTGGGCCGGTTGATATTCTTGTTAATAACGCAGGTTTGACGCGTGATGGGCTTTTGATGCGGATGAAAGATGAAGATTGGCAAACCGTGATGGATGTAAACCTTACTGCAGTCATGCGTTTAAGTAAGGCTGTGTTACGCAGTATGATGAAATCTCGTTGGGGCCGGATTATTCAGATTTCCTCTGTGGTTGGTTATACTGGCAATCCCGGTCAAACCAATTATGCAGCCTCAAAAGCAGGGATGACAGGTTTTACGAAATCCCTAGCGATTGAGGTAGCCTCTCGCGGAATAACTGCAAATGTCATTGCCCCGGGCTTTATTCAAACAGCAATGACAGAAGTTTTAACAGATGAGGTCAAGGACGAATTGCTGAAAAGAGTACCGATAGGAAGCATGGGAACACCCGAAGATATTGCCGCCGCAGTTGTCTATCTGGCTAGCCCAGAGGCAGGGTATCTGACAGGGGCCACACTGCATATTAATGGCGGTATGGCCATGCTATAAATTGCCATATGAAAAGATTGAACTGATCGCTGTAAATTAGGCTAGTATAATTGTTATCAAGACATTATAGTAATTCCACTATTAAGCTGGTTTTCAGCAATTTTATATGGTAACAACCGACCACTTTCTGGCCTTTCATGGGCTAAATTAAATATTGGGAGACATCCATGAGCGATACTTTTGACCGTATTAAATCCATCGTTGTTGATCATCTTGGGGTTGATGATGATAAGGTAACGGAAACCGCAAATTTTGTTGAAGATCTTGGTGCCGACAGCCTTGATACAGTTGAACTTGTTCTTGCTTTTGAAGAAGAATTCGGCATCGAAATACCTGATACTGCTGCTGAAAAAATTCAAACCATTAAGGATGCTGTTGATTTCGTTAGCAGCGCTTCCTAATTCACCGAAGTTAAAGTGACTATTTGATGAGACGCGTTGTTGTCACAGGTATGGGTATTATCAATCCGCTTGGTTTGGGGGTTGATCATACTTGGAATGCTCTGACTTCGGGAAAGAGTGGGCTGACTGATATCAAAGAATTTGATGTCTCAGATCTGCCTTGCAAAGTGGCAGGACGCATACCTGTTGATGACTCGCGCGACCATCCGATAAATCTTGATGATTTGATTGATCCTAAAGATCAACGGAAACTTGACCGTTTTATTGTCTATGGCATGATTGCAGCGGATCAGGCTATTCGCGACTCCGGCTTTATTGCTGATAGCGAAGAAAAGGCTCATCGTGCCGGGGTTATGATTGGGTCTGGGATAGGTGGCCTAGAAACCATTTATCATGCTAGCATTCTTCTTAATGAGCGTGGCCCAAGACGCCTTAGTCCCTTTTTTATTCCCTCAGCTTTGATTAATCTGATCTCTGGTCAGGTGTCTATTCGTCATGGTCTCAAAGGGCCTAACCATTCGGTGGTGACGGCTTGTTCAACAGGGGCACACGCAATAGGTGATGCTAGCCGATTAATCAAATATGGCGACGCAGATGTAATGATTGCTGGTGGTGCCGAAGCCGCAGTATGCCGTCTTGGTATCGCAGGGTTCTGTGCCCTTAAAGCCTTATCGTCTGGGTATAATGACATCCCTGAAAAGGCTTCACGCCCATGGGATAAAGGACGTGATGGTTTTGTGATGGGCGAAGGCGCAGGGGTTTTGGTGTTGGAAGAATATGAACACGCCAAAGCGCGCGGTGCCAAAATCTATGCTGAAATCAAAGGTTATGGTCTTTCGGGTGATGCCTATCACATTACTGCCCCGGCAGAGGATGGCGATGGTGGGTTTCGTTCCATGTCGGCGGCATTAAATAATTCAGGCCTCAACATTGAAGATATTGACTATATCAATGCTCATGGCACCTCAACCCCATTAGGCGATATGATTGAACTCAACGCAGTCTCCAAGCTTTATCATGGTGACAAAAGCGCCATTAACATGTCTTCAACCAAAAGTGCGACAGGTCATTTATTGGGCGCTGCTGGCGCGATTGAAGCTATTTTTTCGATTATGGCAGTTCATCACGATACCTTGCCACCAACCCTTAATTTAGATGATCCTTCTGATGATGTCGGGCCGATCAATCTGGTCCCGCATGAGGCACAGCAGAAAACAGTTCGTAACGCTCTATCCAATTCATTTGGATTTGGCGGAACTAATGCTTCGCTGATTGTGGGCAAGTTGGACTAACCTTAAGGTGCCTGAGCGCGGCTCTGATAACCCTTCTGCTTCCCAGTCTTCTTCCTTTTATCGTAGATTAATTAAGGTTGTCCTTGCCGCATCTGTGTTGGCAGTTTTTATTTTTGTGATGGGTTTTATTTGGGTAAGCGCCGTTCTTCAGCGCCCATCTTTGGCTACCCAAGATGTTATTCTTGAAATTAAACCCGGGGATGGCCGTGTGGTCATCAGCCAGCGATTGAACCAGATTGGCTTGCCGCATCACCCATGGGTTTACCGAATTGAAGAATGGCGCCGCGGCAAGGGGTATTTGCCAAAGGCAGGGGAATATCGCTTTATGGCGGATGGTTCGCTCGCTGAGGCCATGGACACCATCCATAAAGGTGTTCCCATTCAGCATGATTTGACGATATCAGAAGGGCTCAGCTCACGGCAGATTGTTGCTTTGCTCAGAAATGATGATCGGCTTTCTGGTGAAATTCAATTGATACCTGATGAAGGCAGTTTATTGCCCGAAACCTATTATTTTTCGCGGCATACCGACCGCAACGCTTTGATCCGCAGAATGCAACAACTGCGAGAAATAAAGTTTGCTGAGATTTGGGCAAGCCGTGACCCTGATCATGTTTTGAAATCGATAGAAGACGCGGTCATTCTGGCATCTATTGTTGAAAAGGAAACTGGCATTGCCGATGAACTTGGATTAGTTGCCTCAGTGTTTTTGAATCGCATCAAAGCCAGCATGAAGCTGCAATCTGACCCTACGGTTCTCTATGGTCTTGAGCAAGATGGGATTGTTGTTGAAAAACTTCTTCGCTCGCATCTTAAGCATGATTCGCCATGGAACACTTATCGCATAAAGTCCTTACCGCCCAGTCCGATTAGCAACCCTGGACTTGCCAGTTTTCTTGCCGTTGTTAAGCCTCAGCAATCAGATTATTTTTACTTTGTTGCGGATGGAAAGGGTGGCCATAGGTTTGCCAAAACTTACGATGAGCATAAAGCCAATATTAAACTCTGGAAAGAGGCGAGGGATTAGATTTGGCTAATGGTGAATCGGCCATTGTTTCACCCGGCTTGCCTGTTGTAAGATAGGGGAACATAGAACAGAAAGACGCTTTGAGTGATGACACTATCTGCTTCAACTATGCCATCTTCCGTCTCTCGCCGTGGGCTTATGCTGGTGCTATCCTCACCCTCAGGGGCAGGGAAGTCATCTATTTCGCGCAAATTGTTAGAACAAGATGATAACATTAGCCTTTCGATATCCGCGACAAGCCGCAAGCGCCGTCCGGGTGAAGTTGAGGGAAAAGATTATCATTTTGTTGAACCTCAAGAGTTTCAAATCATGATCAATGAGAATCGGTTTCTCGAACACGCCAAGGTGTTTGATCATTATTATGGAACGCCTTCTGATCAAGTCATGGAGAAAATTGAGACAGGAAGTGATGTGTTATTTGATATTGACTGGCAAGGGACCCAGCAACTCAAAGCCAAAGCTCGCGATGATCTGATTTCTGTATTTATTTTGCCACCGTCTTATCGGGAATTAGAAACTCGTCTTAAAAAACGCAACCAAGACTCGGATATGGAAGTCGCTAAACGTATGTCAAAAGCAGCAGATGAGCTTAGCCATTATGCCGAATATGATTACATTATTATCAATCATGATTTGAACGAATCCGTGCGGCATGTTCATGCGATCTTAGCAGCTGAACGGCAACGCCGATTTAGGATGAATGGGTTGACAGAGTTTGTCCGTCAACTTCAGGCAGGGTATTAACGACGCTGTTCTTTCAAGGTGCGTGCTAGGATACAAAACTCATCCAGGGTGAGGGATTCAGGCCGTCTTTGCCCATCAATACCTGCTGTATCCAACAGTGTTAATCCGCCTAATGACCGTAAAGAGGCGCGCAACATTTTCCGTCTTTGGTTAAAAGCGGTTTTGGCAATCTCTTGCAAAAGTTCTCTTTCCGCTGGAAAAGCGGGGGTTAGACGCGGCAATAACCGGATCACGCTTGAGGTAACTTTAGGTGGTGGCACAAAAGCCGAAGGGGGAATATCAAAGCATAGTTTCGTCTCTGCTAACCACTGGCACATAATGCTAAGGCGACCGTAATTTCCGCCACCAGGTTGGGCAGTGATGCGCTCAGCCACTTCACGCTGAAACATTAAGGTCATAGATTGAAATGCGGCGGCGTGATCTAGCCAGCCAAACAATAATGGTGTGGCAATGTTATAAGGCAGATTTGCAATGATCTGGCGCGGCGCATCGGCAGGGCCTAATTCATGGACAGGTATGGTCAGCGCGTCGCCTTCTATAATACTTAGTCTGCCGTTGCTTGCCTTAACCAACGGTTGTAGCGCTTCAATAGCACGGCTATCTTTTTCAATGGCAATCACGCGTTCAGCCCCTGCCATGAGAATAGCACGTGTCAAACCGCCAGGGCCGGGGCCAATTTCAATGACGGTATGCTGTGGCTGGATACGCGCTTCACGCGCTATTCTTCCGGTCAAATTCAGGTCGAGCAGAAAGTTCTGTCCTAATTTGCGTCTGGCATCAAGACGATATGCCTTTATCACCTCTTTAAGAGGCGGCAGAGCAGCAATAGGGTCAGTTGGAGCCATAAGATAAGCCCATATGATCTGCCCGATGTTTTACCATTTGCCGAGCCATGGTAATTGCGGCAATCAAACTGTCTGGTCGGGCTGTGAATTTCCCAGCTTGGTCTAACGCTGTGCCGTGATCAGGTGAAGTGCGAATAAAACTTAAGCCCAGCGTAACATTGACGCCATGATGAAAATCTAGCGTCTTTACAGGGATCAAAGCTTGATCATGATACATCGCCAACACCGCATCATAGTCTTGTCGCCGGTCTTCAAAAAAGAGTGTGTCAGCAGAATGTGGCCCAGTGATATGTAGCCCTTCTTCTTGGAGTAGCTGAATGGCTGGGATGATCTGTTGGATTTCTTCATCACCGATTGTACCAGATTCGCCAGCATGAGGATTAAGGCCAGTAACCGCGATGCGAGGGTTTTTAATGCCAAAATCCATAATCAGCCCTTTTGCCATTAGCCGCAAAGTCTTTGTGATGCGTTCAGGCGTGATGAGGGCAAAGACATCGCGTAAAGGCACATGAATAGTAAGGGGGGTGATGTATAACGCTGAATTTGCTAACATCATGACAGGATATTTTTCTTCACCATCTT
>Ga0181581_10002183_pt1 | contig 15271 bp, 12 predicted proteins | sample 071ome_22_FD_132433 | JGI IMG/M metagenome (GOLD analysis project Ga0181581, IMG submission 132433) | Coastal salt marsh microbial communities from the Groves Creek Marsh, Skidaway Island, Georgia - 071404AT metaG (megahit assembly) | ecosystem: Environmental > Aquatic > Marine > Intertidal... | reverse complement strand
TGGTGTTCGTGGCAGTCAACATGGCCGCCTGCCGGGCCCTCTCCCTGGGCGGGACGGGCCCCGACGCCAAGCTGATCCGGCGCCCGGTCGTCTTCTGCGCCAGCCAGAAAACCCTCCCCGTTGCCGTCACCACCCTCAACACGCTCTCCACGCAGATGGGGTTCCTCGCCGGGGTCGCCGTCATCCCGTGCGTCTTCTCCCACTTCGGGCAGATCGTGATCGACAGCTTCCTCGCCTCCCACTGGATGGCCGAGGACCGGCGGGAGCGGGAGGCCCTCGGCGGGGCCGCGGCGGGCTAGCCGACCCGGGAGACCCCCGTCGCGCGCAGTAACCCGCCGACTAGTTCAAAGCCCGGCCGGAGCCCCGAACCCGGTTGGGACATGCCTAGCGCGACCGAGCCCCCGCGGGCCGGGGCCTCAGGGCCAGTTGGGGTCCCCGTAGTAGCGGTTGGGCAGCCCGAGCCAGAACTTGACGCGCTCGAGCTCCGTGCCGCCGTCGAGCTCCGCGGCGCCGCCGGTCTCCCCCGCCCCCTCCCCCCCGACGCCGTAGAGCTGGTCCTTGACGGCCACCTCCCCCGCCGCGAGCTTGCGGAGGAGCTCCACGCAGCGCTTCTGCTGCCCGCCCGTGAGGTGCCCGCGCGCCGCCATGGCCTGGACGATCCCGGTCGCCTTCTTCCACTCCCCCGTGAGGATGCAGAGCTCCGCCAGGCCGTCGAGCAGCGCTATGTCGGGCTCGATCCCCTCCTCCACCATCCACGCCATGGCCCGCAGGCCCCCCTCGACGTCGCGCGCCCGCCGGTAGCCCTTCATCAGGGCCCCGAAGACCTTGACCCCCCACACGCCCTTGCCGCCCCCGCGGCCCTCGGCGAGGGACCCGCTCCGGTGCAGCGCCAGGAGCCGGCGCACGGCCCCCTCGGCGTGCTCCATCCGGCCCTGCCGCGAGGCGTACCCGTCCACCAGCACGCAGAAGGGCACGGCGTCCACCGCCGCCCCCTCGCACGACACCATCTCCGACAGCACGTCCTCCGCCGCCTGCATGTTGTCCGTCCCCACGTGCGCCTGGAGCACCGCCGTGTAGCTCGCCGCGTCCGGCTGCAGCCCGGCCTCGCGCAGCGCCTCGAACAGCTTGGCCACGCTCGTGTAGTCCCCGTCCGCCGCGCAGGCCGACATGAGCGTGGTGTACGTCACGGCGTCGGGGCTCGTGCCGCCCCGGACCATGCGCCCCAGCGTCCCGAACGCCTCGTCGATCCCCGGGCCCCCGCCCGCCGCCTGCACGCGCACCAGCGTGTTCCACTCCACGGCGCGGAGCTGCACCCCTGCCGCGAGCGCCTCCTCCGCGACCTCCCGGCACTCGCCCGCCTCGCCGCGCCGGGCGTGCGCGTTCATCAGCGCCCCGTAGCACGCGTGGTTGGGCTCGGTGCCGGCCCGCCGCATGCGCTCCACCAGCCCCCACGCCTCCTCGACCCGCCCCTCGGCGACGTACCCCTTTAGCACCGCGCACCAGCCCCACACCCCCACGCGGCCCCCGGCGTCCCCGGCGGCGCGCAGGTGCCGCTCCCCGCCCTCGGCGCCCCCGAGCTCCACGCCCGCGTTCACCAGGGCGTTCCACGTCACCTCGCTCGGCTCGACCCCGCTCCTCCGCATCCACCCCACCAGGCCCTCGAGGTCGGCGACGCGCCCCTCGGCGACGAGCCCGGGCACGAGGCGGTTCCACATCCCGGCGTCGAGCCAGTCCGGGTGCTCGGCCGCCGCGGCCTCCACGAGCCCCACCGCCTCGTCGACCCGCCCGTGCGCCACGCACGCGCTCAGTCCCGCCCGGAGCGCCCCGGCGTCGAGGCCCTCGCGCGCCCCCTGCAGCTCCCCCCACAGCTCGTAGGCCGCCTGCGCTGCCTTCCCCAGCCCCCTCCGGCTCTTATGCTGCCGGCAAAGCCCCCCGATCGCCCCCGTCAGTGTCGATCGGTTCGCCTCGTACCCCAGCGCCCGCATGTCCCGCAGCGCCGCCCGCAGCCCCGAGACGCGACCGAGGTTCGCGTACGCGACGACGGCGAAGTGGCCGACGCTGTACCCGAACGACGGGGCTGCGGCGCTGTACATCTCGAAGAAGCGCGCCGCCGCCTGGTAGTTCCGTTCGGAGGCGAGGCCTGCGGTGGCCAGGGACGGCAGGGGGGGCGTTGGGGCGAGCCTGGCGTGGGCGGGCGAGGGGGCTTCGAAAGGGGGAGAGCGGTGCGCCCCACGCCCGGGCCGTGGATCGCCGAGGGGGGGGCTGGGAGGGCGAGACGTATGCCGTGAGCGCGGCGTCCGAGGGGGGGGACGGTGCGGAGACGCTCTACGGGGGCGGAACTCACTCTGCAGGATACGCCTGGCTGTGTTGTCCTCCAAGCACCCCCCCGCCCGGAGGAGGCGCGCGGCGCACTTAGCCGCGTCGAGCGACCGGCCCTGGGAGAGTGCGGCAGTAATCTCCGCGGAGGACCCGGAGTCGCCACCCTCAGCGCCCCACTGTTGTCCCGAGGAGCTGTTCTCCGAGTGCCTGGCCCTCGAGCCGTACACAGCAACCGCGGGCGCCCCGAAAGCGTCCGAGGGGGGGCCGGCGGAGGCGCGCACGAAAACTTTTGACTTTCTCGTGCCAACATTGCCTCCTACAATGCGCCGAAACCGGCTAGACGACCGCCACGCCTCAGAAAAAGGATAGAGCCCTACGTCCGCCAAGAACAGCGGCGGAACGGCATTGATGCGGCACCCGATGGTCTGAACCCCCATGATTGAAGAGCTACTCGCGTTGGCGGCCGATGCCTGGCGCGCGCGGCAGGCGAGGGTTGTCATCGGCCGGCCCGTCGTTTCCCCTCAATGGACCAATCACCTGAGGGGGGGGCCCTCTCTCTATGTGCGAAAGCTGCGACCACGAAAGGATCGGCAGCAGTCACAACTATCTACTGCATGCGACACGAATGCCCCATTGAGGATGTATCAAACCCCCGCGCAGTCCAGCGAGCTAGCCCTACAGGGGAAAACCCCACCCTGCTGGGCACGCTCCCCCCGCTCGTCAGAGATTCTCCTTCGCCGATGCCCCACCCCCGACTCAAGCGTGGGGAAAACGCCCTAATCACGTGCAATCTGTCACGAACAGAGGACGAAAGGGCGCGACAGCGATCTGGGGGGCCCGACGAGTCACTATGGCACTCAAGAGAGGCACCCTCAGTGCTCTGCGGCACCTCAGCGGGACCATGGCTGAGAGGTTGGGCGGGGAGCACGTGTCTCTCTCTCGGGGTTTCGCGTCCAGGGCCGCGGGGGATGCCGCGGTCTGGTGGAAGAGCTTGATCGCACCTGTCGGGGTGGGGTCGACCCAGACTCCCTCCAAGTGGCCTGCCGCGTTGGGATTCGCGGCCGCGGGAATCGCCGGGTCGTCGATCACCTCTTTGGTGCTCGCCGACTCGGGGGGCGACATCAGCAAGCCATCTGGGTGAGGCGATTCTACCGCCTCCCCGGGAGAAAGTTCCCCGCCCCCCCCCGTGTGCCTCCATTCAGAGAAGCCCCCCCCTCGACCCCGCCACAGCTTCGCCGGACGCACTCCCCGCAGGCCCGGGATCTGGCAGCGCGCTCTAGGATGGGTCGGCCTCGGTGGCCGCCGCAGCAGCTCAGCGGCCCCCGGCGCGAGCGACCGCCGCATCGTGTTCGTGCTGGGGGGCCCGGGGTCGGGCAAGGGCACCAACTGCGAGCGGCTCGTGGAGGAGTTCGGCCTCGTGCACCTCTCCGCAGGCGACCTGCTCCGCGAGGCGGTCCGGAGCGGCTCTCCCGAGGGCAAGATGATCCAGGACATTATCAACGAGGGCAAGATCGTCCCCTCAGAGGTGCACCAGGACCCCCCGCAACCCGCTGGGCCGGCTGGCCGCGCGGGCGTACCGCCCCCGCCCCGTCGCCGGCGACGAGGCCCCAATTGTCAACTCTTCCCCGTCTCACCCCTCTCCTCCCCCGCAGGTGACGATCAACCTGCTCCGCGGCGCAATGGACGCGGCGAAGCGGGCGTCAGGGGCGAACGCCTTCCTCATCGACGGGTTCCCCCGGAACGAGGAGAACCGTGCGAGCTTCGAGCGTATCACGGGGGAGACGTGTGAGTTCGTGCTCTACTTCGAGTGCCCGGAGGGGGTGATGGTGAACCGGCTGCTCAACCGCGGGCAGGGCCGGAGCGATGACAACGAGGCAACCATCCGCAAGCGGCTGAACACGTACTACACTTCCTCCATGCCCGTCATTGAGCACTACGACCGGCTCGGGAAGCTCCGGGCCGTGTTCAGCAACCGCGAAATGAAGGAAGTGTACGCGGACGTGCGGCAGATCTTCAAGACCGCCGGGTTCTGACCCGCCCCTGGGGGGTGCTGGGGGGGCTAGCCCTGGTAGCTGTGTGTCTGGCAGGCGGTTGACCAGCGGAACGAGATGAAGCCGGTGCTCTTGTTCAGGGACTTGCGCGTCGCCCGAGAGCTAGAATCAGTCCCGTCCCTCCCCTCGCTAGCCTCGACGCCTGGCTCCGCGCGCTCAGGGACGGCGCCTCCCTCCACCTGGCGAGCCACATCTCTCGCTCAAGAGGCGGCCCGCGCAACTCGAGGCGGCGATGGCGCCCCGTTCGAGGACGCTGCAGCTAGCTGCGGATCATATACGCGCATCGGTTATGGTATCGACCAGCGAGCGGGCGTTCAGCGGCCTTGCGGCTGGGCCTTCGATCATTGCTCGCCTCGACGGCTTCCAAGGTCGGAGCAGGGCCGAAGACGCGTTGGGTGGGTGGAGGAGCAGGGTGATGCTGGGTGGTACGGCTGTATCGTCTGCGCGTTCTCCGAAAACCGATATAGAGGTCCGTCGTAGCCTCTCATCGGCGCGGGGATTGGGCGTTGTCCGTAGCAACCCGTCCCTCCTCCACACAGCCACTTCTGGAGGCACCCAGAGCCGCGCCATGGGGATCTTCGGGCAGAAAAAGGTGAGGAACAGACTCTAGTTGCGCGTTCAAGGGGTTATATTTGTAGGACTACTGACAATTTCTGCTGGGGCGAAGGATTCGGCCAAACTAGGCGACCCCCCACTCCACGCCCTCCGCCACAAGCCCTTCCTCTGCCGATCCTCGGGCCATAACGTGCCTTGCCACCCTTCCCTGGCTCACCCGACTGTTTCTCTCCTCTTTATCCCGCAGCATAAGCCCGCGGAGCGGATTCGGGACCCGCATAGCGTGCAGTCCCCGGGCGTGCAAGCGGGTGGCGAGGACTTCAGCTTCATCAGCGACGTCATCGACAAGTTCCCCGCGCCTTATTCGTGGTCCCCGCACTCGTTCACCCGCACGTACCGGGACCCCGAGACAGAGCCTCCTCGCTACGAGATCACCCGGGAGGAGCTCTTCAAGAACCTTACGCCAGACGCCTCGAGCCCTGGCCCCTTCGCGGCCGCCCCGCCACACTCGCTCGCGCTCGAGGGCTACTTCTTCCGCCCGATGGCCGACTACACGGACCAGCACTGGACCGCAAAGGTCAACCGGGCCCTCAATCTCCAGTGGCTGATGCCCGGGCAGCGGGAGAAGGAGCTCCGCCACCGCGGCGCCGTGTCCGTCCACAAGGCGGTCGTCTACCAGGCCCTCGACCCGCGCCTCTACGAGCTCCTCGGGCTGCCGTATAAGATGCGGTACCACCACCCAATGCTGTGCCTCCACATGTGGTTCATCGTGCGCCGCTTCATGGGCGAGGGGAAGGAGGGGAAGGACTTCGTGCAGAACCTTTACAACCTCTGGGTTGCCGACGTTGAGTACCGGCTCCAGGACACGGGCGTCAAGTGGCGCTTCAAGAAGTGGATGAAGATCCTCGAGTCGCAGTTCTTCGCCTCGAGCCTGCACTTCGATGAGGCGATGATGGAGAAGCGGAGGTTCAGCCTGGGGCTGGCGCTATGGTACCACGTGTTCCTTGAGGACACGGACGGGAAGGCCGTGCCGCTGCTGGAGTCGTACGTGCGGTACCAGCTGCGGTGCCTCCAGAAGACGCCGCTGGAGGCCATCTTCGAGGGCAAGTTCCGCTTCTCCGAGGTCGGGCTGGAGGACGCGGGGGAGTTCCGGTTGACAAAGGAGATGGTCACGCAGGGGCTGTTTGAGGGATGACTCGGGTTGATTAAAGCTCACCCCGTGCCAACTCCGGGCAGGGTCACGCCTGCGACGCCACGGCCTCCTTCGCCTTGGCCTCCTCCTCCTCCCGCTCGTCCGCCGCAACCCAGCGGCTCACGATCCACGCGTCGATAAACAGCTGGCTCATGTGCCCGACGATTGGCGGGATCACCATCAGCCCCTTGTCCCCGAGCTCGTCTGGGAGGAAGCTGAGGATCGTGACGGCGACGGGTAGGGTCTTCTGGGACGCCAGGAGGACGTCGGCCCGATACTCGCGCTTGGGCAGCTTGAGCGCGTGCTTGCACACCAGATGGTTCTGCCCCAGCCACACGAAGTGCAGGATCACCATGGCCAGGATCGCCAGTACGATGCTCCCCCCGGGTGCGTCCAGGAACTGGTCCCGCGACTTGGACACGCTGCGGGTACTCCGCGGGAAGCGGGCCCGTGAGGCACCGCCGCAAAATCCCTCTCAATGCGTGGCATGCAACGGGCGGGGGCTCTGTGGGGCGGGGCGGGGTGCGAGGGAGGGGGTGCAGATGGGGGGCTGCGGGGGGGGGGGTCTCGGCGTCATCTCACCTCATCCAGACGATCATGATGAGGAGGAAGTTGGTGATCATCGTGATGGGGGTCTTGTACTCTTTGGCGAACTCCTGGATGCGCTTGCTCGACTCGCGGACGACCTTACCGACGGCCAGGGGCATGAGGACGGTGAGTAAGAGCTTCAGGAGGAGCTCGGTGGGGTCGAGCGCCTGCCCCTCTCCCTCGACGCTGCTGTTGCTCGTGGAGAAGATGCCCTTGAGGTAAAAGGGCGTGGTGACGATGCCGAGGAGGTTGGTCCCCGCGGTGAGAAGAAGGGCGAGCACGCCGTTTCCGTTCCCCTGGTTCACCAGTGTGACCCCCGAGGTCAGGGTGGTGGGCACGGTGCAGAATAAAGCTGCGCCGTAGCTGAACTCGGCCGGCGAGAAGGGGATGTGGAACATGATGAACCCGTAGAGGCCTGTGATGCCCAGAATAGCGACGATGCCGTATGACACGGCCTTATACGCCCGCAGCGCCGCCTTCATGTCGTCCGTCTTCAGGCCCAGGCCCTGGAGGAAGAAAATCAGGCTGATGTTGATTGCAGAGATGACGGCCCAGTCGTTGCTCTCGAGCTCGCCCAGGAACTTGCCGGGCACGGGCCTGCGGAGTAAGGTCAGGGTTTTTCCCGCCGTCCAGGGTCGTATTTGAGAGCACGATGTCGAACGCGGCAGTTGGGTTCTCGAGAACGCAATCGATGGGGGCGCGGGGAGCGTCGAGAAGGGGGACTGGGAGAGTCGCGGCTGCCGTCGCTTTCCGGGTGGCGGGGAGCAGGGAGGGGAGAGAGGTCACCATGCGAGACCCCATACGAGGGAAACGGCGATACCCAAGGGTAGGAAGTGCTTGATGACTTTCTTCTTCCACCAGGCGGGCTTGCAGAGGTCCGCTTTCGAAGGGAAGCAGTCGACGAGCCACTCCCCAAAGGACTTCCTCACTACCTCGGGCACCACCTCGTTGGCGGACACGCCGCGGGTCGACGCGTCCATGGTCTCTACCTTTGACGCCATCCTCTCCTAGTCGAGGTAGCGAAAGGTCCAGAGCTGCGGGGGCGCTTCACGCAAGTTAAGTTTTTTCTGCGGGCCGCGCTCCCAGCCCTGTGCGAAAAGGACCGAAGAGGGGGCGAGAATGCCTTACTACCCCGAGAATGCGATCCCACGTGGCAGCGCAACCACTATCTTGTACCTTTTCGCTGCAGGGGAGGCGAATTTCCCCGAACGTCATGGGTCTGCCCTCCTCGACTACTGACCGTCCTGATTTCACGCCCTCCCCCCCCACACCTCCCTCCTCGTAAATTTCAGGCGCTAGCCTCCTCTGTATCCCCACTATAGATCGTAGAGATACACCCTGTCTAGCCTCCTCGGAGATAGAGGCCACTTTCACGGTCAACAGTGCAGCGAACAGCTCGCATCAAAGCCATGCCCATCGCGGCATCCGGGGCCTCCCCTGCGCCTACCTGCCGCCTCTAAATATACCACGTAGCGTCCATGCGACGCTTTGACCTAGTCGCTGCAGCGACGTTGGCCCTTCTGAGCTCCGCAGGGGCCGGGACCACCAGCCCTTCTCCTGCGCCCCTGTACCCCACGGCAGGCGTGATGCGCACGCGAGCCGGCGCAGCCTCGCGGTCAATGACCTCTATCTCACCGCGGTCGTTCGACGACACAGCTCCTAGCAGCGACGATGAGGCGGAGGAAAATGTCTCCTTCAGCTGCGAGAACTACGAGGTAATTGCGCCTCTAGCCTCCATACCGGGGAATCGAGACGCCCTATTTACGCGTATCAGGTGCGCATCAAATCTTCTCAGATCAGTCAGACATATTTTCTCACCGATTGCAGATCGGAGTGCGCTACCTCGTCGGATCAACGAGCCTGCTCCCACGCCCCGGAAACGCCCCCGCCGAGTTCCCCACCGCCACCGCCGACCTCCTCAGCGATCTGTTCGGCCTCTTCACAGTCACGAACAACCGGGACGAGGAAATGAACGGATGGCAAATGATTTGGAGCTGGTGGAGCCCCTCCGGGCAGTCCATCGGCAGCTTCCGCGGGGCCCTCCCTGTGCTCGCGGAGGAGTCCTCAGGGGCTACCCGCGTCGTCAACACGGAGACAAACGCCGTGGTCGAGGGCAGGGGGGGCACCCGTTCCTTCTCGTTTGACTTCGACGGGCTCCCTGGCGGCTCCGACGTCGCCTCGGTCGCTCACCAGATCCGCGTCGACCAGATCTCCCTGAACGGCCTCACATGCACTGAGCACCGGACGTCCTTCGACGCCAGCCTCAAATGCCTCGCATCCCCGTTCGGGTGTCAGAAATCCTTCTGTTGCGGCGCCTCCAGCTCCGTGGCTGACGGCCTCGCCCTCACCGACGGCGGCGAGGCCCGGATCGAGCGGCTCGAGACCTCGGTGGCCGTCTTTGACGATTCCCTCGCGGAGGGGTGGTGGGACTGCTCGTGGGACGGCCTCTTCTTCATCGAGGACCCTGGTTGGATCGTCAACTCGTTCACGGGGAGCTCGTCCGTCGCCGCCAACGTGAACCCGGGCGGCGGCCTGTCCCTCTGCACCCGGTCCCCCTTCGGCTCCAGCCTGGATGACTTCGGGCTCAGCTTCTTCGTCGTCGGCAGCCCCGACGCCTCCGCCATCGAGGTCGTGCTGTCCAAGGGCGCTCCGGACAGGGATGAGGCGGCGCGCGGGGACGATTTCATCCTCGCCCTCACCGACGAAATGCTGTCCCGGCCGACGACCTTCTCGAGGCCTCTGTCGGACTACGTCACCATGTCGCGGTCCTTCTGGGTGCACGTGCTCATCCCGTTCGGCGAGATAGCGCAGCCGACCCGGGGCTTCGACCGGATCTCGTTCGTTGCTGCGTCTGGACAGCAGCCTATCTTCCTCCTCGACGACATCCAGATCGTCAAGGTGAGTGGCGGGCGGTCCAGGGGCGCACCCTGCCGTGCTTGTCTCGCCGTTGTAGTGACCGCCTCTCCGCCCTGCCGTGCCGCGACGCAGCGGAGTGCCGATCAGCTCGTGATAGCAGGGGTCGAGACGGACGTCGTCTTCCAGGACGAGCTCGCGGCCGGCTGGGAGGACTGCAGCTGGAGCACGGACGGCAAGAGCAGCGTCTTTGTCAGCCCGCCCTGGGTCGCCAACGCGCACTCTGGCGCTGCAGCCATCGCCGCCCACATCAACGCCAACGGCGCCCTGTCTCTGTGCTCCTCCGAGCCCTTCGGTCCCGCGGCCGGCCACTCTGGGCTCTCCTTCTGGATCCGGGCCGACTCGGGATTACAGGCGAGGCCCCCTACAGTGCCCTGAACTCGCGCGCAGGCAGGGTTCCCATCCTGGAGACTGACACCCGGATGTCCTGTCGCCTCGCCCCGCAGAACATGAGCATTGTCGTCTCGGGGACTTCTCCGGAGGGGGGATCTTGCGATATTGATGACCAGCTCCGCTGCGACGAGGATGGGGACGAGGCAGCGTGCGGGCGCCTGGACCCCTCCGAGCCATGCTTCTCGAGCCCACTGCTGTCCCTGGCACAGATCTCGGACACCGGCGAGTGGAGCTACGTGGGTGTCCCGTTCAGCCAGCTTGCGGACATGTCCCAGTCCTTCGACCGCATCACCTTCCACTCCCTCGAGAGCGACCCCGCCGGCTTCGCCCTCGACGACCTGACCCTCCTCCGCACGTCAGTCACCAACAAGGCCGACAGCCGGGACGCCGTTGTGTCCTTCTTAGGGCCCAAGAGGCGTCCGGTCCTCGTCCCGCTGCTTGGCCAGGACCCCCAGGGTCCCTTACCGGACGCCAAGCTCGGCGTTCCTGCCGCGTCCCCTCCACTGCCAGCAGCCCCGACGGGGGACGATGGCGCTGGCGGGGCCCAAGCGCCTGGGCCTGGCAACTCGGAGCTCAGTTCAGTGGTGGGTCCGGTGTCGGTGGGCGGGGGAGGAGACCAGGGCGGAGACGACGGTGGTACGAGCACAACACTCGTGGCGGGCCTCTCGGCGGGGATTGCGGGGGCGGTCCTGCTTGGCGGGCTCGCGTGGTGGGGGCAGCGGCGGGGGCGATCGCTGTCGAGGGAGGGGAAGGGGTTCATGTACGGGAGCGAGGGCGGTACTCAAGACGGCGTCCTCAAGCCGCATATGTCGGGTCACGACAAAGGTATCGCACTGGGTAGAGTACCGGATCCAGGACCGGAGGCCGGGGGGAGCTCGGCAGCGGCCTTGTCCTCCCCCTCGTCGCTGCCGGGGCGGGGTGGGCCGGCCGCGTCGCTGTCGACAGTCCACGCGCAGATGTGGTCACGGGGGTCACTGCGGTGCGCCGAGCGGGACGATTCGTCCCTGACGGTTCTCGGCCGCGTCCTCGCCGCCGGCCGCCTCTCTGCCGAGGCCACCCTCATCGCCCGCCGCCTGCACGCAAACGAGGGGTGCCGCGAGATCGACCGGGAGGACCTCACCTACGACGACGACGACCTCCTCGGGTCCGGGGGGTTCGGGACCGTGTACAAGGGGTCGTGGCGAGGGAAGCCTGTGGCTGTCAAGGTCCTTTTCGGGATCTTCGGGGTCGAGCAGAAAGACTACGAGGACTTCCTGAGGTGAGGGGGGAGGGGCGGGCACCCGCGCGATTCGTGGCCCAGGCGGGGAGGCTACGGCGTGCGTGGGGGCGCCCGTGCTAGTCTACCGCCCCGCATCCCGTGCCTCGCTCCTTCTGCGCAGGGAGGTAGAGATTCAGTCACGGATGCACCACCCGTGCATCATTAAGTTCTGCGGGGCGTGCTTCGAGCCCCCCTGTTGCTTTGTGACGGAGCTGGCTGAAGGCGGGAGCCTCCACTCGCGACTGCACGGCGACGACTCGCGGGGGCTGTCCTACGAGGAGCTCCTGACCGTGGCGATCGACGTCGCCGACGCCATGACGCACCTCCACCCGAAGGTCGTCCACCGCGACCTCAAGCCGAGCAACGTCCTGCTCACCGCCGACGGCCGCGCCCTCGTTGCCGACTTTGGGGTCTCTCGCAACAAGGACCGCACCTACCTCTCCACCAAGCACATCCACGTCGGCACCATCCAGGCGAGCCCGATCATTCTGTGCGCCCCAACCCGCCCCGTCCCGCCCCGCCCCGCCGAGCCCCTGACCTCGGCAGCCAGGTCCCACCCGCTGCAGTACATGGCGCCTGAGCTGTTCAACAATGGCGCGGTGGGGGAGAGGTGCGACGTCTTCTCCTTCGCCATCCTGCTGTGGGAGTGCTACACTCGCCGGAAGCCCTACGAGGGTCTCGAGCCCGTCCACGTGCTCCTCCGCATGTCCACTCGGGTGAGCGCAGGCGCGGGGCTCACCTCCACCCCTAGTCTGGGGTTGCTGGCCGGTCGGGGCCTTGGGAACCGACCTCCCCCCGTCCCGCGTCTCCGACCGCAGTTCCGGCACACGATCCCCGACGGGTGCCCCGTAGCCCTCCGCTCCATCATCGCCCGGTGCTGGGAGGAAGACCCGCGCAAGCGGCCCGCATTCCGCCAGGTCCGCATGGAGTTGGAGTGGGAGCTGCGCCGCGTCCTGAGTCAGGCGGGGCGGTCCAGCCTGCCGGGGCCCAGTCGCGGACCGCTGGGGTACACAACCACACTCCCGGCGATAGAGGAGGCCTCATCCCCCGTGTATTCGATGCAGAACAGCCCCCGGGGTCACAGCGGCTCCCTAGGCACCGCCGGGTCGCTGCACGGGGACGGCTCGTCCCGCAGGGAGGAGCCGGGGCGGTCCCCCAGCGCAGCTGTGCACGCCAGGGGCGGCGCGCACCACGTGCTCCACCCCTGGGGTCTCCGATCGATGCCCGCTCTGGCGCTGACGGTGTCCGGCGACAGCCAGCTCCACGTCGAGGAGGCGGACGGGTCGGGCGGCACCCCTGCTGGCGTCCCCGTGGGGCACGGCACGACCTGATTCCTGCTGATGTGAACCGGGGCTCTCGCTACTCAGCCCGATGTGCGCAAGATGGTTGAAAACCGCGTTAGTTGAACCGACAAAGAGCCCACCCCCCCCACACCCACCCCCCGGCTACGGCGCAGCGGCAGCGGGCGTCAATCCTTCGCACCCACAGGCTGCTGGCGGCTCCTCGCCGCCACCGAGAACTCGGCCCCGACGCCCCTCTGCGGCACGCCCGCGATGGGCATCATGGTGAAGGGGAAGCTCTGGGCGAAGATCGGGTCGTTCCCCGGCGTGGCGAAGCGCGACACCGCGTGCGCCTTCCACTCGGCCCAGGTGGAGAAGGTGCGCCCGGCGTTGGGGACGCGCCACGCGAACATCGCGGCCATGGACGCCGGTAGGTGCCACAGGCTGGCGCGGAACAGGAGCCGCGCCTTGGCCGCCGTCGGCTCCGCGTAAAACCCCACCGCCGGCCCCAGCATCCCCACCGCCAGCGCCGCGTACGCCCACGCGAAGGGCTCCGACGCCACGTCCAGCACGCACCCCGCGAACCCCAGCGGGATCAGGTAGAGCGAGTGCCGCAGGGCGCAGGCCGCGGTCCGCTTCCCGCCCGTCTTGTCGAGGACGCTGAGCATCCGGTACCCCCCAGCGGCGTAGTCGGCCCGCGACATCCACGCCAGCGCCATGAAGTGCGGCATCTGCCAGAAGTACAGCACCGAAGCCAGGAACAGCGCGCCCGGCTGCAGCTCCCCGGCGGCCGCTGCCCAGCCCATGAGGGGGGGGATGGCGCCCACCACGGCCCCGACCCACGTGTTCACCGGGTGCATGACCTTGAGCGGGGTGTAGCAGCCTGCGTACAGCGCCACGTTGCCCAGCCCCAGCGCGGCCGTCAGCGGGTTGGTCTTCTCGAGCAGCAGCCACGTGCCCCCAGCCCCCATGGCCAGGGCAAAGAGCCCCGCGCGGCCCCGGGTGATGAGGCGAGAGGGGAGCGGGCGGGCGCGGGTGCGGGCCATGAGGGCGTCGTTCTGCGGGGCGAGCGGAGGCCCGACTCCATCAAGTGGCGCGGGTGCGGGGAGGCCGGGGCGCGCGCCTGGCTCCCGGGCGCCTGGCTCCCGGGCGGGGGCTCGGGACACGGACGGGCATTCGGACTTCGGGGCGCGTGCGTGTTCATGGAGATGGGTTCCTCGGTCCCAAAGAGAGGGCACGGGAGGCAGAGCCGCGTCTTATCCCCGCAGGGAGCGTCACCTTGATCTCGATGATCTGGTTGAGGGTGTTAGCGGACGCGGAACACATGAACGTGCCCAGGGAGGTCCAGCCCATCCCGGCCCAGTCGATGTCATCCCCGCTCCCAGCCACGAACCCTGCGTTTGGGTGGGGCAACGGGGTGGGGGGGGGGGGGGGGGTTGGGGGGGACACAGGGGGGCGGGGGGGGGGGGGGGGGGGGGGGATTCGAAGGTACAGCGAGGCCGGCGGGGTTCGGCGCAGATGTCGCCGTCGCGGAGAAATCGGGATCACCAGAGGGTCAAAGGACTGGGGTTCGTCTGCCGGCGCTCCGGGGGATCCGGGGGCGCGTTGGGCGGCATGTCCGAGGAATGGATAGCTGACGAGGAGGCGGAGGGCGCACCTCCTGCAGCAGTGGCGACCACGAGCAGGCTCAGCTTGGCTTTGGAGAGCTTGGAGTAGATCGCAAGGGGGGACCTCCTCCCCGTCGCGAGTTTCGCAGTGGCGGAGCCGGCGGCGTCCGTCACAGAAGGGGCGGACGTGGACGCGGTCTGCGATGAAATTCGTCTCAAAGCATCCGCAAACCCGCTCCGGGACCCCAGCGCGTCGCCGCAGCGCCCCTCGAGGGGCGTCCCCCCCCCCCGCCCCAGAGTATCCCCCCAGCCTGCACCGAGGCGGGCTGCGGCCTGTCGCAGGGACCTCATCGCGCGTCTCGGTTCTCACCGGGGCGGGTCGACCTGCAGGGCCTTTCGGCGAGCAAGGGGCAGGGGCAGCCGAGGCCGACACGTCTCGCCCTCTCGGGCGGCCGCTCCGCGTCGCTGCCAGGCGGCCGGCACACGAGGGCCGGCGCTGCCGAGGCACCCCGGCGGAGAAGTGGGACCCTGCCCGTGGGGCGTCACGTGTCCGGGCGGGCCCTCTCCGGCCGCTACACGTGACCGAAGTGACTCCTCACGCGCGCACCTCCCCCTACCCCGTGGGCTGCCCGTTTTGGACCACGACTGAGTCTCGTCCACTCGCGACCTGGGCAGGGCGTCGGCGACCGCAGAAGGGAGGCGCAGGGGGGAAGACCGATCCAATGACGGACCAAGCGATCCGGATGGTGGAGGAGATGGCCGAGGAGGAGGGCCTTTCAGAGGAGGAGGAGGCGGAACTCCTCGCGGAGTTCCAGAGGGCCGCGGACGCGCTCCCACAGCACCTGGACCGCATTGCGGACCAGGATAAGCTCAAGTTCTACGGGCTGTACAAGCAGGCGACGGTGGGACAGGTGGGTCGGTCGATATTGGCCACGCGCGCCGCGCGGCCGGTCCCCCCCCCATCCCCGCACCGAGGTGCCCCGACCCCACCCTCCACTCCCCCCCCCCCGCGGCCGCCCGGGCAGTGCGACCCGGCCCGCCCTGGGTTCTCCGACTGGAAGGGGCGCGCCAAGGGGGACGCGTGGAACACCCTGGGGGCGGGGGACAGGACGGGG
>Ga0181581_10002170_pt1 | contig 15320 bp, 5 predicted proteins | sample 071ome_22_FD_132433 | JGI IMG/M metagenome (GOLD analysis project Ga0181581, IMG submission 132433) | Coastal salt marsh microbial communities from the Groves Creek Marsh, Skidaway Island, Georgia - 071404AT metaG (megahit assembly) | ecosystem: Environmental > Aquatic > Marine > Intertidal zone... | reverse complement strand
CCCGGGTGCAACAACGAGAAGTTCGAGAAGGACTACGCGTACGGTGTGAGACACTCGTACGGTAAGGAAGGGAAGAGGGTCGATTACACGCCGCACTCGTGCATGAAGTGCATAGCTGCCAACCCGGGTAAAGGCGAGTACCACGGATGCCCGTTTAAGACGTTCTCCGAGGGAGCTTTAGGAGCAGCTTTGAGCCAAATGAAAATTGAACCGAGTAAAGTGACAGACATCGTGAAAAAGGCGAAGAATAAACACTACCAACTCGCGTGCTCGGACGTGTTTGAAGCCGTGCACGGCGGCGAGTTCATCGACGGCGGTTTGCATCACCCGAATCAGTATTACGAGCAGTCCAGGAAAGTGTTGAACCCGAAGACGAACGATGGTAACGACAACAAGGGAGAGAAAGAAGCGGTGCCGACACCGGCGCAACAAAGAGAAGAACAAACTGGTGCCGCCGCTTCTGCTGCTCCGAAAGGAGTCACCGCGTGAAACGCGCGACGGGCGAAGTAACATTTGCACAAGATCTATATTTAAATGCACGTAAAGAAAGAGAGAGAGAGAGAAACCGCTTTACGTGAAAGTTTGTACTTTTATTCATTGAATGCTACTAAAAACACGTCAGACATTTCGCGACTTGTCTGCGTTTTCCTTTTATTCCTTCGTTTTCAAATCCGCGTAAAATATCTCGCCGCGACGGTCGTTATTGACGTGCACATTTTTTGCAAAAATATCTTTTTTCCCGGCGAGTATTTCTCTTTTAAGAGTTTCTTCTTCAGAAAAAGGTCAAACGAGCAGCGAAAGCGCGGACGCAGATCTCGTCAAAAACCGTTCTCGGCAGCGATGTCGCACCACTCTTCGCGCCGCTCGGGTGGAGGAATCGATTTTTCTTCTCTCGCGTCGTCGTTTCTCGCTCTTTTCCTTCTTCTTCTCGCTGGAATTTTCTGCTCGGTGCGAGCGGATGGAACCATCGAATTGCGCTTTGCCCAAACGCACGTCCTCGATGGGAACGGAGAAAAGACTTGGACTTCCGGCGTCGATAAGGGTCCGCTAACCATGCACTTGGTCGGGAATAAGAAGACGCTCGCGCTCGTGCACTTGAGCGGGAGCTCGAGTGCAGATGAGAAACCAACGAGCGGTACGGTTACCCTGCAGGACGGGACGGTGTTAACTCTGCAAAGCTCGAGCACGCTTCCGGAAACTTTCGATACGAATGGAGACGTGAGGTACGCGTACGAAAGAGGCATGGCGATGTGGGTAGACGTTCCGAGAGAAAAAGTTCAGGTCGGAATGAGCGCAGCCGTGAAGATTACGGCGACAGAAAATGACGGCTTGCTCGCGTCGCCGTTGGAGAGAACGTACGCCGTGACGGTCGGAGCGCCAAATGAATTCAAGATCATTTCGATGCCGTGTTACTACTTTGGCGCAGACGAAACGTTGAAAAATTCCGATGGGGTTGTGCTCACCAAGGAAGTGGCTGGACAAATGGGAGCCGCTAAAGAGCAGTTGGCGTATGATAGATTACCGGTTTCGGAATTCACAAACGAACTTCATCCGGCTGGGAAGATTGAGTGGCCAGAACTCGTCATTGGACCCTCGAAGTCTTACAGCGTGTCAGCGCGAAAAGCGAGGTCGAAAGCCGATGTGTACGATGGAGGTTACTCTGTGATTGGTAAATCGCTCGAAATTATCGCGCTGCTGAGAAAAGCGGAAGGCAACGGCGAAGTCGCCATTCAATATTACAGTGCGGTGTTGTACCCAGAGGAGTCAAATAGCGATGTTTTTGGAGCGCCCGTCGGATCAGGTCTGGGTGGAGGTAATGTTGGTTCCGGTGATTACTTATTCAAAGGCGCTTTTTGGCACGAACAAGGTCATGCTTATGGCTTGGCCCACGCCGGAGATGAATACAGTAATTGGAAGTACCCGTACCAGTCGGGCTCGCTCAAAGGCTCAGCGATGGCCTTCGATTACGACATGCACAAGTTTATCGACACGTATTCGCACGAAAAGTCGCGCGAGGGTACATGCGACGCTAATGGTACATATCGTTTACGCGATTCTTCGAATAGTTCCCTTTGTTACAAACAAGACGTGATGCAATCCGGGAATGGAGATACGAGTGACGATATAGCATTTGGAATTTTTGCAGATGTAAACGTGGCGCGTCAACAAAGATATTTTGAAGGAACCTCTCTTTCAGATGATTCAAAAATTGGCAAAATATACAAAAACGCAAGTGGGCACTACGTGTGGGATCCGGTAGAATTACAGTACGTTCCAGCGCTCGAAACTTTGGCGGGATCTGGTTACTGGTGGGGATTGAGAAAGCTAGGAATGAGCGGTACGGGGGGTAGTCTCGCGGAGATAAGAAACACGCCTGTAGCTATGGTCATCGCGGATTTAAGCTGCGTTGAGCTCAGTTGCCGCGCGTCGGACGGTATGCCAGCAAATATTCTTCGCACCACATCGCTGAGCACAACTCTCGTTTATAAGCCTCTGGAGTACACTGGCGACATATTACGACCCGTTCAAGTGGACAGGTACGAAGAGGCCCGCGAGATCTGGCCAATGTACGGTGCACCTTTACAATATTATTGCTGGTCAGGATGTGAGTATCTTCTTTATTTCACATTCTCTGATGGAGTAAAACGTTACGCGATAGGGAGAACGTGGTCAGAAAGTATGCCCGCGTTCCGAAAAGTCTACAGGACGTCAGACCCGATAAACTCAAAAGCGATGAATAGTATGGAAAAAAGAAGTCAGGCTTTATTAGCTGGTGGAGTCGTATCCGATGGTGCACAAGTCGATAGAGTTGATCTTCTGCATGCGCCAAGGTCGTGGAGAGGAATACACAACAGAGTGCTTCAAATCGTCACGAGTTGGACGCGAGCGTCAGGGGAAGTGCAACCTAGTTCGATTGAACTTCGCGACCCAGCTCTTGTTGTCCAACACTCCGTGACAATTGATTTACCGTGCTCGAGCGCATCGAATTGCAAAGTAAAAGTTCCATATCAGCTCCACGTGGCGCTAGAAGACTCTCTGTTTTACGCCATAACTCAAAATATATGCTTACCCGAAGGTTCATACGTAGACGTTTCCAAGATTTGTGATGGCGGTTCAAGCTGCGTGACAACGACGGAAGATTCACCAACGCCTTACTTTGGCGACACTGCTGACAGCAGTTTCGAAAGAACGTACTCAACAATGCAGATGTCAGTTCACTATAATATTGGGCTGACGACGACGAACGCCGCTGAAGAAGTGCTCAAACTTTTGAGGGATGATGTTGCCGGAGCGCACCAGACTTTTGTCAACCATTTGCTCTCTTCCTCGAGCTCGTACAACTCGTACTTTACGTCAGCAATGCCGACAGGTGGTAGCGGTAGTGTATCGAGCTCAGACATTACGAAGGGGGATACTACTTCGATCGTTACCGCAGCTTCTAGTATTTCGAGCTCTGGATGTGGTCAATATGGTGGAATGCAATCTCCGGCGAATTCGCCTCCAGGTCCCTCGCCACCGCCGAGTCCCTCGCCTCCACCATCGCCTCCGCCATCGGTACCTACTGCTGCACCGTATCCGCCGCCATCTCCACCACCAAGTCCTGCGCCACCGAATCCTCCACCACCGATTCCTGCGGAATCTTACTTACCTCCAGAGCCTCCGATGGCTCCCACCATGTCTGAGGACGAACCGCCTCTTCCCTCTGATTTTGTTGCTCCAGATGCGCCGGCACCGCCGCCTCCAGTTCCTGCCCTTCCTCCTCAACCACCGAGAGCTAATGATGATGATATTGTCGTCAATAACGCAGTAACATTTATTCAAGGTACCATAACTCTGAATGGAATGACCCGGAGCGAGTTTACGAGTGCTCAAGCCACTCTGTTTTCGACAGCCACGAGTAGGTACATCGATCTTGCAGCGGGATCTGCTGGAGTAACTTTGGGTGGAACGGCGGAAACCACGGACAACGGCTTTACCGTCGGAATTAGCGTTTTGATATCCGACTTGGACGATAAGAATCAAGTGATGGCTAAGTTGCTAACCGTGGACGAATATTTAGTAGCCGTTCAATCCTATCTTCCTCTGGTAACGGAGATCAGCGCACAAAATGTACGCGAAGAGAGCCTTCCTCTCTCGAGTGGTGACGATATCGCCGAGGAGGACATGAAAGAATACGGTGGAGCCATTACGGGCGTTATATTGTTCCTCGTCGTAGGTTGTCCATTCCTCTTCACTCTTTTTGGCATTTTCTCACCGGACGGTAAAATCGGGCGAACGGTTCAAATAATTTTAGGCGAGGGGATATTCAATAGATTGCGCAAACTCTTTGCACTCGAACCGCGCTACGCGCACACATGGATGCCAAAATCGCTAGCGAGGTGACAAAGAGCAGATGACTTCACAAATTGAATATATGTGGCGTGTAACAGTGTTTTTTAAATAAAATTTTCTAATCTAGTACAATATGGTCATTCTAGTTGTTCGTCGTCCTCGAGCTTTATATTTCTACGCGAAGCGTGAAAACTAGCAACGCGAACAGATGCAGATTGATACCGTTTGCGATGCACAAATTTTACGGCGAAAAAACCAACGGCCAAAAAAGCAAGCGCACCGGAGACGACGACACCAGCCAGAACACCTTGCTTCACTGGACAACAATCGTACAGGTTGGTCGCGGCGCAAACGCTCGGCGAGGACGCTCCGCAATACTCATTCTCCGCCGAAGCGACGCACCTTCCGTCGAAAGGAAGCGCGGCGGTTAAGTTTGCAACTTCGCACCAACGCTCCGCGTTTTTTTCGAGCATCCAGCGTCTCGACTTTGCACCGCACGACGTGTATATCGTAGACTTCTCAAACGCCTCAGCTCGGACCGTCGCGCTCGTTTTGCACGCGGCGGACACGAAAACCGCGTCAACACCACCATCGTTGCTCTCCTCTCCAACCGTCGTCGGTAAATTCGACGCTCTCAACCAATACGCGTACGAGCCTTTAAAATCCACATCTCCTTCTTCTCCTTCTCCTCCTTCATCTCCCGCAGCACCACCGTTTTCTCCTCCGCAATACGGCGGACACGCTCCCCCACCGATCGCGTCTTGAAAGTACAAGCACTCCCAACACTCTCCGCAGGAGGCGATCCCGCTCGCGGTCATCGCGCAGTACCTGCTCTGCCCTTCCACGGAGCAATCCGAGTGCGATTGGCACGACGCGACCATTCGTAGTGGTGGTAGTGGTAGTGGTAGTGGCGTGCGTATTTCTTTCTCTCTCTTTTTCTCTCTTCTCTGCTCCAAAAACGGTTTGGAATGAGGAAAAAAGATATTTTATTCAGTCAGGAGGGGAAGAGCGACCGAGCCTCCGAGCGAAAGTGAGAGAGAGACTCTGAGAGAGAGACACACACGCACACACGCAAACAACTTCAACGCAAGACGTGCACGATGTGTGTGTGTGTGTATATATATACATATTTATGAGCTACGCGTTCTACTATTTCATCTTCGCTACGCTTCTAAACTTTTTCGGGTCGTCGCTCTCCCGCTCTCTAACTACTTTACGAATCTTGCTTCTAGAAACGCTCTGGTGATTTCGACTTTTTTTTTCCTGTTCGTTTGCGTGAACATGACTCTCTCCACCGCGCTTCCTTCTTTTTTCTCTTCTCCCCATTCTCCTTTATCGTCTTCTTCTCCTTCTTTTTCTTCGCCGTTCGCCGCGTTTTGAAACCCGACTTTGGCGAACATTTGCGTCATCTGCTCCTCGCTAAAAAAACGCGCTAAAGTGCCGTCGTTTCTTCGGTACGCGTCGCGCTCTTCTTCCATGACTACTTTTCTCCCCGGATGATAGTCGGACAGATCGTTCTTTGCGTCTTCGTCCGCGTAATCTCTCACTAAAGCTACCCCACCGCGTTTCAATACCCTTCTTACCTCCATTAAACAATTCGTAATCTCTTCGTCAGTCAGCGCGCTGAGGAAAAAGCACATCAAAACGACGTCAAACGATTCGTCTTTAAGCGACACCTGTCTTTTTCCTCCTACCCGTTCGACACCTTCTCTGCCGCCACCTAAACACCCCTCTTCTCCAGCATTCACCACAAACGCTCTCACAATCTTCTTCTCGTCGTAATCTTCGTGCATCTTCAGCTGTTGGATCGCCGTTTCGCTCACGTCCGCGGCGGAAAAACGCAAATTTGGATTCGCTCGCAACAGCGGAAACAACGCATTCCCAACCCCCGCGCCAATCTCTAAAATTTCTAACTTTGGAAGCGCTCTCAGTTTCTCCTCCATCTCTTCCTCGGTCGCATCTTCCACGAATCCCGCGAATTCCACGTCGTTCATCAAATCTCGCTTGAAACTTTTACGCAAGTAGTGTCGGTCTCTGAAGAATTTCGTTTTGTGATTTCTGTAAAACTGTTCCCACGCGTTGTTTTTGCCATCGTTGTCATCGCTATCGTTGTCCTTCGAAGCCTTTTCCGCGGCGCGGTCTTCCTTCTCTCTTCCGCTTTCTCTTCTGCCGCTATCGATGCCGCCGCCGCCGCCGCCGTTGCTGCCGCTGCAAACGCTATTATTTCCTCCGTCGTCCGCGAGCGTTCCATTCGCGTTCGTTGCGAGGCGGTGACCTCCTTTTCCTCCTTTTCCTCCTTTTCCTCCTCCTCCTCCTCCTCCTCGCGGGAGATAAAAAGAAGAAGAAGAAGAAGCAGAAGAAAATGAAGAAGAAAATGACAGCTTCGCCGCTCTCGTCGTCGTCGTCGAAATCGTCGTCGTCGCGGCGCTGAGTTTAGCGCCGGCGCCGTTGACGCGTGAAAAGGACAGCATTTTTTTTTTTCTCTTTTTTTTCTTCTCTTCTTCTGTGGGGAAAAAATAAAATACGCGCGAGAAAAAAAAAAGGATACATCACATACACATATGATTCGAAGACACCACTGCCAATACACGACGAAAGACCGATGCGCGCGGCTGCGCGGACCAGGACGCGCGTGCTGCGATGGGGTACACTTTAAACCCGTTCTGCGAGTCGGACAAACCAAAACGTCTTTAGGTGCGACTTTCTTCTTCTAACTCGTCGCATGTGATTTGTCTTTTTTTCCATCAGGAAGCTGCAACTTTTTAGATCGATGCTCCGACTTGAAATGTCCGTACGTCCACTACGTGTTGGACGACGAGAGAGCGAACGAGGAGAGCGTGCTTTTTCAGCGAAGAGATCGGTTAAAACTCAAAGTCGTTGCGCCCGACGACGAAGAAGAAGAAGGAGGAGGAGGAGAAAGAGCGGTGGAGAAGAGCAAAAGAGAGGAACTTTCAATCGTTGGACCGGTTTTACCGATATCGGCGATACAGGCAGATTTAAGAGGTTTTTCTTTGGAGGTTTGCGGCGCAGACTTTAACGCAGTTTTAATTGATCCGCCGTGGTCGATCTCTATGGCGTTGCCGTTCCCTTCTCTGCGAGATGCGGAGATTGAAAATTTGAAAATCGATCGAGTCTTGGATCGATCGCGCGTGTGTTACGTTTTCTTGTGGGCGACGCAGAGAAAAACGCCGTTAGCGAGAGAGATTTTGCAAAAATGGGGGACGAGAGCGAGGATGCGCGTAAAAACGCACGATCTCGTTTGGGTGAAATTGAACCAATTGAACAGACTGGTCAGCGCTGGCCGAACAGGTTACTACTTTAACCACGCGAAAGAGACGTGCGTGGTTGGGGTGTATTATCCCGTCGTCGCCGGTTATGAAGAAGAGGAAGAAAGAAAAGAAAAAGGAGAAAGAGACGGAAGCGAGAATAAGAATACAATTGAAGACGATAACGACGGTAAAGTGCACTTTCCGTTCAAAGACTCGGACGTGATATGCGCGAAAGTCCGAGAAGTTTCGAGAAAGCCGGATGAAATTTATGGCGTAATCGAACGCTTAGTCGGGCCAAATTCGAAGAAACTTGAACTGTTCGCGCGTAATTGGAACGTCTCGAGCGCGCGTAAATACAAAAATTGGGTTTGCATAGGCAACCAGATCCAAGAGACGGTGATAATGGATCGCGAAATCAGGAGTAAATTTGACAAAGAGTATCCAGAGTTTGCGACCACGAGGAAAAATTAACTGGGGCAGAACATACGATTTTATGAAGGATAAACGAGTGGATTCGTCACATAACAGCACATACTCCAAAGTTGAAATAATAATATCAGGCCTCTGGCACGTACATCTCGCCAGCCTCTTCCGCTTCTAAAGCCGCTTTCTCGATCTTCTCTATCGCCATCCTCGTCCTCGATTCCTTTTTCGCATTCCCGCCGTCTGTTTTCAAAACCCCCGCGTTCCGGGCGGAATCAATCTCGCTCTCTAACAAAGAAACTCTCTGGTATAAGAGCACCATGGTCAACAAGCAGGAAATTAACGACACGGCGACGACAATCGCCCTCGGATCGCTAAACCATGATTTCTTCCCGCCGCTACTACTACTACTTCCGCTAAGATTCTTCCTCTTCTTCTTACCCGCCTGTGCCGCTAAAAGCGTCTCCTCGTCCTCGTACGAATCGTCTAATCCTCCGTTATTACCACCACCCGCCGGATTCAATTTCTTCGAGTACGCGTACGGCAAAACTTTCTGCATCTGTCTCGTCGCCATGCTCGTCCTTCGCTTATACTTCTCCGCGTCGTCGTCTCCGTCTTTACCGTTGTTGTTGTTATTATTATTATTATTATCCGCGTTTTGATCGATAGAGCGAGACGTCGACGCGTTCTTATTGCTTTCGTCTCGTTTATTCATCGTCATCGTCGACCCGTACCCCCCATTCGCCTGAACCTCCTCCTCCCGAAACTCCTCAACCTCCAAATCTTCGATGTCTAACAAATCCTCCACCGATTTCACCAACATCCCCGATCCTTTGTGCCGGATAGCTTTGATCCCAAACTTCAACTGCAATCGATTGGCGACTTGGGATTTAAACTCCGCGAACGAAGTCGTCAGAGGGTCCACGCCTAAAGCGCGTTTTCTCCTCGTGCGTGGGTTTAACGACAAAGAAGAGTTATTATTCGCCTCATCGTCCGTCGATGACGATGGTTTTAAAGACACGAACACGACGCGTTTGTTCTCGCTGCTGTTGTTGCTCATCGTATCGCGTCTCACTTACTATTTTAATAAGTTTTATCGTGAGGTTTGTGGTAAAGACGACGACGACAAGACAAGACAAGACAAAAAGTTTTCTCTCTCTCTCTCTCTCTCTCTCTCTCTCTCTCTCTCTCTCTCTCTCTCTCTGCGAGTAAGTTATACCTTTTTTTGTGTTGTGTTGAGTAAATTGTTTCATTTACAAAGACAGAATAAGTACTAATTTTTAAAAATTGTACGCGCCTTGATTACAACGTGACCTACTCTTTAAAGAGTAGGTTTTCACGACATGTTTTGAACGCGAGCTGTGAATGAGGTCTCGCGTTCCCAAACAAAAGGAGGAAATCGTTGAGCGTATCGATTACGAAGTGTATTGTGCGTGCGTGCTGTTGTAGTTGATTTTAAATAACCGAACCATAATTTTTTTTGCGCTCGTTTTCAGATTTGTTGACTGTGCCACACAGTCGTTGGCTCTGCCCGCCGTTCGCGTCATCGTCTACCGATGTGCATCTTTTTGCCCGCTGTTCCTTTGCAAGGAAAAATACTGCCAAAAAAACAGCAGACGCTAGGAGGAAGATGATGCAATTCGTGGCGTAAGAAAAAGTTGTTGTAAGGGACCTTCGAGTAGAACCGAGAGCAACAGTTGTACCGTTCACAGCACTTACATTTGCACTCTTCGTCGTCTTCTTTTCAGTGGTAGCGAGGGTTGAGTGACCTGGTGCTGGTGTCCAATTTCCATCGCATCCAATCTCCACATAAACTTCTTTTTTGTTCGCGTGATTCAACGCATAATCTTCAACCTTTGGTCCGAGTTTGTCTGCATTTACAGTCAACTTGTACAAGCCACTTTCAGCGTCATTCGGCCATTCAGCTGCAAGAATATACCCTCTATCTCCTCCTAGGCACGTAAATTGATAATGGAAAAAGACCGCACTCGATGAAATCTCGCCTGATTCAACTTCATTTTTAGAACAAGTCTTGACGCGCTCAACCGCAAAGCTCATGTGATCTGAGTTGAGTTGCGGACACATCACTGGCTCGGAGTATTCGAGAGTTGCAATCCGATCAAACACACTAACAGAAGTCATCTTGGGAGGCGTCACATCTACTATGACATTCAAATTTTCTTCCGTTACAGACCCCTTAATTTCTGAAGTTGCAAAGGCGTCGTACCCTCCACAAAATACCTTTGCTCGAATTTCCCACGCGCCATCTTTCAAGCCGCTCAGAAAATATTGACGTTCCATGTTCCATTTAAACGAGCATCCTTCGCCCCTGGAAGACTTGCACTGCACATTTGCATCCTCCGTTTTTCTCTGCCAAATGTCTGGATTGTCTCCGAGCATATCCCACGAATTTATCCATTCACCTTGCCCAAGCTTTCTCCATTGCACTCGGACAAATGCAACGTTTGGATGAACTAAATGATTCGTCTTCTTCAAGTCACCCTCCACGAAATCAGCGGACCATAAGTTTAACGGGTCAGGATTCATCAATGTTATGTTGATGTACGGAGAAGTTTTCTTTGACACGAGGGTGTTTAGATACGTGTTGTAGGTGGTTGCGTCCCACTCAACTTTTGGACACTCCCGTTCCCATTTAAAATCTCCAAGGTACGCCTTGGAGGAGATTGGAGACCGGTACAAAATGTCCCTGGACATTGTCCATTCGCACTCAGAAACTAACTCAACGCCAATAGAAGAATACTCTTGAGAAAACTTCCCTCTCTGAATATTCAACGACAGACGAGTATATTTTAAGTTACCGTTATCGTCCACCGAAGGTACGTCGTGTAACGGGACCAACTGTTGGAATGGAGCAAGATTTGGCACGCCGTTGACTGTGAATGATAAATCCAACATATTTCCACCCAAATCACCGGTGTGTTGAGATCCAGATATTAACTGCAATCCGTATATGTGACTTTCTCTGTAAGGAGATTCGTTGGTGATGATAATATCGAACAAAGCGTTTTGCCCAGGCGGGATAAATTTGTTATTCACGCCAGGTGCCCACGCAGTCTCCACAAGCAAACCAGATTCTCTCCATAAAGTATTAGGTTCTCCCGGGCATTTCGACGCGCCTCCAATTGTTTTGAATATGGGGGTTCCAAAGCGCTTGTCTGTTGAAACTGCCACTACAAACTTATCGTAGGGGTCAGGATCGCCTAAGCTGTATGAGACTTCGAGATTACCATACTTTGCCCAGGCCATGGCGTGCTCCAAAGCTACCGATGTATCTTTGCTGTTAGACGAGGATTTAGCGCCTGTAACTATGGAAACCGTAAATTCGTTCTCGTAAGTATTTTCAACAACAGCTTCTGCTTCGATACTCCACGAGTAACCCCATGAATCAATGTTAGATGATACATCCGAATTGAATTCGAGAGAATGCCCTCCCCCAGAGAAGGTCAGGTGGACATTTTGCTTAGAACCTGTTGATGTCGGGTGCAGCTTTGGATCTTTTTCATCCTCGCCACCAAATCCAAACGGCGCTTCACTGCCGAAGATAGAGGCATCGATGTACATTGCACCCGCATTTCCCTCGAAAAAAGCACTTTCAGCGTTCATCTTGTTTCGGGGCTCTTTCATGTCTGACTCGGCATTATCCGACATACCTCGCGAAAACAACGATCCCGGCACAGCATTCTTATCGTTCTCAACTGAAGTAAAAACGTTTTTCCCAACTTGATTGCTCGCTGTACTCCACGTACCTAACCAAGAACCCTTATCCGGGAACCAACGATTGTTGTTCCCTTCACTTGATTTTATATTTTCGCCAGCGACTATGTTGTTCAAATCGAGGTCTGAGGCCTTGAGTGCCGAAGTTAAGCTTTTCTCCGAAACAGATGAATCGACGGACTTCCACACGCTGGAGATATCACTCCAATCTTGGGCTGCTGTATATTCAGAAAGGTCGTTGTTCCCGGTGTACGCACCGTACGCGTCATCAATTTTCGGTTTCATCAGTTTACCAAAGACCGACTCATCTGAAGTGAAAGGAACGGTAGTACTACCGTACCTTTCATCTGTCTCAATCAGCTTCTCCTTCTGCTCTGCTTCACTGAGCTTCAAAAAGCCTTCTGGATTAAAATCCGGCGATGACCATTCCAAGGTTCTCTTCCAGTCATCAATCGATGTCTCAAGACGATGCTTCCAAATTGCTCTCACTTCATCGTTTGATTTATCACTCATCTCACTATCAGTCATTATAGAATCTTTATCGTTGGCCGTGGCAACCAAACCTTGCAACTCGGGTAGCAGCTTGTACTCAATATGGTAAACCGACAATAAGTACGTAGTAGGTTTCCGGGGAAGCCACTGCACCTCTTCAATGACTTTCAGGCAATTCTCTCTGATATCGACGACATCAACTTTCAAATAAACTATTTCAAAACCTCCCCCGAGGATGGTATCTCCAGGACGAGCGGGCAAAGCTGGATCGCTGGACGATGATATGGTTCGATCCAAAGTGAAATGAAAATCCCAACCATTATCTGTGGTCGCAGACAGTTTTACGACTGGACCTGACGTTTCAAAGATCGCCGCCTGCGTGTTTGAAAACGACAAAGCTCCATTCGACTCTTCCCCATCATCTTCAAACTCAAGCTCCATGTTGGCATATGCAGAACCAACAGAGAGACCTGGTGTTTCAACTCCAAACCCGAAGTCAGTTCCAAATGAATTTGAAGTGCTTTTATCTGCGCCAGCCGCTCTTGTGGTTTCTAATCCGAGTTCCAAGTCTACGTGCGTTCCTTGTCTGATGGATGCAAACGAATTTCCTCCAGGTGGATCATGTACGACAGTATAAACCAAGCCACGAATCGGTGCAGTAGCATAAAATTTAGTGTCAGATTGGTACCTCGCATTCGGATCACCACCACCTCCACGCATCTTACTCGCAATGGTGACCAGTTCGCGCTCGACGGCTAAGCTTGTGACGGCCCATCCATCGTTGCGTTCCACCCGAGCTATAAATTTCCGCCGGTGTGGGGGAACCAAATTTGGCACCGCACCTTGAGAAGAGACCTCAAATGAATTACTGTCCTTACCCTCTTTTGAGTAGAATTGAAGCAAGCTCGATGACGCATCGACTGTTGTGAACACGCACTCTTCCGAAGGGTCATTCGACGAGTGGCATGGGTTCATCGCTTGGGGTCCAACGTCTTGCTGTATCTGCACTCGCACGCCTAATTTTGTAGGGACATCATTCACGCTTCGATCAAAATTTGAACAATACGTGATGGTATCTGTATCCGGTGCGGTATAGTGCGCCTCGACTACCTTGAGAGAGACAAACTTATCGGTGGAAAGTTTAGAAGGAAGTTTCGAGTATTGCATGTTGGAAGTTCCAATCAAGTGATTCTTCGTCAAATCATGCTTAGCCGCATCTGCTCCGATACAAACTTCATCTGCACGTATTGTAGTGAATGAAGTTTGCAAGGCTTTCTCAGGGACATCTCCAAACGTAGGCTGAACACAAAACCAACCATGGTACTCATATCTTACCTCTGCAAACGTCCTTTCCAATAACAACATAGTCTGAACGAGAACATTTCTGTCCCGAAAAAATTGCATGATGTTAGTCGCCGGAGGTTTGCATGACGCCCCGGTGTACTCTTGTAGAATCTTATCTACCGTCAAATCCGTCACATCCGGAGCTTGTAACAACTGAATGTAATAATCCATAGCTGCATAAGGCCACATCCGAACATTAGACGATTTATTATGAGGATCAACCAAAGTCCATTGATCATTTGCGAATCTTGAGCCCGTGGATCCTACTATCTCAGTGTCTGCTACCTGAATCTGAGCCCCGCAACCATTTGCTGGAGTAATCAAAAGTGTGTAGGCAGAGTATGGCGTACCGCAAGCACCAGCGTACAAGCCGAGATCTACTTGACGCTGCGTGACATCAAAGTAAACAATAAATTCACCACCAATCACGTTCTCCAATTCATAATAAACATTGTGACCGAAGCTTTGCTCGTGCAACTGGATCGATGTCGCATTCTGTACGGAGCATGGGAAGTCATCTAGTTCATCCCCGCCATAGCACAAATCGTGACCTTCGTAAGATGCCACAAATGCCCACGTCTCACCTGGAGTTAATGAAACATCAAACCTGCCTGTATCATCCGCCGTGTAATTTACCGGTTCAAATTCGTATTTGTAACCTTTAGGCGAACAACTTCCTCGAGCAAGTTCTTCTGCATCACACTTCTTGCCTTCAAACGCAGAAATGGTTGCGTACTGTAGACCACAAACATAGTTTTGCGTTTGCTCTCCAGGAAATCGCACGATACCGGTGACTATTACTGCAGTGTTGTCTTCTATTTCTTCCCCAGCGGCGCCTAAATGCTTAATTGGTAATACTTTTTCTTTACCATCTCCGAAACGATGCACAACATCCGAAAGTCTTTGAATAGCGTGAACTTCGATTGGGGGATCAAACATTTCTTTCAAAATTCCATGCTCTTCATGTGCGAACTCAAATATTCCTTCCGCATGAATATGCTTATCGAGTGAAATAAACTTTGTGGTTGGAAACGTGGCCAATGGCAAAGCATACAATTTCGTTTCTGGTAAACTATCTATTCCCATGGTTGCTAACGCACTTCGACGAGTGATGTCTTTAACCATGGGCCTATCCATGTTAAACGTGGACCAAGTGTTTTCCATTCCGTGAGCCCATTTTTGCCATGAAATCTCCGTGAATGGAAGAGATGTTCTATCAACAGGTATCAACGAAAAAATTGCATTAACTTTTTTTTCATTTTGATACAGGGCACGGAATTGTGTCATGTACTTCGTACTTATCGCGGGATAAACCAACCAGGGCACTGCGTATATGTGTCCTTGGTCTAAAGCCGTCACAGCGTTCCGGAACTCAACAACATTGAGGTCATCTGATCCATCCCTATCTATGACGCTCCAAAATTTATCTTGAAGTATGAAGTGAGCACCTCCGAATTTAGTTCGATTTTTGCAATATGCTACGAATTCAGACTTATCTACGACTCGATCATCGTTCGTATCGACAAAATCAAGAGATGGCGGTGGTGGACTAGGTGGAGATGGCGGTGGTGGACTAGGTGGAGAAGGCGGGAGCATTCGGACTTCAAATCTGATTCCCGAGAGTGAGATCCAGTTTTGAGATGTTCCTCCAGCGACCCATTGTACTACTCCGTTCGTTTGCACGTCTACGCGCGAAGTGCGGTCATGATTGTTCAGGTTGAATAT
>Ga0181581_10002168_pt1 | contig 15325 bp, 1 predicted proteins | sample 071ome_22_FD_132433 | JGI IMG/M metagenome (GOLD analysis project Ga0181581, IMG submission 132433) | Coastal salt marsh microbial communities from the Groves Creek Marsh, Skidaway Island, Georgia - 071404AT metaG (megahit assembly) | ecosystem: Environmental > Aquatic > Marine > Intertidal zone... | reverse complement strand
GGGCCGCGGGCGCCGCCCTTGTCCCCGATCTCCTGCGTCCGGCGCCGGTCGTCGCCGGGGCCGCGGGCGCCGGCGTGCGACGGGGCGCTCCCGGCCCCCGGCCGCCCGCTCCCGGCGGTGCCGGCGGCGGCGGCGCCGGGCTGCCCCGCCCGGGCGGCCTCCCTGCGGGCCGCCCAGGCCGGGCGGTCCCCCTGCCGGTCGTCCAGGGCCGCGAGGAAGGCCGCGTCGGCGGCGGGATCCGGGCGCGCGTCGCCGAGCAGGGCGACGTCGGCCCTCGCCAGGAGGCCGTTGAGGACCTCCCTCGCCGCCTCGTGCCGGGCCACGTGCTCCCGCCGGGCCGCGTCCGACCGCCACCGGGCCGCCTCGCGCCCCGCGCGGACCGCCCCGAAGGCGACGTACTCGAGCGCCGCGGGCACGTCCACCTCGAGGTGCCGGGGGGGGCCGCCGCCCTGCGAGCGGGCGGGGGGGGCGCCGAGGACCCACCCGGCCCGGGACTGGCTCAGGCGCAGGACCGACTCGGTGTACAGCGCCAGCTGCCGGGCCGCCGCCCCCTCGGTCCGGGGCCGCGCCCTGGCCCGCCGCTCCCGCTCCGCGCGGTCCCCCCTGTCCCGGGCGCGCGAGGTGGCGCTGCCCCTCACGCGCCGCTGCCCCCGCTCCCGGTCCCTCGCCTCCCCCGGGTCCTCGTGCCGCGCCAGCGCCCCCTCCAGCGCCCGCCCCGCCTGGTCCGCCGCGCGGGCGAGCGCCGCCCCGCGGTCAGGGGCCCCGCTCCGGTATACCCCCCCGGCGACCTCGCGGGCGTCCGCCGCGCCGGTCCGCACAAAGGCCCGGAGGCGGGCCCCGGCCGCGGCCTCCCCGCGGACCCGGCACCGGTGCAGCGCGAGCATGGCCTCGCAGACGGCGTCGAGGTCGGCGTCGTGGCGGAGGGACAGGACGAAGGCGCGGAACTGGGCGTAGGGCCCCCCCTGCTCCCCCCGGCGGAACTCGTCGAAGCCCCGGAGGCACTGCCGCGCGACCCGGAGGACGATCCGCTTGCGGGGCGGGAGCACGAAGGCCCGCACCGCGAAGACGATCGCCCACCGGTGCCGCCTCTTGACCAGGTCGAGCTTCCTCGCGATCTGGGACGGGCGCGCCGTCACCCGGCTCGGGTCGGCGCGGCGCGTGAGGCAGCACCACACCGTCTCGAGCTGCGCCCGCATCACGCCCACCGTCGCCCGCATGAGCGCGCGGTGCCGGCGCCCCTGGAGCCGCTGGAGCCGCCGCGACTGCTTCCGGAAGCGCAGGAGCGTGCGGACCTTGGGCACCGCGTCGTAGAGCACAAAGAGCCCGAGGGCCGCCGAGGTGGCGACCAGCGCGGCCAGGGCCACGTAGCCGATCACGGACGTCTGCCCCGACGTGAGGATGCCGATGTAGAAGGTCGCGCCCAGGAGGGTGATCAGGAGGTTGGACAGCAGCGCGACGACCTCCATGAGGTCGAGGTGGTCGTCCTCGTACGGCCCGGCGCGGAGCAGGATGGTCGTCGAGAGGACCAGGAGGAGCAAGATGCACAGGATCTGGTCCATCTGCCGCCGCATGAGAGCCAGCCCGACCAGGGCGAACTTGCGGGCCATGAGGAAGAGCTCGTACCACCACGCGTCGGTCTCGTAGCGCTTGAAGACGAACCCGATCCGCTCGATGGCGACGAAGAGCTGCGCGGCCTGCTCGACCGTGCGGTTGACGCTCGCGTCGGTGACCCTGCCGGGCCGGCGGGGCGGCGCGCGGGCGGGGCCCTCCCCGCCGCCCTCGCTCGCCGACTCCCAGGCCCGCCTCGCCGGGAGCTCCCGCCCGAAGTCGTCGCGGTACGTCCGCAGCTCCCGGACGATCTCCCGCCGCCGCGATATCACCTCGAGCCTCCCCCACAGCTGCCACCCGAACAGCGCCGGGATCCCCAGCCCGTACACCAGCAGCCCCGCGAGCACCACCCCCAGCATGCGCGCGTGGAGGTTGCCGCCGGCGAAGTCGAAGCACCGCGTCTCGGGCTCCTTGCGCCACACCGTCACCCCGTCCACCTCGACGCAGTCGAAGTACACCATGTTGGCCCGCGCCATCACGAAGTACATGAGCAGCAGCACCAGCATCAGCCCGCTGACCGTCTGGTGCCACGCGTGGCGCTCGGGGCGGAGCCGCGCCACCAGCTGCTTCATGTTGCCGGGGTGCACCGCCGCGCCGAACTCGCCGTAGATCCGGGCGCGGAGCTCCTCCTCCTCGGGGTCCAGGACCTCCCTGGCCTCTGCCCGCATGTCGGCCCCGGCGAAGTCCCCCCCCAGGGGCGCCCGGGCCCGGCCCGTGGCCACAGGGCGGAGGGCGTCGCGACCCGCGGACGCCTCCGTCGCCCTCGCGTACTCGGCGTGCAGGTCGACGACCTCGCCGTTCCCCTTGCGGAACGTGTGGCACTTCTTCACCGCCCCTGCGCCCCCGGGCGGCGCCCGCCGGCCCACGGGGAGGAGCCCCCGGGCGGCCAAGTCGTCGGGGACCCGGGCGAGCGCCCGGAGCGGCCCCTCCGTGTCGAGGTCCTCGGTGTTGGCGACGCGCTGCAGCTCGCACCACACCTCGCGCGAGTACTGGGTCCGCACCGTCACCATCCGCGGCAGGGGGTTCGCCTCGGGGTCGCGGGGGCGCACGACGAGGTGCAGGCCGCCGGCCGTCAGCTGGCACCCGGGGAACTTGAACGTGAGCTCGCGGACGGGGATCTCGTCCACGAAGCGCCCGCCCTGGGTGAAGAGCACGCGCTGGTGGTGGACCTCCAGGCCCACCCGGCCCGAGACCTCCCGCGCCGAGTCGCAGAGGACCCTCCCGGGCCACCGCCGCAGGTGGCCGCGGCGGTGGGCGCGGGCCGCGTTGAACGCGTAGAGGAGGAGGAGCGTGACCAGGAACACCGGTGGCATCAAGTTCTGCAGCGCCCAGAGTGGGTGGGGTTGGGGTCACCCCGCTCCCTGGCTAGGGCGGGGGATGAACGGTTGTGCGCACAGTCTGGGGTACGCTGCGCATAACTGAAAATGCCCGTAACAGCATGGGGCACCAGCGCATAATATGCGCAGCATCCTACCGCGCTTTTTTAGGCCTCCCGAGAGACTCGCCTGCATCCAGATCTTATGAAGCGACGAGAACGTCCCCACGAAGCACTCGGGCGCCGCCAGCTCGATGTTGAGGTTAAACACCGAGAAAACATTGAAGAGATCGACCACCTCCTGCGGCGCAGCAGCATTTCGGCCTCGAATCCGGTACAATTATGCATATGATACCGCCCGCAGGGAACTACCCTGCCCAGGGGCCGTGAGAGACTCGCCTGCGGCCAGTCCCAGCTCAGGCTGGCGAACACGTTGGTGGTCTGGAAGAAGACGACCAGGATGTTGATGGACCCGAACACGTTCTTCTGTGCGAGCTTCATAAGCGCGGGCGCGAGGAGCAGCAGGACGACGATCCCTACGAGGATGAAGAAGATGGTGTTGTTCCGGCACTTCTTGCAGCGGGTGCCCGCCTTGTAGTACCCCAGGTCGCAACGCCCGCACGCCTCCCCGGGCGCGGCGGTGTATCCAGTGCCGCACCGGCCGCCCATGACGTCCGAGAAGTCGGACCACCGCGGGCACGCCTGGCGCACCACGCACTCGAGCGCCCGCCCCGACGCGGGGTCCACGAAGACGCCGTCCGCGCCGGGGAGGGGGATGGGCTGGTTCTCGACCGAGCACACGACGTTTCCGGCGCAGGCGGTGCAGGCGTCGGTGCCCGGGCGGCGGAACGTCCCGGGGGGGCACCTGCATTCCTCCCGCGACCGCGTCCCCAGCCCCGGCGTCCGCATCCGAGGGTCGGGGCACTGCTTGCACGCCCCCTGCCCCTCCGCGTCGGCGTAGGAGCGGAGAGGGCACGGCGTGCAGGACGTCGACCCGGGGGGCGACGCCGTCCCGGCCGGGCACCGGGAGCACGACACCTGCTCCTCGACGCCCGGCTCGTTGTACCACCCCGCGTCGCAGGGCACGCAGGACCACAGCTCCGCGCGGCCCGGGCTGGCGGGTCGGGTGGACCGGTAGCCCGGGGCGCACGAGACGTACGTGTCGACGTACCCGACGGGGACAAAGTCCAGGGCGTCCGTGACGAGCTCCACGCCGCCGGCGAGCTCCGCGCCGGCGTAGCCCCACTGGTAACGCGACACGACGTTCCCGGCCACCAGGTCGGGGGCCCGGTACGAGAGGAACTGGGGCAGGTCGCCGACCGCCTGCAGGGAGGTCGCGTCGGTGGCGGTGCCGAGGTCCTCGGCGGTGGCGTATATGGCCTCCACGGTCGGGCCGTTGCTGGGGTCCAGGATCCCCTCGAGCACCTGTCCGGCGGGGGCGAAGAGCAGGTTGCCCGTCGCCGGGGCCCGGGTCATCCCGGCCAGCGGGGCCGCGAAGGGCGCCTCCCGGTCCACCGCGACCTCGCGGGCGAGGTACCGGAGCCCGGCCACGGCGGGGGCACCCGCGTCGGGCCAGTAGAGGTACGTGAGGAAGTGCTTGCGCCCGTCCCTGCCGTTGGCCGCGTCGCGCATGGGCGCCTGGAGTGCGCGGTAGGGGCTGCACACGACCTGCGCGGCGTCGGCGTTGGCCGCCGAGAAGACCACGTCGCTCGTCACCAGGGCCTTGAGGCGCGCCGCCAGGGCCGCCTGCGGGGGCTCGTTGCGGTCGGGCGCCCACGCGCTGCGCAGATCGTTGGCCACGCCGACCTCCCACTGGAGGTACGCCTCAGGGTCCACGGCGGAGAAGTCGGGCGCCGGGGGCAGGGCGCAGTCGAGGGCCCCGGGGCCGGACCCGGGGGTCCCCGCCGGGCACACCGGCGCGCCGTCGGGGGCCCAGTTCCGCGCCGGCCCCTCCTCCATCTCCCTCGCGGCGGCGGGGACCGTCTGCCAGAGGGTCGTGACGCCCGGGTCCTGCGCCTCGGCCCCGCACAGGGGCAGGGGGAGGTCCGGGTCACCCGCGTCGTTCGTGACGTCGACCCGCACCGTCTGGGCGTTGCTGTAGTTCGACCGGTTCCGGGCGCGGAACGAGATGGTGTCCGCGCCGAAGAAGTTGCGGGGGGCCTGGTACTTGACCAGGGGCCGTCGGAGCGGGGTGCCCGGGGCGTCGGCGGTGGGGTCCTCGACGAAGCTGTCGGGCCCCGACCCGTCGAGGACCCCCCTCGCCTCCACGCAGTCCGCGGGGGTGCAGTCGGCGCCGCACGCGGGGTCGCACTGGGACAGGTTCCGGCTCCCGAACGGGGTCTCGCAGTACTTGGGCGGGGAGACGACCAGCGGCCGCGTCTGGTCGGCCCACGACGCGGGCTCCGGGCAGTGGATCTCGACGGTCCCGTGGAGCGGCTGCGACGTGATCTCGTACGTGAGCTGGTCCGGGGCGAGGTCCGTGTCGACGGCCGTCATGAAGGGCCCGGAGACGCTCCCGCCCTCCCCGACCGTGGCCACGAAGGGCTGCGCCTCGGGGACCGTGTCGTTCAGGCTGAGCCGCGTGACGGAGATGGTGACGGCGGCCCCGGTGACGCCCCCGCGCCGGTCCGTGACGGAGAACGAGAACCCGTCCGCCCCGGCCATCGCGGTGGCGCTGTCCCGCCCCGTGCCGTACAGGAACGACGTGGCCTTCACCTGGTACGGGTAGCACCCCTCCGCCGCCAGGCCCGGGCACCCCGTCTCGCGGTCGAGCAGCCGGTAGGTGATCACGTCGGCGGTGGCGACCGAGAGGTCCCCGGGGAGCGACGGGAGCGAGGTCAGGGTGACCAGCTCCACGCCGTCCTCGGGGTCGTCCCGCCCGTCGGGATCGTCCAGGAAGCCGTCCTCGGCCCACCGGAAGGACTGCGGGGTGTCGTCGAGCGCGTCGATGGCGCGGTCGATGGCCGTGGCCGGGTCCGGGACGCCCGTGACGGGGAAGGTGACGATCCCGAACGGGGACCCCGCGCCGAGGTTGTCCCGGACCTCGAAGACCAGGGCGTCCTCCCCGAAGGCGTCGGGGTCGGGCTGGTAGGAGAAGACCCCGTTGGCGGCGTCGACCCACGCGAACGCGCCCCTCGCGGGGGTGCAGACCGCCTGGAAGGTGACAGGCTGCCCCTCCGGGTCCAGGTCGGCCCCCGAGGACACTCCCGGCTGCGGGTCCAGCGCCAGGATGTCGTACGTTGCCGCGCCGCTGTCCTCGAGGACGGCGGGGAGGAGGTAGACGTTGGTGGCCGGATCCAGCCCCGTCACGGGCGGCTCGTTGTTCTTCACGACGACGTCGATCACCAGGACGTCGGACTTGAACAGACCCAGGTCGGGGCTCACGGCCGTCGGGTACAGCGCCGGGTCTGGCTCGCAGGTGATCACGACGTCCTGGTCCGAGCCGACGTTCCCGACCGTCGGGAAGTCGAGGTCCACGGGCGTCGTGGCGCTGCCGGGAAGGGTGGCCCGGAAGGTCGGGACGAGCCCGGGGCTCGTGCTCGAGCAGGACAGGTCCACCGCCGCGCTGTTCCGCGTCGGCGCCGCCAGCCGCAGCCGCACCAGCTCCCCGGGCTGCGTGTCGAGGTCCTCCGCCACGAGCACCGCGTCGGCGTCCGGCGCGCCCGTCCAGGGCAGCGACGAGCCCACCGCGTCCACGCCCGCGTCCATCCGCGACCCGTCGAGGCGCCGCGCGATGCTCCCGGCCAGCGCCGTCACCCGGAGCGTCCGCACCACCACCCGGAACTCCACCCGGTCCCCCGGGGACCACTCGGCGAGGTCCGTTCCGGCGCCCCCCGCCCCGGGCGCCACCGCCGGGGCGCACGTGTAGGTGACGGGGGTGTCGGCCGCGAGGTCGTACGTGGGGTCCACCCGGGGGACCTGGACGCTCAGGGTCTGCCCCGCGGCCGTGATCTCCAGGGGGGGGAGGTCGGCCAGGAGGGCCGGGGCGTCGCTGGCGCACTCCACGGTGAGGGGGAGCCCGCCGAGGGGGCGCCCGGCGTACGGGCCGAGCACCACGACCCCGCCGGGGGGCGTCTTGGCCCGGGGCGCCACCGCCGCGGACCAGTCGTCCGCGGTCCCCTCGAGCTCCGCGCCCGGCGACAGCTGCGCGCCGTCGGACGCCCGGTAGAACGCCGGGCCCGCCCGCACGGCGAACCGCCGCTCCCGCACGGCCACCGCGAACGCGGCCACGTCGGACGGGTGGAAGGACGCGTCGGCGGACGGGTCGGCGGGGTCGGGGGCGCAGAACACCTCGAAGGCCGCGAAGCCGGGGTCGGTCCCGGTGCTCACGTTCCGCGACGGGGCGAACCGGAGCCCCGCCGCCGCGGCGGAGCCCGCCGCCAGGGTCGTCCCCTCGGGCGCCGGGAGGCGCGAGTCGGCGCCGCTGGCCGGGTCGTGGGTGAAGCACGCGAGCCGGACGTCCGCCGTCGGGGCCGCGCCCGCGGGCCGGACCGCCGCCACCTCCCCCGCGCCGCTCGAGGCGCGCTCCGCCAGCTGCACCACGTCGGCGCCCGCGTCGTAGGCGTCGGCGCCCAGCGGGGTCCCCGGGGGGATGACGGAGAACCCCCCGTGGTTGCTCAGGGCCCCGGTCCCGGCCACCGCCACCAGCCGGGGCACCCGGAGGTGCACGGTGAAGCGCCACTGGTCCACGGGGGACCAGGCGGCCCCCGGGGTGTACACCGGGCGGCACGTCACGGCCGCCGCCACCGCGGCCCCCGCCACGGCCCCCCGCGGGAGCGCGAGGCCGAACCGGGTCCCGGCGGGGGGCGCCGGGTACACGTAGGCGCCCGCCCAGGCGGCGGGGGCGTCCTCCCACTGCGAGGGGTCGTCGGGGGCGCAGTCGAGGGGCACGGGGGCGCCCGGGTCCGCGACCGGCACGACGGCGAGGACCCCCCGCCCCGCGTCCGACGGCAGCGCCACCCCCTGGGCCAGGGCCACCTCCTCCCCGCCCTCGCCCACGCGGGTCCCGGGGGCCAGGAGCGCGCCGTCGCCCGCCCGCACGGCCCAGTCCCCCGCGACGACCCGGAACCGCTCGGCCCTCACCGTCACGATGAACGCGACCCGGTCGCTCGGCGCGAACCCGTCGGCCAGGCCCCGGGCGGGGTCCGGGTAGCACACGAGGCGGACGGGGCGGGCGTTGAAGTCCCAGGCGGGGTTGCCCTCGAAGTCCGGGGTGGCGTCGGGGGCGGCCACGTCCCCGGAGCGCGCGAGCGGGACGCCCTCCTCCCCCGCGGGGCCCGAGGGGAGGCTCACGGGGCCCGACACCCCCAGCAGCGCCGGGTCCGTGGACTCGCACGCCAGCGGGACGGCCGCCGCGGGGGACCCCAGGCCCTGCAGGACGACGGCGGAGCCGGGCGGGTAGGCCGTCCCGTGCCTGACGGTCGCGGCGGGGGGCAGGGTCCCCCGGCCGACGACGGTGAGGTCCGTGCCCGGCGCCAGCGGCGCGCCCGTCGCGTCCGCGTGGGCGCCGGCCCCGGCGACGGCCCGGAGGCGCTGGACGCGCTTCACCACGCGGAACGAGGCGACGTCCACGCCCGCCACAAAGTCCCCGGCGGTGGCCGCGGGCCCGCAGCGGACGGTGCGGACCGTGCCGTCCGGGTCCGCCTGGCTCGCGGGGTCGAGGAGCCCCAGGCCGGCCCAGCCGCCCGCGGTGGCCGGCGCGCCCGTCACGTCGGCGAGGTCCGGGTCGCCGCCGGCGCTGCACGACACCCGCACGTCGGCGTTCCCGGCGCCGTAGTCGGACGTCGTCGCCCGGACCATGGCGACCGAGTGGTCGTCCAGGGCGGACCGCTCCGTCAGCAGCGGGGCCGCGTCCGTCAGCCGGAGGGGGCCCGCCCCGCGGTACCCGAGGCGGTCCGCCCCCGGCTCGAGCCGCGTGCCGAGGGCGCTGTCCCAGGCCCACGTCCCGGCCACGACCCGGATCCGCTCGCGCCGGAGCTTGACCCAGAAGTAGGCGCGCTCCGCGTGCGGCCTGCCGCCGTTCGCCCCGAAGACGCCGGCCTGTGTGCCGAGGGCCCCGTCCGAGAACACGGGCGCGCACTCGACGAGGACCTGCGTGTCGGCGACGAGCGACCCGGGGAGGCCCCCGTACAGGAGCGGGGTGTCCACGACGGCGCCGGCCGCGGAGGCCGCCGGGACCGTGAAGTCGAAGGGGGCGAGCCCCGCGTGCTGCGGGGAGCACCGGACCCGGAACGGGCCCCCGGCGTCCGTGGCCGTGAGCACCTGCAGGTCGATCACGTCCCCGTCGCCGCTGGCGACGGCCTCGCTGACGGCGGGGACGGCGGCCAGGGACAGCGGGGTCCCCGCGGGGATCGGCGTGCCGTCCTCCCTCCTCGTCCCGGCGTCGGCGACCGGCGAGAAGACGGTGCTGGCCGGCAGGACGCCCGGCATGTCGGCCGCCCGGACGGCGACGCCGAACGCGTGTACGTCCTCGGCGAGCCAGCCGCCCGCCGCGGCCTGCGGGCGGCACGTGATCTCGACGTCCGTGTCGACGGCCACGTTCTCCGCGAAGGGGTACGCGGCGAGGGCGGGGTCGCAGTCCGGGAGGCTGCAGGGCGACAGGGCCGGGCCGCGGACGAACGGGACGGTCGACCCCACCGCCGCGCCGGACGCGACCGAGAAGAGGAACGCCCCCCCCGCGCCGTCCGCGCTGACGGCCGGGTCGGACGTCTCGCAGACGACGGCCACCGCGGCCCCGGGCGACGCGAGGACCGCGATCGCCAGGTGCGCGACGAAGGTCCCCTCGTCGACCGCGACGGCGTCGGCGCCCAGGCCGACCGCCTCCCCGGCGCCGAACGTTCCCCCGCCCGCCCGGGCCACCGCGCCCCCCGCCGTCACCTCCACCCGGAACCTGCCGTTGGCGGTCGCTGCCGCCACGAACACCCGGAACCTGTGCTGGTCCGACGGGGCCCAGTCGCCGAACGCGGCGGTGGGTCGGCAGGTGAAGACGACCTCGGCGTCCGCCGCGACGTCCCCCGTCGGGATGCCGAACGGCACCAGGTCCCCGGGGCCGGCGCCCGCCCCGACCGGGACGGAGAAGGCGGTCAGCGCGCCCCCGGAGAGGACGCGGTCGCTCACGCACTGGACGGTGGCGGCGACCCCCGGCGCCCGCGTCACGACCAGCGCCCCGTAGGCCACCGGCGCGGCGGCCTCGGCGATGCTGACCACCGAGAGGCCCTCGTCGTAGTCCACGAGCCGGGCGCCGCCGGGCACCGCGCTGCCGTCCCGCCGCCGGAGGCCCGCGGCGGCGTCGGCGACCACGTCGAAGCTCGCGTTGTCGTTCACGTTGCGCACCGAGACGACGAACTTGTGGACGTCCGTGGCGGCCCACGGGGCGCTGGGCGCGTCGGGGGTGCACTCGTAGGTCACCTCGGCGGCGTCCCCCGCCGCCACCTCCCCGGGGGCCGGCAGCTGCGCGGGGACGGTCGACCCGGCCGCCAGGTCCCCGGCGCCCACCGGGACGGCGAAGTCGGCCATCAGCCCCGCGTCGCTGCTCCTGCAGCCGACCGAGAGGGCGGCCCCCGGGCCGACCTTCACCCGCAGCGCGACCACGTCCCCGGGGCCCGTCGCCGCGTGCTCGTCCAGGCGGAGCCGGTCGACGCCGCTCTCGCGCCCGACGTCGGCGCCGGCGGCCAGCAGCGCCCCGGTCGTGTCGAGCCGGGCGAGCCCCGAGGCGACGACGGCGAAGCTCTCGTTCCCGTCCGTGTTGCGGACCAGGACGGTGAACGAGTGCGCCTCGGCGGGGGCCCCGTCCCGGACGCAGGTGAAGAGCACCTCGCGGTCTGCGTCCGTGCCCCCGAACGCCGGCACGGGCAGGTCGTACGTGGCCCCCTGCGCCGCGCCGGTCACCCCCACGCCGAACGACGCCACCAGGCCGGGCTCGCTGCTCGCGCACGTCACCCCGAACGCGTCCGCGGGGGGGCTGGCGGCCGTGACCTCCAGCCTGGCCAGCTGCCCGGGGCCGGGCGCCGCGAGCTCGTCCACGGCGGCGAGGTCCTCCCCCGGGACGTCCCCCAGCACGTCCCCGGGGGCCAGCTGCGCGGGCGGGCTGGCGTAGGCCACGTCCAAGGCGGCCCCCGCCACGACGCGGAAGGTCCCGTTGGCGCGCGACGTGTCCTGCAGCAGCACCGGGAAGGTCAGGAGGTCCCCGGGGGCGACCGACAGGGACCGCCGCGCCGCCGCGGGGGCGCAGGCGTACCACACGACCTCGTCGGCGTCCACCGGGCCCGAGGCCGGGAGGTCGCCCGCCGGGGCCGCCGCCGGCAGCCGCGCCCCCGCGGGCGCGCCCGCGGGGACGTCGAAGCGGAGGGCCCCCCGCATCGCGCTGCCCGGCCCGGGCTCGCAGACGAGCTGCTGCGACGAGGCGCCCCCGGGGGCCGTCAGCTCGAGCTCGAGGAGGCTCGCGAGGGACTGGCGCTCGCGGAGCCTCGGCGTCGCCGCCCCGCCGCCGGCGGGCGTCCCCGCCGCCAGCGCCGCGCCCCCGGCGGCGCCGTTGTTCGCGCCCCTCACCACCAGCCGGTAGCTCGGGTTCGAGACCTGGGGGATCACGGCGACCGCGAAGGTCGCCGCGGCGTCCGGGGCCAGGGTCGACCCGGGGGCCGTGTCGCGGCACGTGTAGTGGACCCGGACGGGGGACCGGAGGGCGGAGAGGTCCGTCCCCGGGACGGGGAACGCCAGCGGCCACAGGTCCGGGGCCGCGTACGAGGCCGTCTCCGAGTACGTCGGGAGCGCCGCGCTCACGTCGCCCAGCAGCCCCGGCCGCGAGCTGGCGCACTCGATGAGCGGGGCGGCCGGCGAGTGGTAGGGCGAGGGCACCGCCACGTGGGCCAGGACCCCCGGGGCGGGCGACCAGGCCGTCCCGTCCCAGGCGGGCGACAGGACGGGGGTGAGGTGGTCCCACGTCGCGGCGTCCCCCCCGGCCGCGAGGTCCTCCCCGGCGAGCAGCCCGCCCCGCAGGCCGAGGGCGTCCGGTCCCCCGCGGACGTCGAACTGCCAGGCCTGTTGCCGCGGGGGCGGCCGCTCTATCCGGAGGGAGAAGGTCCGCAGGTCGGCGGCGCCGTAGGCGCCCCCCGCGTCCGGCTCCGAGACCTCGCACACGAACTGCACGTCGAGGGCCCCCGCGCCCTCCTCCACCCACAGCCGCGGCACCTGCACGGGCACGTCGCCCGCCTCCCCCTCTGGCAGCGCCACCTCGATCGAGGGGAGCCCCCGGTTGGCCGAGCAGCGGAGGGCGGCGGCGCTCCCCACGGGCGGGGTGGCGACCCGGACCGCGAGGAGCTCGCCCGCCCGGGTCGCCGTCTCGGCCAGGACGGCCGGGGCGTCCCCCGCCGCGGCCGGGTCCCCCCCGCCGAGCCCGTCCCCGACCGGGGTGCCCGCCGGGAGGGGCGCGTAGGCGACGTTGACCGCGCCGCCCGTGCTCACGACCGAGTAGTTGGCGCTCGGGCTCCCCAGGGTCACCCCGCCCGCGCCCCCGTTGGCGTCCGTCACGAGCAGGGTGAACGCGTGGGCCTCCCCCGTCAGCCAGGGGCCCGTGCCCTCGAACGCGCAGGAGACCTCGACGTACGTGTCGGACGCCACGCCCCGCAGGAACGGGAGCCAGAGGGCCCGCGTGTCGCCGGCCGCCTCGGTGCCGTCGACCGCCGCGGAGAAGGGGCGCACCAGGTGCGCGGCCGAGCTCGCGCACCGCACCTCCCCCGCCGCCCCGGCCGCCGCCACCCGGACCGCCAGCTGCAGCGTCCCCGGGCCCGCCTGGGTCCCCTCCGGCACCGCCAGCACGTCGCCCCCGGCCCCGGGGTCGATCCCGAGCGTCGCCCCGGCCCCCAGGGCCTCCCCCGCGTCGTTGGTCGCCGCCGCCCCCGCCGCCTGCACCTCGAAGGCGGTGGCCGTGGGGGTCCGCAGGACGCGCACGAGGAAGCGGTACGTCTCGGTCAGGGTCGCGGTGGGTCCCCCGCCCGGGAGCGCCACGGAGAAGGCGCCCCCCGTGCACGTCACCATCACGTCCACGTAGCCCGCCCCGACGTGGTCCTCGGCCGACACGTCCCCCGTCCCCGCCAGCGCCACGGGCACCGCGGCGTCCCCCGCGGCGGTCGCGGCGGTCCCCGCCGGCACCGTCACGGAGAAGGAGGGCAGCGCGGCGTTGGCGCTGGAGCTGCACTGGACGGCGAGGTCCGCCCCCGGGGCCTCCGCCGAGCGCCACCCGAGGCGCACGTGCGACCCCGCCTCGGCCGCGTGCTGCGACGACTGCCCGAGGAGCCGCGTCACCGCCGCGCCGTCGCCCGCCGCCACGCCGAGCGGCGTGCCCGCCGCGACCAGCCTCCCCGGGAAGGCGTCCCGGGCCTGCGGCCCCGCGACCGCCCGCCAGGCGCCCTGGTTCGCCTGGGCGAGGACGGCCACGGTGAAGGTGTGCCGGTGGGGGGTCCCGAGGATCGCGCAGAGCACGCTGACGTCGCGGTCCACGTGGCACCCGGCGGGCGCGGGGTCCGCGTCGCACCCGAGCGTGGCCGGCAGCGTGGCCGCGCCGGCGAAGCGGAGCTCGAGCGGCTCGGACGGCGGGTGCCCGTCCCCCCACGCGCCCCCCAGGTGCGCCCCGTCCGGGAGCACGGCGCGGTTCCCGGACCGGCAGCGGTAGGCCCCCCCGCCCCCCGCGTCCCCGAGCAGGCGCACCTCGAGGACCCCGTCGAGGGGGAACCCGGTCCCGTAGAACAGCGCCACCTCGGACCCCGTGTCGCCCACCACCGTCCCCGGGGGGTACACCCGGCCCCCCCGCCCGCGGGCCAGGTTGCCGCCCGACTTGGCGGCCACGGCGAAGCGGTCGCTGGCCGTGTCCACGGGCACCGTCTGCAGGCTGAACTCGTACGTGTCCCCCACCGTCCACGACCCCTCCCGCCCGTTGGCCACCGTCACGCACGTCACGCGGCTCGGGGCCGCCGCGCTCGAGCGCGTCGCGTCGGGCAGCGGGAGGTAGCCGCGCAGGCCCAGGAAGGCCCCGTCCGCGTCCCGCTCGACCGTCAGCACCGCGTCGAAGGACGTCCCCGCCAGGGACGACGCGTTCGCCGCCGCGCACGCGATCCGCGGCGGGTCGGCGGGCTGGGCCGAGCCCACCGGGTACGGCAGCACCAGCGGGCGCACCTGGACCTCCCCGGGCGCGGTGACCGCCCCGGGGGGCAGCAGGACCGCGTTCCAGGCGTCGACGCCCAGCGGCGACCCGCTCCACGTGGTCCCCCCGTCCCACGTGAGGAACTCGGCGGCCGCCACGACCTCCCAGTCCGAGGTCGGCGCCGCGGCCGCCCCCGGGGCCAGCGCCGCGGCGAGCAGCGCCGCCGCCAGCCCCCGCTTCAGCCCCCGCGTCAGGGGGCCCGGGCCCGCCATTGCACCGGCCGGGCGCGTCTATCCGGGTGTCCGGGCCGGTGCCCTGCGTCGCGCGGCAGGGGCCGGGGAGGGTTGAGGGGGGGGGCGGGTGCCGTTGACCGGGCCACCCCGTCCCACTCCGTGGCCCGTCCAGCGCTCCGTGTCTCCCGACGCACGGGAAACAGCGCGAATGACGCGTCTTGATCCCGCTCACGGGGCGATGCGTGTCGCGGTCGCCGTCAGTGAGGTGTACCCTACACTCCACGGGGGCCACCGGGGGCCGGACCGGGGGCCCGCACGGGCAGGTATCCCGGGGAGCGGCCCCCGCGAGCGGGCGCGTAGGGAGGCCGAAACCGCTCACCGGTATCTAGTTGGTGCGCCGGGGCTCCCTGGAGAGACCATGGAGGGAGCAGGAGATCGGTCTCGGCAGCGTATCGTGCGGCGCGGTGCGTGTCTCGTGAGCGCGCTTCGGGCGTGAAATCCACGAGGGCCGCGATTGCGACGGGCCGCCGCCCGCACGAGGCGCATGTGCCCGCCGGGGGCGGGGGACCGCCGGGGGACAGCAAACCGACGCGCGCGACGGCGGCGGCGGACCCGCCAGGGGCCCCGGGGACGGGCGGGGCGGGGGGACCTTTCAACCCGGAGCCCCGGCGCTGGTCGCTCACGCGCCCACCGCGGTCATCACCCCCCACCCGGCCGTGCCCGCGGCGCTGGCGGGGAGGAGGAGGAGGGGCACGGCGGCAGCCGCGGGGCCCCACCGCAGGGTCGGGTGGGCGCGGAGGGCGTGGAGGAGCCCGAGCGTGACGGAGAAGAGCGTGAGGGCGCCGGCCTGGTGGAGCGACCCGAGCTCGACGGGGACGTGCGTCACCAGCGCTGCGGGCGGGGGGCGGGGGGTGGGGGGCGGGTGAGGGGGGCGGGCGCGCCCGGGGGGGGGGGGGCTGCCGGCCGCCCCCGGCGGCCCCGGCCGGGGCCCCCCCCCGGCCCCCGGCGCTCCCCCGCGCCGCCCAGGGCCCCCCG
>Ga0181581_10002167_pt1 | contig 15334 bp, 12 predicted proteins | sample 071ome_22_FD_132433 | JGI IMG/M metagenome (GOLD analysis project Ga0181581, IMG submission 132433) | Coastal salt marsh microbial communities from the Groves Creek Marsh, Skidaway Island, Georgia - 071404AT metaG (megahit assembly) | ecosystem: Environmental > Aquatic > Marine > Intertidal... | reverse complement strand
GTGCCCATCCCCAGTAACATCAGATTTACACCTTCTGATATCAACGCTCCGGAATTCACTCAAATTTCCTAGTGTCTTGATTGCTCTGGACGTCCAGTAAAGACGCCGGTATTGCTGGTACTTCAGGCAGAAATTCCAGTCAGCGCACTCTACATTAAATCCCCGGTTTTTTCCACGGGGACAGGCAGTTCCGGCACTTTATTCAAGCAGACTTTGACTTTTCCTTCACAATTTGCTGAAAACCGGTGCTGCGAGGGGCGCCGGGCGTCGATATACGGTAAATTATTCCCCTGACAATTCATTCGCATAAAAAGGAAGTTTTCCGTTGCACGGCGAAACATCTACCCTGCTGACCTCGGTATTACTGCTGCTGGGCACATCCACACTGCTCATCATCCTGCTGTACCGGTTGCGCATCAATTCCCTGCTGGCGTTCATCCTCACCGGTGCGCTGTTCGGGCCTACGGGACTTGGGGTCATCACGGATCCGGAAGAGCTGACCGCCATCGCCGAACTGGGCCTGACTTTCCTGCTTTTTATTCTCGGCCTGGAATTCTCACTGCCCAGGGTGATGGTGTTGCGCAATACGGTGTTCAAGCTCGGCAGCCTTCAGGTAGCGATATGTTCCGTTTTCTTTTTCCTGGTGCTCCAGTTGTTCGGGCTGCCCTGGCAAGTCTCGGCCATCCTCGCCGGCGGTCTTTCACTGTCATCCACGGCTATCGTCTCCCGGGAACTGACCAGCCTGGGCATTCTCAAGACCCGCCATGGCGAGATCGCCATCGGCATCCTGCTATTCCAGGATCTGGTCGCTGTACTGCTTCTTATCGCTGTTCCCCTGGCGTCCAGCCGGCTCGAGGGCTTTTCCCTGTCGGGCATTTTCACCACTGCCGGCCAGGGCATCATCCTGCTCGGTGTATTCTTCCTGACTGGCCGCTACCTGCTGCCGCGGCTGTTGCGTGAGATCGCCACTCAGCAGTCCGACCAGTTGCTGGTACTGTCCGCACTCGTCATCGTGCTGTTGTCCGCCATGCTCACGGCCAGTATCGGGCTGAGCATGGAACTGGGTGCCTTCCTCGCCGGCATGATGCTGGGTGATACACGCTTTCGCCACCAGCTCGAAGCCGACATACGTCCCTTTCGCGACATTCTCCTCGGGTTGTTTTTCATCACCATAGGCATGCTGGTCGACCTTCGCCTGCTCGCCGAGTACTGGCCCTACCTGCTGCTTGCTGGCATGCTGCTGATCGCATGCAAGGCCTTGCTGGTCACCGGCGTCGTCAAGGCAATGGGCGAGTCCTGGCGCGCAGCCGTTCCCTCCGGCATGGCGCTCGCACAGGGCAGCGAATTCATGTTTGCGTTGCTGGCACTTGCGGCACGCAACATTTTGATCAGCGAGGAAGCTGCCTCCAATCTGATCACGGTCGTTATTATCAGCATGGTACTGACTCCGCTGGTGATCCGGCATGGTCCGCGCCTGGTGAATTCCGCTTACCTGCGGATTTGCAAGAAAACCCTGGAGCATGTCGAGGACAAGGCCACCTTTGTCGAACTCGACAAGAAGAACCACATACTGATCCTGGGCTTTGGCCGCGTTGGCCAAACCATTGCGCGCTTTCTGCGCCCGCTTAATATCGACTATGCGGTACTGGAAACCGACGATGTGCGTATACGCGAAGCCAGTGCAGTCGATGAACCCATCTACTATGGCGACAGCAGCCGTGTCGACATTCTCAAGGCAGCCGGCGCCGCCGATGCCCGTATCGTGGTCGTTACCTTTGATAAAGCCGAACTGGCCACGAAAATTCTCGATAATATGCAAGAGATCAATCCGGACGTCCCGGTGCTTGTACGAACACGCGATGACGCCCATCTCGATCAACTGATCGCTTCCGGCGCGCTTGAAGTGATACCGGAAACCCATGAAGCCAGCCTGACCCTGATATCGCATATCCTGCTGATGGTGCAGTATCCCACACGCATGATTCACAGCATCATCGACAAAGCCCGGCGCGACCGCTACAGAATGATGAAGGGTTTCTACCATGGCGAACGCATGGGCTTCATGGATCGCGAAAGCGGTTCCGCGGAAGTAATCCATGCCGTACGCCTGCCGCGCAGGGCTTTCGCCTGCGGCAAACTGCTGCAGGAACTTGAGCCACCCGAAGGCGTCAGCATCTTTGAGGTTCATCGCGACACCCTGATCATGGCAACTGCGGATCATCCTGACCTGCTGCTGCAAGCCGGTGACGTCGTGGTTCTGCTCGGGATGAGGGACAAACTGGATCCCGGCGAAAGCTACCTGCTCAGGGGTTGATGATGTTTGTCGCGCTGCTTCTGCACCTGGCGGCCATTCCCGCACTGGGCATGTACCTGTTGTTTGCCGTGCCGGCCGAAGGCTTGCGCCATGTCTGGAAACGACTGCCGTTGTTCATTGCATTGTGGCTCACACTCTCCCTGCTCTCCGTCATCCACGTCATCGGACACTTGCTGGATGAATTGCTGTTTTTCCGTTACCGGCGTGTCGTGATACGCGAGCCGGTCTTCATTCTCGGCATTCCCCGCAGCGGCACTACCTACCTGCAACGACTGCTCGGCGTCGACGACCGTTTCACCACGCTCGCTACCTGGGAAGCATTGCTGGCTCCGTCGATCAGCGAACGTTATTTATACAGGATGCTGGGCAGGCTGCTCCGGCCCGTGGAGAATGCCGTGATCGCCGTGCGGCGCAAATTGTTCCGCACCATGGACGACATTCACCAGATCCGGCTGCAGGAGCCTGAAGAGGATTTCCTCTTGCTGCTGCCGCTCATGGCCTGCCTGCTGGTTGCCTTCGCCTGCCCGCGCGCCAGCCATTTCTGGCGGCTCGCCTGGTTCGACATGAAACTGCCGGCCTGGTATCGCAGAACCGTGCTGACCTTCTATGCACGCTGCCTGCAGAAACACCTCTTTTACCACGGCGAGGATCTGCGTATCCTCAGCAAGAACCCGTCATTTACCTCCCTGGTGCAGTCGCTGCTGGATAATTTTCCCGGTGCGAGGATTATTGCCTGTACCCGCCCACCCGCAGAAGTGTTACCCTCGCAGCTGAGTTCGCTACGCCCGGCCATGTCGATCCTGGGAAGCGGCAAGCTGTCACCGCAAACACAGAACACCATGATCGGGTTGTTACACCACTATTACTCGCAACTCCTGAAATACAGCCAGGATAAACGGATTCATTTCCTGCCGATGGCGATACTGCAGTCCGATCTGCCTTATGCCATGACCTCCCTGTTCGCCTTTCTTGCCATGCCCCAATCTGCCGCCAGCCTGGAAGCCGTTGCCCGCGCCCGGGAAAGCGGCAAACATACGAGCAGTCATCGTTACACCTTCGCCGAATTCGCCCTGACCGAGGCAATCATCGAGGACCGGTTCCAGCATGTGTGGCGTGCGCTTTACGCAGCCACCAGCAAGGAAAACACTCCCACCTGAGCATGTCGCAGTCCAATATCAACCATACACGCCTGCTGGCGATTTCCGATGCAGCACCTTCGCGCAATGGTGCCGGAGCCTACTACCAGGACCTGCTCGAGCAGATGGAAGGCAAGCTGGAAGCCTCCATGCTCTATTCGCCGACCATCGATGACCAGGGCGTCTGGCAGGCGGGCCTTGTCCTCCCTTTGCCCGGTGACAAGACACAAAAACTGTGCTTCCCCAACATCTTGCAACTCAATACATTGTTCCGGGAATTCAAGCCCCACGTAGTCGTCATCGCCACTCCTGGTGTTTATGGTATCTGCGGCGCCTGGCTGGCACGCAGGCACAAGGTACCCTACCTCACAGGCATGCATACCTCGTTCGAGCAACTGACCGAGCTGTACTGGCCGAATTCACTGCAAGGCAAGATCGTTGAACACTATTTCAGGTTTTCCAACGGCTTCCTCTTCCGCCATACCGAAGCCGTACTCGGCAACGCCGAGCCCATCCTGGAACAGGCCAAGAAGATGGGCGCACCGGATACCCGACTGATTGGCACGCCGGTATCATCCGAATTCATTCTTCCCGCCTACAAACCCCATAAAGGGGAATTGCAAAGCTGCCTGTTCGCCGGACGCCTGGCCAAGGAGAAAAATATCGAAGCCCTGCTGCAGGCAGTGGAAGATTTTCCTGCCATTCAGTTCAGCGTGGCAGGCGACGGTCCGCTCAGGCCCGATGTGGAGCAGGCGGTAGCACGATTCTCCAACCTCAAATATCTTGGCTGGCTCAGCCGCAGCGACCTGCGCAAAACACTGGATGAACACGATGCCCTGCTGCTGCCGTCGCATTTCGAAACTTTCGGCACTATCGCCCTGGAAGCCATGTGCCGGGAAAAACTGGTTTTCGTATCGAGTGGCTGCGGTATAACACACTGGGACCGGCTGTTGCCGGGCCTGATCATCATCGACGAATCCGGCCTGACCCGTGCCATCGAATCGGTATTGCGCAAGACACCGGAGGAATGCCGTGATATTGCCCGCAGCGGCAACAGCATCGCCATCACCTGGAACGAGGACGTGTTGAACCGCTGGTACCATATACTCAAGGACACCATCCGCGATTACGCCGAAGAGCACCCATGAAATCGAAGTACGCCATCGTTTCCATCCATGACGTCATGCCGCATGCGATAGGCAACGTCAGGGAGCTCCTGGGAAAAATGGCACACCTGGCTCCCGAGTCCATCACATTGCTGGTTGTGCCGGGCCTCGACTGGTCCGACCATGAACTGCAGGCATTGCACGAGTTCCAGGACGCCGGTTACCGGCTGGCCGGTCATGGCTGGCATCACCGTGTACGGCAGGTCAAAACCCTCTACCACCATTTCCATTCGGGACTGATATCGCGCATGGCCGCGGAACACCTGAGCCTTTCGACCGACGACATCACGCGCATCATGGAAGATTGTTATGCCTGGTTTCTTGGGCAATCTCTGGCAGCACCGGATCTCTATGTCCCCCCTGCATGGTCGATGGGCAGCATGCCCAGGTCGCGTCTGAAAGCCTTGCCCTTCCGCTACTATGAGACCACGTCGGGTATTTACGACAGCGAGTGCGACCGTGAGGTCCGCCTGCCACTGCTGGGATTCGAAGCCGACACCACCTTCCGTTCGGTCAGCCTGAAATACTGGAATGCATTCAATTTCGGACTGGGCAGCCAGCACAGGCCCGTGCGCCTGTCCATTCACCCGCGTGACCACCAGTTGTTGCTGCGAGACGCCCTCGATCATTACCTTGGTCGTATTGATACGGCACTGCCCTACACAGCCATTTTTTGACGGCAAGCTCGTGCTGAATCAGGCGCTTTTGTGCATCTGCACCAGGAAACGTGCTGGCAATGACCGGCAAATTATGGGGATTTAACCGCGTACAGGCATGAAATGCTTGCCGATGAAATTGACTGATGCAGGCCGCATCATGAGCGAAGGTCAGGCAAGGCAAAAGGATTTTTTGACGTCGCGAACAGTACTGAAGTACATGAGCAGACTCAAAAAATTCTTTTACCGCAGTATGACTGAGCGCAACAGCGGCTACTGAACTTCAAAAGCCAGCAGAACATTTCCCGGGCGGCCAACGAAACCTGCATTGCCTGACAACATGTAGACCATGTTGCCGGCGATGACGGGACCGGGCCCATCGAAAGAGGCGCCATTGGCCTCCACACCGTTGACTGTCTCGAATGAACGGTTGGCGTCGAAAGTCCAGATCACCTCCCCTGTCTGCGCATCGTAAACACGCATACCGCCGTCAGCGGAACCGGAAAACACCGCGCCATCAATAGCGGTAACTGCTGCCGATTGAGTGGCGGAACAGCCGGGACCAGCACCACACAGCAGGTCCTGTGGCGGCGTGTACCAGGCACGCGTGCCGGTATCCAGGTCGATGCGGTGGATGCCGCCACCCTCGGTAAAAATATAACCACCGACAGCCACGTAGGCCAGCCCGTCGCCGGCCGCCGCACCCCAGACACCGCCAACCGGACTTCCCGGCCCGGCCCGGTATTGCCAGACCAGGGCACCGCCGTCATTCGGGTCAAGGGCGAAGGCCATCCCCGACTTTTGCGGCACGATAAGCAATTGCCTGCCGGTCGCGGTAGTAGTCAGCAGCGGCGAAGCGGAAAAATCGAAATCGGGACCAACGTCCGCAGGGCAATTGGCATTGGGCTCGTCACCGCAGCCCATTATCCAGACATCCGGCAGCAACTGGTTTACCCAGACCTGTTCTCCGGTGGCCATGTCGATGGCGATGACGGCATCCGATGTGCCGGGATCAGGATCGGCATAGGCGTTGCCAGTGGCGACGTACAGCAGGCCGCGGTCGTCGTCGACAGTGGGCGCACTCCAGATGCCGACCCCGGCCGGGCCGTAGAGCGGCAGGCCGCTGGCGCTGACTCCGCGCTGCTGCGGCTCCGGCACCGTATAGTATTTCCAGATGACATCCCCGGTCTGCGCATTCAGTGCCGTGACGCTGCCACGGAAGGTGCAGCAGGAATAATCGGGATTGGCGGAAGTGGATTCCTCGCCGACGCCGCTCATGGGCACGTACAGGACTCCGTCGTGCAGCGTGACTGCACCGGTGCCGCGTACATTCGGATGCTCGTCCACCTTCCTGACCCACAGTGCCTGCCCTGTCCAGGCGTTGACGGCGTAGGCATTGCCCTGCACATCCTGGAAATAGGCGGCGTAGCCCTCGCTGCCGTCCGCGTAGCGATAGGGGCCAATGGAAACGGCGCTGCGAATGCCGCTTCGCGGCAGGAAGGTCCAGTAGGTGCAGCCACTATCGGCATCGAGGGAATAGAGCGCGCCGGCGCTGTTGCCGACGTATACCCTGCCTGCCATTACCGCGGGCTGGCTACGGGCCTGTGCTTCGCCTGGCAGACCATAGGCCCATTTCAGGCGCAAGGTTGGCAGCGTGTCACGGGTGATGGCGCCAGCGGCGTAACGGTTGTTGCGGCCGTCCGGGCCCCAGCCGTTCCAGGCGGGTGCCAGGTCGGGATTGGCCAGCGGCGGGTTGCTTTCACACAGGTTGGTGGTAATGGTCAGTTGCAGGTCGGCCACTTCAGCACCTGTCAGGAAGGACGCGATCGCGCGCATGTCGGTATCGGTCAGACCGGTCGCCTGTACACGCATCAGGCCATCGGTGAGAGCCGCATAAACGGAATTTGGCGTGAAACGCGCCATGTCTGTACGCGCCGGGGCGTGGGTGTTGACTTCAGGATCCGGATTTTCATGACAGGTGGCGCAGCGGGTGTTGTAGAGCGCCTCTCCACTCTGCCCGTCCTGCGCCAGGACGTTCGCCGCGGCAATCATGCCCAGGCACATAAAAATATGGCGAATCAATCCACGCATCGATGCTTCCCCCAAAATCGAGTAACTACAGGCCGACCGATGTTACGGGAATTAATCCTGGCGGGCCACCGCATTGGCATAGACCCGGATCATGCCCACATCGGACCAGCCGCCGTTGCCGTGATCGGCACCGGGTTGCAGGTCAGTGAAGCCGATCTCGTCCACCCGGCTCAGGTCCACGGAATCAAGCAGGATACCTCGCGTCACTGCCGTGTCGGTATTGAACACCATCCATTTCACATCACTGACACGGAATTCCGTGAACAGGAAATCCGACAGGGATACGATCTCGAGATCGCCGACATAGGTGGAACCGTCCGCCAGCTTGATAAACGGTTGCACCTTGTGAAAGCCGGAGGTTTTGACCTGGACCATGATGCGGGCGGCACCTGACAGATCGGCATAAGCTTCCCGATGCCGGAAAGCGAAGGTGCAGCCATAGCCGCACAGCCCCGACCAGGTATGCGGTGGGTTGGCATCGCTGCCCTGCACCCCGTTGATCTGCAGGTCCTCGTGTTTCATGCCATATAGTTTCAGTTCAAGAGCCGGGTTGGTCACATCCGCCTGGGTGAGAGGGTGCTCACCGGCTACCGCCATTTGCCACGGCTCTTCAAAAAACAGGCCAGGGCGCGGTGCCGGCCCTCTGCTCGGGGCGTCCGCAGCCATTGCCGCGCTGCCGGTGATCAATGCGACGGCAAGCATGACGATTCCAGTAACAGAAGTTGTCCTTGCAGGTGTGTTCGTGTGCGCCATGTCTACCCCCCGGATACCCTGGCAAGATGCCAGATGTGCCAGCGATAATATTCCCATTCCGGGTACTTGCACAGGTCGTGTGCAAATAAAGTGATTCTTCGCCCGCAGCCGTTTCGCAATTCCGGGACAATCCGACATAATAGTCCGCAGTGGGTACCTACATGACACGGGGGAAGACAATGAAAACATTCAGCATCCTGTTACTGGCCTGCATGGGCCTGTCCAGCTTCAGCGTAACGGCCCAGGACGATATTCCGCGCCTGCCCTGGGGCAAACCGGATTTCAACGGCGTCTGGGCACGGCCATACGTGCCCAACATGCTCGCTGCCGGCAACGGCCGCAACCAGATCGGACCGGGCGAGGAGCCCTTCACTGAAGCAGGCAGGCGTAATTTCGACAACTACAATCCCTCGGAAGGTGACTACACCGGTTCCTGCCTGCCCTTTGGCCTGTTGCGCGCCATGAATTCTCCCGACCCCATCCAGTTCATCCAGACGAAGGATTACTTCGGCTACCTGTACGAACAGAACACCTGGTTCAAGGTGGTCAACCTTGACGGGAAGTACCGCGGCCAGCGGCTGCCGGAAGCCTGGTACGGGCACTCCGTGGCGGACTGGGATGGCGATACCCTGGTGGTCACCACGAACAAGTTCAACGGCAAGACCCGTCTGGACACCATAGGCCATCCCCACAGCGACCAGCTGACCGTGACCGAGCGGTTCACCCTGCGCAACGCCGACACCCTGGACTACGTGGTCACCGTCGACGACCCCATCTACTACACGCAAACATGGAACAATACCCGCGTGTTCGAGCGGCAGACCGATTTTGACCTGATCGAGTATTCCTGCATGGAAAACAACAAAAGCCTGTGGGAAGGTCGCGTCGTGCCGCCCGACTATGAAAACTGGCATACATATGACACTAACGAGTAGTCAGCAGTAGCGGCTACGCTGCGCATCTCTTCGTTAAAAAATTATCCGGGGCCCCGGCCCGTACTTCAGTACTGCGCCGGGCCTCCAGAAAATTTTTGCCTCAATCTGCATTCGCTCGCCGCGCTACCTGCACGTAGCATTTTTATAGACGTTCCAATAATTCCGGAGTAGAGTTTTTCAGCCTGCTATTACTGAAAACCTTACGTGAAACAATCCATTCTCGACCGGTATTCGCGTACCGAAGACAACGCCATCATCATCGATGTCACGACGGAACGGGTCGAGGACCTCTACAACGATTTCGACCGCAATGCGCCCTACGTACGCAAGGATCTGGACGACGAGCTTTCGGAATATCTCGTCAGCGCCGTGAGCGAGATCGGCAAGGCCGATTTCGTCATTCGCTTCCGCTTCAACCAGCCGGCGGATGCCGAGGTCATCTCCCGACTCACGGACAGCATCCGCAGTTATTTCAATTACAAGAAAGACCTGCAGAACGGCAAGCTGGGCAAAATGCTGCGCACATCCGCCATTTTCCTGGTTGCCGGGCTTGTCATCCTCGGCCTGTCCATCGCCCTCAACGAAAAAATCGCCGGCACCGACGCCGTCGTCCTGGACGTTTTCGCCCAGGGTCTCACCGTAGCCGCCTGGGTATCCCTCTGGGAGGCGTTGGCCAATTTCCTGATCAACTGGACACCCTATGTGCGCATGCGCAACAACTATGACAGGATCATTCATGCCCAGCTTCTTTTCGAATGATTCCGCCCTGAATTCCGCTTTACAGGGTGGGTAAACATGAGTAATGTTCGCCGCCCTTTTAACCCGGAGCTTACACTATTGAGCGACCTGTCCCGTCCCAAGGAAAAATTCGGCACCATCCTTGGCTACGCCCCCGGCCACGTACCGGCCTATTCCAGCGATTATGAAACCGCAGACGACGAGGAGCTGCCCATCCGGCAGTCCTACCGCAGCTACTGCGACGGCGTTTATATGGGGCACAAGTGGCAGTGCGTGGAATTCGCCCGCCGCTGGCTCTACACCAATTACGGCTACGTCTTCGATGACATCGCCATGGCGCATGACATCTTCAGGCTGAAAACCGTTCGCCATATCACCGAGAACAAGCTCCTGCCCCTGCAGTCCTTCTACAACGGCTCACTGCGCCACCCGGAACCCGGCTGCCTGCTGATCTGGGAGGAAGGCGGCGAGTTTGAAATGACCGGCCACGTCGCCATCGTCACCGAGGTGACCGAGGACTACGTACGCATTGCCGAACAAAACGTCGGCCATCGCAGGTGGCCAGAAGGCCAGGACTACGCGCGCCAGCTCAATGCCGAGGTAACGGAAGACGGCGAATACTGGATCGAGTGCTCCTTTGGCGACGCTTCCGTCATGGGCTGGGTGATCCAGACCGACGATGAGGAATATGCCGAGTGCGTCGACGAACCGTCGCCTGCACTTTACAACCTGCTCCAGCAGGTAGGCAGCAAGTCAGCGCGCAAGGAAAAATCCTGGCTCAACATGGCAAACGCCGACGAAGCCGCCTATGTGAAAATGATGGGCGGATACAAGCTGTCGTCAAACGCTAAAGACGAGCGCCTGTTCTACCTGGCGTCGGAAACCGCTCTTGCCGAACTGCGGCGCGCCACCAACGAATTGCACGGACTGTACATGCACGCCACCAACTACGTGCTCAAGGATGATACCCTCCTGCGCTACTTCAATATCCCGGAAGTGCTGTGGCCGAAAATACTCCAGTCGTGGAGCAACCGCCGCAACCAGATGATCACCGGCCGCTTCGACTTCGCCATGTCGCAAGACGGCCTGAAAGTGTTCGAGTACAACTGCGACTCTGCCGCCTGTTACATGGAAACCGGCAAGGTGCAGGGCAAGTGGGCGAAACACTACCGCAGCCGGGTGGGTGCAAACCCGGGCAAGCGCCTGCACAAGATGCTGCGCGACGCCTGGCGCCACAGCGACGTGGACAGCGTTCTGCACATCATGCAGGACGACGATCTCGAGGAAACCTACCATGCCCTGTTCATGCAGGAAGCCATGGAGGAAGCCGGCATCCAGAGCAAGATCATCAGCGGTGTCGACGGTCTCAGCTGGGGTAAAGACGGCTCGATCCTCGATTACGACGGCGACAAGATCAACTGGGTCTGGAAGACCTGGGCCTGGGAAACTGCCCTCGACCAGATCCGCGAGGAATGCGGCAACGATCCGGACAGGCTGAACAAGTACAAGCCCGGTGAAAAACACGATGCCGCGCCGCGCCTGGTGGACGTACTCCTGCGCGGCGACATCATGGTTTACGAGCCGCTGTGGACCCTGATCCCGAGCAACAAGGCCATTTCGCCGATCATGTGGGACATGTTCCCGGAGTATCCGTACCTGCTGGAATCGGCATTCAAGCTCACCGACAGCCTGAAAGATAAAGGATACGTCATCAAGCCGATTGTCGGCCGCGGCGGTGCCAACATCACGCTGGTGGACAAAAACGCCGGTGTGGTGGCGGAAACCGGCGGCAAGTTCGACGACCGCGATCTCATCTACCAGCAAATGATGCGCCTGCCGAAGCTGGATGACTATTACGTCCAGGTCAGCACCTTCACGGCATCCGGTCGTTATGCAGGCGCCTGTGTGCGCGTGGATACCACGCCGGTCATCAACATGAAGAGCGACAACATCTGCCTGCGCATCGTCGAGGATGAATACTTCCAGGAACTGCTCGACAACGAGGCCCAGGTATTAAGGGATTAATACAGGGGGACAGTGACTTTTAATAGGGGGACAGTGGCTTTTAAGGATAAAAAGTCACTGTCCCCTTTTTAATGCCGGTCCAGGAAATCGAAAATCTCCGAGGCAAAATCCAGGTAGGCGGTGAGATGCTCGCCGCCTGGTACGTCGTGGTATTCCGCCTCGATACCGTGGGACCTGAGCGCTTCCGTCACCTGCAATTCCGTTTCCCGGGTATAGGCGCTGTCTTCCGTACCCTGCAGCAGCATGACAGCCACTTTCCCGGCCAGGTTTGCGAATGGATAGTTGTCCGTGACGATCGGTCCGGCGCTGACGATGATTGCACTGATGGCATCCGGGTACATCGCGGCATAATGGAACACGGCGGAACCTGACGGGTTCTGCCCGTGCATGAATATCCGCGAGGTGTCCGCATTGTATTCGGCCGCCACCAGGTGCAGGACATTGATCACGTCCTGGTGGGCGCGCTGATCATCCTCTTCACTCCAGCCTGCTCCGGGCGTGGAGGGGCCATTGGCGCGCGCCGCGGGATACGGACTCCCGTAATACGGCTGCGCATAACCACGGTAACCGAGTGGTGAAATCACGATATACCCCCGCTCACGCGCCTGGAGGACCAGGTCATTGTCGTTGCGGTGGTTGTTGTTGATGCTGGGACCCGCGCGCAGTGTGATGAGAATCGGCAGGGACTGATCCGGCGTCCAGGTTTCCGGCACGAACAGACGGTAAGGTATGGATTCACCTGTGCCGGGGAAGTCGTAAGACCGGTACTGTTCGCCGGTCTGGCGGTACATGGGCAGGTCCGGATTCGGCACCAGGCCTTGCGCGGCAGTCATGCCGGGGAAGGTGCCGCCCTGGGCAAATACACACTGGCTACAGGCCAGCAGCAGTGCAGCAATAACAATCGGTTTCATCTTTGCCCCCTCTTTCCACTTGTCCCTTGTCCCTTGCCCCTTGCCCCTTGTCCCTTGATGCTCAGTCGTCCAGGCAGCCCGTCGCCGCTTGCGTAGCGTGCCATGCATTGCAATGCCGTATTGCGGGACCTCAGACGGCAAGATTCTAGCAGACTCTGGCCGGCGCACCACGGCCCCGGGGCGCCACTGCTAATTTATTGTGAAGCATCTGGCCCCATGCTAGGCTTTTGCGTCCTGATTTCCGGGATTCACGATTGCGACCAGGGCATGTCAAAGGGGGACAGTCTCATGTTACGCACCAGAACCTTATCCAGCATCATTCTTCTGTCTTTACTTGCCGCCTGCTCAGGCGATGACGCTTCCGCACCCGCAGATACGGCCATGACCGCCGCACCGGAAGCCGCCAGTATCACCGGCAACGTCATCGAAGGCACCGTGACCAGCGCCAACGGCCCTGAAGCCGGTGTCTGGGTCATCGCGGAAACCCATGACCTCGGCACCCGCTACGCCAAGATCGTGGTTACCGATGACAACGGACGCTACGTGATGCCCGAACTGCCATCGGCAAATTACGATGTCTGGGTGCGCGGCTACGGCCTGGTCGATTCGGCCAAGGTCAGCGCCACACCGGGCAGCACACTGGACCTCGACGCCGTGGTAGCCCCTGACGCCGCCGCTGCCGCGGAATATTATCCAGCCGGTTACTGGCTTTCCCTGCTGGAAGTTCCGGGAGCCGACCAGTTTCCCGGAACCGGACCGACCGGCAACGGCATCAGCACTGCCATCCAGCACCAGGCCGACTATATCCGCCTGATCACCTCTGGCGGCTGCGTGGTCTGCCACCAGCTCGGCAACAAGGCCACCCGTGAAATCCCTGCCATGCTCAACGGCTTCGACAGCAGTGCCGCCGCCTGGAGCCGGCGCATCCAGTCAGGCCAGGCCGGCGGTTTCATGACCCGCACCTGGACCGGCATGGGTATCGAACACACGTCGCAGATGTTCGGTGACTGGACCGACCGCATCGCCGCCGGTGAATTGCCGCCGGTACCGGAACGTCCCCAGGGTGTCGAACGCAATGTGGTGATCACCGAGTGGGACTGGGCCGATCCCACCGCCTACATGCACGATGTGGTATCCACTGACCGACGCAACCCGACCGTCAATGCCTACGGCAAACTGTATGGCGCTACAGAAGAGAGTGCGGATTACCTGCCGGTACTGGATCCGGTCAATCACACCATCGACCAGATCCCGCTGGACATGATGGATCCGAATGCGGGCCCTGTCTCAGGACCTAACGTGCAGCCCTCCCCCAACTGGGGTGACGAAGCACCCTGGGATTCCGCCGCCAACGTGCACAACCCCATGATCGACCAGGATGGCCGCGTGTGGATCACCGCGCGTGTACGCGGCCGCGACAACCCGGCGTTCTGCCAGGAAGGCTCCGACCACCCGTCGGCACAGGCTTACCCGACCCAGTTCAATGGTCGCCAGCTCGGCATGGTTGACCTCGACGGTGAATACCACCATATCGACACCTGTTTCGGCACCCATCACCTGATGTTTGCCGAGGACGCCGACAATACGCTGTGGACCAGCGGCGGCGGCCAGGTCATCGGCTGGCTCAACACGCGCGAATACCTGGAAACCGGCGACTATGAAGCCGCCCAGGGCTGGACGCCTTTCATCCTGGACACCAACGGCAACGGCGTACGCGATGACTTCGTCGGCGCCAATGAAGCGCCGGATCCGACCAAGGACACGCAGATCTTCCCGGGCTTCGGCTTCTATTCCGTGAACCCGGCGCCGGACGGCTCCGTCTGGGGCACCATCCTCGGTTACCCGGGCGCCGTTGCCCGCCTCGTGCCCGGCAACAATCCCGCTGAGACCGCCATCACCGAATACTACGAACTGCCGGTGGACGCAAACGGCGACGCTATCGAGGGCTTCTCCCCGCGGGGCGGTGCCGTCGACCGCGACGGCGTCATGTGGGTGGCGCTTGCCAGCGGCCACATGGCCAGCTTCGACCGCCGCAAGTGCGAAGGTCCGCTGAACGGCCCCGAAGCCACCGGACAGCATTGCGCCGAAGGCTGGACCTTCTATACCGAGCCCCTGCCCCAGTTCAAGAACCTGGAGCGGCCGGGATCCTCCGAAGGCTCCTACTTCACCTGGGTCGACCAGCACAACACGCTCGGCCTTGGCGACAACACACCGATCAATACCGGCAACCAGAGCGGCGCCCTGCTTGTCCTGGATGACGGCGAGTGGGTGCGCATGCGCGTTCCCTACCCGCTGGGCTTCTACACCAAGTGGCTGGACGGTCGTATCGACGACCCGAACGCCGGCTGGAAAGGCCGCGGTGTGTGGGCCACCTTCTCCGGGCGCGCCCCCTTCCACATGGAAACCGGCAAGGGCACGACCAGCATCGTGTACCACTTCCAGGTCAGGCCCGACCCGCTGGCCAGGTAATCCGGAACGACCAATAAAAACCCGCCGAAAGGCGGGTTTTTTGTGACGCAAGGAAACGGCCTGCACGTGATGCCTTACGCTTTATCCCTTTATCCCTTTATCCCTTTATCCCTTTATCGATTTATCCCTTTATCGCTTTT
>Ga0181581_10002142_pt1 | contig 15419 bp, 12 predicted proteins | sample 071ome_22_FD_132433 | JGI IMG/M metagenome (GOLD analysis project Ga0181581, IMG submission 132433) | Coastal salt marsh microbial communities from the Groves Creek Marsh, Skidaway Island, Georgia - 071404AT metaG (megahit assembly) | ecosystem: Environmental > Aquatic > Marine > Intertidal... | reverse complement strand
TGATAGTCGGGAAAGGCTGGCCATCAGGGCGGTTTCGTAAATGTCCTCGAGCGTTTCCTCGCTGGCGTCATGTTCTTCACGGACACGGGCCCTGAGGGTGATCAGGGTCTGGCGAAAAGCAAGCTGCTTGGGGTATTGCCGGCTGCATAGGCGGATGGCGTCCTGGTACCGGCCGCTGTCACGCAGGGTCTTGACCTCTTCCTGCCAGGTGGCGGCAGAGGAGGGCTGTGCAGTGCCCATTTCGTCCAGAACCCGCAATGATGTTTCAGTGGCGGGCATGTCGGACAGGGGAGGCAGCGGGGTGGTTTGTTCGGCCAGGTCGCGTGAGCGGCGTTGTTCGATACCATGAAGCACCCGGATCGTAAGCGCGACCAGGGCAACAAGAACAATGACTATCAGAAATACCTGCATACTGACATGTACCACCTATGGGCAGATGATTCTAGCAAGGCCGGCCGGTGGGGTCGAGGCAGCGGTTAAATTCCATGACTTTGGCCAGGCAAACATGAAAGGCCATGGAATCCTGCTATAATCGGCGCCCGATTCAACCAGCTGAACCCCTGATACAGCCGTAGTACATCTGCATGACGCCTGCCATTTCCATAAAAGACCTGTACAAGACCTACGACAATGGTTTCCAGGCCCTGAAGGGGATCAGTCTGGATGTACAGGAAGGCGACTTTTTTGCCTTGCTGGGGGCCAACGGTGCCGGGAAATCCACCACCATAGGGATCTTGTCGACCCTGGTACGCAAAACCTCAGGCCAGGTGCAGGTATTTGGCCAGAATGTGGATACCAACAGTTATGAAACCAAGATCAACCTGGGGGTAGTGCCACAGGAAGTCAATTTCAACCACTTTGAGAAAGTCTTCGACATCGTGGTGACACAGGGGGGGTATTATGGCCTGCCGGTGAGACTGGCCAGGGAACGGGCTGAAAAATATCTGACCCAGCTTGGCTTGTGGGACAAGCACAACCAGCAGGCCAGAACCCTGTCCGGCGGTATGAAAAGACGCTTGTTGATCGCCCGGGCCCTGGTCCACGAACCCCGTCTGCTGCTGCTGGACGAGCCCACCGCCGGTGTGGATATCGAACTGCGCCGTTCCACCTGGGAGTTTCTGCAGGGGATCAATCGCAGCGGCACGACCATTGTCCTGACCACCCATTACCTGGAGGAAGCGGAAAGCCTGTGCCGCAATATAGCGATGATTGACCAGGGGGAGATCGTGGAAAACACCAGTATGAAGGCCCTGCTCAGGAAACTTCACCAGGAAATGTTCATACTGGATCTGCGTCATGAGCTTGAGCAGGCGCCTGCACTCAATGGCCAGGTTTGCCAACTCCTTGACCCCGGAACCCTGGAGGTTACCCTGGAAAGCCATCAGGACCTGAACGAGGTCTTTGCCCAGCTCCAGGCCCTGAACATCCAAGTCAAGAGCATGCGCAACAAGTCCAACCGCCTGGAGCAACTGTTTATCAACCTGTTAAAAAAACCGGAGCAGCACGCCTGATGGCCGGCATATCCCTGAATTACAAGTACACGGCGTTCAAGACCATAGTCTGGAAAGAGATCAGGCGTTTCCTGCGCATCTGGGTGCAGACCCTGGTGCCGCCGGTCATCACGATTTCGCTGTACTTCGTGATTTTTGGCAATCTCATCGGCAACCGCATCGGGCAGATGGGCGGTTACACCTATATGGAGTTCATCGTACCGGGCCTGATCATGATGGCAGTCATCAACAATTCCTATGCCAACGTGGTGTCTTCCTTTTTCAGCCAGAAATACCAGCGCAGCATCGAGGAATTGCTGGTTTCGCCCGTACCCAATCATGTCATCCTGTCCGGTTTCGTGCTCGGTGGTGTGGCCCGGGGGCTGGCCATCGGTGTCATTGCCACGGTTATTTCCCTGTTCTTCAGCGGCCTGCACATGCACAACCTGTTCATCACCCTGATGGTGGTGCTCATGTCTTCCATCGTGTTTTCGCTGGGTGGTTTTATCAATGCCATCTATGCCAACAAGTTCGACGACATTGCGATCATTCCCACCTTTGTGCTCACGCCCCTGATTTATCTTGGCGGAGTGTTTTATTCAGTGGAACTGCTGCCTGAGTTCTGGCGTGTTGTGTCCAAGCTGAATCCGATCTTCTACATGGTCAATGCATTCCGATATGGCATTTTGGGCGTATCTGATGTGGCAGTGGGGTATGCCTTCAGCATGCTGGTCCTGTTCACGGCTGGGCTGTTCGCCTTTTCCCTGTTTCTTCTCCACCGGGGCAAGGGGCTCCGGCACTAGGCGGTAGGTAATGAACGATAACCCACTTAGCAAAGCCACTGACTATCCCCGGCAGTATGATCCTTCGCTGCTGGTCGCCATCCCCCGGCAGGAAAACCGTCAGGCACTTGGGCTGTCTGCTGACAACCTGCCTTTCAGCGGGGCGGATATCTGGAATGCCTACGAGCTGTCCTGTCTGGATGCCAGGGGCAAACCCATGGTATTCATGGGGCGGTTTATCTTTCCGGCAGCATCGTCGAACCTGGTGGAATCCAAGTCCCTGAAGCTGTACCTGAACTCACTCAATCAGGAACGGTTTGCTGACCCTGAACGTTATGCCGAAACCATCAGCAGGGATCTGGAAAGGGTATCCGGGGCAGCGGTGGAGGTTCTGATCGCCGATTTGCGTGCTGTCGGTCTGCCGGAACAGCCAGCGGGTACCTGTCTGGATGATCTGGAACTCGAGATAGACGCTTTTGAAGTCAATAGCAATCTTCTGATGCCGGCCAGTGAAGCCCTGTTCGAGGAAATTACGGACGAAGTGCTGTACACGAATCTGTTCCGCTCCAATTGCCCGATCACCAACCAGCCTGACTGGGCGACTGTCACGGTTTGCTATCATGGGCGCAGGATTCCGGGTGAGGCGCTGTTGAAGTACCTGGTTTCCTACCGGCTTCACAATGATTATCATGAAAACTGCATCGAGCGGATTTTTTGCGATCTGGCAGCGGTATACAAACCGATATCGCTAACGGTGGAAGCCAATTTTCTGAGACGGGGCGGACTGGATATCAACCCGGTTCGCAGTACGGAGCAGGGATTGAATTTTCCCGCTTTTCCACGTTTTAACCGACAATAACCTGATTGATAAGGATACATTTTGGACGCTATAGAAGCCCTGCAAAATCGCACTGCCTCCCCACGACTGGTGGAGCCTGCTCCTTCAGCCCGGGAGATGGATATCGTCTACAAGGCCGGGCTGAGAGCGCCTGATCACGGCATGCTCAGACCCTGGCGTTTTCTGTCCGTCAGTGGTGATGCCCGGGAAGCACTGGGACAGCTGTTTGTCGACAACATGAATCCGGAAAGTGAAGAGCAAAAGACCAAACTGCTCAATGCGCCTTCGCGTGCACCCCTGGTGATCATCTGTGTGGCTGAAATCCAGGATCATCCCAAGGTGCCGGATGTCGAACAGATATGTGCCACAGCTGCAGCTGTCCAGAATATGTCGGTTGCCCTCCATGCCCTGGGGTATTCCTCGATCTGGCGTACCGGACCACCCGCCTTCAATGATGGTGTGAAAGTCGCCCTGGGCTTTACCCCCCGTGATGAAATCGTCGGCTTCCTGTACGTGGGCACACCGACCGTAGCGGATCGCCCCGTGCCCGAAAATCACATCAGTGACTTTGTGAAAGAGTGGAAGGGGTAATTAAGCCTTGAGTTCAGGTGGCGCATCATATAAAGTGCGGCCCCTTCAAAGCCCCAGTTTTAGTGAAATGGGGTAATTAAACGTTTTAGGTGAGGTGTCCGAGTGGTTGAAGGAGCACGCCTGGAAAGTGTGTATACGGAAACGTATCGAGAGTTCGAATCTCTCCCTCACCGCCATAAATAAAAAACCCGGTCTTGTGCCGGGTTTTTTGTTTATCGTGATGGGAGGCTCGATGAGAACGCTCAGTTCGACAAGGCATTGCGCAGCAATGCCGCCGCACGAGACTTCGCGCAGCGCTCATTTATTCTCTACCGGAGTCGTTTTACCTGAATAAAACCGTTGTGGGACAGGGAAGCAAGCCGGAAGGAATTGCCCCAGCGCGTGGCGTAGATCCGGACCTCGTCGCCTTCCGACAGAATAAAGCGTTTGGTATCCATTTGCTCCCAGACCTGGCCGTTTTCCAGCGTAATAATGAACCGGTTACGATTGAGCTCCTTAAGTTCAGCAACAGTGGCGATCAACTCATTTGCCTTCTTGTCCCTGTCATTGATTTTTTCCTCGGGTAAACCGAAATTATTTTCGACGCTCTCAGGCGTTGGAGTGCGGGGACTTTCTCGGGGGCTTTCTACTTCTTGCGCAACTTCCGGTACTGCATTTTGTGGGGGCTCGGCCGCTGGCTGAGGTTGAGCCTGTGAAGGGGATTGTGCCGGTTGCTGCCTGGCATTGCGGGGAATGGACACGACTGGCAGATTCTGCTGCTGGCTGGCGCTGCCACGACCTTGCGCAGCATTAGCCTGTTCCTCGAAACAGGCCAGGCGCTCTATCGGGCTGACGATATCAAGGCAGGGGCTGGCATCCATCATGACCGCATCGGTATTGTCTGCAGCGAATGCCACGGCTGATACCAGCATAAACAGGGAGCATGGCAGGGTCTTGTTGATTGTCATCTCAGGAACTTCCCTTAAAAAATGTGTTGTCATTCTATCAAATCAAAATGATTTTTCAGGCTTTTATTCACTTCTATGAGGACCTGTTATCAGGCATGTTGGGTGTTCTGGCAGGTTTGTAAAACGGCATATTAAAGGTAAACATAAGGGAGCTGCCGAAGGCACAAGACTCTTCCCAAAAAAAAACGGCGGGCCAGAGGCCCGCCGTTAAGGGTTTTACCAGGTTGCTATTTCTTCAGGTTAGAAGCGAGCCTTCATACCGATGAAGAAACGGCGTCCCAACACGTCATAGTAACCAGGGCTGGTAATACCGGCACCGGTAGAGGCGAGTTGGGGAGCGGTCGGATTGACACAACCCGGTGCGCCACCACAGACCGCTGTCAGGTCAGACCCTGGTGCATAACCGGTTTCACGACCTGTTATCTTCGGACTGACATCAAACAGGTTGGTGATACCACCGCGGATCGTCACCGTATCATTGACAGTCCAGTTCATGGACATGTCAAAGATGTCATACGCGCCGATGCCTACGTCGGTAAACGGCGTATAGCTCACCACGGATCCTCCACCACCAGCAGCAGCCCTCGCGTTGTTGGCGATGAGCGCATTTTGCTTCGCCTGGTTAGCCGTGATGACCGATGGCAGGTGACGCCAGCGCAAGCCAACACTCCAGTCACCGTTAAAGTAGGTCAGGGAGGTAAAGAGACGGTAGTCATACGCGCCCGGATTGGTGCCGGTCAGTGTTGGCCCAAGAGAACCGGCCCACTCGATCTCGGCATCGAAATCCTCCTGAGACTCCTTGGTCTTGTAGCTGTCGATGTAGGTCATCTGTGTGCTAAAGGCCAGGCCACCCGGGAGATCAATATCGAGATCCGAGAACTGGGATCTCCAGTTCAGGGCAACGTCGATACCCTTGGTGTTGATGGTCGCCTGGTTGGCATACCTGAGCAGTTGCCTTGTTGCGCCACCCGTCGCCGGGTTGCGGGCTACATTCTGACAGTCCGTCGTTGCGGCCTGCGCGGCAGCCTCGGCAGCGTTGGTCACCGTGGTAACGCCATAGCAGAGGTAGTTGGCATAGTCGGGGGTGTACTGCTGGATGGCATCCGAGATGTCGACTTGCCACCAGTCAACGGAAAGGGTCAGGTTTTCCAGCCAGGCATTATCCCAGGGGGATGAGGCAACAAAACCCGCGGACCAGGTATCAGCGGTTTCGGGGCCCAGGTCAGGATTGCCTTCCTGGTATACCCAGTTGGCATTGCCGCCTGCTCCACCGCCTGCATTGTTCTGGTAGTACTGGTCTGCACCGACAGGGCCCATCTGGGCCTGGCAGATCAGGAGGGTACTTAGAGCGCCTGCCGCGGTCTGGCCAGCGGCCAGTTCTGTCTCTGGCTCACCCGGGGCCAGGATCGGATCTGGCAGGGAGCCACCGGCACCATAAGGCGCGTTGGAACGCAGGCCACAGGGGTCGCCAAAGTTGTTCTGAACACCGCGCAGGTAGACTTGCTGGAAGCCAAGATACTTCTCACCGACATTGGGTGCGCGGGTCGCGCGGTTGTAACCACCACGCAGACGCATCCAGTCATTGGCCTCTACATTGGCCAGCACCTTGTAGGTCCACTCTGAATCATTCGCATCATAGTCTGAATAACGTGCACCCAGCTCAAGTTCGACACCCTGCACGAAACCAACGTCGCCAAGGACAGGAACCAGTGCTTCAACATAGTAGTCCTTGACATTGGTTGACGCATCCATATCGCCCACCGGATAGACGCCGATAACCTGGTCCTCGAATGCCCTGGAGCTTTGCAGCAGGTCAGGAGTATAGGTCACATGGTTCTTGCGGTACTGGAAACCGACTGCGGTACGCACTTCACCGGCTGGCAGGTCCGCCAAACCACCCTGGAAGTTGATTTCGACGATGTCCTGGTCACTCGTCAAACGGTTCTGCAGTGGTGCGCCAATCGCCTTGGCACAATCTTCACTCGGCCGCGTATCGGTGAAGAAAATGGTGTCATAAAAGCCGCTGGTACACTCAACCGGGTTGGTACCGAAGCCAGGCGATGCGCCCGAGGTGTTGGCCTGTACTATCGCATTTCGGCCGTAATCCGGCTCATTGACGAGCCTGCGCCACCGTTCCAGTGACTGGAAGCCGGTAGAAACGTTGCTGTTGTCCACTTCACCATGTGAGTAATACAGCTCACCTGTCCAGTCGCGGAAGGGCAGGTCCACATTGACACCGGTTTCGACCTGCCAGACGATGTTGTCGTTATCGGATGCACGATTTTCCAGGCTGTTTTTGGGGAAAATCTCCGGAATCCAGTTGCCAGTGGGATTGGAACGGCTCAACAGCAGGATAGCCAGTTCAGGAACGACGGGATGCTGGGCACCCGCTGCACCGCTTGGAATGAAGCCAGGATTGGCATACGCGGACGGATTGGCCTGGACCGCTTTAACAACTGCTGGATCCAAATAATCCAGTGATGGGTCTATCGGGCTGTCGACTGCTGGATCGAACGGAACATTGGCCTCCCAGCCAAAACTGGCGGTTGAACCGTAGTTCAGGCGTGTCGCGGAGTTGCTCCGGGCGAAGTTCGTGTTAGCAAAAAACTCAACGCCTTCCGTGATTTCGAAAGTGCTCCGGGTAAAGAAGGACCAGCGATTCTGTGGTGCACTGACAATGGCGTCCTGTGTATTCCACTTGAGGACGTCCGCGGTATCGTTCGGGTCCAGCGTCGTACCATCAAGAACGGTATAAGGGGCATATTCCACACCATCGACTACGCCATTGGTTAAGCTGAGATTGTCGCCGACTACGGGCCATAAGGTGCCATCCGGATTGAACCGGTAGCGAGCGACAAAACCCGACCCCACGTTGCGGAAGCCGGTGCCGGCAGGCCGGTCAGAGAAGAGGGCATCCATGGTAACATCGTTAGCCCGGTTGAAGGCTACGGTCATACCATTGAATCCCTGCTGGAACAGCTCGCCAGGGACAGTAGGGTCGCTCCAGGAATCAGTATAGAAGCTACGATCGATTTCAAGGGCTTCCTTGCGATCGTAATATTCGAACCCCACCGTGATATTGCCGCGGCCGTCGAAAACATCGGTGCCCATGATGCCCGATATACGGGCCTCTTCACCGCCACCAGCGTCGGTGATGCCGTACTGGGTGTCGAATTCCAGACCCTCGAAATCCTTACGCATAATAAAGTTGGTCACACCACCCACCGCATCGGCACCGTATACTGCTGATGCACCACCGGTAATGGTTTCAACACGCTGGATCAAGGCTGACGGGATGGCATTGATGTCGGTCACCATCAGCGCGTTGGTTGGCACCATACGTTTGCCATCAATCAGTACCAGGTTTCTGTTGGGACCGAAACCACGCATGGAGACAGAGGCAATACCCAGCGTATTCACTGGTGTGGCATTGATTTCTTTTTCCGTGGTGACGGGCGAGTTGGCCGGGTTGTAATCCGGCAGCTGGTTCAGATATGACTCGATGTTAAGACCGCTTTGCTCCTCGAACTGGGCCGCGTCGATGGTGCGGATTGGGCTGTTGGATTCGAAGTCGCGTCGCACGATACGGGAACCTGTGACGACCACTTCTTCAATGGATTCGTCCTGAGCCAGGGCGGCATTGCCGAAACCAGCAGCCATCCCTACGGCTGCTGCTATCGAAATAGCCAGCTTGGATCTGGTTTTGAGTTTATAGGATTGAGAATACCCCATTTGCTTGCCTCTACTTTTTGTTGATATCTAATTGATTTATAAAGATATTATTTTGATAAGGATAATGCCCTTGCTTTTTCCCCTCCTTATTTTCGGGTTATAAAAAATCAGTCTTTTTTTGCAACTCTTCTACGAAATAATCGCATCTTAGGACCGTAAGGGCAATGCCATGGATAGTATTTTATTCACGAAAAACTGTACTGAATGCTTCTGAAGAGGATTGAAATCCCATGAAAGCTGTTAACCGATTGAAAATTAAGGATATTCATGAGTGATTAACAGTCACAAAAATGATTAAAAAATGTACCGGGAGGGGGTGGTTGTGACCGGATAAAGGAGGGGATCACCAAATCCATAAAGGGTCTTGTAAATGACTTGATTACATGGGTTGTACCGGGGGCAATCAGCAGTGATTGCCGTATGCCATGTATTCGCGAGACTTGTGCTGCAGCGTCCAACCATCACTCCGGGTGCTGCATGCAGCCCTTTTTTCTGTCACCAACAAAAAACCCGACGTTATGTCGGGTTTCTTGTGTTTCCTGGAAAGACTCAGAACATCGAGCCACCAGCCTGTACCACCGGTGAGCCATCTTCCCGTTTGGGATCGCCAACCTGGCCTTCGATCAGCAAGCCGTATACGCCGGCTGCTCTTGCAGGGTGGCCCGCCACGATAATGGTTTCACCAACGCTGAATGTGGCATCGGTATAACCGCGGCGCTGAAGATGCACAACGGCAGCACCGCCAAAACTCACATCATATTCACGTATTTCACCATCCTCTTCCACATCAATGGTCAGATAGGGATGGGGGTTGATGAAGCGCCAGGCCTTGACCACACCGGTGACTTCCTTGATCTGGTCGTCATGGTATATCCCACGGGTGCTGTGGTGGGCATAAACTGTTGTGCTCACCAAGGCAACAAAGGACAGTAGGGCTGGAACCAGTTTGATGGATTTCATGTGAATGCTCCTGCAATTCATCGGTAGTCTACCCGTTTGACCGCCGGGTCATTCGGATACATGGGTGGCATCAGTTTGAGGATCTGGCGTGAGGCTTCCAGGTCGCATTCCCAGGAACCTTCCCAGGCCCGGCTATCAGGCTGGGAGGTGACCCGGAATGTCCAGGGCTCTTTCAGAAAGAAGGTGTCTATGGTTGAGACTTCCAGCACCAGGGTATCGCCATCCTTTGAAAAACGTTCGGTAACCTGTTTCTGCGTGGAAGAAGGGATGCGGAAGTCTGCATTCAGGCCCTGGGGATCAAATGTAAAGCGGTCGGTCGTGACGACAAGGGCGCCATCTTCATAGCGGCCGCTGGCGTAGCCAAAATAGAAAAACTCATTCATTTTGGGCGTGCGATGGCCGTGCCCTTCGAGCCATATGGTGCGAACCACATCATCCTTGCCGTAATAGATAAGCACCCGGTCATCCAGTTGCTCAATCTTGTAGGAGTAAGGGTCTGTATACATGTGCGGAATTGGCATGGGGGCACAGTCATACTTGGGCTGGGCAATTTCATCAATGGCATCCCGGTAGGCAATGGCCCTGTCGGTCAGCAATTCATCATTTTCCTCAAGCACCATGCAGCGGATGTTAAAAGCGCCGCCGCCACCGCAGTTGCCGAAGGTCCAGACACCATCAAGGTCAGGAATATTATCAGTTGCGGCGTATGCACCTGTACCGCACCAGGCAAGGCTGCAGGCTGCAAGCAGGGATAATTTGCTAAAACTTACACGCATAAAGTTCTCACTCTTGTTGTGTCGCCACAGACCCGGTTGTTTTCGGGACGGCTGGTATCTGTGAAAAAATCTGTCTCTTTAAGAGACTGCTGCGGAGTATAAGAGCCCCCCTGTAAATAAACCATCTTTTGCACAATTGTTCCACATCAAGATAAGTGGACTGGTTTTTTACCTGTAGTCAGTATCCGGGTTTGGGCATACACTTGCCACATGTGTGGGCGTTTCCAGATTCTCAAAAACAAGAAATCCAGAAAGCTGCTGGAGCAGCTCGATGTGGATGAAGCCGACATTCTCTTTGCCCGTGACAAGGCCCCCGGAAGCCGGATCTCGATCATACATCGGGATAAGGACCGTAATGTTGTTACTCCGGCCACATGGTGGCTGCTGATTGATGCAGAAACCGGTAAACCCAACTATAAATACGCCACCTTCAACACCCGCTCTGACAAGCTCGACATACCCCGATCTGTTGGCTATGAACCCTTTCGGGAATCCCGCTGCATCATCCCGGCCACTGCCTTTATTGAGGGGAAGGGCGATAAAAAAACCTACCATAAAATCGAGCTGGAGGATCAGGCTATTGCCTTTGGCGGTTTGCACCGGGAAACGGTTTGCAAGGCCACAGGTGAGATCATACACAGTGCATCCATTATTACCCTGCCGCCTGTGCCGGAATGGGAGGCTATACACCCCAAATCCATGCCACTGATGCTGCCAATGGATGACCCTACGCTCATCAACCAGTGGCTTGCCCCGTCTTTTCACCAGATCGAGAGGTTTGCACCGCTCCTGGAGCCCGGGATCAGGGTTCAGCAAGTCCTCACCCCGATTGAGAAACCCAGCCTGTGGAATGAAACCGGTCCAGGGTTCACCATTGCTGCCCGGCATTAATCCGGGGCAAAAAAAAAGGCCAGAATTTTCAGTTCTGGCCAAGCTTCTCAGCTCAAGGTCTTCGTGAGATTCTGTTTGCTAGCCCGTTTTATACAGAGGGATGGCGTCCATTTCGCTGCGCGCCTGTTCCAGCCACCATTGGAGATCAGGGTTGTCAAAGAGGGTGTCCATGTACATATTGCTCTTCCAGTTAAGCTCAGCACCATAGGTCCTGAGACTGATGGCCACTGGCGCCATGAAGCAATCTGCGATGGAGAACTGGCCGAACAGGTAGTCGCCGCCATCACCATAATGGCGACGGCAGCAATACATAATGGCATCCAGGCGGGCAATTTCCTGCTCCAGTTTTTCATCCACCGGCATGCTGGTCCTGAGGTGGCAGTTCATGGGCCATTCCTGCTTGAAGCGCTGGAAATCGCTGTGAATTTCTGCCACTACCGATCGCGCCGCCGCTTTCTTTTTCTGGTGTGCTGGCCAGCCGCGATTTTCCAGAAAGGTTTCAGAGATATATTCGCAGATTGGCAATGAATCCCAGACCTTTATGTGGTCATGGATCAGCACAGGAACCTTCAGAGAGGGGGAATACAGGCCGAGTTTTTCCGTGGCGTCTGAACGAAACAGGTCAATGGCAATTTCCGTAAAGGGGATGCCAAACTCCTGCAAGAGCAGCCAGGGTCTGAGCGACGAGTGCGAGTAATTCTTGTTGCCTGTAATCAGTTGCAGGTTTTGCATGATGCCCTCCTAACGGATCAATCGTTGGTGTGAGTCAGGTAGCTGTTGCCGGAGGCAATCACCTTGACCACAACTCGGCGATCGAAGAAATTGTTTTCCAGGCTGTCAGCATCGCTTTGCGGCATGCTTTCGCCAAAGGCACTGCTTTGTACAAAAGCATTCGTGACGCCCAGCCCCTTCAGCCGGTTCTTGACGGCATCCACCCGTCGCTGGGACAGCGCCAGGTTGCTGCCGGATTCACCCCTGCGATCAGCATGTCCAGTGACACTGATCACCGCGTCAGGAAACGTCCTGACAAGTTCTGCGAAGGTCTTCAGTTTGGCGTCATAAAGGGTTTCGAGGTCCGCTGAATTGGTTTTGAAATGCAGGGACATTTCACTGTCGCTGCAGCAAGCAGCGATGGCGGGTTTGGAGGAAAAACTGGCCTGTCTGACCCTGGCTGCTTCGGTTTCCCTGGATGCTGTCTGGTAGCGGGCCTCAAGAGACCGGTATTCAGCCTGAAGTGCCAATAATTCACTGCGCTGTTCCGTCAATGCTTGTGTCAGCAGGACATTTTCCCTGCCACTGGCAGCCTGATTGCCTACCCAACCGCCAAAGGCAGCGGCGGTAACGGCACCGATGGGGCCAGCAAGCAGGGCGCCTGCTACCACGCCACCGAGCACGCCGGCGCTTTCATATTCCTGGTGATTCACTTCACCGGCCACTGAAAGGGGATTTTCAGTCCCTGTTGCTGTCAAAGTGGTTGCTAGCAGAATGGTGGTGGTGACGATGGAAAAACGGTTTCTGGTCTTGCTCATTGCTCGCTCCTGAAAATAAGTAACGGGGTTGGTCTAACCTGGTCACTTATTTAACGGCCATTCTCTACCTTTAACGGGCGCCAATCAGGGCGTGGTGCTGATCAATTATGGCAAGAAAATGACAAACGGCTTTTTGCGGGGGTGCAGCCCTGCTATCCAGCGTATGAATCAGGTATCCTCAATCAAAATCAGGCAGTTAGAGGAACGCCTGAATGAACTCCGGGAAACGTGAATGAGTAAACGAATTGCCATCGTGGAGGATGAGGCCGCCATCAGGGAGAATTACGCTGATGTCCTTCGCAAACAGGGCTATGAGGTCCTGACCTATCCCAACAGGCGCAAGGCGCAGGATGCTTTCGCCACACGACTGCCCGACCTGGCCATCATCGACATTGGTCTTGAGAATGAAATCGATGGCGGCTTTCTGCTGTGTCAAACCCTGCGTGGTATGTCGGCAACACTTCCCATCATTTTCCTGACGGCCCGGGACAATGACTTCGATACCGTCAGCGGCCTGCGTATGGGGGCCGATGATTACCTGACCAAGGACATCAGTCTCCCGCACCTCACAGCCCGAATAGCAACCCTGTTTCGCCGGCAGGATGCCCTGCGGCAGCCGGCATCACCGGAAAACCAGCTGGAACGGGGCGATCTGGTCATGGACCTGAGCCGGCTGACCGTCCACTGGAAACAGCAAACCATCCCGTTGACCGTGACGGAATTCTGGATGCTGCATGCCCTGGTCAAATTTCCCGGGCATGTAAAAAGCCGTGATGCCTTGATGCAGGAGTCGAAGATTTTTGTGGATAACAGCACCATAACCTCCCATGTAAAGCGCATGCGCAAGAAATTCATCGACAGTGACCCGGATTTCGACAGCATCGATACCGTGTACGGCATGGGCTACCGCTGGAATCTTTGACGCTTGCCCATGTCCGGTTTTCTCAAATTTCTGTTCAGTATTCGCTTCAAGCTGGTGCTGCTTTCCAGCCTGCTTCTGGTGATTCCCTGGCTTGGCTACAAGTACATCCTGGAAATGGAGCAATACCTGAGCCGTGGCCAGGAACAAACGGTTCTTGGGACTGCCAGGGCGCTGGCGACTGCACTGAGCGAGCGCCCGGAACTGTTCAATGACAGCAGCTACAGTCGTGCCGGGGGTGGGGAGAGTGCTGAGGACCTGTACGTCTATCCCGTTTTCTATCCTTTGGAGGTCGATGACGGCACATTATCGGACTGGCGGGACTACCAGCAGTATGAACAGCACTATCGTGAGTCCAGTCTTCTTCCCAATCCGGCAGCACCCAATTATGGGAGGCCAGAGGCGGCTGGCCAGGGCGACCCTCTGAGTTTCCGCTTGATGCTTGGTGAGCATAACCGATCGCTTTACCTGTATTTTCGTGTGCTGGATCAGCAGGTCGTCTACCGGGATCGTAATGGGCTGCGGGTGGATCGCAGTGACTCGCTGCGGCTTTCGCTGGTGAATCGTGACGGCATTTTTCAGCGTTATGTCATTGCGCCCTACGATGACCGGATTATTTATCCTTACCGCATTGGTTACGACATCGAGGATTTCTCCAGTCTTGAATACGAGCCGCGCATTACAGGTCGATGGAGCCGTATCACTGAAGGCTACGAGGTGGAATTGCGCCTGCCGCTGGATATGGTTGGGTCCAACCTGGGGCTGGCGGTTTATGACGTGGATGATCCTGTCGAGCGTCAGGTGTCTGCTATCGTGGCCACCTCCGGACTGGAACTTCCCCAGGAACTTGGCAGCCTGAGAAGGCCGACACCGGAAATTGACCGGATTGTGGCTGGCATGGGGCACTCAAATTCCAGGGTGCAGGTGGTGGACCGGGGGCAGCGGGTACTGCTGAGTGTCGGTGATATCCAGACGGCAACCGGACTGATTTTGACGGAAGAGGAACCCGATTCCAGCGGGCTGCTTTCCTGGCTTGAGGAGAATATTCTCCATCCCATGTATTACCGCCTGCTTTCCAGGCCCACCACTGATTTTGTAGATGAGCTTTACCAGGGCGGGGTGGTAGACAGCGAGCACCTGATTCCTTCCCTGACCGGAAAGGCAACAACCCGCTATCGCACGCTGACCAATGATGGTGCTGATGGTAAAACCCGCATTCTTGAAGCTGCCTATCCGGTTATGGCTGGCGGAGAAGTCCTGGGAGCCGTGATCGTGGACCAGAATATGAATGGGGTTCGCACTTTCCGTAACCAGGCGCTGGAAACCCTGTTTGATACCATGCTGGCCACCCTGATTCTTACCATGGCAGCCCTGTTCCTGTTTGCCACAGGTTTGTCGAGCCGGATTCTGGGATTGAGAAACCAGGCGGAAAAAATCATCGACGAGGCAGGGCATATCACCAACACCATTGTCCCGTCCCGCAGTGCCGATGAAATTGGTGACTTGTCGCGCTCATTCGCCGGTATCGTGGAGCGGCTGAGTCAATACACGAATTATCTGGAAAATATGTCATCCAGACTTTCTCATGAGTTGCGAACCCCGGTAACCGTTGTGCGCTCGTCCCTGGAAAATCTCAACATGGTCAACCAGGAAGATGATGCAAAAATCTACATTCAGCGGGCCGAGGAAGGAATCACCCGCCTGAACCTGATCCTGACAAATATGAGTGAAGCGGCAAGGCTGGAGCAGATTCTCCAGTCGTCTGACAAGGAGGAAACGGATATCACCAAGGTGATTGATGCCTGTGTGCAGGAATATCAGCAGATTTACCCACAGGTAGTGATTGAAAGCAGAATCTCCCTGACGCCGGTGACTGTCATGGGCAATGCAGATTACATTGCACAGCTCATGGACAAAGTGGTGGCGAACGCAGTTGATTTTTCCCTTCCTGACAAGCCGGTGAG
>Ga0181581_10002135_pt1 | contig 15434 bp, 15 predicted proteins | sample 071ome_22_FD_132433 | JGI IMG/M metagenome (GOLD analysis project Ga0181581, IMG submission 132433) | Coastal salt marsh microbial communities from the Groves Creek Marsh, Skidaway Island, Georgia - 071404AT metaG (megahit assembly) | ecosystem: Environmental > Aquatic > Marine > Intertidal... | reverse complement strand
GACCCCTGGCGTGCAGGCAAGGGGTCCTACTACGAAGGGGGCATTCGCGTGCCCCTGACCATACGCTGGTCTGGGGTGGTGGAACCCGGTTCGACCTGTTCGGTGCCGGTGACTGGGCTTGATTTTTATCCGACATTTGTGGAAGCAATGGGAGCCAATCCAACTGAGGGTAAGAAAGTGGATGGAGATAGCCTGGTACCTCTCCTGAGCGGAAAGGGGGAATTCCCTAAAAACCGGACTCTTTACTGGCATTTTCCGGTTTATCTGCAAAATTATGCCGGGGAGGAGGACCAGTCCCGCGATGCCAAGTTTCGTACCCGTCCGGGCACTGTGCTAAGAAAAGGGAAATGGAAACTTCACGAATATTTTGAGGATGGGGCCTTACTTCTTTATGATCTGGAAAAAGACCCCGGAGAAACCAATGACCTCGCTGCGGAGAAACCGAAAAAACTGCAGGCGTTGAAGGCAGATATGTATGCCTGGCGCAAGCGGACGGGTTCCCCGGTACCCACCAAGCTAAACCCCAAATACACCCGGCAAGATATCTCCACTCGTTGAGCAGTGTTTTCCATGAGAGCTTTCGCCTGTTTTCTTCCCATAGTTGTTTCTTCTGTCTTAGTCGCAGATGGTCCTGATATTGAGACCTACAAGATTGTGGAGAAGCATGAACTTGCCCTGCATATTTTCCGCCCCTCGGGGCATGTTCCATCCCAAGATAGCAGACCTGCGATCGTTTTCTTCTTTGGTGGTGGTTGGGTAGGGGGCACGCCCTCTCAGTTTTATCCTCAGTGCGAGCATCTGGCCAAACGGGGCATGGTGGCAATCTCGGCGGAATATCGTGTGAAGAGTCGCCATCAAGTCACCCCGTTTGGCTGTGTGGAGGATGGTAAGTCCGCCCTGCGCTGGGTACGGGCACATGCAAAAAAGCTGGGAGTTGACCCCAAACGGATTGCTGCTGGGGGAGGATCGGCCGGTGGGCATGTGGCCGCTGCGGTGGCCACGGTGCCTGGTTTGGATGCCGAGGGCGATGATCTATCGGTATCCTGCCTGCCCGATGCCCTGGTTCTTTTTAACCCCGTGTACGACAACGGACCCGGTGGGTTTGGGTATGCCAAACTGAAGGATCGGTACCGCGAAATTTCCCCGATGCACAACCTCAAGCAGGGCATGCCCCCAACCATCGTGTTTTTAGGGGATCAGGACAGATTGATCCCAGTATCTACGGCCGAAAAATTTCGGGATCGTATGAGGGCGCTGGGTAACCGTTCCGAACTTTTGGTATACCCTGGCCAACCGCATGGTTTTTTTAACCAAGGGAAACCGGGGGATGGTTATTCTAACACGCTTGCAGAAATGGATCGCTTTTTGGTTTCGTTGGGTTGGATCGAACCAAAGTAAAAAGGAGCTGAGTGTGGTTGCCAAGGGTTGCATCGATCCTTTCAATCATGTTTATGGATAGGTTGAAGAAGAGAATGGGCTGGGTGATTGGCTTGCTCGCCGTAGTCTCCCTGTTTGATTATTTGTGGATCGCACCGGCTAACCAAACTTATGCCAAGCAATACCTCAATGAAAGCATCGTTCTTTCCGCAAGTACCTACGCCACTTGCCGGGTGATCAATGGGGGGGTGTCCTCCTTGCAGGAATCAAGCATTAGTGTGAGCCCCTGGGGGGTGGGGTTGGAATATGGGGCAGGGCAGATTCTCGACCCGATCAATGATGCGGTGGAGCGCCTTTCCGAGGCCTGCGTCCATTCCATGGCCCTGCTTGGAGCTCAAAGAATCGTGCTGGGAATCATTAACCAATATGGTGTGTTCCCTTTTTATTTTTGTGTGTGCCTATTTCTTGGATGTATCTTACTGGGAAAAGGCTCCAGGTTGGCGAGGATGCTTGGCAGGTTGGCAATCCTGCTCCTGCTTCTTCGTGTGTCCACACCGGTGCTGTGCTTTTTGGGCACCCAACTAAACCAGCAATACTTTGAACCTCGGATTGATGAACAAACGGTGCAACTTTCCAAACTTCAGGATATTGCCTGGTCTGAATTTGAGGCAGACCATCCAGAGGTTTACACATCACCTTCGGCAGTGGATACATTCTCCATTTTTCCGGATTTTTTCAGGCAAATAGGAAAAAAAGTAAGTTCTTATGCAGAGTGGATGAAAAAACGGGCAACCGCACTGAAGCAAGCCCTGGTTTATTTTAAGGAAAATTTTTCAGCGATTATGGAGTGCCTGACCTCCCTCTTTGTTCTGGTGCTCGAAAAAATCATCCTGCTGGCTATTCTGCTCCCTGTTGGGCTCCTGTATGCCCTGAGGAAAACCTACAAATGGTTAACCGAAGAGGAGTTGGACCATTGGGTTGAACAGGCCATGCCCTTGAGCGGGCATGGAAAGAAGAAACCGGTCTAAGGTTTTCTCAGGTTCTATTCAGAAGAAAATTGGAGGGTTAGGAAAGTTTGGCTTTTTGAGCCTGGATCAATTCCCCAATCCCTTTTTCGGCTAAGCCCAGAAGTTCATCGAGTTGGGAGCGGGAGTAGGTTGCTTCCTCCCCAGAGGATTGCACTTCCACAAATTCTCCGGAACCAGTGATCACGACATTGGCATCGACGGAAGCATCGCGGTCTTCCGGGTAGTCCAAATCGAGCACGCATTTATCCTTGTAAATTCCCACACTGATGGCTGCCAAATGGTCGCGTATGGGGTCTTCCTCTAATTTTCCGGAGGAAAGCAACCCATCCACCGCAATCCGGGTCGCCAACCAGGCACCGGTGATGGAAGCGGTTCTTGTGCCGCCATCTGCCTGGAGCACATCGCAATCGATCCACAGGGTTTTATCAGTCAATTTTTTGAGGTCGAGCACCGCTCGCAAAGAGCGCCCAATCAGACGCTGAATTTCAATATTTCTCCCATCCTGCTTTCCCCGGGATATGGGCCTGTCCTTGCGGGAGAGGGTGGCGTAGGGAAGCATGCTGTACTCGGCGGTAAGCCAGCCTCCCTGAATCTTTTGCTGACGCATCCATCCAGGCACCCGGTCCTCGATCATTGCTGAGCAGATCACACGGGTATTGCCAAAGGAGCAAAGCACGGAACCATTGGCATGGGGGGCAATGCCGGTCTCAAAAGTAACGTCCCGCATTTCGTCGAGGGCTCGGCCCGATGGGCGTTCGAAGATTTCATCCAGTTGGGAAGCAAGGTCGGTGGGTTCGTTCATTTTAGACTTCATACTCAATTAAAGGCTCGGGGTCGAGCACGGGAAGGTTGCACTTTTTAAGCTGCTCAAAAAACCAGGCACGGGACTCCGGATCGCCATGGTGGAGGACGATTTTTCGGGGGCTGACCGAGCGGGCATAGGCGAGCAATTCCTCGCGGTCGGCATGGCCGCTCAAATCGTATTGCCGCACGGTGGCCCGGATCTTGGTCTGGATATCGACCGCTTCGAATAAAAAGTCGTCCCCTTGTCCACAGGTGAGCAATTGCCCGCCTGGGGTGCTGGGGTCGCAGTATCCCACAAAAAAGACCCCATTGCGGTCTTCTCCAAGCATGGAGGATGCGAGCATGTAAGAGGGGGTGTTTTCCACCAACATACCACTGCTCACAAGGTATATTCCTTGCATGGGCAAGGGTTGGCCGGGTTGAATTTTTCGAGGCAGGGGTTGGGCACCGAGGCTGCGCAAAACCTTCCGGGAAAAATGGATGCGGTTAAAATTTCGCGAGATCTGGTGCATGTGGTTGACCAGGTCCATTCCCAGGCCCGAACAAAAAACCGGGGTGGGCGGAAGGGCCTTGTTTTTACGAGCCTCGTCCAAAACGACGAGCATTTCCTGCATCCGACCGAGGGCAAAAACGGGAATTAATGCCGAACCTCCACGCTTGAGGCATTTGCGGATATCTTGGAGCAGGCGGACGATTTCAGACTCTCTTTGCTTACCCGCTGGTCTTTCCGACATTCCCCGGGTGGTTTCCATTACCAGGGTGTCCACCGGCTGTCTGGGCAGTTGGGCCCCATCGAGGGTGCGTAAATCATGAAAGAGCACATCGCCAGTAAAAAAGGTTCGTTTGCCCTGGTAGGTAAGCTCAAAGGATACCGCACCGGCAACATGGCCAGCATGGTGGGCAGTGATCTCGATTTGCTGCCCTGCCTTTTCGAAAAGTAACGGCTCCTCCAACGGGAGCACTTCCATCCGGTCGTAGAGGTTGCTTAAATCGGAACGCCCGTAGAGGGGGAGTTCGGGGAGGTTGAGCTCGCTGCGCTGCCTTTTCATCACCGCGAGAGAATTGGAAAGCATTCTCCGGATGAGAATGGAGCTGGGATAACTCATAAAAATTGGTGCCTGCGGGTGTTGGTTGGACAGCAGGGGAAGGCTGCCCAGATGATCGAGGTGGCAGTGGGTGAGCAATATAAAATCGAGCTTCCCGTTGGGGATGAGATCGTGACGGGGAAGGGAACCATTTCCGGTATGTTTGGGGTGAAGGCCCGAATCGACCGCAAAATGAAAGGGACCAATTTTACCATAGGTACAGTTCGCCCCGATACCACCATGGGGGTTAAGGTCAGTGATTTTCACGAGTTGGGGGGTGGGGCAGAGGAATCGGTTGGTACCTCCATACGGAAGGGATTCATCCGTACATGCACTTTATTTCCATGCTCATCCACCCCATGAAAAGAGCCACGGGCCTCGGCAGATAGGTGGGTGACGTGGTAGCTGTTGTAAGAGAAGCACCCCCCTGGCTCGAGAACGGGACATTCGCCAACAATTTTATCTCCTTCGACCACGGTGGTGGTGCCATCCTCGTTGGCCAAAATCCATTTACGCCCGAGCAGGGTAACCTTGGTTTCGGTAAGGTTGTGAATGGAGACAAAATAAATGAAAGCGTGGAGATGGGTACCCTCTATGGCTGACTTTTCCTTGTGATGGACGAGTTTGTCGAGTTTGGCCCGCAGACCATTAAGTTCCTTGCTGTCTTCTTGCACGCTGTAAGAGAGCATTACCTAACAGGAGAGGAAGGAAAGACCAATTCTTTTCCATTTCTGATAACGAGTTGTCCACAATTTGCCGAAAGTTCTTGCCCGAAACGCATCGGCTTGCAGTAAGATTTCGGATGTCTAAATTTGCATTGCTTTCCGTAAGTGATAAAGCCGGCATTGTTCCCTTTGCCCAGGCCTTGGTCGATCAACATGGTTTTACCCTGTTGTCCACCGGCGGAACTGCCCGGTTATTAAGAGAGAAAAATGTTCCGGTAACCGATGTCAGTGAACATACCGGTTTCCCGGAAATGATGGATGGCCGAGTGAAAACCCTGCACCCGAAAGTGCACGGCGGGTTGCTATGCCTTCGTGATAATACCGAACACAGAGAGGCCGCTCAAGAACATGGGATCGGGATGATCGATTTGGTGGTGGTCAACCTCTACCCGTTTGAGGAAACGGTTGCCCGGGCTGGGGTGACTTTTGAGGAGGCGATTGAACAGATCGATATCGGGGGCCCTTCCATGCTCCGTAGTGCAGCCAAAAACCACCGCGATGTAACTGTGGTTTGCGACCCGGCAGATTACGACCGGGTGCTCGTATCGATGGAGTCTCCTGATGACGGCACAGCCCTGAGGTGTGAATTGGCCCAGAAAGTATTTGCCCGCACTGCTTCCTATGACCTGGCCATCAGTAATTATTTGCAAAGCCAGCCAGAAGACCTGCCTGATCTGGATGCTATATCTGGGTTTCCTGGACAGATGGATATCCAATCCAAGAAAGCAATGAGCCTGCGCTACGGGGAAAACCCGCACCAGCAAGCCGCTCTTTACGGAGAATTTCTCGACCATTTCGAACAGCTCCAGGGCAAGGAGCTTTCCTACAATAATATTTTGGATGTTTCTGCTGCTGCTTATCTGATCGGGGAGTTTGAACGACCCACGGTGGCCATACTCAAACATACCAACCCATGCGGGGCGGCCAGTGCGGATGATTTGGAAACTGCATGGGAGCATGCTTATGCCACCGACCGGCAGGCTCCGTTTGGAGGGATTATTGTGGTCAATAATACCCTCGATCAGGGGCTGGCCAACCGGATCAGTGAAATCTTTTGTGAGGTGATCATTGCCCCTGGTTTTACCGATGAGGCAAGGGAAGTTTTTGCCAAAAAGAAAAACTTAAGGCTCCTTGTATCCAGTGCCGGTTTTGGGGCGGAAACCTTGCAGGAAATACGTTCCGTTCCTGGTGGATACCTCGCCCAGGACAGGGATCAGAAAAAGATAAACCCCAAAGCTTTTGAAGTGGTAACCCAGCGACAACCCACCGAGCAGGAGTGGCGCTCGATGCTTTTTGGCTGGCGGGTGGTACGCCATGTTAAAAGCAACGCGATTGTATACGCCGGGGATGAGAGGACCCTCGGGGTGGGAGCGGGCCAGATGTCACGGGTAGACAGCTCCAGAATTGCGGTGTGGAAAGCAGGAGAAGCCAATTTGCCTCTCTCCGGATCGACCATAGCATCGGATGCGTTTTTTCCCTTTGCTGATGGGTTGGTTGCCGCGGCTGATGCCGGGGCCACTGCCGCAATTCAACCAGGCGGAAGCGTGCGGGATGAAGAGGTGATTGCCGCAGCCAATGAGAGAAATCTGGCCATGGTCTTTACCCAAAACCGGCATTTTAAACACTGATCTGGTCTTGTCTCCCGCCCTGGTGTTGCTATCGATAAAACAAGGATGATATTAATGCTTCAAAAAATAAGGTATTCCTTGGTCGGTGGAATCCTTTGCACCGCGTTTCTTTTTGGTTGTGGACAGGCCATGCTTTCGGATGAGCATCTGGCCAACCGTTCCAAAAAAGAGTTCGCTAAGATGAAGCAAAAGGAGACAATTTCCACCAACCGGTCCCAACAGGATATGATCAAGGAAATAGGGGAGCGTATTGCCGGGATTGCCCAAATTGACCTGCCGGGCACGGAGTGGGAATTCGTGGTTTTTCAAAAAGGCGAGGCCAATGCATTTGCCATGCCTGGTGGAAAGGTTGGAGTAAACAGCGGGCTGATCGATCTGGCCGCAGGAAACGAGGATGAAATTGCCGCGGTTATGGGACATGAGATTGCCCATGTTGCCCTGCGGCACAGCAACAAGCGTATGAGCCAGGCGATTGGGTTGGGCGTGGGCGGAGTGATCCTCGATGTTGCCCTGCGCAACCAAAGCTCGACCGAACGCATGCTTGGCCGGGCTGCCTATGGGGTGGGTTCCACCGTGGGCCTGGCTTTGCCTTTTAGCCGGGAAAATGAATTGGAAGCGGATCATCGCGGTTTGTATTACGCTGCGATGGCCGGTTATGACCCAAGGGGAGCGGTTCGTTTTTGGAGAAAAATGGAGGCTAAAAACAAGGGGAAACGAATGCCCCAGTTTTTATCAACCCATCCAAACCCGGGGAACCGTATTGAATTTCTAAACGAAAAAATGGACCACGCTCTCGGCCTCTACCGACAAGCTAAGCTGGCCCGCGGAGAAAGACCCAACCCATGAGTATTTTATTGAATGACCCCTTGCAGGCACTGAAAGATTATGTCGCCCATCCCAGCGTCTCCGCAGACTCTGCATTTTCCTCTGGCGTGGCGGGTGCCCGCGATTTTGCCTGTTCGCAGCTGCAGGACCTTGGTTTCTCGGTGGACCTGGTCGACACCCCTATCCATCCCATCATTGTAGCCACCCGCGGGGATCCCGCGTGGCCAGGAATCGTTATCTATGGCCACTATGATGTGCAACCTCCCGATCCGGTGGATTTATGGACTAGCAAACCTTTTGAAGCCCAAGAGAGAAACGGGCGTCTTTACGGACGGGGAGCTGCCGATAATAAAGGGCCGCAAATCGTGCACATGGCAGCTCTGGCCCGGGCCCTTAAGAAAAACCCGAACCTTCCTTTGCGCATCACTTACCTTATCGAGGGAGAGGAGGAAATAGGTAGTCCCAGCTTCCGGCAGTTTTTGGAGCAGGGAAAAGACCGGTTGCGGGGAGACTTTTTGCTTGTGTCTGACACTGGCAGCCCTGGTCCCGAGCAGTTGGCGGTCACCACCGGTCTGCGTGGTCTGGTTGCCCTGGAGGTCAAAGTATATGGACCGAAGCAGGATTTACATTCGGGAGTGCATGGGGGTGCTTTGCTCAACCCCCTGCAGGCATTGGCACGAGCCTGTGCCTCTTTACACGATGAACAGGGCAGGGTGACTGTGCCCGGGTTTTATGATGCGGTGCAAGCACCCCAGGATTGGGAACGGGATGAGCTGAGCAGGTTGCCGATCACCGAATCCTCCTATGCCAAATTTTTGGGAACTCCTGAGTTTTTCCCTCCGCCCGGTTATTCTCCTTTGGAAGCGATACGTTTTTGCCCAACCCTTGAGTTCAATGGCATTGGCGGAGGGTACCAGGGAGAGGGGTCGAAAACCGTCATCCCTGCGGAAGCATTTGCCAAGATTACCTGCCGTTTGGTCCCGGATCAATCGGCAGATGATATTGCGGAAAAAGTACAGGCTGCCCTGCAGTCCGCCTTTCCCTCCGCCGTACGGGTGGAAGTAAAAACCAAGGGCGGAGGAGATCCCTATGTGATCCTTCCTCCGGGTAAACCGGGGGCCACTGCCAAGGCTGGTTCTTTGATGGCAAAAGCTTTTCCCCTGGCCGAAAATTGTATCGAACAATCTTTTGGAACCCGCCCGCTTTACCTTCGGGAGGGAGGAAGTATTCCGATTATCCGTGACCTTAAGGAGGTGGTGGGACTGGATTCGCTCATGCTTGGATTATTTACCAATGAGGACAACCTGCACGCACCCGATGAAAGCTTTAATTTGGAAATTATGAACCATGCAATCGATGCATTTGAACAGTTCTTTCTCGGGCTTCCCGAGTAGAGAATTATTATTCTCCCTTGGAGATCACAAATTCCGCCCGCCGGTCCAAGCTTGCCTGGTTGGCAAGAGCCTGCGGGATTGCGGTTTCATCGCCAATGGAAAGGGTATCGATACGCCGGTGATCGGCCCCGAGTTCTAGGAGGTATTCCTTGATGGTGTTGGCCCGTCGCTCCCCCAAGGCTTTGTTGTAAGCGGAGGTTCCTTTCCAGTCGCAGTATCCTTCGATCAGTAAGCGGGCATCCCGGTTGTCTGCGAGAAATTCGGCAAGTTCGATGACTTTTCCCCGTTCACTGGGGGCTAGGTTGAACTGATCAAAGTCAAAGTATACTGCTTCGAATGGGCGGATCGAATTTCCCGGGTCCATGAATTTTTCATGCTCCGGGTTGCGGGGCAAAAGCAGGTCGGGCGTACCCAGAACCCCGGCAATGGGCTCGCCTAAGGGAGAAACAAAATTTTGCTCTTCCCCTCGGTCCAGTAACACCCCTTCGGTGGTATCTGTATCGGGTGACCTTGAAATTTCACTTTTGGGCACAGCAGTGCGGGAGCAACCGACCCACCCAAAAGCCGAAAGTATCAGGCCAGCAAGAAGGCCCTTGCGACAGGGCATCTATCAGGAACCACCAAGCACCACAAAGTGGGCTTTCCGCTCCATCGCGGAGGTGGAAGAATCAGCATTTGGGGTGGCAAATTCATCCCCCATGGACAGCACATCGATCCGGTTGCCGTCTGCACCCAAATCCACCAGGTATTGCTTTACACTGGAGGCTCTGCGGTCTCCAAGAGATTTGTTGTAAGCAGGGGTGCCTTTCCAGTCACAGTATCCTTCAACCAGGATGCGTGCGTTGTTGTTGGCTTCGAGATAAGTGGCAACTTGTTGGAGCTTGTTGCGCTCGTCTGAACCAATGTTGTACTGATCAAATCCAAAAAAGATCGGCTCGAAGGGACGCTCCCCGTTGGCGAGGTTATCATCCCAGAAAGGATCCTGCGGGGTGAGTCCGTCTCCGCTCAGTCCAGTAATAGTCGCACCCACTGGTGAAAGCAATTCCTCCCCTTGTTCGCCACCACTAGCACCGTTGACAAAGTTCCCACGGTTTCCGCTTTTGAGCAATGCCGTATCTTCAGGGGACAGGGCTTGCTTTTTGGAACAACCAATAAATCCAGATGACAAAATTGCCATGCACAATATCCACACTTTTGTATTCATGTTTTTTTCTCCCGCTTTTGAATGTTACGGTTAAGACCCATCATCTTAACCACCTTAAGTATTTCCTTGCACGCGTTGTGATGTTCGTCAAATGGAAAAGGGGTTTGTGATGGAATATTTTTTAATCGATAATGGCTCGCTTCGTGCAGGATCTGTCTTGCAGATGCGTAAAATTGCCCAAAACCTCTCTGGATTAACCGGGCATAAAGTGCACCCTTTTGGGCTAATGCACTCCCACAAAGTGGACCCATCTGAACTGGAGGAGAAACCGGGCCAGTCGATGCAGGAGTTTTTCTTATCGGCGAGGGCGGAGCAGGTAAATGAAATCTGTGCATTGCCCTTTTTTCTCGGACCCAGTTTGGCGATCACCGACTGGTTGCCGGAAAATTTGAGTTTGTGGAAAAAACAAAAAACAGATTCGAGGAACTTCCGGATTCTCCCCCCCCTTTACCAACCGGGCGATGACCGTCTGGCAGGTGCAATGAGTGAGCTGTGCTTATGTGCCTCCCAAGAAGCCGGTTTGATCAAACCGCATGTGGCGATGGTCGATCATGGTACCCCCTTGCCAGAAGTGAACCAGGTAAGGGAGGAAGTCGGGCAAAAAATGAGCCAACTCCTGGCTGCTGAGGTCAATGGGTTTTCAACCTGTGCGATGGAGAGAAGACCGGGCAAAGAGTACGATTTTAATGATCCCTTGCTTGAGAATTTACTGTCGCAGTGGTTTGAGAGAGGGGTACGTGAAGTGGTTCTTTCCCAGTTTTTTTTACTGCCGGGCAGGCATGCCGGGCCGGGTGGGGACTTGGCCCAAATTTGCCAGCCCTTTATCGATATGGGCATGAATATCGTCCGTGCCGAAAACCTCGGGCAGCACCCCGCAGTTATGGAAATTTTACAAGACCGTATCATCGACGATCTGGCCAACCGGTCCCCCGTTTTAAGCAATCAATAAGATACAAACACCCAGGAGAATGCAGCCTGCAAGCCTGCGCAGCTTTGTCCATTTGCTCAGGTTTCCCTCCCCTAAGCAGAGCCATCTTCCTAGCCAGGCAACCAGTATGACGGTCCACAAACCACGGCTTGAGTAGACCACATTGACTTCGGTGGGCACACGGTAACAGGCAATGGCGGTGGACATAAGCACGGCCTGCAAAGCAATCAACACCCCACTCGTCCATACCCACCGGTCCCCTTTCTCTTTTCTGCGAAACAGGGCTTCCTCCTTCCATGGGAGCAAACAGAGAGTGAGCACACCAAGAGATCCAAATATGCAGAAAAGCATCCGCACGGGGTCAGTTTGATGACTGAAGTGAGGAACCATAGAATCGAGCAGGCTGAAGGAGGCCGCCGATGCGATTGCCAGCACGATACCTTTTGCACTGGTGCGACCTGTATGGCGGGCGGGCCAACCAATAAGGGCCACGGCAAGGGCGGTGAGCCCGGCAGCCACCCAGGTGGATGGAGGAAGGGGAGTACTGGAAAAACCAAGTGCGACCAAAAAGAATGCTACCAAGATGGACTTAACCCCCATGAGGGGCGATACCATGGATGCATCTCCTGCCCGCAACGCCCGAAAGAGCAGTGCTTGGGCAAGCAAAAAGATCGATCCCAGACCCGCTCCAATACCTAACTCGCGCAAGCTGGGCCAACCCTCCGATAGAAAGAGGTGAGGGATAAAACAAAGAGACAAAATAAGATTGGAAAGGATGACCGCACGCACCTGTCCGCACCCCAGTTCCAGCGCCTTTTTCCCGGCAATCGCACCGGCTGCATAGATCAAGGCAGCCAATAAGGCCAGGATGTATGCGTCCCAATGATTGGCTGGTTCCATTTCTTGTTTAAATTTTTCCTTGAGGTGCTTTGCGTAGTTGGCAGTCCTCGGGATAGGGAGGTTAAGAACTTTGAGCAACCATCATTCTAAGGGGGGTGGAATCAAGTAGGGTTGTTTTAGCCTCCCATTATAAAATATCATTCTGCCCAATATTTTCATGGTCACATGGTCATATTTCTGCAGAGAATTTTACCATGCCACTGTTTGCCCGTATCTCTATTTTATTTTCTTTGCTTGGGGCAATGTCATTATTGGCCACCGAAGGGATTGATTTTGAGAAACAAATTCTGCCCATTTTTCAGGATCGGTGCTTGGAGTGCCACCAGGCACCCCGGGAAAAAAACGGTCGTACCTACAATCCAAAGGCAGGGTTGCGCATGGATGGTTTGGCTCACTTGATGTTTGGTTCCGATGAAGGCCCGGTGCTTGTGCCCAATCATCCAAGCAAAAGCCCGCTTTATAACCGGGTGTCTTTGCCCAGTGAGGATGACGACCGGATGCCACCCAAAGGCGATCCGCTTTCCTTCGCTCAGCAAGATCTGATCCGTCAATGGATTGGGCAGGGTGCAGATTTTGGCAACTGGGTGGGGGCGACCGATGGTCTTGAAAAATTGGTCAGAAAAGATGCCCACCAAAACCAAAAAATTCCAGAATTTGTGCTTTTTTATCAGGAACTGGGTAAGGGGGTACCCGCGGTTGATGAAAGGAATATCGAAAAGGCACGCAGTGCGAGCGGTTTACTGATCCGCCCGATTGGTATAAAGAGCCCGCTGCTGGAAGTGCGGGTAGTTACCCGGCACCAACATGTGGGCGATGAGCAAATCCGTGCCCTCATTCCAATAAGCCGACAGGTTGTTAAACTTGATTTGCGCAACACCTCCATTTCCAATGAGGCCTGCAAAACGATTGCTCGGTTTGAAAACTTGATCGAGCTAAACATTCGTGCCTGCAGTGTTGATGACCAGGGAGTACAAGAATTTACCTCGCTTCCAAAAATTAAAAAAATCAATGCCGGGCAGACCCAATTAGGAGGGGAGGGGCTGGCTCGCCTTTCCCAAATTGCCAGCCTGGAAGAGCTCAACATTTGGGGGTGCATAGCTGTGAAAAAAATCGCGGGTGGGCTTCGTCCTGTTCGGTCGGGCTTACAGGTCATTGATTAGGTTGGTTTTCGCATCGCCCCCTGACCGTCCTTTCCCTAGGGTGAATCGAGGATGAAAAAAAATCTGCCCACTATTCAAAAAGCACTTAAGTACGAGGAGCACGGAGATCCCGCCGAAGTATTGGCGGTTGTTGATATTGCTGTGCCACAACCTGGCCTGGGTGAGGTACTAGTGGAAATGCAGGCATGCCCAATTCATCCCTCCGATATGGGCCTGATCCAGGGATCGTACGGCCGTCCACGCAACCCGCCTGCAGTAGCAGGCAGGGAAGGAGTGGGTACCGTGGTAAAGGTAGGCGAGGGGGTGGATACAAAAGTGCTTGGGCGCCCGGTGGCCCTCGATGGTGAGAGTGGGGCTTGGCAGGAGTACCAAATACAAAAAGCGGATGAGCTCATTCTCCTCCCCGCTCTGGTTCCTTTTGAGCAGCTCGCAGTTGCCCTGCTCAACCCCTTGACTGCGTGGCGCCTGCTCAATGATTTTGAATACCTCAATGCCGGAGATTTGGTGGTGCAGAATGCCGGGAATTCTGCGGTCGGGCAATCGGTGATCCAGTTTGCCCGAAAAATGGGACTTCGATGCGTCAGCCTGGTGAGAAACAGGGAAAGTATCGATCCGCTCAAAGCAATGGGTTCCCATGAGGTATGGCTCGATGATGATGAGGTGCCCAGCCGGATGAAAGTATTCTCTGCAAACCAGGGAGCAAAGCTGGCCCTCAACTCAGTGGGTGGGCGGAGTGCTTTGCGACTGGCGAGGTGCCTGTGCCCAGGCGGTGTGCATGTTACCTTTGGGGCGATGGATACCAGCCCCGTACGTTTTCCCACCCGAAATTTAATCTTTGATGATGTAAGAATGGTTGGTTTTTGGCTCGACCGCTGGCGGCGCAAGCAAAGCCCGACCGGTTTGCGCAATGCCTGCGAGCAGGTGCTGCAGCCCCTGGCAATGACCGAGCTGAAACATTCCATCGATCAAATTTTTAACCTAGAAGATTTTCAGGATGCCCTCAGCCGGAATGGCCAGCCGAGGATGGGCAAGGTTTTGCTCGCCCGGGACAAGGAATTTTTGGAATCCTTGGAGTAAGGAGGGCTATTAGTCGAGCAGCCTGCGGTGCAGACCGCTCAAGGAAAAATGCTTCCCTGGGCAAACGGTGTGTTTGGGATGAAACAGAGTGTGGGTGGTGACATCATTGACCCGGATGCTACACCGTTTCATAAGGTATTCGCATAAGCCCTCCAAGGCGGTTAATTGCTTGGATGTGGGCGGCCGAATTTCGAAATTCCCGATCAGGCAGATTCCTATACTAGTTTTGTTTGCTGAGTGTTTCTTAACATGTCCACCGTCCAATTGCCCCTTCCAGCGGTTGCTCAGGTAAATTTCCCCGTCACGGGCTTTGCGAGATCCATTGGAAATTACAAAATGATAAGCCAAGCCGTTCTTCATTCCGCGGGCGAGGTGAACCTTGTGCATGTTGACTGCGTCGTCGATGGGGGTGGCCGAATGATGCACGATGATGCGCTGCCACTTGCCGGAAGTGGGTCGGATGGCGTCGAGCTTCGCGAGGGTGCTGGAATCGAGCAGCTTGGGCGGAACAGGCCTCCTCGATCCGGATAGAGGGATGGTTAGTTTTTGCCCGACCCGAATGAGGTCTGGCCGGCTGATCTGATTGATCAAGGCAAGGTCGGTTGCAGATACGCCAAACCTTTTGGCGATGATTCCTAGGCTTTCCCCTTTTTTTACCACATAGCTGACTTCTCGGACATTGCCGGATGGAATCTTTAGTTTCTTGCCAACATAGAGTAGGTTGGGGTTGGAAATGCTGTTGTAGGCTTGGAGGGTAGATACCGATACTCCGTACCTTTTAGCGATTCCTCCCAAGGTTTCATTTTTTTGAACGACATGAACCGTGCCCGACAAGATGTGAGCCCACCCAATCATTAGACAAAATATAAAAGTAAAAATTTTCCTCATCTCCCCAACACGTATACAAGAGTCGAAATATTGCTCCCTATGGCAACCTTGAATTGAAAATAATGGAGGACCTTAAAATAAGTTGAACTTTGCCCAGAGTGCTTCCATAGGCTAGGAGTAAAAAGAAGATGAAATTAAAGACAAAAGCATGGCTTGTTTCGCAGGGACTATTGGTTCTCACTGCGGTGCTGATCCAGCTCACTTTCTACCGGGAAATCAAGTTGGGTCCCCTGTTGGGTATGACCAAGCGGCCTTACTGGGAAATTATTATGGACCGTCCACCAGCGATCCCTGATTTTGTGCGTGAAAAACAATTACCTCCAAGGTTGTGGGATGCCCGCTTGCCTTTGTCACTGGACGAGATTCGGGCAGCTAAACTGGTGGGGCACCAAAGAGCCCACCGCAGAGAGG